>Ga0209376_1001640_pt1 | contig 22230 bp, 14 predicted proteins | sample GraSoiAngelo_134_FD_185891 | JGI IMG/M metagenome (GOLD analysis project Ga0209376, IMG submission 185891) | Grasslands soil microbial communities from the Angelo Coastal Reserve, California, USA - 14_0929_05_30cm (SPAdes) (version 2) | ecosystem: Environmental > Terrestrial > Soil > Grasslands ... | reverse complement strand
TCATGCTACTCGCTGTATTCCTCACGCTTTTCGCGCTCATTTCCGTGCTGGAGCGCAAAATTCTCGCAAGAATGCAGAACCGCTATGGACCGAATCGGGTCGGGCCGTTCGGTCTGTTCCAACCAATTGCCGATGGCATCAAAATGTTGATCAAGGAAGACATCGTGCCGGCGCGCGCGGACAAGATCGTGCACTTTCTGGCACCAGTTCTCATCGCCGCTGTGGCGATCCTCACCTTGGGCGTGATTCCGTATGGCCGAAACATGACACCGTTCACCATCGACGGTGGCATTCTCTTTTTCTTCGCCGTTGGATCGGCAACGGAACTCGCAGTCTTCATGGCCGGCTGGGGCAGCAACAATAAATTTTCCATGCTCGGCGCGATGCGCGCGATCGCGCAAATGTTCAGCTACGAGCTGCCGCTCATTATCAGTGTGCTGCCGGTAGTGATGGTCGTCGGTTCGCTTACACCCGACCGGATTGTCGCTGCGCAGGCTGGTTACACGTTTGGATTGGTACCGCGCTGGTTTGCTTTCACACCATGGGGCGCGGCGGCGTTCATTCTATTTTCTGTCTCTGGTCTGGTGGAATCCAACCGCACACCATTCGACGTCCCGGAAGGCGAATCTGAGATCGTCGCCGGACACATGACCGAGTATTCCGGATTCAAATACGCCACGTTTTTCATGGCTGAATACATCGGAATGTTCGCAGTCAGTGGGCTTGCGACGACCTTGTTTCTGGGCGGCTGGCACGCGCCCGCGCGCATACTTGAAATTATTCCATCCTACGTCTGGTTTTTCGTAAAGCTTGGCGCGCTGCTTTTCGTTTACATCTGGGTCCGCGGCACGCTCCCGCGCACGCGCATCGATCAAATGATGAATTTCGCTTGGAAATTCATGTTGCCGATGGCGTTCACGTGCATTGTCGCCGCCGCCGTATGGCATTACGCCAGCCGCGGCCTGCGCGGATGGCTCTGGTCGCTAGTGGTTATTGCCGTCGTTTACACTGCGCTGTCGATCCTTCTCGACACGAAAAGGAAATTCGCGCCGCGCGTCTATCGCTTCGCCGAATGAGCAGCGCCGCCTTCGTGATCATTTCCATTTTCACCCTCGCAGCGGCGCTGGCGGCTGCAACGTTGCGAAAACTAATGCACGCTGCGCTTAGCTTCGCGGTGGCCCTTGTTGGTATCGCGGCATTCTTCTTTTTACTCGGCGCGGAGTTCGTCGGCCTGGCGTTGGTCTTCATTTACATCGGCGCGGTGGCGGTGTTGATTGTTTTCACTATTCTTTTGACGCGACGCCATGCTGGAAAAGATCGCGGATTTAATTGGAGCGGCGTTGCAATCGCCGTCGCTGTGTTTGGCGGCTTGACGTGGTCGATTGTGAAGACGCAATCGCTTTCCATTGTCGCTCCGCACGTTCCTGCGCTCACGGTCAAACGAATCGGCCAGGCGTTAATGACCAGTTACGTCTGGCCATTGCAATGCGTCGGGCTTCTGCTGACTGCCGCGCTGATCGGCGCGTTGGTTCTCGTTATGGAGGAGAAGCGATGAAGAGAGTTAAAAGAGTTACAAAGGTTACAACTTTGAATCGGCGCAGTCGCAAACTTCCTTTTTAACAATGTAAGTCGTCTAACTCTTGTAACGCCTTAACCATGACTCCCACGCTCCAGGTTTTCCTCATCGTTTCCGCGGCGTTGTTCTCCATCGGCCTCCTCGCCGCGCTCAGTCGGCGCCACGCCATTTTCATTCTCATCGGCATTGAAATGATGTTGACCGCGGCGAACTTGAATTTCATTGCTTTCTGGCGTTTCAGTCCGCCCGCGCAACAGCCAGTCGGCGTGATGATCGCAATTTTTTCCATTGCCATCGCCGCCGCCGAGGCCGCTGTTGGCCTTGCGATGGTGATTGCCGTTTACCGCCATTATCGCACGACCAACGTGGATCAACTCGACCAGCTAAAAGGATGAATTCTGAACTCGCGCTCGTGCTTGCAATCGTCGCATGAGCTGGATTATCGATCATCTTTGGCTGATCCCGGCGGTGCCCTTTGCGGCGTCGCTGGTGATTTTGAGTCTGTCGAAACTGCGGCGCAAAAGCGCAGTCGTGCTCGCGATCACGGGGCAAGTCGTCGCACTCGCAATGTCGGTCCTAGCATTCTTGCTGACACTGCAAACGCAGGGATTCCGCGTCATTCAGAATTTCACTTGGTTCACGTTCGGCGAACAAACGTTGCGTCTAGGATTTGTTCTCGATCCGCTTGCGGCGGCAATGCTGGTGATGATCTCGCTGGTAGGACTTTGCATTTTCGTCTTCAGCGTCGGTTACATGGCCGAGGACAAAAATTTCACACGTTTCTTCGCTTACATGTCGTTCTTCTCCGGGGCGATGCTTGGGCTGGTTATCGCAAACAGTTTGCTTCTGCTTTTCATTTTTTGGGAACTAGTGGGGCTCGCGTCGTATTTGCTTATTGGGTTCTGGATTGAGCGACCGAGCGCGGCAGGTGCCGCAAAAAAAGCATTCATAACCACGCGCATCGGTGACATGGGATTTTTTCTCGGGATGCTCTGGCTTTACAATCGCAGCGGCACGCTTCTCTTTTACGATGGCGGAAACGGTTGTCTTGAAAGCGCCGGTCTCGCGCTCCTGGGTGCGAGCGCCACGTTCATTGCGCTGCTGATTTTCTGCGGCGCCGTCGGCAAGTCAGGGCAATTCCCGCTGCATGTCTGGTTGCCGGACGCGATGGAAGGTCCCACACCGGTCAGCGCACTTATCCACGCGGCAACGATGGTTGCCGCCGGGGTGTTCCTTGTAGCACGCGTCTATCCGCTTTTCTCATTGGGCGCAATCAACGGCGTAACGTCGTCGCTCACGATCGTTGTTTGGATCGGAGTGACGACAGCGTTGATGGCAGCGCTCATCGCAATCGCCCAGGCGGACATCAAGCGCATTCTGGCTTACTCGACCGTCTCGCAACTTGGTTTGATGATGGTCTCGCTTGGGGTCGGCGGTGTTGCTGCTGGGATAATGCACTTGCTCGCGCACGGTTTTTTCAAAGCCCTCCTGTTCCTCGGTGCAGGCTCCGTGATTCACGGATGCCACGGCGAACAGGATATTCGCAAAATGGGCGGCCTGCGGCGTTTCATGCCAGTAACTTTCATGACGTACGCGGTCGGCATGATGGCGCTCAGCGGTGTGCCGATCTTCTTCTCCGGCGGCTGGACCAAAGAGGAAATTCTTCATGCCACAGCGCATTGGCCGCCGTCGCATGTGCCTTATTACCTGATTCTGGTCGGAGTCGTTCTCACCGCGCTCTACATGACGCGACAAATCATCTACGTCTTCTTCGGCAACCCGCGCGCTGCTGCCGAGCGTGCACACGAGAGTCCACGTGTCATGACGATGCCTCTGATCGTGTTGGCGTTTGGCGCAATTTTGTTGAGCGCTGTGCTTACGCCTGCATGGCCGTGGCTGCACGGGTATCTAGCCGGCGAACCTACGTACTTCGACGTCGCGCGCTTAATTCAGCCGATGCTGTTTGTTTCGCTCGCGCTCGTTAGCGCAGGTGTTGGCGTCGGTTTCTGGATTTATCGCAAGGCGGGTACACAAGATGGAGGTCGCCCAGCTGAGGTCGATCCGCTCGAATATGCGCAGCCCGCGTTATTTCGATTTCTCGCGAACAAAATGTGGATCGACGAACTTTATGCTCGCACGGTGATCTCCTTCAGTTGGATGGCCGCACGGTTTTCCGACTGGATGGATCGCTATTTTTGGGACGGGCTGGTGCGCGGCTTCGGCGCAATCGGTCAACTCTTTGGAATTTTTACAACGAGCGTCGATGAGTATGGGATCAACGCGGGAGTCGACGAGACGACCGCCGGTGCGCGCGGTCTGGGCCGCGTGATGTCCACAGCGCACTCAGGACAAATCCAAACTTACCTCGGCGCGATAGCGATCGGAATGCTCGCGCTGCTCCTTCTCTACGCATGGTTGGCGTGATTACCACAATTGTTCTTCTTCCTCTTATTGGAGCGATTGCGGTGTGCCTGTGGCCGCAGAGGAACGGCCGTCCAATCGCTCTGATCTTCAATGCCACCTCCGCAGTATGCGCTTTAGGATTATGGCGGAATTTTGATACCACCGCGGCGGAGCTCCAGTTCGTCGAACGCCACGCATGGATCCCCGCCGTCGGCGCTGAATATCTGCTTGGCGTCGATGGCCTGAGTCTGCTGCTCGTCCTGCTCACATCGTTGATTATTCCTTTCGCGTTTCTCGCTCAACCAGCCCCAGACGGCCGCGCGTTCTATGCGACCATGCTCGTAATGCAGTCTGCCCTATACGGCACGTTCACGGCGCAGAATTTCATTCTCTGGTTCCTGTTCTACGAAATGAGCCTGATCCCTGCGTTTCTGCTGATCAGAATTTGGGGCGGCCAAAACCGGGACCGCGCTGCGACTAAGTTTTTTCTTTACACATTTCTCGGCAGCGTGGCGATGTTGCTTTCGTTTCTCGGAATTTATCTGGCGAGAGGCACTTTCGATTTTGCCGCTCTTGCTGGCTTCGGCAAAAGCGGTCTGCTGACAGGTAAACTGGCGTGGCTTACGTTCGCCGGAATCTTTGTTGGTCTTGCAGTAAAGGTGCCGCTGTTTCCGTTTCACACCTGGCTGCCCGACGCCTATCAAACCGCGCCTACCGGCGTCTCGATGGTGCTCACGGGCGTCCTCTCGAAAATGGGCGTTTACGGTTTCGTGCGTCTGTTGCTTCCACTTTTCCCCAACGAAATCAAGGTCATCGGTCCTTGGCTCCTTGCGTTGGCGATCTGCTCGATTGTATTCGCTCCGCTGGCTGCATTGGCGCAGCGGGACTTGAAACGGATGATTGCGTATTTGTCGATCAATCATCTCGGTTACTGCATGCTTGCTCTTTTTGCAGTAGCTGCCTCGCCCGTCGTCGCCGCCAGGATCGACACGCACGCAGCATTGAGCGGCGTCTTCATGCAAATTTTCAACCACGGAATCACTGCAGCCACGCTTTTCTATTTTGCCGGTTTACTTGAACAGCGGCGGGGTTTGCGCGGCATCGATGATTTTGGCGGCCTAATGCAGCGAACGCCGCTGCTCTGCGGGTGGATGAGTGTCGCGATGTTCTCTTCGTTAGGTTTGCCGGGGTTGAACGGATTCATCGGCGAGTTTCTGATTTTCAAAGGTTCATTTGCGATCGCAGCGGCGTTTGCGGCCATTGCTGTAATCGGGCTTCTCGTCACAGCCATCGTCTTCGTACGCGCCATGCAATCGCTATTCAGCGGGCCGCTCGCAGAGAGTTGCAGCGTGTTTCCCGATCTTCTACGGGGCGAAAAATTCGTCGTGGTACCTGTAACACTGCTGATGTTCGCCATCGGCATCGCACCGCAATTCATTTTCAACATTTTCAATACAACGGTCGTTCAAATGGCGCGACTGTTTGCATGACTCGATGAGCAAACAAATCATTCCCATCGAGCGGATTGCGCAGTCGATCCGCTGGATTCGTGGCCAGAAAGTGCTGCTCGATTTTGATCTCGCGATTTTATATGGCGTGACTACGGGCAACCTAAATAAAGCAGTTAAGCGCAATGCTGATCGATTTCCCTCCGATTTCATGTTTCAGCTTAAGCCCGAGGAACTTGCAAACTTGAAATTCCAATTTGGAATATCAAATTGGGGCGGGCGCCGGCGATCGCGGCCTTATGCTTTCACAAAGCAGGGTATCGCCATGCTCTCGAGCGTCTTGAACAGCGAGCGCGCGATCAGAGTGAATATCGCCATCATGCGCGCGTTCGTGAAGCTGCGTCAGCTGCTCAATACAAATCCTGAACTTGCCCAAAAGTTTTCGGAACTGGAACGTCGCATTGATAAGCAAGACGAGGAAATCGCCGCAATCCTCGAGGCGATCCGGCAGTTAACGGCTCCGCCAGAAAAATCTCGGCGTGAGATCGGATTTCATGTGCGCGAGACGGCCCCGCGTTACCGGGTACGTAAACGGGCATGATTGCCTGGACGATTTACATCACGTTCGGTGGTGCAGTGCTATTGCTCCTTTTGCCGCGCACGTTTGCACGCTGGAGCGCGCTGCTTACGACAATCGCCGGTTTGGTTCTGGGTCTCATCGCATTGGTTCGCACGCCAATTGCCGATCTTGCGCATTTCACAACAATCGTGCGCGCACCGTGGGTGCCCGAGTTGGGCATGAATTACCACCTGGCGATCGACGGCGTCAGCCTCACGATGGTCCTTGTCACGGGTATTTCCGCGGTGAGCACGGTGTTATTTTCATGGGACGTCGAAGATCGGCAGAACGAATTCTTTTTCTGGTTACTGCTCGTGGTGGCTGGCTGCTACGGAGTTTTTCTCAGCGCCGATTTGTTTCTGTTTTTCGCGTTCTACGAACTGGTGATCGTGCCGAAGTATTTTCTTATCGCCGTCTTCGGCTCCACCAACAAGGAATACGGGGCGATGAAGCTAACGCTCTATTCATTCTTTGGCGGCATTTTCGTATTCATCGGGGTCCTTATCGCGTACGTAACTGCCGGATCGCTGGATCTGAATCAGCTCTCGCAATTTCAATTTTCGCCACAACTGCAATCGTGGGCGTTTCCCGTGCTGTTTCTCGGCTTCGCCGTGCTCGCTGGCATCTGGCCGCTGCATACGTGGGCACCGACGGGTCATGTCGCGGCGCCTACAGCGGGTTCCATGCTTCTTGCCGGGATCGTGATGAAACTCGGCTCTTACGCAGGACTCCGCGTGGCGATGAATTTGTTTCCGCAGGGCTTCCAGATGTGGAGCAAGTGGATCGCCTTTCTCGCGGTCGTTGGGATTGTTTACGCCGCGGCGGTGGCACTCCGCCAGCGGGATCTGAAATTTGTCATTGGTTATTCAAGCGTCAGCCACATGGGTTTCGTGTTGCTCGGTCTCGCAGCGTCAACGGCGCTGAGCGTTTCAGGGGCAATATTGCAAATGTTTTCGCATGGCGTGATCGCGGCCCTTTTGTTTGCAGTCGCCGGACGCATGATCTATCCGCGCACACACACGCGTGAGCTCGACGCGCTCGCGGGTATGAACCTGAGCCGCGCTCTGCCGTTTGCCGCGTTCACGTTTGTGATCGCGGCAGCCGCGTCGATGGGCATACCTGGTTTCAGTGGATTCGCGGCCGAGATCACAATTCTGATCGGCGTATGGAAAACTTATCCGCTCGCGGTTTGGATCACAGGCGCGGGCATGGTGCTCGTTGCTGCGTTCACGTTGCGTGCCTTGAAGCAATCATTCTTCGGCGAGGCGGAGGCAGGCGTCCATTTACAGGAGGGCCGAGTAGCGCTCGATCCAGATTGGATTGAACAACAAAGCATTACGGCCGCGGAAAAATGCGGCGCTTGCCTGCTTATGTTCGCCACACTCGCAGTTGGACTTTACCCCAAGCTGCTGCTCGATCGGATCATGCCCGCAGTAGAAGCGATGAGGTTTCTGAAATGAAATCCACCGATCCAACAAGTTAACGCTTCAGCGACCGAACGATGTCTTACCTCGAACTGCTCAAGCTCGCCTCGCCTGAGATCGTCATAGTCATAACTGCGCTTGTAGTTCTTGCGATTGGATTGGTGACGGGCCATGCGAAATCGAGCGCAACAATCTCCACGGCGAAGCCTGCTCACACTGTGAGCCACACGTCTACCACGACGGGCATTTGTTCCGTTGTTGCCGCACTCGGGCTCGCAATCGCGATCGGCGCGATTTTGGTGTTGCCGCAGAGCACGACCCTTTTCGGCGGAATGCTCGTGATTACCCCGCTCACGCGCCTTTTCAAAATTATTTGCATCGCGTTGGCGTTCTTCACCGTCCTCCTGATCACCTTACAAAAGCCGCCGCGTCATCCAGGCGAATATCTGGCGCTCATTCTGTTCGCGACAGTCGGCCTGATGCTGCTCGTCGGCAGCGAGGAGTTACTCATGATCTTCATCGGACTCGAACTGCTCGGGTTGTCGCTTTATGTGATGACTGCATTCGACAAGACCGATGTGCGTTCGGCGGAAGCGGGCCTGAAATATTTGCTGTTTGGCAGCACGTCCAGCGCTTTCACACTTTTCGGCATCAGCTTGATCTACGGCATGTCGGGGACAACCGGTCTCGCTGCGATTTCGGAAAAATTGGCGACCGCATCAGTGCAACCGCTGCTTGCAGTGGGCATCGTCATGACGCTGACCGGTTTCGCGTTCAAGATCGCCGCCGCGCCATTTCACCTTTGGGCACCTGATGCGTATCAGGGTGCGCCTGTTCCGAGCGCGGCGTTTATCGCTTCCGGTTCAAAGGTCGCGTCGTTCGTGGTGCTGGGGAAAATCGTGCTGGTCGGGTTCGCTCCGATGCACGGCAGCGCCGACTGGCACGCTATGACGGCCGGCTGGTCACCCGTGCTCGCTGCGCTGGCGGCATTATCGATCCTCATAGGCAATATGGTCGCGCTGGCGCAATCGAACGTGCGAAGGCTTCTAGCGTACTCTGCGGTCGCGCACGGTGGTTACACATTGATCGGACTTGTGGCGGGTGGGCGCGACGGTTTTTCCGCGGCATTGTTTTACACTACCACTTACGCCATCACGCTCGTCGGCGCATTCGGCGTGGTTGGACTGGTGCGGCGCGAAACCGACGGCGACGATTTATCGAACTTTTCCGGATTGTGGTCGCGTTCGCCGCTCATGGCCGGATGCATGGCAATCTTTATGCTCTCTCTGGCGGGCATTCCGCCGCTCGCCGGATTTTTTGGAAAGTTCTATCTGTTCAGCGTTGCGTTACGCGCTAGCCCAAATCACGGTTTGCTCTGGCTTGTGGCACTCGCGCTCCTTGGCAGTTTCATCTCCCTTTACTATTACCTGATGGTTCTCAAGTTCGTCTTTGTGGACAAACGGGCCGAGGCTAGCGTTGATCGTTCATCGCTGTTCAGCCATCACGGCCTCGCGAAAGTGACAATCTCTCTGCTCGCCGCGGCAGTTCTTCTGCTCGGTGTGATGCCGGACATTTTGGCGGGGCAGATCCTCGCCGCGGTACCGTGAGAAATTTCGGCAAAAAAAACGCGATTAAGGCTTGACGGCCACGCTAGAAGTTTTGCATCAAATCGGGTAGCACTGATTGCGAAAGTCGATGATGTAAAGATGGGCAGCATCAGCGAGTTCATTGATCGCCATTTCCGGCATTTCAACGCGGCGGTGCTGAAAGATGCCGCCGACGCTTATATCGCGCATCTGGATCGCGGCGGAAAAATGATGATCACGCTCGCGGGCGCCATGAGCACCGCGGAACTCGGCGTTTCTCTGGCGGAAATGATTCGCCGGGACAAAGTCCACGCCATCACCTGCACCGGTGCGAATTTGGAGGAAGACCTTTTCAATCTGGTCGCGCGCAGTCAGTACGTCCGCCTTCCGAATTATCGCGAGCTTAGTCCGCGACAGGAGGAAGAGCTTCTCGGACGTCATCTAAATCGGGTCACCGATACTTGTATCCCGGAAGAGGAAGCCATTCGCCGAATCGAGCGAGTGGTCATCGATGAATGGGTGGCCGCGGCAAAGAAAAAAGAGCGCGGTTTTCCGCACGAATTTCTTTATAGGATCCTCAAAGAATGCCGTCTCAAGAAATTTTACGAGATCGACCCGGGCGACAGTTGGATGATCGCCGCCGCGCACAAGGACCTTCCGATTTTCGTGCCCGGCTGGGAAGATTCGACTTTGGGAAATATTTATGCCGCGCGCTGTGTCACAGGCGCAATCGCCGAGGTTCATACGGTTCGCTCCGGAATCGAATACATGATCGCACTGGCCGAATGGTATCGGCGGATATCGCAAGATTCGTCCATTGGCTTTTTCCAGATTGGCGGCGGCATCGCAGGGGATTTCCCCATTTGCGTGGTGCCGATGCTAAATCAGGACGTGGTCAGCACGCCTGTGCCGGAATGGGGTTATTTTTGCCAGATCAGCGACTCCACGACCAGCTTCGGATCGTATTCGGGCGCAGTGCCCAATGAAAAGATCACGTGGGGAAAACTCAGCGTCGATACGCCGCGCTTCATTATCGAGTCTGATGCCACAATCGTTGCGCCATTGATGTTCGCGAAGGTTCTCGGCTGGTGAGACGCCCTGACGAACTTCTAATCACTGGTAACGATTTGCCGGTTGTTTATTGCCAGTGGCCTGGAATATATGCCCAACCGCCAGGGCGACGCACCCAATGTCCTTCCACCCAAACCGCGGTTGTTGTTGGGCGGACTACCCAAGTCCCTTGCACCCACACATAGTTGGTTCCGGTCCATCGCCAATAGCCGCTCGTCCAGACGTATCTTGGTCCAGGGGCCACCGTCTGAGCTTCAACGCGAATCGGTGGCGGCGGTTGGGTTACCAGGACTTCTCGGGCTGGTCCGGTCGTTGTTACTTGCTGTGTCGTTGTAGTCGTAGTCACAGTCGTCGGTTCCTCGGCGCAGCCAGCCAACGCTAGCGCGGCCACCGCCGGTAGATAAATGCTTCTTCTCATGGCGCCTCCTTTCCTCTTTGGATTCGCTTCGTGAAGCAGTTTCGGTTCTGTGTTGGCGCGCTGAAGAGGATTACTTACCTCCCTCTGCTCGTCTATTGAATGGCGAAGAATGAATTCCGAAGCGATGATCGAACATGCTTTACGTCGTCGCCACACCGATTGGCAACTTGGGCGATATCACCTTGCGCGCGCTGGACGTACTGAAATCGGTCCATCTGATCGCGGCTGAAGACACCCGGCGCTCAGGGATGTTACTCAAGCATCTCGGAATCAAAAAGCCCTTCATCAGTTATCACGAGCATAACGAAGCCACGCGCACGCCGGAACTTGTTGAACGCCTCATGCGCGGCGAGAACGTTGCGCTGATTACGGACGCCGGCACGCCCGGACTGTCCGATCCGGGATTACGCCTGGTTCGCGAATGCATTCAATGCGAAGTCCCATTTACGATCATCCCCGGGCCATCATCAATTCTGACCGCACTTCTTGGTTCCGGATTCTCGACAGACAAATTTTCTTTCCATGGATTTCTTCCGGTCAAAAGTGGCCAGCGCGAGCGCGAGTTGCGAGCAGCGGCTGAACGCGAGGAGACCACAATCTTTTTCGAGTCACCTTATCGATTAACCAAGACACTTGCCGCCTGCATTGGTGTGATGCCGGATCGGCAGCTTTGCGTCGCCCGAGAGCTGACAAAAAAATTCGAGGAGTTCCGCCGCGGCACTGCCGGCGAGCTCCTCGCGCACTATCAGACCCATCCACCGAAAGGTGAGATCGCGCTTGTGATCTCCGGGTCGTAGCGGTTTGTCCACTTGCCAGACGGTGAGGTGGCGAAGTTCGCTTCGCGCGCAGCGCAGGAAGCGGAACAGCACAACTTCTCGCGAATAAACGAACTGCAACTGCCGTCAAACCCTGCCACCCAGATCAACGTATTACCAGTCGTAAACAATGCGATCCGAGATTGCCTCTGCCGAAAGTTTCAGTTCTTGCAATCTCGAGAGCTTTCTTGTCTCCTCGACCTTTCCCGCTCATGACGTCATGATTCGCTCGCGGTCGCTCCTCACGCCTTTGGCCGCCGGATTACTTCTGACCGCTGTGCAACTTGCGATGGCGGTCGGTCTGCTCGCGCCGGAAGGGCCACTTTCGGACCGCTACCAGAGTCTGATCCAGCACGACAGCTATTGGTTCATAAACATCGTCGATCGCGGCTATCAGACCATTGTCCCGCCGATCGATCACAAGGTCATGGAAGTGTCGAATGTTGCATTTTTCCCCGCGTATCCTGCGATTGCTGCATTATTTCGCTACGGACTCAACATTGACACCGGCGCGGCACTGCTGATTACCGCTCAGCTCGCTGCCTGGGGTTTCTGGAGTTATTTCTTTCTGTTTTGCAAGCGCTGGAATGTTTCGCCCGCGCTTCAGATTTGCGCCGCATTATTAATCCTTGCCCATCCGGCAGCATTCTTTCTGGTCGTCGGCTATTCGGAGTCGCTGTTTTTGATGGCGCTGCTTGGCTTCATCTACTGGAGCACGGCGGAAGGGCGGTCTGCCAAAATCTTGGCGGCGGCGCACGGCATCGTCATGTCCGCGACGCGGATCGTCGGAATCGTATGTACGGCTTTTCCAGTGGTGCGCTCGCTTTTTCAAACTGGATGGCGCGGTTTGATTGAGCCGAGGAGGTGGCTTCGCGAACACGGGCCGGCGATCGGTATGACATTTGTGGCGGCGTGCGGTGCCATCGGATTTTTCGTTTACTCTCAACTGCGCTGGGGCCACTGGGACATTTACATGCTCACGCAGGCGGCTGGTTGGGGGATCATTCCCGATTATTTAGCGGTGTTTAAGCCCTCGAGTTATCGCTGGCTCGTTCCAGTACTAAATAATCCGACCGAAGCGAGCCAAATATCGATGACGCTCGGTGCCGTACTTCTGGTCGGCATCGCGCTTTGCGAACTGCTTCCAACGATTCGATGGCGGGCGGACCTGCCAGTTCGCGCTGGCATCTATTTCTGCGCGGCCGTGATCTATTACCTCTCGGTCAGCGGAGTGGCCTGCGTGAGTATGGAAAGCATGCTCCGCTACGAGTTTTGCGTGCACGCCTTGATCGTGCTGGCGTTGTTGAATTTTCTGCGTCAATTTCGCACGCCGCCGATGCTTGTGCGGGCATTCGGCATCGCGGCGGTAGCGCTTCTCAGCGCCGCTGGGTTATGCGTACAGGGCTGGTACGTGTGGAATTTCACTCGGGGCAACTGGGTCGCGTAGTAGAAGATGAAAACAAAAGTCGCCATCATCGGAGCCGGCCCAGCAGGTTTAACCGCTGGCTATCTTCTTTCGAAGGAAGACGTGGATGTCGTCGTTCTCGAAGCCGATCCCGTTTACGTCGGCGGCATTTCGCGCACTGTTACTTACAAGGGATTTCACTTTGATATCGGTGGCCACCGTTTCTTTTCCAAATCCAAGGGGGTCGAAGATCTGTGGACGGAGATTTTGCCGAATGACATGCTGGTACGACCACGTTCCTCGCGCATTTTTTACGACGGCAAATTTTTCTCCTATCCGTTGAGACCATTCGAAGCGCTGCTAAAGCTCGGCATCTTCAGGTCCGCCCTGTGCATTGTTTCCTGGCTGAAAGCGCGCCTCTTTCCGGTGCGAAATCCGCGCAATTTCGAAGAGTGGGTCAGCAACCAATTCGGCAAACGTCTCTTCAATACATTCTTCAAGAGCTACACCGAAAAAGTTTGGGGAATGAATTGCAAAGAAATTTCCGCTGACTGGGCGGCACAGCGCATCAAAGGACTTTCACTCGGTAGCGCCATCAAGAATGCGCTTATTCCCCAGCGTTACAACGGCGACCGGAGCAAAGTCATAAAGACGCTCATCAATTCGTTTCGCTATCCGCGGCGAGGCCCGGGCATGATGTGGGAGGCGTGCGCAGAAAAGATGAAGGCGCTGGGCGGCAAACTGGAAATGGGCTACAGGGTAACTCGCTGTTCGTATGACGAAGTCTCGGGCAATTGGACGGTCGAATACAAGAATCGACAAGGCGATCTGCACACAATCGAAGCCGAACACATCATTTCATCCGCGCCGATGCGGGAACTGACATGCGGTTTGTCGCCTGCCGTGAGTGAGCGAACAAAGCGCGCGGCTGAAAGCTTGAAGTATCGCGACTTCATCACCGTGATGTTGATCTTGAAAGATCGGCAGATGTTCGATGACAACTGGATCTACATTCACGACCCAAGCGTGAAGGTCGGCCGCGTGCAGAACTTCCGGTCTTGGTCGCCCGAGATGGTGCCTGAACCTGACAAGGTTTGTTACGGCCTCGAATATTTCTGCTTTGAAGGCGATGGCCTATGGGACTCGACTGAGCACGAGTTAATTGACCTCGCAAGGCGCGAACTCATGCAGATCGGTCTGGCTAAAGAAGGAGATTTCATCGATGGCTGTGTCGTTCGTCAGAAGAAAGCGTATCCGGTTTACGACGACGATTATGCGCGGCATGTCGCCACGATCCGGCTTGAACTCGAGACGCGCTATCCGAACCTGCATCTCGTCGGACGCAACGGCATGCACAAATACAACAATCAGGACCACGCCATGATGACCGCGATGTTGTGCGTCGAAAATATTCTCGCCGACGCCAAACTTTACGATCTCTGGCAGGTGAACAGCGACGCCGAATATCACGAACAAGGTCCCGTCCCGGCCGAGGAAACAAACGGCAGCGCGCTACGCCTTGTCCCGAATCGCGTGGTCGCCGCCCCCGAGCTCGCGCCGGAGGCGTAATTTCACCGCCCGCTTCGCTCGAGAACACGGAGACCGCAGGGATTTCGGAAAATTCTGTCTCTGTGACCTCCGTGCTCTCTGTGGTAAAAGGATCGGTCGTCGCGCCCCTGCTAACTGTATCGGTCACACGTACTCAGCCTTGAAACGCCTCAACCGGCGGGCAGGAGCAAAAGAGATTGCGGTCGCCGTAAACGTTGTCGATGCGCGCCACCGCAGGCCAGAATTTGTGTTCGCGGGTCCAGGGCGCGGGGAAAGCCGCTTGTTCGCGTGAGTAAGGGTGGTCCCATTTGTCAGATGCGATCTGCCGCGCGGTGTGTGGCGCGTTTTTGAGCAAGTTGTTTTGTCGATCTTGTCTGCCCCTGGCGATTGCTTCAATTTCCGCGTGAATCGAGATCATCGCGTCGCAAAAACGATCGAGCTCGTGTTTCGGTTCGCTCTCGGTCGGCTCGATCATCATTGTCCCGGCGACCGGCCAGGAAACCGTCGGCGCGTGAAATCCGTAATCCATTAAACGCTTGGCCACGTCCTCCACCTCAACGCCTGCGTTTTTCCACTGACGAAGATCGATAATGCATTCGTGCGCGACGAGACCGTGTTTGCCTTTGAAAAGAACTGGAAAGTGCGGGTCGAGCCGCTTTGCCATGTAATTTGCGTTTAGAATTGCGACCTCACTCGCCCGTTTCAATCCCTCGGCGCCCATCATGCGGATGTACATCCAGGTGATGGTCAGAATGCTGGCGCTTCCCCAAGGCGCCGCGGCAACGTTACCGCCTTTCCCTCCACCGTGACGGTAATCGAAAATGTCTCCTCCATTCGGCGGATCCTTTCCTCGTTCTCCTTCTCCGAAGAGAATTCGGCCAGTCTCGGGATCGAGAATGAATTCGCGCGCAAGATATGGCGCAAGCTGTTTGGCCACGCCGATCGGCCCCACGCCCGGTCCGCCGCCGCCGTGGGGAATGCAAAACGTCTTGTGTAAATTCAAATGACAAACGTCGGCACCATAATCGCCCGGACGACATAGACCGCATTGGGCGTTCATGTTCGCACCATCCATGAAAACCTGGCCACCGTGCGCATGCACGATCTCGCAGATTTCGCGGATCGTTGGTTCGAACACGCCGTGTGTCGAGGGATACGTCACCATCAGCGCAGCGAGATCGCGCGCGTGCTCGTCGGCTTTGGCGCGAAGATCGGCAAGGTCGATGTCGCCATCCTTCAAACAAGCGACCGAGACGACTTTGAACCCGGCCATGACCGCACTGGCCGGATTGGTTCCGTGTGCGGAGGTCGGTATCAGACAGACGTTGCGATCCGCCTCACCGCGCGACGCGTGATACTCGCGAATCGCGAGCAGACCGGCGAATTCACCCTGTGATCCGGCGTTCGGCTGCAATGAAACCGCAGCGAACCCAGTGATTTCGGCAAGCCAATCTTCCAGCTGCCGGCAGATTTCCATGTAGCCTGCCGCCTGCTCTGTGGGCGCGAACGGATGCACTTTGGAAATTTCTGGCCACGAGATCGGAAACATTTCTGCGGTCGCGTTGAGTTTCATCGTGCATGAGCCGAGCGGAATCATTGACGTAGTCAGCGACAGATCGCGCGATTCGAGCTTTTTGAGATAGCGCAGCATTTCTGTCTCGGTGTCATGCGTGTTGAAGATCGGATGAGTCAGGAAGTCCGAAGTGCGGATTGCGAATTGCGGAATGCGCAGCGGCGGCTCGCCAAGATCATCGTCGGCGAAATCGCGCACCGTTGTGCCGCGAAAGACGGACATCAGCAGCTCGATGTCCCGCGGCGTTGTCGTTTCGTCGAATGAAATGCCAACTGCCCGCGGGCCGAGCGCGCGCAGATTGCAGTCCGCTTTCGCTGCGTGTTCCAGAATGACTTCGCTGGATTCAACTTCCACGCGAACGGTGTCGAAGAAATTTTCGTGCGTGATGGTGCAGCCAAGCGCGTGCAGTCCATCCACAAGTCGACTCGTTAACCGGTGAACACGCTCGGCGATCGCGCGCAGTCCTTTAGGACCGTGATAAACTGCGTACATTGAGGCGATAACAGCGAGGAGGACTTGAGCGGTGCAGATGTTGCTTGTCGCTTTGTCGCGCCGGATATGTTGCTCCCGCGTTTGCAATGCAAGGCGATATGCCGGACGGCCTTCAGCATCGTGCGACACGCCAACGAGCCGGCCGGGCATGTGCCGTTTGAATTGATCCCGCGTAGCGAAGTAGGCCGCGTGCGGCCCGCCGAATCCCAAAGGCACGCCGAAACGCTGCGTATTCCCGACGGCAACGTCGGCGCCGAATTCGCCCGGCGGCTTCAGCAACGTGAGGGCAAGAATATCTGCTGCGACAACGACCAGAGCACCGGCATCGTGCGCTTGTCTGACGAAGTCGACGTAATCGTGAATCGCACCATCGGTCGCCGGATATTGCACAAGCGCGCCGAAAACGGCGTCATCGAATTTGAAGCGCGAGTACTCGCCGATTTTGATCTCGATTCCGAGCGGTTCCGCGCGCGTCTGAACAACCGCAATCGTCTGCGGGTGACAATTATCGGCGACAAAAAACGTTTTCCGGTTTGGAACGACTGCGTGACACAGCGCCATCGCTTCCGCCGCGGCCGTGGCCTCGTCCAGCAGTGAGGCGTTTGCGATGTCGAGCGCGGTCAGGTCGATGATCATCTGCTGGAAATTGAGCAGCGCTTCGAGGCGGCCTTGCGCGATTTCCGCCTGGTACGGGGTGTAAGCCGTATACCAGCCGGGATTTTCGAGAATGTTTCGCTGGATGACCGGCGGCGTAATGCAGCCGTGGTAGCCGGCGCCGATGAACGAACGGACGATTTTGTTTTTGTTTGCAATGGCCCGCAGCTCCGCGAGCGCTTCGGTTTCCGATTTCGCCTCCGGCAAGTTCAGTTGCCGATTAAGCCTGATATTTTTCGGAACAGCAGCGTCGATCAACGCATCAAGATTCTCAAAACCCACCTCGCCCAACATTGCGCGAACTTCCTCTTCGTTCGGGCCGATGTGGCGGCGCACGAATGAATCGACATCAATGATTTCCTCGCGCGTTTGCATGGGTTGACGGTATGGAATCGAAAATTTGACGCAAGCGCTGCAAGTGGAACATAGGGCTGTGCCCTGTGTGACCAGCGGACATGTTGTCCGCTTCAGGATCAGCGGGTTGCAAACCTGCTGGGCTCACAGGCTGCAAGCCTATGTTCCAGCGCGGGGCTTGACGCCGCCGCTTTAGCTAGCGCGTTGGTTCGGGAGCACGCGCTTCAACTCTCCAGCGCCGCTTGCGCCGCTGCCAATCGTGCGATTGGAATTCGAAACGGGCTGCAACTGACGTAATTCAGGCCGAGGCTGTGACAGAATTTGACGCTCGCAGGTTCGCCGCCATGCTCTCCGCAAATTCCCAGCTTGATGTCGGGGCGCGTTTTGCGACCGAGATCGCGCGTAATTTCCATTAAGCGCCCAACACCTTTCTGATCGATCGATGCGAACGGATTTGTGTCCACGATATCCAGTTCGGCGTAAGCTGGAAGAAAACTGCCGGAGTCGTCGCGGCTCATTCCAAGTGTGGTCTGCGTCAAATCGTTTGTGCCGAAACTGAAGAACTCGGCGTCGCGCGCGATCTGGTCGGCCACGAGCGCGGCGCGCGGGATTTCGATCATTGTGCCGACCAGGTATTTGAATTTGGTTTCTCTTTCTTTTGCAACCTCACCTGCGACACGGCGAACGATATCGATCTGAAGCTTCAGTTCCCGCGGAAATCCCACCAGCGGAATCATGATTTCGGGGTGAACCTTGATCCCCTTTGCCTGGACTTCGACCGCAGCTTCAAAAATTGCGCGTGCCTGCATTTCGGAAATTTCAGGAAATGTGATCCCGAGCCGGCAACCGCGATGGCCGAGCATCGGATTGAACTCGTGAAGTTCGTGCACGCGCCGCGCGATTTGATCTGCGGTGACGCCAAGCTTGTTCGCCAATTCACTTTGTTGCGCATCGTCGTTTGGCAAAAATTCATGGAGCGGCGGATCGAGAAAACGGATCGTCGCAGGCAAACCTTTTAGCGCCGTAAAGATGCCGATGAAATCGCCCCGCTGGTAAGGAAGCAGTTTGGCCAGCGCTCGCGCTCGCTCGTCTTTCGTTCCGGCGAGGATCATCTCGCGCATTGCGTCAATCCGGTCGCCTTCGAAAAACATATGCTCGGTGCGGGTCAGCCCAATGCCCTCTGCGCCGAACGCAACAGCGTTTTTGACCTGCTCGGGCGTATCGGCATTTGCGCGCACGCCCAGCGCACGAAATTCGTCCGCCCACTTCATCAACTTCGCGTACTCCTGATAAGTGACGCTTTTCTTGGGGTCGAGCGACCTGTCCACCAGCACTTGCACAATCTCCGAGGGCGCAGTAGCGACTTCGCCGGCGAACACTTCGCCGGCGGTTCCATCGATGGAAATATAATCGCCCCGGTTTAACGTCGTGCCGTTCGCGCTGAGTGTACGGTTCTGGTAATCGATCTGGATTCCAGTCGCGCCGCACACGCACACTTTCCCCATTTGCCTCGCGACCAGGGCTGCATGCGAGGAAACGCCGCCACGCGCGGTCAGAATTCCTTCGGCCGCGATCATGCCACGCAAGTCTTCGGGCGACGTTTCAATGCGGGCCAGAACAACTTTCTCTCCTCTTTCCGCGCGCATGACGGCTTCTTCGGCGCTGAATACGACGCGACCGCAGGCCGCGCCCGGGCCGGCGGCCAGACCGCTGCCGATTTTCTTCGCGGCGCGAACCGATTGCCGATCAAAAATCGGCGCCAAAAGATGCGCAAGCGAATCTGCCGGGACACGCCGGACCGCGTCTTTCTTCGTGATCAATTTTTCATCGACCATATCGACCGCGATACGGACCGCGGCATGGCCGGTGCGCTTGCCGTTGCGCGTTTGCAGAATGTAGATGCGGTTTTCCTCCACGGTGAACTCGAGGTCCTGCATGTCCTTAAAGTGCTTCTCAAGAATCGCTCGGACTTTCATCAGCTCTTTGTGGGCGGCGGGCATTTCCTTTGCCAGATCGGCAATGGGATGCGGCGTGCGGACACCGGCAACGACGTCTTCACCCTGGGCGTTGATCAAATATTCGCCGTAGAAAACTTTTTCGCCGGTCGCTGGATCCCGTGTAAATGCAACCCCCGTCGCGCTCGTCTCACCCATGTTCCCGAACACCATCGTCTGGACATTCACGGCAGTGCCCCAATCGTGCGGGATTCCATATCTTCGCCGGTACACGATCGCCCGATCGTTCATCCACGAGCCGAAAACCGCCCCAATTGCGCCCCAGAGCTGTTCGTTCGGATCTTGGGGAAACGATTTTCCGGTGCGCTCCTCGATCAGCCCCTTGACCCGGTCCACAAGTTTTTTGAGGTCGGCGACAGTTAATCTGACATCGGGGAAATCGTGCTTGCCGTAGCGCTCGTCCTTCAAGTGTTCGATTACAGTCTCGAACGGTTCATGGTCTTCGCCCGGCCGTTTCTGAACGCCCATCACGACGTCGCCGTACATTTGCAGGAAACGGCGATACGAATCCCAAGCGAAACGCGCGTTGTTCGTTTTCTTTGTGACGATCTCGACGACTTCGTCGTTCATCCCGAGATTCAGAATCGTGTCCATCATTCCCGGCATCGAATCGCGCGCGCCCGAGCGCACAGAAACGAGCAAAGGCCGCTCCTTGTCGCCAAGCTTCTTTCCCACCGATTTCTCAACCCCAGCGAGCGCATTTGCTACCTGAGCTTCCAATTGGGGCGGGTAAATACGGTTATGATCGTAAAAGTAACTGCACACCTCGGTCGTGAGCGTGAATCCTGGCGGCACGGGCAGACCAATTCGGGTCATTTCGTGGAGGTTCGCGCCCTTGCCGCCAAGGAGCGGTTTCATCTTACCTGATCCATCCGCGTGGCCATCCCCGAAGTAATAAACGTAGCGCGGCGTTCTTGTTGTTTTTCCGCGACCTCGGGTGCGCGCCTTCGATGTCGACCTTGTCCTCGTACGGCGAATTGCTTTTCGTGAGCTGGATTTTCTTTTTCTGACCATGATTCAGGAGCCCGGAAGAGCGTCAAATGCAGGAAAGCGCCAAGGTAGTTTCGGGCGTCGCGGTGTCAACGCGTGAGCAAATCAAACAATATCCTCGTGACGTTTTCGAAAATCGAGCTGCGTTGGTAGCGTAATGTTTATAGTCTATCGCAGAAGTCGACGGGAAAGCTCCATGGGAGCGACATGTTCAACAAAATGACGAAATCCGAATGCCGAAGCTCGAAGGAATGAGTAAATGACCAAAGGAATTGTGACGCTGCGTTTTGGTCATTCGTGCTTCGTGCTTCATTCGTCATTCGTGTTCGCCATTTCGTGTGCGCCTCCACGTGCCGCTCCTAACGGAGCTTATTGGATTCGTGTTGCTGTAACTATATGCATGTCGCGCCTACGGCGCTCCGGCGCCTGGCAAGTGCGCCGTAGTCAGAAGATGGGTTATGCCTTCCCAAAACCGTAAACCATCCGCCAAAACCGGCTGGGATTAGTTTGCCCGTCGATTTACAGCGGCTCGCTTCCGTTGGTCAGAACTTCAGCAATCATCGCCGTAAAGTCATCAACGCCGGTGCTGGGGACGATGATGCTGTTCCGGCGTCCGTGAGCTTCCTCGGTGATGCGCAAGAATTTCCCGCGATCATTTTCGCGCAGCTCCACGTAGAAATGCTTGCGTTCAATTTGCAGTTCTCTCGCCTCGATGATGTTATCCATTTTTGCCTGAGGCCGCCGACTCTACGCATCCGGTTTGTGGAAGGGAAGCAAAATCCGCAGGTTTTGTGCAAATTTCTTAGGTCCGCTGGGGACCCTTTGTAATGGAGGATTAGCGCATCGAGGTCTTCCTGTCCTCCGATGCCACAGGTTGCGGTGCTGGCCGCTCAACCTACAATCTCGTGCGCGTGTTCGAACGAACGCGCTCGAACATGCCGCGATCAATCGACCCCAGATCCTACGAATCGCCGGAAGGCGAACGCCCGGCGGTTACACCTCCCATCGAATTGAAGCGCCGGCCGCATGATCCTTACGCGGCTTTCCGCTTCGAGGACTTCAGCCTGTTCACTGCTGGTAATCTGCTCTCGATCACCGGCCGGCTCATGCTGGCCGTAGCGGTGGAATGGGAAATTTACGCGCGCACCCATTCTGCTACTGCGCTCGGGCTTGTTGGACTGGTGATCGCCGTACCTGTGGTTACGCTTTCGCTGCCCGCCGGCCACTTGGCAGATCGATTCAGTCGGAAACACATCATCTTGGTGTCGCAGGTCTTTAGCGGGCTCACGTCCCTCGCACTTGCGCTGGTTTCCTGGAAACATCTCGCCATTCCTCCGCTCGCGCCTCTGCGCGCAGGCAATCGCGCGCTGGCGTCAGTTGCCGCGATTTTCGAGCGACATCATCCGGTGTTCCATTTCGACGACGCTTCAATTCCGTTGATTTATCTGCTCCTTTTCCTCGGAGCAATAGCGCGCACGTTCAGTTGGGCGGCGCGCAGCTCATTTTTTCCGACGCTGGTTCCTCGTGATGCATTTGCAAATGCGGTCACTTGGAACAACAGCGTCTTTCAAATCGGATGTGTTGTCGGGCCGGCCTTTAGCGGATTGCTGGTCGCGTACGTCGGATTCCCGTTTGTGTATCTGCTGGATGGACTTTTCGCATCTGCCTTTTTCCTTCTGGTTCTTCCGATCCGCCGAAGCAAACAGGCGCGAGATCGGAGTGAGGGGAACACGTGGAAGAGTCTCGTTGCCGGACTCCGGTTCGTGTTTCGCAGGAAGGTGATCCTGGCAACGATCACACTGGATCTATTTGCGGTGTTACTCGGCGGCGCCACGGCAC
>Ga0209376_1001639_pt1 | contig 22242 bp, 16 predicted proteins | sample GraSoiAngelo_134_FD_185891 | JGI IMG/M metagenome (GOLD analysis project Ga0209376, IMG submission 185891) | Grasslands soil microbial communities from the Angelo Coastal Reserve, California, USA - 14_0929_05_30cm (SPAdes) (version 2) | ecosystem: Environmental > Terrestrial > Soil > Grasslands ... | reverse complement strand
TCAAAGCGGGCGTTGCTTCCGGAATTTCTGAGAGCGATCGCTCGACTGGTTACACCGAAGAGGAATCCGCAAAAGTTGAGGAACGCCTCCAGGCTCTTGGCTATTTGGAATAACAACGACTAAGAAAGGTTTACTGCTATGTTTGAAAACATTCGTGCCGATCTTAACCGCAAGCGTCGTGGCTTCGGTGTGCGCCCGGAAGACCAGACTTTTTTCCGGCAATGGATTACGCCTTTCCTTGAATTCGGTACGTTTGGGGTCCTGGTCTATCGATTCGGATACTGGGCCTACAGCATAAAGATTCCAGTCATCCGGCAGCTGCTTATCGCGGTTTATCTCTTCGTCGATGTCTTCTGTATGGCCGTTACCGGAATCAAGATTCAGCGCGAAAGCAATATCGGGCCTGGGTTGGTTATACACAATTTTTCCAACATTCAGGTATTGGTCAAGCGTATGGGCCACAGCTGCACACTTAATCAAGGCGTCTCGGTGGGTAACATTCGCGGCTCCGGCCGCCCTACAATCGGAAATAATGTCTACTTTGGCGCCGGGTGTAAAGTTATGGGCGGAGTGACCGTCGGTGACAACGTTGTGGTCAGCGCAAATTCCTTGGTGCTTGCGGATGTACCCAGCAACTGCACGGTGATGGGCGTGCCCGCTCGTATCATCTCACGGCAAACCGTTAGCCCATATCTTAAATCTCCTGTCATGACGACATGAGAAAGGCTGCGCCATATGGAAGGAACGGGGCCGAAGGCTACTCCATCGCCATGGTCGCCGCATGCCCATTCCCGGCCAACCACGGCTCGGCGGCAAGTATCCGAGAGATGTCTGATACTCTCTCGCAGATGGGCCACTCTGTCCACATCGTGACCTATCCCACGGGACAAGAAGACATCCTCGTCCGCCACGCGAAGGTTCACAGGGCGGCGCCGTTTCGACCCGAGATGAACGCCAAAGTTGGACCGTCGCCGGAGAAATTTCTGCTCGATTTCAAATTGCTGCAATTGCTTTGCCGTGTCATCCACCGCGAACGCATCGACATCATTCACGCGCACAATTATGAAGGCGGGCTGATCGGTGTGATCGCAAAATGGATCACCGGCTGCCCACTACTTTACAATGCCGTCAATCTTATGGCGGACGAGCTGGCGGGATACCGCTTTATCCGCCCGGCTTGGCTCGCACACGGGATTGCGCGCGCGCTGGACTGGTTTACTCCGATTTTCCCGAATCACATCACCGCCGTATCGCCGGAGCTGAGGCAATGGTTTGTCGAGCACGGAATTCCAGAAGATAAGGTGGATATGATTCCGGCCGGGATGCAGCCGGAACTGTTTGATCGCGCGACCCCGGAGAAGTTTCGCGCGCGCCACGCAATCGGAGACCGTCCGATCGTTATGTATACAGGCGTGCTGAACGCATTCCAAAGAATCGATTACCTGCTTCGCGCCTTTGCCGTAGTTCTAAAAGAACAGTCCGATGCTCTGCTCCTGATGGTCAGCCCTCTGATCTCCGAATTCCACGAGAGAGAGCATCGAAGACTGGCCAGTGAGCTCGGTATATCTGACGCCGTCGTGTGGATCGCGCCGCATTCCCTTGACGATTTGCCAAGTTATCTGGCGCTTGCCACCGTGACGGCGATCTCGCGACCGGAATGCCCGGGGCATCCGATTAAGCTCTTGAATTATATGGCGGCCGGCAAGCCCATCGCCTGTTTTGCGGGGTCGGCGAAAGGGGTTCGTCACTTACACGACGCATTCATTGTGCCAAATCACGATTGGGAGGCGCTCGGCAAGGGGATCATCACCCTCCTGAAAGATCGTGCGCTGGCAGCGAAATTAGGAGCCAACGCGCGCGCCACGGTCCTGGCCAACTTCGACTGGCGGCAGATTTGCGCGAAGATCGAGTGCATTTACGACAGACTTCTCGCGGCGCCGACCGAGGCCGCCAGTACACAAAACCAATCCGCCCCGTTTGCTACACGCGTGCGTTAACACCCTTAACACTTTGCCCGATGGCTTCGCCAATTGCACATAGCTTTGCTGGGCTCTGGACTTTTCTTTGTCTGCGAGCGCACTTAAAAACTCAGCTGACTGCGCACCGCTGGCGCCAATATGTCCCGCAATTGCTCGTGCTGGTTTCGCTGGCCAATTTGCCTGATCTCGATTTCCTCTTCGGGTTCGGCTTCCACGCGAATGAACTGCACCGCGGTTTTACGCACAGCCTGACGATAGCTACTTTGATATCGCTGACTTTAAGCTGCGCGTGGCGGATCGTGCCAGGTTTTTGGCGAAGTGCCATTCTCTACTTCACGGCGTACAGTTCACATCTTCTGATCGACCTCTTTACCGGAACCGAGATCGGGTGGACTAATAGTGGATCCGGTATTCCGCTGTTCTGGCCGTGGCCCAAAAATTTCAGCTCGCCGTTGATATTAATTTTTGGCGTCCGTCACAAAGATTTTCGCGCAATTTTTAGCATTGACAATGCTTGGTCGAGTGTCTACGAACTGCTGACCTGTGGTGTAATTACGGTAGTCGCGTCGGTATTATGGAAACGAAAACTGAAATCGCGGATATTAGGGAAACGAAAACTGAAGTCGCGGACAAACCGTCCGACACCGGAAGCCTCGGCACGTCTTCTTTCCGGGCTGCAACATCAAAAATGAGAAGCCGCGACACATCTTCTTTCCGGACTGCAACATCAAAAATGAAACCCTCGCACTGGGTAATCTTTATTGTCATCTCTGTTCTTCTAGGATTTCTCGTCCTCTATACAATCCTCCACGTGATCAACACGACTACCAGCAAGGCTCGGGCCGCGCATGCACCCTCGCCAGTGGAGACCGTGCCGGCCCGCCGGCAGACACTTGAAGAAGTCATCGGGGGCAGTGGCGCAGTCGAGCAAGCTGAGACTGTCAACCTCATTACTCAGCTCAACGCACAGGTTCTAGAGGTTCCAGTGAAGATTGGTGATCTGATAAAAAAAGGCGACCTGCTCGTTCGCTGGGACGACCGGCTCATCAAGGCGACCGTCCAGGCTAACCGCGAATACGTGGAGGCGGATAATATTAAGATCCGGAACGAAACGCGGCAGGTCGAGCGCTACTCCACGCTACAGAACAAGAATATGGGGACGGCGGTGGACTTGGAGAAATATGAGATGGCCCTGGCCGACGCAAAAATAGACCTTGCCAAATCTACAGTTTCACTCCAGCAGGCTGAGATCGATCTTGAACACGTGAAGCAGACATCTCCCCTCGATGGAATCGTCCTTGAGCGACTTGTTAACCCGAACGAGTTCACGAAACCCGGTCAGGTGATCATGAAGCTTGGTACTCTCAATACCGTGTTGATGGCAGCGAAGATCACCGAGGAAAAAATGCATTCTGTGCAGTTAGGACTCCCTGCCGAAACGAGTTTTCCGGCATTCCCCAGCGAGATTTTTAAGGGCACGGTTGTGAAGATAGATCCGAACATCGACCCGACCACGCGGACCTTCACGACCTACGTGAAAATAGAAAATCCGGATTTTCGGCTAAAGCCCGGTCTATCGGGATTCGCACGCATCCGGCGGACTGCCAAGGATGTCCTGGCCGTGCCCAGCATCGCGATCATGAATCCTTCAGGCGAACAAGACTCAGTTTTTGTCGTCGATGGAACGAACCATGCAAATCTGCGTAAGGTGCATCCCGGCATCGTGGTCGACGCCATGACGGAAATTACTAATGGGCTCAAAGAGGGAGAGAAAGTCGTAACTGTTGGTCAGTTTTATCTAAAAGAAAATGACAAAGTCCATACTACATCGAGATCGATCTTCAAATAACGTCGCTGCCGGCCTGGCGGCGCTCCTGTTCATCCTGCCGTGTACGTCGGAGGCGCAAGAGGTCTTGGAGGCTCCTCCTCCTCACCCGCTTACGCTTCACGACTGCATTGCTATTGCATTAGGCGAAAGCCCGGCTTTGGAAGCTAGCCGGTACGATGTGTTTTCTGCGGCACAGGAAGTCCGCGCTGCGCAGGGAATGGCGTTGCCGCTATTGACCGGATCGGCACAGTACCAGCTTTTCTCGGGCAGTCCGACTACTAAATTCTCGGTGATTAGCCTGGGAAGTGTAACTCCCGGTGGAACCGTAGTGACCGCGAACACGGTGGGTTGGACCGGAATCGAGCAATACGGAGCTCATTTGAAGTACCCACTCTTTAACGATGGAAGTATTCTAGGTTTGAACAATGCGCCTGCGATCGCGGAAAAGAAGGCAAAGAAACAGGCTATGGCATGGACTGTCAATCTGACACGTGAGGATGTAATCTACCGCATCACCGATGAGTTTGTCGCGACTGTTTCGGCGCGAAACCGAATGGGGTTAGCCGAACGCAGGGTAAAGCTGCTCGACCAGTCCGTCAGTGTCACCCAGGAACAACAAAAGCAGGGGCTGAAGTTACCGATCGACGTCAAGGTTGCAAAGGAGCAGTTCAGCGCAGCGCAGACTCTTCTGACGCTTATTCGCGAGCAAGCCGTGGCAGGGTCGCTGGGACTGTCCAAAACTCTTGGCCTGGCGTCTTCGTCCAAACTTTCCTTATCGAACATACTCCCTGATCCGCCGGACCCGCCACCAACCACCGAGCAGTTGCTCGGGGCGTGCCTCAACCACCATCCATCGCTTGAGAAGCAGCGGGCGGTTATTGATCAGGCAAAGCAGGATTACCGGCTGGAACGATTCCGGTTGTATCCATCAGTTTTCCTGGACGGATCAGCTACCGAAATCGACGAATTTGATCCCTCTAACAGCGCTAGCGTCTTTGTCGGCGCGATTGCCATCAGCGTACCCATTTTCGACTTCGGGGCGCAGCTTGCTACCACCCGATCGAAGTTGATGAAATATAAGGCTGAACAAGCCAGGCTTTTCTCAACAGCCGACGACGTAAACTACGAGGTTCTCAAGACCTACCAAACGATCTACAACCTAACTCACAACATCCTATCCCTTCAAGGAGACGTCTCCAAAGCCAAGAGGGATGTGGAAGTAATCGAGGCTCAGCAGCAGCAGGGTATTGCTGAGCCGCTAACCGTGATTGAAAAGGAGCTGCATCTCATCGCCAAGCAAGATGAGCTCCAGGGGATCGAAGCGCGACAGCTCACGTACTACGCGCGCCTGCAGAAAGCAGCCGGTGGCGCGTGGAAGTGGATTCCATGAAGCAGTCGCAGCGGATCGTCAAAAACGCCGTTTTTGGTATCGGAGCCAGCCTCGTTGCGGGTTTGGTCTACCTGGCCACCATTCTGATCATCGCTCGCATGGTCAGCGTTGTCGAATTCGGTAAATATTCCTTCGTTCTCGCATTTGCCCTGTTCTTCCAGCTCGTCGCCGATGCTGGTTTACCGCGCATGTTGATCCGGGAAATCGCCAAAAATCCCGAAGCACTCGTGCCGCTGGTTGGTGCCGCGGCGTCACTTATTTGGGTTGTATCGGTGGCGGTGTGTCTTCTGGTGGCGCTGATCGTTCCATTCCTGCACTTTGGCACGGATGTAAAGATAGCCGCTCTGGTTATGAGCATTGCGACGATGGCGACCTTCCACGCCGCCGGCTATAGCGCCGTTCTGCGCGCTTTCGAGGATAATGAGCTAAATTACCTGGGGTTTGTTCTGCAGAAGCTTCTTCTCCTCGGCCTTATTGTCGTGACAATAAAGTTGAAGATGGGGTTGGTCGGCTTCGTCATTGCCCATCTTGTGTCGAACGTGCTTCTGTGGAATTTTTATCATATTATAGTCTTACGCCTTTACGCACGCATTCCGCTGCGTATTGATGTGCCGCTCTGGAAATCCCTCCTCGCCGCCGCGCTGCCGATGGGCGGCGGCGTCATGCTTCGCCAACTCGCGCTCCAGCTTGACATCCTAATCCTTACCTGGATGACAAACCTGACGACGGTCGGCTTATTTAGTGGCCCTTATAGAATCAGCATGGCTCTGCGGGTGATTCCGCAGACTCTCTCACTCCCGCTATATCCGCTCTACTCACGCACCGCGCACTTGTCGCCGGCACGCTTCAGGGAAGCTTACCAGTGGAGCATGAAGTTTTTTGCGCTTATCAGTATTCCGTTCGCCGCTTTTTTTATCGCGTGGTCGAAACCGATCCTTCGGTTTGCTCTGGGCGCTAAGTTTTTGCCCGCACTTCCCGCGATGCAGCTTCTCGGCCTTGGGCTGGTCCCGTTCTTCCTCTCGACCTTGTTTCAGTACCTTTTCGCAGCGCTCGATGAGCAGAAGCGCTTTCTCACCAGCACTTGTGTGGGCTCAGCTTTGCGCATTGTCCTCCTGATTATCCTCATACCGAGATTTGGGTTTGCTGGGCCCGCCATGGCGTTCGTCTGCGCTGAAACGGTGATCGTAGGAATTTGGATCTTTCAACTCACGCGGCTCGGTTTTCCGGCGAACCTGGGCAACGTCATCTGGCGGCCGCTGGCGGGAGGATTCGCGATGGCACTTGTGCTTTTCGCCGCGGGCAACGCACGGCTTCTTTGGGCGATTCCCGCGGCGGTCCTTTCGGTAATTGTGTATGCCGTCGTTCTATTAGCTCTCAAAACTTTTTCGATGGAGGAGATGCATCACGCGCGAGAAGGCATTGCGTTTGTCTCTCCCTTTATCGAGTCCTGGGCGAAGAAACTTAAACGCAACACGTGAAAATAACCAAACGCCTGGCGTCATGGGCAGAGACAGGCGCTAAGTTGTGGGCGGCTTATTGGCTGCTCATCCTTGGCAGCTTTCTGATTCTTGGTTCCGTTTTGCTTAAGTGGGTTCAATATCCTATCAGCTCGAACCTTTCCGGTCTGAAGCTGCCGTTGTTCCATGACACGGGAGTCATCCCGCATGTTGCTCTGCTCTCTTTCGGCGCTCTTGGGATTGTTGTCTTGATTGCCGGAGTTGTTTTGCTTCGATTTTTCGCTTCGGCCCTCAGCCTTGCCGCAGCCGTCCTCATCACACTCTGCGTGCTGACGCCGGCCCACATTGCCTTTCAACAGCCGATGATGCTCCGCCATCTCACCGATGAACTCCAGGCGATGCCATGGCACAAGATTTTTACGAAAGATTACCTTCCCCAAAATTACGGTTCCCCTGAAGTGGTCCCGAATCGGCTGATCCTTTACACCGCGAGTGGGCGCCTTCTCGCTGCCTTTTCCTTCCTCCGGCTTGGCTGGACCTGCTTTGCGCTAGGCTCGCTGTTAGTTGCTGTGTATGCAATGCGCCGTCTGCCGGATGGAAAAATGGCGACTGGACTGGCGCTGGTCTTTCTTCCCGTCGGCGCGCTCGCCATCGTACTCACGCCGCCAATAATCGGGCAGCATTATTTCAGCAGTGGCTCGATAGCCAAGGCGCGAGGCCACAATCAAGAGGCAATCGTTGACTACCGAAAGGCGATGAAGTGGGATGCATGGCATGCGCAGGACATTAATCTCTACGCAACAATTGGCGACCTCCAGAAGCAGAGTGGCATCGAAAATAATTCGCCGGAGCGGCATATTAGCCGAGCGCTGGAGTTACAAAAGGCAAACGAGTACGAGCCGGCGATTTTTGAGTTTAGCCGGGCGGCCGAAGCGGGCGGCGTGCTCGCAGTGGCCGTGCGGCGTGAGTCCGCGAAGACTCGTATAGCGCTCGGTCTGGCCCTGTATCAAGCCGGCGGCATTGGCGGCGCCGTGACCAGCTGGCAGCTGGCGCTCGCTGATGATCCCACGCAGGAGGTCTATGTCCTGCCATACCTCGCCCGTGGCTATTTTGGTCTCGCCCGTTATGAAGCCGCGCTCCAGACGGTCAATCGCCTGGTCAAAATTATTGCGGATCATAGCTCCATGGTGGCCGATGTCTACTCACTTGGTGGCGATTGTTATGCGAAGCTTGGCCGCGACGCCGATGCCCGCCATTATTACAACCTTTCCTACGCCGCGGATTGGATCGTAAATTACTGGGCACTGACCCGGCTGGCCGGCGAATAACTCATGCAAGTTTTATCGACTCCACCCGGACATTTACCCTCGCGTGCCGAGCGATGGTCATGGGCCTTGGTCTTGGTCTGTGGGCTCATGCTCGGCTACTACGTACAGCAGACCTACTTCAGCCCTAAGCAGCGCCAGTATCAACTGGATTTCGGCGATGCCCAATGGATCGAACCTCCGGAGGTTGCTCCGCTAGCTTACTTCAGAAAGGAGGTGTTTCTCAGCGCGCCACCGGAGCAGGCCTGGGTGGAAGTTGCAGCACCTGATAACTACGAACTTATCGTTAACAGCCGCACCGTCGGAAAAGAAACCGCTGTGAAGACACGGGTAGCTGGAATCTATGACATCAAAAAGCGTTTGAAGGCTGGAACGAACGTCATCGCCGTTTCGGTTTCGCGCACGTCTTACCCGGGTTCGGCGCAGCTTCTCGTTCGCGGCCTCATCAAGGAACCGGGTGGCAGAGTGACTTCATTGCTATCGGACGAGCATTGGAGAGTCGCCGCGAACAAGGGCATTGTAGAAGGCTCGGCGGAGTGGACCTCTCCCCTGGTAGAAGAAGAGCTTTGGCCAAACGCGCGGCGGTCCGTGATTAAGGAAAAGCCGATTCCGATAGCCTGGGTCGACACCAATCCGCTTCTGCTACAACTGCCCACCCGCGCTTCATGGATCATGGCCGAGAACGCCGGAACCGAGGCCGTCTTCTCGACTTCGATCAATGCGGACCACGCGCGTCAGGAGACATGGATTCAGGTGGCAAGTTCGGGAGATGTCGATCTCCTTGTCAACGGACACGCCGTCACCCCCGCGATCCCTTCCTCAGCTCAAGGGAAACAGCTTCCCCATCTGGGCGCCCCGACCGCTTCGCCAAGTCAAAACCGTGAGGAAACGCAAGTGGGGGTCGGCGCCAAAGGGACTGAGGCTCCAGCCAAAACGACCACTTCTCTTTTTGAACCGGCTGTTCTGTCCGCCTATGACATTAGCTATTGGATAAAAAAAGGCCCGAACGCCATCGTTGCAGCGGTTCGCACTGATCATGGTCCGGCCTGTCTTTTTGCCAACGGTTTCCTCGTCCGCAGGGATGGCAGCACTGCGCGATTTGAAACCGACTCGGGCTGGCAGATAGGAGATCAACCGGCCGGTAATCAATCCGCGCAAAGTCATCGCGTTGTCGAATTCGGGAAGGATGGATTGGCGCCGTGGGGGTATCTTTCGCAAAACTTAGCCAGGCCGATTGATCGTTCTGGCTTCGCTACTTTAGCCAAGTCTTGCATGGTAATTACGGTAACGACCATCGCCATCGTAGCTGTTTGGCTCTTGGTATCCGCAATTGCAGCTGGTCGAAGGCGGGAACCACTCGCCTATGCCATGTCTCGCGACGCCCTCTTTCACGGCCCAATCGCGGCCGGTTTGCTTTTATTGATCCTTCCAAATTACGACCTGCGATTTCCAACGGGCTGGTCGTTTCAGCCGAAATTTGTAATTGCCGCGATTCTGGCCCTTTTAGCCATTCGCTTGCTTCACCTCTGGGCGAACGGCCGAAAAGCCTTTGGCTTGAAGAGCCGGATGGCGCAACTCCAGCAGACCGAGTTCCGTGCGGTTTTGCCCTATCTGCTACTCGTAGCGATTATAGCGCTCGGGTTAGGTCTGCGCTATCACAATCTCGGTTACATGTCCTTCGATCATGATGAGTATGGTCTGATACAAAAATCCAAGGGTATCTACACGCTTGGTATTCCGTATGGCCTGTTTGCCGGAGAAGTTCGCTGGGCCACCACCTATGAGGCAGTGCCTTACCCGCTGGCTCTGTCCGGCTTGATCTTTGGCAATTCGGAGTGGGCAATGCGGTTGCCCGCCTGCATCATGGGGACGCTCTGCATCGGGATCATCGCCCTGATGGGCCGCCGCCTGTTCAACTGGCGTGTCGGACTGTTCGCCGCTTTCGTTTACGCGTGCATGCCGCTCAATATCCGCTGGGGGCAGAATGCGTTTTACCTGACGCAATGTCAGCTCATGTCGATGCTAACCATTTGGTTGTTTTACGAGACAATCAGAGTTCGTCCGCTGCACCGCTCTTATCTGACCGCAGCTTCGGCCGCGCTTTGCCTGACTTATCTTTCCTGGGAGGGAAGCGGCTTTCTTCTGCCCGCTTTTTTCATTGCGTTGATCGTTGTTCGCTGGGGCGAATGGTGGTGGTTAAAAGAGTTTCATCTCTACCGATGCCTCTTCTTCATGGCTGCCGTGGTCGTCGCTCAGTACTGCTCGCGGACGATCGCCAGCATCCCCTATCTTTTTCTAGGCTCGGGGCTTTCGAATGTTGCCGGCCCGTCGCTCTTTTTCCTGACGCCGGCATATACTCCAATGTTTTATATTGACAAGTTATGGCTGTCGGAAAACCACGTCTTCTTCACGATCATGATTTTCCTCGGCCTTCCATTCTGCTGGGCTCACCGTGGATTTCGTTATGTTTTCACGGTCCTTGTTATGCTATGGATTCTCCACACGAACTTCCTAGCCGCTTTGTCTCCACGCTATTGTTACTACTTTCAGCCGCTTGTGATACTTGCCGGCACAGCCGCTGCGATAATGCTTTATGATCGCGTTGTTTCTCTCGCTTACCGCGAGGGTAACTCGACTGTCGCCCGCGTTGCTGCACATGCCACCGGACTGGCGGTGATGACGCTGCTCTTCTTGCAAAGCAATGAATGGCTGATGAAGGAGTACTCCCTTTCCAGCAGAGGCGATGAACCAGGACTCATGACGCGCATGAATACGTACCGCTACGACTACCGCGGCGCAGCGCAATATGTGAAGAGTCACTTCCAGCCTGGAGACGCGATTCTGCCAGGCATTCCACACGTGTTCGCGTACTACGCGGGAATGCCGGGCGATTATGTGCTGGATACTCTCCTCGGAACGAAAACCGGGTATAATCAGTTACTCGCCGAGCCGAGATTTGTCGATAAGTTTGCTGGCTTACCGGTGGTGCGCAATCTGACGGAGTTGCAGGAGGTCGTTTCCCGGGCGCGTCGCACCTGGGTTGTCTTTGCACCTTATGCTTCCTTCGAAAAATTGAGCAACCCGAATGTGCTGGATTATCTCGACCAAACCGGCAAGGTCGAATTTGAAACCTATCGGGCAAAAGTCATGTTGGTTGAGCGGGCAAAGCCGAAGACTATCGCCAAAACACCTTAGACCTAGATACTGGAATAGGCCCTGTTAATAGCTTTCCGGCCAGCCGCACGGATCGAAAAGAGGGCCGAACTAAGCGGGGTCTGCGTTCGCGCTCGCGCCGATTCCAACTCACGCGTGATCTGGCTAACTTCGGCTGCGTGTGTGTTGACGGCGGTCTGAAATAGCTTTGCTGCGCAATCGTAGAGCGACATGTCGAAAGAGTTTTTCTCTTCAATCAAATCGAGAGTCGATCGAGGAAGATCGGCTTTCTTCGGCCGAGTGCGAGTGACATTAAAGCTCGAATACCGTTGAAATTTCCAACCGAAGCGTAGCTTCATCAGCGCCAGGCTTTCTTCGAAACGCTCGGACAGGCCGACCACACTGAAATACCGGACGAGGTTCTCCTTCGCTGTTTCACAGATCTCCGCCGTACAAGGTTTCTCATACTCAGCTCCGGCGAGAATCTTACATTGGACGTTCTCTCTTGGCGAGCGTCTGACAAAATCCTCGAGGCTCCAATTCTGAAATTTGAACTTCCAGTACAACGGGTGCAGCTTGTAGCCGCGCATAAAGTAGAAGGCCGAAATCACGCGGTCGACAGGGTCGCGCAGGACTGTAATGTAAGTCGCTGGCTGGGGAAGGATCGCGTGAAGGCCAAACAACATGTGGCCTTTGAAGATATGCGTTCTCCTCAGTCGTTTCTTGGAGAGGCGCTGCAAGTGCGCCCATGAAAACTTGAAGAAAACCGGATCGATTGAGTATATCTCGAAGAGAGGGTATTCCCATTCAATCAGCCGATTGAGCGTGGAGCCGGCCGCCTTTGGAACGTGGATGAAGATAACCGCTTCCGAGGCGCAATCGGCTTGGGTCATGGCGGGGCTTTACTCGGCGGAGGTTTGTGCGGTGTTGCCCCGACGCATACTCTTCGCGCGGTATTCACCTTCAGATATCAGTTTCTTCTTGTACGCGTCGTAACCGAGTCGCCTTCCTTCCTCCCAGGCCCGGGCTACGGCAGCGGACGTCTCCACGCTTAGACCGTCACCGCGCCACAGTTCCCAATATTCACCCTGTGCATGAACCACGTTGAGCACGGCCATCTCGATCGAGCCCATTCTCTCACCGTCATGGGCCAGACTGGCGAGACTCTGAAAGCCGTGATGAGCGCGATCACGGTACTTTTGTACAAGATCATAAGTCATCATGCCGGTGTCTTCCCGGCGCCCTGTGAGCTGACAATTCTGGATGGTGAACCGCGTTGGGTATTTGCTTAACCCATAATCGATGACGCGTTCGCAGAACTGTGGAGGCAGGTCCAGCACTTTCGATAGATGCAGAGATATCTCTTGCCGCGGAAAGGCCTTCGCCCATTCATCGGTATATTTTTTGTAGACGTAGAGTAACTTCTCTTCGTAGTTCCCGAGCGCTTTCCATTTCGCAAGATCCTCACCGTGCTTTGGAAGATGCATTTCTGCGCTCAACAAATTCGCGCATGTGAGGACAACGCTTACGCACAAAGGATCGCTGGCATAACGTTCACCCAGTTGTGCGATTACCTGCGAAAAGTTCCGCTGATAAATCGGGTCCCACGGGACGGGAATCACGATTGCCTCGCCAAAATTGGCTCGATGGGGATTCGTCACGCGAGTTTCAAAAGATTGAGCGCCATCCGCATAGACAAAAGGTGGCGTACTAGCGCCGGGTTTGAAACAGAGCTGATATTTCATGCCGATGCCGCGGAGCACGGCCACGAATTTATCGATCGCGCTAAAATCGGGTTTGCCAGCTTCTTTCTCGACTTCTTTCCAGGCAACGTGAAGGCAGACGCCAGTCAGTTGATGGTTTCCGCGAATGCTGCTGGCGAAAGCGTCCAATGCGCCGGCATTTTCGGACACCTTTTGCGTGACCCATAAACCTGTCCGGATCGGCGGCTCCCGCTCGGCAAAGACTGAAAAGGGACCGGCCGTTGCGAACGTGAGACCGCAAAGTAACGGCCGCAAAATGTGGGAGAATTTGGCGAGCTGCATGTGCTTCTAGCTTCGTAATGTTTAACTCAGTCTCCTAACCCTTCTTGAGATACTTGTCGAAAAACGCCTTGATCATCGGTTGAAACTTCGGACCTCCGGCCCCATGCCCGCGGCCCGGTGCGATCTCCAGCGTTGTCTCCACGCCGGCTGCCTTGAGCGCTGCGGCAAATGACTCGGCTTGAGAAACAGGCACGGTGGAGTCGATCTCACCATGGATGATTAGGAAAGGCGGATCGTCCTTCGAAACGTAAGTGATCGGGCTTGCAGCCATCGCCTTGGTTTTATTCTCTTCTACCGGCACGCCGATCAACGCTTCGAGGGCAGGCTTGACCTTGGGGTTCATCTCGGTCCCCGACGGTACCGTCGCGGCGCGGTAGAGCTGCAACAGATCTCCCGGACCTGAGACAACACAGACCGCCTGCACCCGACTCGAATAAGACATATTATCTCCAGTCCCCTCAAGTTCGCGCACTCCGCCAGAGGTGCCGAGCAGCGCCGCCAAATGTCCACCCGCGGAGTGTCCCCAAACGCCGATGTGGTCAGGATCGAGGTGGTAGGTGGAAGCATTGGCGCGAAGCCAGCGCACAGCAGCCTTACAATCTTCGATCTGCGCCGGAAAAGGTGCAGTGGTGGTAAGGCGGTAATCGATGCTCGCCACGGCGTATCCATCCTGCACCAGAGTAACAGCTGGACATCGCTCTTTTCTGCCCCTGCTCCAGCCTCCACTATGGATCCAAACGATCACTGGCAGCGGACCCGAGACCTTCTCCGGACAGTAAAGGTCGAGCGTGAGAACTGCGCCGTTGATGCGTTTATATACCAAATCTCGCTGAATTGCGGCATTGGCAACCTCCGTAGGCCGGCGCCTCGCCATAACCGGTTGCGCGATCTGCGCACCCAGCACGGCCGCGGCGATTGCAACAGCAAGCCATGCATGCCGCCGTCGCATCAGGCCAACCACCCGATATTCTGATGTCATATTGCAGATACGATCTTGTTCAATAAGAACCTTCCGGCGCGCATGCTTGATTGGCAAGAGCCTTTCAGTATCCCGGGCTTCGGAACAGCACGTAGAATCGCCAAGCCTTCGCTAACTACGTCCTCCTTTTTGCACAGGCTTTGTTCAAACAGCTGCTTCCCGAACTCATAGAGCTCATCATCCAGACGATTATACTCCCTTATGAGGTCGCATAACTTTGGTTCGATCATAGGGCGACTCTTCGAGACTTTTTGATTCTCATAGAACGGGACTTCCCAGCCAAATGTTTCCGCGATGAGGATCAAACTCTCCTCGAACCTTTCACAAATTCCCACGACGCTAAACGATTTCCTGAGATTTTCTTTCGCGATGTCTAGTAATCGCTCATCGCCGGTCGCGGTATCCTTAACTCCGGCAATTAACCTGCACTGCAAGTTATGGCGATGAGGGATTAGCCGGAGATAATCTTCTACTCCCAGTCGCTCCCTTTTCAATTTCCGGTGCAGCGGATGAAGCGGCCTGCGCAGGATAAAATAATAAGAGGAGAGAAACCTGGCCACCGGCTCGCGGAGCATTGTGATGTAAGTAGCGCCCTGCGGTAGGAATTCATGAATACCGTAGAACAAATGTCCGCGCACCACCCGCAACCGGCGGCGGCGCCCCTCCGGAAGTCGTTTGAGTCGTTCCGCTGTCGCCCTGATCCGATAAGGATCCATCGTGAAAATCGCAAGGGGGCTGTATTGCCATTCGATAATCCGGTTAAGGGTCGTTCCCGCTGTTTTGGGAATGTGAAGAAAAATTAGCGCCTCGCGATCCATCGTGCCAGAACGATAGCGGCGTGCGTTCGCTCGATCAACTGCCTTACCCGGTCGCGGCGACAGCGCGCCCTGTTCCTGCTTTCACTGGCTCTTCTTGAGATATTTGTCGAAGAACGCTTTAACAATCGGTAGAAACCTGGGACCTCCCGCGCTGTGTCCTTGTGGAGTTATCTCCAGAGTTGTCTCCACCCCGGTTGCCTTGAGCGCCGCGGCCAATAACTCGCCTTGACTGGCCGGCACCGAAAAGTCGTTCTCCCCGTGGATGATCAGGAAAGGCGGATCGTCTTTCGAAACGTAAGTGATTGGGCTCGCAGCCATCGCCTTCGTTTTATTTTGCTCGGCCGGCCCGCCCAGTAACGCATCGATGTAAGATGTGGCTTTAGGCCTCGTCCCGGTCGACGCGTCCGATGCGTCGTGGTAGAGACGCAGAAGATCTGCCGGACCGGACACATCGCACACTGCTTGCACCCGGCTCGAATAAGACATGTTATCTCCATTTCCCTCTAGCTCCTGCACTCCGCCCGACGTGCCTAGCAACGCCGAGAGATGTCCCCCCGCGGAGTGTCCCCAGGCTCCGATCCGGTCGGCATCGAGATTGTACTTGGCGGCGTTAGCCCGAAGCCACCGCACGGCCGCCTTGCAGTCTTCGATCTGCGCTGGGAAAGGCGCCTCGCCAGAAAGACGGTACTCGATGCTCGCCACGGCGTAACCGTCGTTTAAGAAACTGATAGCCGGACTGTGCTGCTCTTTTCGGCCCTTGCTCCAGCCTCCACCATGAATCCAAAGGATAACAGGCAATGGGCTGGAGGCCTTCTGAGGACAATAGAGGTTAAGCGTAAGCGCTCTACCGTTGATGCGTTTGTAAACCAATCCCGCTGGATCGCCGCATCAGCGATTTCCACAGGGCGACCTCTCGCCAGGGCCGGTTGCGCTATCGTACCGCACAGGGCAACCCCAAGGATTATGATGGCTAGCCGTGCGTTGCGGCCAAGCCTGAGACGCACCTGCTGACTTTTCTGCGTCATATTGCGGACGCAGTTTGGGTCCCGAAAATCGGCTGCGAGCAGTTTCAACGCGACGAGTTTCTCCGGCTGAGGCTTGGAAAAGTGCGCGGAGGTTGGAATCTTCGGGATGCCGCTACCGAAACGCTATGGTGGTCGCGAACAGCCGCCGGTGAGAGTTTCAGTGTCCCATTCTTCCGTGGAAGTTGTGTGGCGCGACCAGACAATTGATCGCTGGAGCTGGCCGGTTGCAGATCAGATCGCGCGCAGCCTTAGATTCTTGATCTTCGCATTTCGGACTTCCCATGCACCGCCGGATTTAGTATTATCCCACAAAATTTTCCAGGCCTTGCCCGGCGTCTGTGTTTGCCGGAGAGGCGGGCCTGGGCTAATAATTCAAACCGCTAAAGGCTATCGTGATGCGCTCCGCTGCTGCTTATGTCAGTATCCTGCTGCTGGGCTGGACCTGCCTCCCCGGACAGACCACCAGCCAGGCCCAGAACCTCTTCACCGACGTGACCCTCTCGACCCTTGGCAACGTCACCCATGCGGGCGCGCCATTTCCGGACATTCGGATTGGAACGGGTGCGGCGTGGTTCGACTTCGATCGCGACGGCGACCTCGACCTCTACATGACCAACCGTGTAGGAGGAAACCATCTCTGGCGCAGCGACGGCAACGGCGTCTTTGTCGATGTGGCCGTTGCCGTGGGCGCGGCTGATGCCTCGCATGACCACGCGGGCGTGGCCGTTGCCGATTACGATAACGATGGCGATCTCGACATCTACCTGGCTAACGGCGATGACGACGTGCTCTTGAAAAACCAACTCACCGAGACCGACACCGCTACCTTCATTGACGTGACGGCGACGGCCTTTTCCGGCATCACCACCCCCCAGCGGGGGACCAGCGCCTCCTGGGGCGATTACGATAATGACGGCTACCTCGACCTTTACGTCACCAATCATAAGGAGATTGATGGATCGGGTACCGGTACCCAGGACCGGCTCTTCCACAACAATGGCGATGGCACTTTCACTGATGTGTCGTATTTATTGGGGCTGGAAAATTTGGGCGGCTACGGCTTCATCGCCAGCTGGACGGACTACGACAACGACGGCGACCTGGATATCCTCCTCATCAACGACTGCCCTTACGGGCCGGTAGGCACCAAGCTCTTTCGTAACGACGGTGGCACCGATCCGCTGGCTTGGACCTTCACGGAAGTGAGCGCGACTGTGGGCGCGGCCGACTGCCGCCACGGAATGGGCATTGCTGTGGGTGACTACGACCGCGATGGCTGGCAGGACTACTTCTATACCAACATCGGCAGCCCCCTCCTGCTGCACAATGACGGGGGGACGTTTACCGACGTGACTGCCGCCGCCGGTCTAAACGATAATCAAGTGCCGGAGACGGGGAAGAAGCGGATCACCTGGGGCACCATCTTTTTCGATTACGACCTCGACGGTTTTCTCGACCTCGCCGTGGCCGCCGGAACGCTCGGCCTCAACAGCACCACTGATCCCCAGCCGAACTTGCTCTACCATAATGACGGCAACGGGATCTCCTTCACCGACGTCTCAGCCAGCAGCGGCTTCGATGATTCTGGACGAGGCCGCACCATCGTTATGGGCGACTACGACAACGACGGCGACCCTGACCTCTTCCTGGTCAATTACGGAGAGAAAGCCCATCTCTTCCGCAACGACTATGCCAACACGACGGGGCATCACTGGCTGATTCTGGATCTGCAAGGCGCGGGACCGCCGCTGAGCAACCGCGACGGCATTGGCGCTAAGATCAAGTTGACCACACCGGACGGGGCTGTGCAGTACTGGGAGACGCGCAGCGGGGACAGCCTGGGCGGAGGCAGCGACATGAGGGCTGCCTACTTCGGCCTCAACAACAACGCGCTAGTCTCTCAGGTTCAAGTCACCTGGCCCAGCGGCATCGTCCAGACACTTACTAACCTTGCCATCGACCGGCGCATAACTATCTCGGAAGAAGCGTCGCCTCCGCAGATTATACTTATAAGCCCTAACGGCGGGGAAACCTGGATTAAAGGCTCCACTTATACGATCAGATGGAGAGATAACATCTCAAGTAACGTCAAGATCCGGCTCCTCAATGGGAGCAGGACTGCCGCCATCATCGCTGCTTCAACACCCAGCGACGGCAGCTTCGATTGGACCGTCCCCACATCGCTGGCTGATGGCCGCAACTACAAGGTGGAAGTACGCAGCCTCGACGACGCTACCATCAGAGACCAGAGCGACCGGAGTTTTACGATCGCCACCTCAGGCAGGTGACGCTCCTCTACGGCCTCGGTCGGTGACAATTGCATGGAGGCGGCAGAAGCGCCTAACGAGACAAGACTGCCACTGCTCCTCTGGGGTGTGGGGCGTACGTCATTGACGTATATCGCTCCAGCCGAACTAACATGAAACTCCATCCTTGTGCACCGCCCTTTAATCTCAGCTTCCGTACGCCCACGGTTCTTCCGCCGGCAGGAGCAATGCTGGTGGACTTGCGGGAGCACGCCCCTCCGCCGCTCACCTCAATCCTCCCCCTAGGGAGAGGAGGACGCGTAGCGCCAGATGAGGGCTCGGTCTTTCCGCCATGCTGCGGCCTCGAACGCAACTCTGTTTGTGAGATGGCTTCCAGTAACTCAGCTGAGATCCCGGCTCACAAGAGGTATCTGTGAATTTCGAACGTCTGATGCCGATTTACAATCAGGAAGCCGCATGTCAGCCGGCCGGACGATCACGGCTGTCAGGTGTTATTGATATCCGTTGTGGGAACTTGTTTTGGCTCACGCGTTAACATTGTACAGCTGGAAGAGGCGCTGCGTCCTTAGACGCAGCCTCGCGGCCATGCGAGGCGGTTCATTCGATATAACCGAGATCTTGGAGTCGCTTCTCAATGATCGCAGCCTCTTCGGCGGTATATCGAGCCGCCGATCCGGCCTCTGAGCTTGAGCTTCCACCGATGCGGATGCGATTTTGCGCGATAAACTCCGGCCGAAATAGATTCTCTAACACGTGGCCGTCCATGTCTTCGGGCACCGACTCGTCCAGCAAATACAAGAGAGTTGGCGCCAGATCTATAAGGCGTGCGCCTTTGACCTGCGCACCGCTTTTGAATGCATTTCCTTGCGCAATCAAAATCCCATCACGGCGATGCGTGCCACCCCACTCGGAGTCTTCGGATGGCTTTCGCTCGCGGATCACTACGGCCGACTGCGCCGTTTCGTCTGGCGAGCTTGGACTAGTCGAGAATTGACTGGTCTCCCACCAGTCGAGAATCAGGTCTGCGGCTTCGCTAGCGAAGGGACCGGAAAAGATCTCATCGCGTCTATAAACTCGCTTAATAATAGGCTCATTCGTGCGGGGGTCCTTAAGGTCCCCTAATTTATGGGTGATGAGCTTAAGCAGCGGTTCATACTCGCTTTGCTCGACAATCCCGGAAACCTTTACTCCTTTGAGGTTAATCCAGATGCTGGGCGGCGATGCGAGCACCTCGCTGCAGTAGGCTTTTGTGCGTGACCAATCGATCTCGGTAAACGAGGTGGCCTCACTTTCGAGCCACTTACGTAACGAGGGAAGCCTGTTAGCAAGATAGCTCTTTTGTCGGGGACCGAGTGAGTCGCGCAACAACATGTAGGAACTGGAAAGGACTTTGTGCTTCAGTTTCTTCAACGCAGAATGATTGCCGTTCTGGTAATGGAGCAGACCGAGTTGAGCCAAAAATCGATTAAGGTAAACCACACAATCGGAAGTGGGCCCGCCACCATGATCGGAAACCACAAAGATAGATGCATCGCGCGACAGTTTTTGATGTATCTGGCCGATCGCGTCGTCGAGCCGCTGGTAAACACGGAGCACAGCGTCGCCGAAGCGCTCCACGGCCGCTGGATCGTACAGATGATGCGTAGGATCCATGTAGTGCCAGAAATAGTGTTGCACCGTGTCGATCGACATGAAGGTAAACATCATCACATCAGCGCCATGCTTCTCCATCAAGTAGAGGCTCGCCTGCAGCCACTGTCGATCGATTCTCTCCATCTCGGCCAGGACCTCCTCTCGCCGTCGGTCCGTGGACATATAGCCAAGGTATCGAACATCGAGCTTGAATCGGCCGAGGAGTCCCCTGAGCTCGCTGCGGAGCTCAGGAGGATAAATGAAGGGGCTGTTCTCCGAGGGGGTATCCATCCCGGAGATTTGAAAGCCATTAAGTCGCTCCGGCGGGTAGGTAAACGGAATGTTCATCGTGCCGACGGTGTAACCGGCGTCCGAAAGCATTCGCCATAATGTTTTCGCGCGACGCGAACCGCCATTTACATAACGCAAGAAGTAAGTCCCGGGCTGAGCTTCCATGAAATGAAAGATGCCGTGTTTGCCTGGATTCTTCCCAGTCATGAACGATGTCCAGGCCGGGGGCGTGATCGGCGGCAAAATCGATGCGAGCTTTCCCCAGGCGCCGTTTCTCATCAGCGCGTTTAGGTTTGGCAGCTTTCCTTCAGCGGCCCATGGACCGATCAGATCAAAGGTTGCCGCATCGAGACCAACAATGACTATTCTTGGTGACTTCACGGTATGGTTGGATTTGCTGGAGGCTTGCTTAACTTCCGCGTACCCGTCTCTAAGCTTGCATCGGGTAGCTTGGGAGGCACAAGGACGGATTGTGGTCGATTCAGCACGTGGGCATAAACCGCTTCGAGCTTTACTGCGATGCTCGGCCAGTCGAAACGCCCACGCACAAACTTCTGCACGTTCGTGCGAAGTCTTCGGGCAAGGACGGGATCTCCCAGCACGGCCAAAATCCCCGCCGCCAAGCTCTCGGCCGTTGCACGTTCGACCAGGAAAGCTGTCTCCCCATGCTGAAGAATCGGCGCCGATCGCTTGAAACTCACGATGGCGTTTCCGGTCGCCATGTAGTTGAGTAACTTTGTCGGGATGCCAGGTGACTCCGGGCGTGGGACGACAGCTACGTCCGCGGCGGCGAGAAAGTCTGGAAGCTGGTCCAGAGTGCATGAGGTAATTGCGAAGCGGGAGGCGAACCCTAGCTCGGAAGCCATTTTCTTATACTTAAGGAGATGAGCGCGCTTGACCGTGCTGCCGACGAGCAACAAGCTCGCTGTGGGTTGGCGTTTCTGCACAATCTTGAAGGCCGCCATGAGGTAATCAACACCTTGGAACTGATCGAGCGTTCCCGTGTAAATAATCAAGGGACCGCCCTCCGGCGCGAAGCGAGTTCGAATGTGCGACCCATCGCCGATGGCGAACATCTCGGGCCAGACACCCGAAGGAATGGTAATGACGCGTTCTGGATGGATGCCCTGAGTGAGAAGAAACGAACGTAACTCCTCAGTATCGGCAACGATGAGGTCGGCTATTCTTGGTACAACATAGTCTAACATTCGTGCCAACCCTATGCCGAGTGCGCGCGGGCGGACAAAAGCAAACGACGGCAACTCGCTGATCATGGTGTTAATGGCGTTGTAGATTACAGGTACCCCCGTGAGCCAGCCAACAAAGCCTCCGACAAGCGCTGCCTCGTAGTTATGGGTGTGAATCAACTCAATCTGATGTTCGCGCACCACTTGAAGAAGCTTAGGCGCCAGCAGGAGATCAAAGATCAGCCGCCGGTAACTCGGCCCAACACTGATGCCGCGATTCCAGCCTACGTGGCTAACACGATCAATCGCGATCCCCCTTACTGGAATGCCGTCATGAAGCGGGTAGGTAACGACGCGAATCGAATGTCCACGGCGGGCGAGCGCCTCCGACATTTCCCTGATCGCTGCCGGCGTGCCATGATTTGCCGGAAACGGGCAGGCGGCAACCATCGCGATTGAGAAAGTAGCCATGTGTAAGTGGGATGACTTAAAGTGACCGCACGGCGCTCTCCAGAGACGCGACGACGTACTGGATCTGATCGTCGGTCAGATTGGTGTAAAGTGGCAGGCAAAAATGGTTTGAGATTACATACTCGGTCTCGGGAAAGGTCTCCTTTGGTTGCGAAACGATCGTATCGGGGTGGCGAGCGAAGAGTGGTTGCCTATGGCAGTCGCGGTTATACAGCTCACCGGGGAGCACGACACCGTACTCCTCTTTGAGCCTTTGTTTCAGCTTGTCTCTTTCGATTGGCGGTTCGAAATAGAGAATATACTTGTAATAGGACGACTTAATCCGGTCCGGTATTTCCAGCAGCTTGATTCCGGGGATCTTCCTGGCCCTTAGCTCGGCATCATAAGTGCGGGCA
>Ga0209376_1001637_pt1 | contig 22259 bp, 11 predicted proteins | sample GraSoiAngelo_134_FD_185891 | JGI IMG/M metagenome (GOLD analysis project Ga0209376, IMG submission 185891) | Grasslands soil microbial communities from the Angelo Coastal Reserve, California, USA - 14_0929_05_30cm (SPAdes) (version 2) | ecosystem: Environmental > Terrestrial > Soil > Grasslands ... | reverse complement strand
TCGAACGCAAACTCAACTGGAGCTCTGTCAATCATGTCTTTACGTTTCTCACCACGCCGCCCTCGGAGAGCATCATCGAGGGGATCCGCAAGCTTGAACCGGGACACTTCCTGATCGCCTCACCGGGCAAAGACCTCCTGACCGAGCGCTACTGGGAGCTTCGATTTGAGCCGGACTATCGCCGGCCTGAAGAGGAATTCGTCGAGGAGTTGCGTGAGCTGCTTCAGGAGTCCGTCAGCTTGCACCTGGTCAGCGATGTCCCGCTGGGGGCCTTTCTGAGCGGAGGGATCGATTCAAGCTCTGTCGTGGCGACGATGGCGCGCATGACTTCACGTCCGGTGAAGACCTTTTCCATCGGCTTTCACGAAGGGGTTTACAACGAGGTCGAGTATGCGCGAGTCGTGGCGGAACGGTTTGGCACGGAGCATCACGAGTTGATCCTGGAGCCGGATGTTCAGAAAGTGATCGAAGACCTGGCCTGGTACCTGGACGAACCGTTTGGTGACCCTTCAGCGATCCCCACCTACATGGTCTCGAAGTTGGCGTCCGAGCACGTGACCGTCGTGCTGTCTGGCGACGGCGGTGATGAACTGTTCGGCGGGTACGACAAATATGTGGTCGAGGAGAGAGAGCGCCGGTACCCCGTGCCGCCGGTTGCACGTGCGGTCCTCGGAATGATCAGCGCGATGATGCCTGAGGGGATGAGAGGGCGCAACTTCGTGCGCCATTTTTCGCTTGCTGGCTTCGAACGGTACCTGGATGCCTTGACACTGTTCAAGCGAGACGCGCAAAAAAAGCTGTTCTCGTCCGAAGCCTTCGAGCAGCTTGCGAATTGTGATCCTTGGCGTCTCGCGGCCGACCATCTCCTCAATGGCCACGCTGGCAAGGCGGATTGGCTTTCGGCGGTGCAGCGTTTCGATCTGAAGGGCTATCTTCCATTGGATATCCTCAGCAAGGTGGATCGGATGAGCATGGCGCATTCCCTCGAGGCACGCGTCCCGTTGCTGGATCACAAGTTCGTCGAGTTCGCCGCGAGAATTCCACCCGAGCTCAGGCTGCGCAACGGGACGACGAAGTATCTCTTCAAACGGGCGATGCGGGGGATTTTGCCTGACGCGATCATTGATCGGCCCAAGCACGGTTTTGCCGTACCGCTGGGGTGCTGGTTCAGGGGACAGCTCGGCGACTTTCTCCGGGAGCTCTTGCTGTCAGAGACAAGCCGCCGACGCGGGATCCTCAATACCGCGTACGTCGAGCAGCTCGTGCAGCGGCACGAGAATGGACGGCCGCTGGACTTGCATCTTTGGACTCTGATTTCCTTCGAGCTCTGGTGCAGGACGTTTCTGGATCGGCGGCCAGGGAACCCACCGTGGAAAAGGATAGTGCCACGAGAGTCCTATGTCGTGGGACCGAAAGCTTAGCATGACTTTGCAGAGGAGGCCATGACACGCGTACGCTTGATCAACGCGGCGAGGATCATAGCCATAACCGTCGGACTCACCGGATCCTCGTTTGCCACACAACATCTGACAGGTCCCGACCAGGGGCCGCCCGTCACGCATCAGCAGATCCGCCAGGAGCAGGTCACGCCGGGGTCGGAGAACCCCATCGACCTCAAAGTCCAAGTGAGGTATAGCACCCTGCCCCTGAGCTTTGAAGCGAACCAGGGTCAGACCGATTGGCAGGCGCAGTTCCTCTCCCGGGGCAAGGGCTACACCCTCTTTCTCACACCTACCGAGGCGGTGCTTGCGCTGCGTTCCGGAGCGCAGGCGCGAGACAATGAGCCAGGGGCGATCTCGACCGTCCTGCGGATGAGATTGGTGGCTGCGAATCCCCATGCGACAGTCACAGGGTTGGACGCGCTGCCCGGGAAGGCCCACTACTTCATCGGCAACGACCCCCAAAAGTGGCGCACAAACATCCCCACCTACGCCGCGGTCCGATATCAGACCGTGTATCCTGGCGTGGATCTGGTCTACTACGGCACTCAGCGGCAGCTCGAATATGACTTCATCGTCGCACCCGGGGCGGACCCACGGGTGATCAGGCTGACCTTTGAGGGAGCCGATTCCTTGGACGTGGATGCCGAGGGTGACCTGGTGCTCCGCACGACCGGGGGGGAGCTCCGGCTGCACAAACCACTCGTGTATCAGGAGACTGACGGCCTGCAACAGCAGATCCCAGGCACCTATAGGCTCACGGATACCCGGCAGGTCGGCTTCCAGTTGGCGGCCTACGACCGCAGCCGCCCCCTGGTGATTGATCCGGTCCTGACTTACGCGACCTATCTCGGCGGAAACGATTTGGACAGCGGTTACGCAATTGCCGTCGATGCCGCCGGCAATGCCTACGTGACGGGGTCAACCTGGTCGAGCGATTTCCCGACAGCAAATGCCTTGCAGCCGGCCAAGAGCTCAGGCCCGGACGCATTCATCGCGAAAGTAGATACCACCGGCACAGCGCTGCTTTATTCCACCTATTTCGGCGGCGCCAGTGATGACTGGGGCAACGGCATCGCCGTGGATGAGGCCGGCAACGCCTACGTGACTGGAGAGACCTGGTCGAGCGATTTCCCGAGGGCAAATGCCTTGCGGCCGGTTCCAGGAGGCATCCCCAACGCGTTTGTGGCGAAGCTCGATCCAGCCGGCAGGGCGCTCCTCTATTCGACCTATCTCGGCGGCAACAGCGACGACGGCGCCAACGGCATCGCCGTGGATCGCGCCGGCAACGCCTACGTGACGGGGTATACCTCCTCCTCTGACTTCCCAACCGTGAATGCCCTCCAGCCAACCCACGGCGAGGGATTCAGCGATGCCTTCGTGGCCAAGCTGGACCCAGCGGGCTCCGCGCTCATCTATGCGACCTATCTCGGCGGCAGCAGCTACGACGTGGCGTACGGCATCGCCGTAGATCATGCCGGCAACGCCTACCTGACGGGGCTGACCGGTTCGACCGACTTCCCGACCGTCAACCCCCTCCCGCCAGCCCGCGTGGGGCTTGGCGATGCCTTTGTGGCCAAGCTGGACCCAGCGGGCTCCACGCTCATCTATGCGACCTCTCTCGGCGGCAGCAGTTACGACGGGGCCTACGGCATCGCCGTGGATCGCGCCGGCAACGCCTACGTGACGGGATACACCTCCTCCGCCGACTTCCCGACCGCCAACGCGTTCCAGGCGGTGATTGGGAAGGCCACGTTATACCAAAGCAGGGATGGCGGCCAAAGCTGGAGCGAAAGCGGCCTCAGCAATCTCGGTGTGGCGGCCTTGGCCATCGACCGCATGAACTCGTCGACACTCTACGTCGGCACCCAGGGCAGCGGCGTGTTCAAGAGCACAGACGGTGGCGTGAGCTGGACGGCTGTCAACACGGGCCTGATCGACCTGTCGATCAGTGATCTCGCCATCGACCCCCGGACGCCGTCCACGCTGTATGCCGGGACGAGCGAGAGCGGCGTCTTCAAGAGCACCGATGGGGGAGAGGTCTGGAGCGCCATCGGCCCACAGGTGCCAGGCCCCATCGTCCGGTCTGTGGCCGTTGAGCCCGCCGTCCCGACGACCCTGTATGCCGCCGTCCGCTTCTGGGTGATGAAGAGCCTCGACGGGGGAGCGACCTGGGCCTCCGGCGGCCCCGACGTCGACTCTGTCAACGACCTAGAAATCGATCCGGTGATCACGTCCACGATCTACGCCAGCGTCACGAGGAGCACACCTTCCGGTGGCGGCCTTTACAAGAGTGCCGACGGAGGCACCACCTGGAGCTTGATCACCCGCAGCGTCCTCGGGCCAACTGGCCGGCGCTACGACGTGGACACCGTAGCCATCGATTCGTCCAACACCTCGACCCTGTATATCGTCGCTCTCGCTGGAGGGATCTTCAAGACCGCAGACGGCGGCCTCAATTGGGCGCCGATGAACAATGGTCTCACCGACCCCGACGTGAGTACCCTCGCGATAGACACGACCGACCCGTCCATTCTGTATGCCGGCACCGGAATTGGCGGTGTCTTCAAGACCACGGATAGCGCGGGAAGCTGGACCGCCGTCAACAACGGCTTGGTCAACCCCCGAGTCACGGCCCTCGCGGTCGACCCCACCGACCCGTCCAGGCTCTACGCCGGCACCTTCGGCCGCACGTCCGATGCCTTCCTGGCCAAGTTGGATGCCAGCGGCTCCGCCCTCGTCTATTCAACCTACCTCGGGGGAGAGTACTACGACGAAGGCCGCGGTGTCGTGGTGGACAGCCAGGGCAATGCTTATGTGACGGGCATAACCCGTTCGTTTTCCTTCCCGACGGCAAATGCTCTGCAGCCCACCCCCCCTGGCGGCGCTTCCGACGCGTTCATTGCGAAGTTCGACCCGGCCGGCGCAGCGCTGAAGTATTCGACCTATCTCGGCGGCAGCGACGATGATTTCGGTTACGGCATCGCCTTGGACAGCCAGGGCGATGCCTATGTGACAGGAATGACACGTTCCTTCGATTTCCCGACGGCAACTGCTTTGCAGCCGGCCAATGCAGGCTCTGACGACGCCTTCGTGGCGAAACTCACCGAGCCAGACCCGACACCCCGGCCGTGACTATCACCACACCGGTCAGCGCCGCGACCGTCTCGGGCACAAATACGGTTCGGCCGATACCTCTGACAATATTCCACGCACCCTGACCGTGGTTAGCCCCTTGACCGCATCCTGATAGTGTCGATCAGTGGTTGTGGAGCCGCATGACATGCCGTTGCCTCGGATCGCCATCGTAGGGTGGAGCGTGGAGGGCATGGGCGGTCAGAGCGCCCAGGCGCACGCGCTGGTCCGCCAACTTCAACAAGAGGGCTATGCCGTCTCGTTTATTCCAATGGAACCCCGCGTTCCCTCCGGACTCCAGTGGGTCCGCCGCTATCCCTATGTGCGGACCCTGTTGAACCAGTTGCTCTATCTCCCGAGTCTCCTTCGTCTTCGTCCGGCCGAGGTGATGCATGTATTCTCGGCGTCCTACTGGTCCTTCTTGCTCTCCCCCCTGCCTGCGATCATCGCTGGACGAATGATGGGGAAGCGGATCGTGCTGCACTACCACAGCGGCCAGGCCGAGGACCACCTCGCACGCTGGGGCATGCTGGTCCATCCATGGCTGCGCCTGGTGGATGAGATCGTCGTCCCGTCCGAGTATCTGCGGCGCATCTTCGCCCGTCACGGCTATCGAGCCCGCGTGATCCCGAATACCGTCGACACGTCCCGCTTTCGGTATCGCGAACGCGCGCGGCTCCGCCCACGGCTTCTCTCCACCCGAAACTTCGAACGGCACTACAGGGTTGACGTCACGCTCGAGGCTTTCGCCCTCCTCAAGGCCCGGTTCCCTGATGCCACTCTCACGGTGGCCGGCCACGGCAGCCAGGAAGGCGAGCTCCGGCGGCTCGCCGGCTCGCTCGGAACCAGCGGGATCCGCTTCCTCGGAGCGGTCAGGCCGCCCGCCGTGCCGGGGCTGTACGACGAGGCCGATATCTTCGTCAATTCCTCCGTGGTGGACAATCAGCCCGTTTCTGTGCTGGAGGCGTTCGCTTCAGGATTACCGGTGGTGTCCACCAGCACGGGGGATCTCGCCAGCCTGGTGCGTGATGGAGAAACGGGCCTGGTCGTTCCATCGGGCGATCCAGCAGCAACGGCCAAAGCCATCGCGACTCTGATCGAGCATCCTGATCGTGCGCTGCTGATGGCCCAGCGCGCGAAACGCGAGGTCGAACAGTATACATGGCCACGGGTGCACGAGAAGTGGGCCACGGTGTACGCAGATAGAGCGGAGTGAACGTGCTGACATGAAGATCCTCGGCATCAACGACGGTCACAACGCGGCGGCGTGTCTCTATGAGGATGGCCTGCTGACCGCGGCCATCCAGGAGGAACGCCTTCGTCGGGTGAAGAACTGGGCCGGAATGCCCACCGAGGCGATTCAGACTGTCTTGAACCTCCGGGGGTATTCGCTGAACGAGATCGACTTCGTGGCGATGAACGGCCGGTATGCAGCCTATCCCATGACGCGCGAGCAGCTCATGGAAGCCTATCGCAGGACAAACGATGTCGGCGCCACGGTCAGGCGGACCCTCCGTCGAAAATTCAACCAGCTGGTCAAGTGGACGCCAATCGAGGCTGCCTACCATCGGCGCCGGCAAGGCCGGCGCCTGAGAGACCTGCTCCGGATGGGGGTGCCCTGGGAAAAGATCATCTTCGTCGATCACCATACGGCGCATGCCGCAGCGGCGTATTACGGGTGGGGGGACTTCGAGCACGACATCCTTGTATTGACGTGCGATGGAGCGGGTGACGGGATCTGCGCGACTGTGAACGTGGGTCGTCGCGGCCGGCTTCAGCGGCTGCACCAGATCAGGCAGGCCAGCTCCATCGGGAACATCTATGCGATGGTGACATTCCAGATGGGGATGGTCCCTCTGGAGCATGAATACAAGCTCATGGGGCTTGCTCCCTACGCGGACCCGAAGGGCGCGGAGCGTCTGGCCCGGGAATTCGCGAAACTTGTCCGTTTCAACCCGAAGAACCCACTGGTATGGGAGCGCACGCCGGGTTGTCCTGAGACCTACTTCTCGTACCGCTTTTTCAGGGACTTCCTGAAGGAGCAACGATTCGACTGGATCGCCGGGGGCCTCCAGAAATTCACCGAGACCATGCTCACCGAATGGGTGCGGAACTGCGTGAAGGAGACAGGAATCCAGCGTCTGGCCCTGGGCGGTGGGATATTCATGAACGTGAAGGCCAACAAGCTGATCATGGAGCTTCCGGAGATCCAGGATCTGTTCGTCTATCCTTCCTGTGGAGACGAAGCCAACGCCATGGGGGCTGCCTATGTCGTCCATGCCGAGAAAGCCGGTCCAGCCAGCATGGCGCCGCTCCGCGATCTGTATCTGGGCCCTCGCTTCACCGACGACGCGGTGGAAGCGGCTTTGCGTGCCTTCAGGTTCTCGTCGCCGGTGAAGTATGAGCGGCTCCCCTCCATCGAGCTGACCGTCGCCCGCCTGCTGGCCGCTGGCATCGTTGTGGCCCGCTTCAAGGGCCGGGAGGAATTCGGCGCCCGAGCCCTCGGGAATCGATCCATTCTCGCCAATCCCGCCAATCCGCAGGTGGTCCGAGTTATCAACGAGATGATCAAGTCGCGGGATTTCTGGATGCCCTTTGCGCCCTCGGTGCTCGAAGAGCGGGCACCTGACTACCTCCTCAATCCAAAGAAAGTCGAAGCGCCTTATATGATCCTGTCGTTCGATACCACCAAACGGCGGAGCGAGATCGCCGCGGCGATCCATCCGTATGACTTCACCGCCAGGCCACAGATCGTGTCGCAGGCGTCGAACCCCGGCTACCATGCCCTCATCGCCGAGTTCGAACGACTGACGGGGATCGGCGGCGTGCTGAACACGTCGTTCAATCTCCACGGATTTCCCATCGTGAGCCGGCCCGAAGACGCCCTCGATGTGCTGGAGCGCTCGGGGCTGACCCACCTCGCGATCGAGAACTGGCTCGTGGTCAAGCAATGAGTTCGCTGATCGACCCACTGCCCGCCCAATCCCATTCCGGCCTCCACGACTTCTTCAAGTGGGCGGGCAGGGCTCTGCGGAACGAGCTCCTGGACTTCCGGTTCCACTACCCGATCGAGGCGGTGCCGGTCGCAGGTCCCAAACAGTCCCTGCACTACTATGTGTACAGCGATCGGTTGTTTTTCGATGTGATGCGGTTAACCGGTGACGGCGTCCCTGTGCAGCGGTCTCGTCTGCTGGGAACGGTCGTCAACCCGGCCTATGTCGCCTGGTTCGGACTCATGAATCTGGAGCGCAACCTGCGCGGTCTTGAACCAACTGGTCGTGAGATCTTCCTCAAGCAGATCCAGTGGCTGGTGGCTCATGGGGTGAGCAAGGACGATGGCTCCATTGTGTGGCCGTATCTGTTCGACTGGAACGAAGGCCACTGCTTCTTCAAGGCACCGTGGATTTCTTCAATCAGCCAGGGGCTTGCGATCAGTGCGCTCGTTCGAGGCTACCGCCTGACTGGTAGGCCTCAGCTGCTCGACGTCGCGATGGCTGCAACGCTGCCGTTCGAAACACCGATAGAGAAAGGGGGCGTTCGGACGGAGGAAGGGGGACATGTTCACTTTGAGGAATACCCGGGCTACCCCTTGGCGCGCGTGCTCGACGGTTTCCTGTTCAGCTTGCTCGGGCTCTACGATTTGCTGGTAGAAACAGAAGACCGCAACACTCGTCAGTTGTTTTCCGATGGGCTCAACGGTCTCACGCGCACGATTGAATTTTGGGACTACCGGAAGAAATGGACCTGGTACGGGTCCCATGGCTTCCTCTGCCTGCCTCAGTACAATGTTCTCAATAGCTGTCTTCTGGCAGCGCTGGGTCGATTGTCTGGCGAGCGAAGGCTGAGTGAGTACGCTACGCAATGGAATCCCCGTTCGCGTTCGTGGCTGAACCGCATCGAGGTGTTTTCAATCTTTCTGCTCACGAAACAATGGGCCAGGATCCGATTTTTCCGCCTGAAATCATGATTCACGACATTCTCGACCTGATGACCTGTCCATCTTGCGATGGAGACGTGTATATCAATACGAGCCCCAGAGAGGAGAGAGAGCTCGTTGACGAGACGATGTCGTGTCTCCGTTGCGGAGCGTGCATTCCGGTGAAAGGAGGGGTCCCGCGATTTGCGGGTCGTCTCACTGACCAGCAACAGATCGCCGAAAGCTTCGGCCTTCAGTGGAGGTATAGAGAGGAAGGCCGGTTTGAGCAGAGCACCCTGTATGGACTGTCAGCTGAACAGGAGGTAGATGCCTGCTTTCAGGCTCTCGGCATTACATCCGCCGACCTGGCAGGCAAGACGTTCCTCGATGCTGGCTGTGGGGATGGATTCCTGCTGAGGCTGCTCTCTCAGTATCCTGCCCGTTTCGTAGGAATCGACATCCACAGCTCGATTGTGAGGACATATGAAGCCTGTCGGCCCTTTCCGAACATCACGATCGTTGAAGCTGACATCCTGCGGCCTCCGCTTAGGCACTTGTCCTTTGATTTCGTGTGGTCGGAAGGGGTGATCGTCCACACACCAGATCCAAAAGGAGCCTTCAAGTCGCTGAGCGGACTGGTCAAGCCAGGAGGAAAGCTCTACGTCTGGGTCTATCCGTCGCAGCCCTTGAGCATTTATCAACGTGTGCGAGATCTCCTCGTCGCTCCCTATCTTCTTCCGAGGCCGGCATTGCTTTTCCTCACCTATCTGCTCGCGCTGCCAATCTTTTTGGCGGCGAAGCCCTATGCAGCGTGGAAGCGGAGAAGGGGATCTGCAGCGGTCCCGAAGTCTTCTGTCAGAACAGTGGCGTTTGGTCTCTATGACAATCTTTCACCCCGTTACCAGACGCGACACACGGTTGACGAAGTCGCCGGGTGGTTCAAGGAGTTCGGGTTCTCACAGTTGATACAGACAGGTCTGATCGGATTCAGCGGGACCAAGACGAGCTAACGAACGGCAGTCACCTATGCAAGTGACAATGCTTGGACACGCCGCTCTCCTCTGTGAGACCGAGGATGCCCGGATCCTGATGGATCCCTGGCTCGTCGGCCCTGCAAATTTCCGCAGCTGGTGGCACTTGCCTGATGTGGATCTGGATCCGGCGAAGCTCCCCGAGATCGACTACATCTACATCTCCCACTCGCACAGCGATCATTTTCATGTCCCAACCCTTGAAGGGTTCCACCAGAGGCCAACCGTGCTCATCCCCCGCCTCTATCACAACCGCCTCGTCTCCCGCTTGCGAGACCTGGGCTACACGCGGATCAAGGAGCTGTCCCATGGGAAGCAGGCGCAACTGAGAGGTTCGACGACCGCCTGCTGTCTGCAGATGGGCAATGATAGCCTTCTGGCCGTCTCCGATTCCTCGGCATCGATCTTGAACGCCAATGACTGCCTTCAAAGCAACGATCCCCGTACCACGCTGCCTCTGCTTCGACGCCTTGGGGAAGAGTACCAATTCGACATCGCATTTCTCGCCTTCGGCACCGCGGGACCTTATCCGAAGTGCTATCGCTTCGAGGATCCCGCCGAAGGACTCAGCCCGTGGATCAAAGAGCGTGCCATGCTCAACAATTTCGTCCAAAGTGCGCTGACAGCCGGAGCGAAGACGGTGGTCCCCTTTGCAGGCGGGTTTGCTCTCCTGACTGACAAGCTCCTCTGGATGAACGAGATCAAGACGACACCGGTCGATGCCTTGGCGGCGCTCCACGCGAAGGATTCGCGTCTGACGGCCTTTGAGATGAACCCCGGGGATATCTGGCATAGCCGGGCTGGGCTGATTCAGGTACATCGAGGAGTGGCGTGGGAGGAGCGGCTGGCGATGATTCACCGAATGCATATGAACCACGCGACCGAGCTCAAGCAGATCGAGGAAGAAGAGCGACAGGGGCCTCCCGACCTGTACGACATCTTTGAGTCGCGCATCACCCAGAACCTACGGAGCTTCCCCTTTTTGCGGAGTCGCATGAACTGTTCAGTGCTCTTTGTGGTCGAGGGACAGCCTGGAGGAAAGTGGGAGGTTGATCTGCGGAGACCCAGCAGGATGTTTCGTCAAGGGGACTCTGGAGACTGGCTGATACGGGTGACCATTCCCGCACGATTACTGGCCGAAGTGCTCGTGGATCCAGACGGCTGGGAGACGCTCGGAATCTCGTACAAGTTGGACCTCTATCTGAGGAAAGGGGCACGCCCTGCAGAAGCACTGTTGAATCGACTCATCCATACCCCCTCTCCTTCATCGCTCGTCCGCCTGCTGCTCGCGCCGCGGTTTGCCGAGCTGGTCATACGACGGAGGCAAGAGTTCTTCCGAATGGTGAAGGACAAATTATTCGGCATACCGTAGGCTAACTCGCCGGGCGACAGGCGTTGCGAGAAGAGGTCATAGCCGTGTGTGCGATAGTCGGCATCGTCCAACTGGATCCCCGAGAACGCGTTGAGGAAGTGCGCCTGAGGCGAATGCGCGATATCCTGCGCCATCGGGGACCAGACGGCGCAGGGCTGTGGGTCGAGGGGCCAGTCGGGCTGGGGCACCGACGGCTAGCTATCGTAGACGTGGCTGGAGGGCACCAGCCCATGGCGAACGAGGACCAGACCGTCTGGATCGTGTTCAACGGAGAGATCTACAACCATGAGGAGCTGCGTCCCGAACTCGAAGCGCGAGGGCATCGCTACCGTACACGCAGCGACACAGAGACGATCTTGCATCTCTACGAGGAGGAAGGCGAACGGTGTGTTGAACGGCTCCGAGGCATGTTTGCCTTTGCCGTGTGGGACCGCACTCACAACCGACTATTCCTGGCACGCGACCGACTTGGGATCAAGCCGCTCTACTACGCCTGCACCGACCGCGAACTGCTCTTTGGTTCAGAGATCAAGGCGATCCTAGCGGCTGGCTCCATCCGAGCCGAGTTCAATGAGGCGGTCCTTCCGGAGTTTTTAGCCACACGGTTCGTCGCTGGCGAGGAGACGTTCTTCCGGGGTATACGGAAGCTTCTCCCCGGGCGCACACTCTCGTGGTCGCTGGCTGATGGGTTCCGGGAGCGCCGCTACTGGCGACTTCCCGTCGTCACTGACGACTCTCCGGTAGAGTTCCAGGAACAGGCTGGCCACCTGCGCACTCGGCTCGAGGGTGCAGTGCGCAGCCATCTTATGAGTGACGTCCCGCTCGGCCTGTTCCTCTCCGGCGGGCTGGATTCGAGCGGCCTAGCAGCCCTCATGGCTCCCATGGTGAGGGAGCCGATCCGCACCTTCTCCGTGGGCTTTACTGAGCGAGAGGCGAATGAGCTCCCCTATGCCCGGCTTGCCGCCCGCTCGGTCGGAGCAGAGCATCGAGAGGTCATTGTCTCCGCGGAGCAGTTCTTCAAGACCCTCCCGCGTCTCATCTGGCATGAGGATGAACCCATCGCGTTTGATTCCAGCGTGCCGCTCTATTTTGTCTCTCGTTTGGCCCAGGAACATGTCAAGGTCGTACTCACCGGAGAAGGGGCTGATGAGCTCTTCCTAGGTTACCCCCGGTACCGGGTGTCAGTCTGGAACGAGCGTCTGGGTCGACCTTACTGGCATCTCGTCCCGCGAACGCTCCGTGAAGAGGTCAGTCGAGTCATCCAGGCACTGCCGAAGTCTGCGCGACGGTACGCCGAGCGGAGCTTCCTCGCGTTGAATCCCGGACCGCGGGGACTGTTCTACGAGAACTTTGCGGTCTTTCCGGAGGCATTGCAGAGAAGCTTGGTGAGGGACAAGGGCATCCTCACCGCCAGAGATCCGTACGCAGAGGGGCTGCGCTGCTTCCAGGAACATTCCGGTGGCCTCCTAGAGCGAATGAGCCACGCGGATCTCCAGACCTACCTGGTGGAGCTACTGATGAAACAGGACCAGATGAGCATGGCGGCATCGGTCGAAAGTCGAGTCCCATACTTGGATCACGAGCTGGTCGAGCACGTGGCGGCGATCCCCGGTCATTACAAGCTTCACGGTTGGCAGACCAAAGCCGTGCTGCGGAAAGCGCTCCGTGACCTTGTACCACCTGAAATTCTGACACGGCGAAAGATGGGATTTCCGGTGCCGCTGGGTCGATGGCTCCGCGGGCCCTATTGGTCGATCGTCCAGGAGTTCGTGCTGGGGCCGCGGACACTTCAGAGAGACCTCTTCAAGCCTTCTGTGCTGACGGGTCTTGCCGAGGAGCACCGAACGGGCGTCAGGAATCATGCCTATCGGCTGTGGCTCCTCATCAATCTTGAGGTCTGGCAGAGAGTTTTCCTTGACGGCGAGGATCCTGCACTCCTCATGCGGTCGGTCCCCATGCCAGCCAGCTGAACTGAGGGAATCAATGACGACACAGACTCGGCCTTTAAAGATTCTCCATATCCTGGACCACAGCCTTCCGATGCACAGCGGATACGCCTATCGCAGCGATGGCATCTTCCAGGCCCAGCGCAAACGAGGCTGGCTGCCGGTGGCACTCACGTCCCCTAAACATGGTATGACCGGACAAGGCTATCCGCACAAGGAGGAAACGATCGACGGGGTTCGATATTACCGGACGGAGACGAGGATCCGGGAGGCTCTTCCGCTTCAGGCAGAGTGGCGGATCATGAGTGGCCTTGCCAGGCGCATTCGGCAGGTGATCGAGATAGAACAGCCCGATCTGCTGCACGCACATTCCCCGGTGCTGAATGTGATTCCCGCTCTCTGGGTGGGATGGAAGGTGGGCATCCCGATCGTCTATGAAATACGGGTTTCCTGGGAGGATACTTGGGCCGCCCGTGGGAGATACGGGGAGAACTCCTGGAAGTATAGGCTTGTCCGGTCTCTCGAGACCTGGGCATGCCGGAAGGCGGACCAAGTCACGGTGATCTGCCGCGGACTAAAAGACGACCTGGTCAAGAGAGGGATTTCATCCGAAAAAGTGAGCGTCGTGTTCAACGGTGTCAACGCCGACGACTTTAAGGCCTCCTCTGCACGCGACGAGGAATATTACCAGGCCTGGAACCTTGCGGGAAAACGGGTCATTGGCTTTATCGGCTCCTTCTTCCGATACGAAGGACTTGATCTTCTCGTTCATGCCGTGCATCGCCTCACCGCAAGGAGGTCCGATGTCGTTCTACTACTGGTGGGCGGAGGCGAGATGGAAGCCGAGTTACGCGCCCAAGTCAAACAGCTACGCCTCGAGGACAAGGTGGTGATGGCGGGCAGAATTGCCCACGATCGTATTCCTGGCATGTACACCTTGGTTGATGTCCTGGCTTACCCACGATATTCATCACGTGTGACCGAGCTCGTCACTCCACTGAAACCTCTTGAAGCCATGGCCATGGGAAAGGCTCTGGTAGCAAGCGACGTAGGGGGTCATCGGGAACTCATCCAGCACGGCAACAGTGGGCTTCTCTTTCCACCGGGCAACGTGGCTGCGTTGGCAGATCAACTCGAGCTGCTCTTAGCTGATGAGCCTCTCCGTCAAAAGCTCGAAAGGCAAGGATTGCTGTGGGTACGTCGGGAACATTCCTGGGACAAGACGACGGCGGTTTACTGTGACGTCTACGCAGACGCGCTAGGCAAGAAGGTAGATGTACGACAGCCCATGAAGACGTTGGAACAAGGGGTGCGTTAGCAAAGGCGACTGATATGGGGAGCCTCCCACTCAAGGGGAATACCGTGCTGCCAGTGACTCTTCGGGAAGGACTCTCCTCTTCCCACTTGCCCGGGCTGGACGGCCTGCGGATGGTGGCCGTATTCCTGGTCGTCTTTTACCACCTGGGCTTCCCGACCGCGTCTGGTGGCCACGGCGTGCTGATCTTCTTCGTGCTCAGCGGCTTTCTGATCACGTGGCTCCTCCTCAAGGAGCAAGAGCAGTTCGGCTCTATTTCGCTGCGGCTGTTTTACCTCCGGCGGGTTCTGCGAATTTTTCCTGCGTTTTACTGCTTTTGGCTGCTTTGGACGGCGGCCCAACTCCTGTTTGACAAGCCCATTGTCTGGGGGCAGGCACTGAGTGCTCTCGCGTATCTCACAAATTACTACCAAGCGATTTTCGGCGATCCCGACACAGGCTACAGCCATACGTGGTCACTCGGCATCGAAGAGCAGTTTTACCTTCTTTGGCCGGTCTGTCTCCTGGCCCTGGGCCGAGATGGCCAGCGGATCCCAGCGGTGCTGGTAGCGGTGATTGGCACGGTCTGGGTGTACCGCGGGGTGCTCCAGTTCGTGGTCGGGATCGATCAGGGGTATATCTACGAGGCGTTCGACACCCGGGCGGACCACCTGGCCATAGGATGCCTCCTGGCGGTGTTGCTGCGCAGCGGCCGCCTGCCATGGCTATGGGGATGGCTGTGCATTCCCTGGATGTCGATCCTGACGCTTTCACTGTTGGTGACCTCCATGTGGTTAGCGCAAGTCTTCGGCACGACCTACCGCAATGTCGTAGGGTTTGCCATTGACCCGCTGCTAGTGGCGGTCCTCATCGCGCAAGTGATCGCGTTACGGGAATCTTGGCTCTGGCGATGGCTGAACTGGCGATGGGTCCGGTATCTCGGCACGCTCTCATACTCGATCTACCTCTATCAACAGGTGGTAATCCCTCCCATCCAAAAAACCCTCGCCTCGTATCCGCTGCCCGTCAGGCTTGGCGTAGCACTGGCAACCGTTATTCTGGTGGCGGGTGTCTCGTACCATCTTGTTGAGCAGCCCTTCCTGCGGCTGAAGAATACGATTGCCAGCCATTCAGCCGGCTGGCGGCGTAGGCTTGTGTTGGGGGAGGATTCACTCGATTACGTTCACAGGCCAGTGTGAGGAAGGGGAACGGCGTCTTGAAGCCATGCGCGCGGATGGGAGGCAATACAGGGTTCTCCTGGTGGTGGCGTGTGTCACCGCAATTGCAAGCAGGGGCGTCGGGGCCGCGTTGCCGGGGTTGACCGATGCCCTCATCCATCCGCCGCCCGCAACCGGCCCGTTGGCCTACAACAGCTTCGTGCCCCCGGTGACGCAGGGCGCGAGCTACGTGGATCCGGTCTTTGGCACGACGGTGCGGCAACTCACGACCGACCACGTCAATGACAACATCTACGCCCGCAATATGTGGTGGAACGCCGACGAGACGCGGTATTTACATTTCTCGAAAGTCATCGAGGTGGCAACCGGCAGGGTCACGCATACCGGCATCCCGCTTGGGACGTCTTCGGCCGATGTTGGGTTCGACCCGGTGGATTCCAACGTGCTCTATTACCTGAGCGGCAACCAGATTCGTAAGGTGACGCTCCAGGCCGGCGGCACCTGGACCGATACCCTCTATTTCACCGCCCCCGCGCCGCTCCAGACCCTGGGCGGCACACTGAACTGGCTGGACGCGAGCGGCCGCTACATGCTGGTCCGCTACGGGGTGGAGCCGTCGGTCTATCTCTACGACCGGCAGAACCTGGGCGCTGGGCCCTACGCCAATCCCCTCAATGGCACGAACACCATCGGCGCGGACCACTACATCGGGATCACCCCAGATGGCCAATATCTGGTGGGTTATCAGGCAGGGGTGGGGGTCAAGGGCCATGCTGGCGTGAGCTGGAAGATCAATCACGCCACGCGGGGGATCGCCCCTGCGCCGACCATTTTCTGGTCGCTCTGCGGCGATCACGGATCCTTTCTTTCCGGCTCGGATGGGCGCAACTATATGATCACCTTCAACTGCTACGACGCGCCCGAGGTCTGGCGCGTGGACATCACGAACAATGCCAACGGGCTGAGCGCCGTTCAGCAGAAGGCCCTCCCCAACAACCGGCGCCTCCTCACGCTAACGTGGAACGATACCGGCCACGTGACGACGGTTGCGAGAGGACCACTCCAGGATTGGGCGTTCCTTGCCACGGAAGACGGGACCGATACCTTCCATAGCGGGAGAGTGGACGCGAACGGCAATGTCACGCCATGGACCGGCTATCGGCAGGAGATCATCGCGATCAACGTTCTCACAGGTGAAGTGGGTCGTCTCGCGCACCACCGCTCTCGGAGTATCCTTCAGGACTACTTTGCTTCTCCTCGTCTGTCGGCATCCTGGGGCGGGAAGGTCGTTGGTTTCGCCTCGAACTTCAACCGGAACGGCGTGAATGACATCTATATGATTCCGTTGTCTGCGACGTTCTTTCCGGCCTCCATCTCCCCAACTGTTCCTTCACAGCGGTCGAAATAATCCTTTGTGCTCGTGAACCACGTGGATGACTCCTTCCTGCACGATACTAACAATCCTGCAAGTAACTGATTGAAGGGCGGATCTCTCTTCTCCTCATCAGGTATCTTCACCTAGGGAATTCAAAGATTATCCGGATGGCTCACTTGCCGAGGTGCGACTATGTTGCGCCGAGCAACACGAAGGCATGCCCGGTCAGCGAGTCCGCACCAGGCAGAAGGCGACGAAGAGTGCGCCGGCTTGCAATGGCAATGGAGGGGTCTCATATGACCCGAAACCCGACAAGGTTATTGCCGCATGTTGCGGCAACTTTATTAATCTTGTCCGGGTTTCCAGACCCTACGCTGGCACAGACGGTCTCGTTCATTGCCCGGGGAGATTTTAAAGTGGGAACCCACCCGCATTGGATGGCCGCGAGCGACTTCAACGGCGATGGGCGGCCCGACTTGGCGACGGCCAATTCTGATTCCAACAACGTTTCGGTGTTACTGGGCAATGGCGATGGCACCTTTCAGGCGGCACCAACGTTGGTGGCGGGCAGTCGGCCTGAGTCCGTGGCCGTGGGAGACATCAATCGTGATGGGGTTCCCGACTTGGCGGTCGCCAATTCTGGTTCCAGCGACGTCTCGGTGCTGCTGGGAAACGGGGATGGGACCTTCCAAGCGGCACGGGCCTTCGCGGTTGCGGGCACAACTGCCGCCGCCGTGGCCGTGGCCGACCTTGACGGCGATGGGCGGCCAGACCTGGCGGTGGCCCACGCTGGAGTCGTCTCGGTGTTGCTGGGCAACGGGGATGGCACCTTTCAGGCAGCACGGGCCTTCGCGACGGCGGGCACCAGTCCTCACTCCATCACCGTTGCCGACCTCAACGGCGATGGGCGGCCCGACCTGGCGGTGGCCAACGTTGGGTCCCTGGAGACACCAGGGCAGATACCGGGCAATGTCTCGGTGTTGCTGGGCAACGGGGATGGCACCTTCCAGGCGCCACGGACCTTCTATGCAGGCAGGGCTCCTATCTCCGTGTCTGTGGCCGACCTCAACGGCGATGGGCGGCCAGATCTGACAGTCGCCAACTATGGGTCCGTTGATTCCACAGCGCAGCCGGGCAACGTTGCGGTGCTGCTGGGCAACGGGGATGGCGGCTTCCAGTCGGCAGTGTTCTTCGTAACTGGGGGCACTCATCCTCATGCTGTGGCCGTGAGTGTCGTCGATGGCGATGGAATCCCCGACCTGCTCGTGTCCAACAGTGGGTCCTATACGGTCGCAGTCCTGAGGGGCATCGGGAATGGCACGTTCCAGGAGGCACGAACCTTCTTCGCGGGCAGCGGTCCTGCTTCCATCGCGGTGCGCGACTTCAACGGCGATGGTCGGCCCGACCTGGCGGTGAGCAATGAATTTTCCCACAACGTCGCCCTGCTGCTGGGCATCGGCGATGGGACCTTCAGGGAGGCACCGACCTTCGCGGTAGGCACGAAGCCTTCCTTCGTCGTCGTAGGCGACTTCAATCGGGACACGGTGCCCGACCTGGCGGTGGCCAACTTTGTGTCCAGCGACATCTCGGTCCTGCTGGGCACCGGCCAAGGGACCTTCCAGGCGGCCATGGCCTTCAATCCTTTCAGCCCCAATCCCCGTCACGTGTCCGTGGGCGACCTCAATCGTGATGGGGTCCTCGACCTGACGGTGGCCGGCTCCGGTTCCAACAGCGTGGGGGTCCTGCTGGGTGCCGGCGATGGGACCTTCCAGACGGCGCGGGTCTTTGCGACGGGCAGCGACCCTCGCTCCACTGCCGTGGGCGACTTCAATCGTGATGGGGTGCCCGACCTGGCGGTAGCCAACCATGGTTCCAACGACATCTCAGTGCTGTTGGGCGTCGGCGATGGGACCTTCCAAAAGGGGCGCAACTTCACGACAACCGGAGCTAATCCTGCTTTCGTGACCGTGGGCGACGTCAATGGCGATGGGATGCTCGACCTGGCGGTGGCCAACGCGGCCGACACGTCCCCAGGAGCTGGGCCGGGCAACGTGGCGGTCCTGTTGGGCGCCGGGGATGGCACCTTCCAGGGAGCCAGGACCTTTGATGCGGGCACGACTCCTACGTTCGTGGCCGTGGGCGACGTCAACGGCGATGGTCGCCTCGACCTGGCGGTGGCCAACTTCGGGTCCAACACGGTCTCGGTGCTCCTGGGCACCGGGGATGGGGACTTCCAGACCGCCCAGAGCTTCGCGGCGGGCAGCGGTCCTCTCTCCATGGCCATGGGCGACGTGAACGGCGACGGGCGGCCCGACCTGGTGGTGGCCAACTTTGATGCCAATTTGTTGGGACCTAACACGGTCTCGCTGCTGCTGGGCAACGGCGACGGCACCTTCGGGGAGGCCACGGCCTTCGGTGCGGGAGCCGGTCCCATTTCTGTGGCCATGGGCGACGTCAACGGTGACGGGCGGCCCGACCTGGTGGTGGCCAACGTTATTTCCAACAACGTCTCAGTGCTGATCAACAACACCGCCCTCGCGCCGACTCTCTTCACCCTGACGGTCACCAAGACCGGCACGGGCAGCGGCACGGTGACGTCCAGTCCCCCGGGGATCGACTGCGAGGCGACCTGCGCCGCCGCCTACGACAGCGGCACCGTGGTGACCCTGACGGCGACGCCCGCCGCCGGCTCCTTCATCAGCGGTTCGAGCGGCTGCGATGCGGTCTCTGAGACCAGCTGTCGCGTGACCATGAATGCGGCCCGGACGGTCACTGCCATCTTTACCCGGGAGCGCTTCACCCTGACGGTGAACAAGACCGGGACGGGGAGTGGCACTGTGACCTCCAGTCCCCCCGGGATCAACTGCGGGGCCACCTGTTCAGCCTCTTACGATGACGGCACGGTGGTGACCCTGACAGCCACGGCCGACGCTGGGTCCACGGTCACGGGCGGTAGCGGCTGCGATGCGGTCTCTGGCACGACCTGTACGGTGACCATGAATGCGGCCCGGGCGGTCACCGCCAGCTTCCTGCCTTAGCGTCGTTTTAGAACATTCGTGTGGAGATACTCGAACAGGGTAATCCGTTGAGCGAAACCGCGGTTCGTGAGGTACGCTCAGGGCTGACGGAGTCAGACTTCTATGCGCCCTACGACTGGTGTCTCAACCCGATTCTGTCGGTGGGGGAGCTCTTCCAGCGGCTGGGCGAGGAACTGGACCGTTATGAATCGCTTCGGGTTGACTGGCAGCGCGAGGAGTGCAAGATCAATGTGTACCTGTTCGTCTGCGCTATAGCGTGCACAGTCGATGACTATCTGTCGTCTCGCCCGTGGGACCTCGCTCCCCTATCCAATTATTTTCCCCGTTTGCGGTGGGCTGTGGGGGCGGCCCAACGGCTTCTCAACCTACCTTACCTGTTGCGGAGCGCGGCCCGGGACCGCTCCGTTCGTCTTTGGAGGCGCAGGTGGGATCCCTGCGTGGACCGGGCATGCGACATCTTGCTCAACGGAGCGGACCCCGAGGCGGGGCAGTGGACGGCTTTGCATCGGATGGTGACGGAGGTCGCGAGCATCCCCTTGCCCGAGCGACTCCTGAGGCAGCGCATGCGGCTGCCCGAAGGGTTTCGATGCCAGGACTTAACGCATCACGACGTATTCGCTCTGGTGGGCCGCTTTGTCGCGTCTCAGCAGGACTGCACAAAAGAGGTCGTCATCGTCGGAATGCGGACGGCGGGGGCCTACTTCGCTCCGCTTGTGAAAGCATTTCTCTCAACCCTGGGATGGCACCTGGTCTCCTGGTTCACGATTCGTCCCAAGACGGCGCTCTCAGGCTGGGAAAGGCAACAATTGCGGAGGCTCGGGCGCCGGGACGCGCACGTTATTCTTGTCGACGATCACCCGAACACGGGGCTCACCTTTCGACTCATGCTGAGCATGCTCCGGCAATCGGGCGTGCCGCCCCGGAGGGTTACCGTCCTGGCACCCCGCCATCCCGTCCGGCCTGATTGGACCCTGCCACAAGAAACAGAATGGGCAAACGGGGTAACCCTGGTCACCTTAGAACCGGCCGAGTTCCACAAGACCCGTCTGCTTGATCCTCGTTCGATGGAGCCGCTACTCCGGGAGTACTACCGGGACTGGGCGGAGGTCCGCATCTACGACAACGGTGAGGTGGACACAATCAACGCCGGCTTGTGGCGGCACTACGCGGACGGGTTCCAGGTTCGTCTGAAACGGGTCTTCGAAATTCGTCTCCACGATCCCGACCGAAAACCAGTTGTCATCCATGTCCTCGCCAAGAGCGTAGGATGGGGGTGGATCGGATACCACGCCTATATCATGGGGGTTCGTCTTGCCGGCTTTGTGCCTCGGGTGATCGGGCTACGGAACGGTCTCATGATCATGGAGTGGTTGCATGACGCAGATCGAGGCGGCATGAGGGTGGCACACGTCAACCGGGCGCAGGTCGTGTCCTCCTATGTCGCCAAGCGACTGCAACGCTTACGTCTGGCAGAGGATCCCTGTTTTGACAGCCCAGGCTATCGCTGGACAGGATGGGACGAGATCCTCCATATCCTTCGCCGTGCCTACGATCCCTACGTTGGCCGTTTCAAAGTCCGGGCCCTTCGCGAGCAGTTGAAAAGATATGTGAGCCCCTTGCCGATCGTGATTGATGGTCGGATGAGCCCTGAGGAATGGGTCGAGACCGACAAGGGAATCTACAAGGTGGATTTCGAACAGCATAATTTTGGCGGAGCTGAGTTGGACATTGTCGATCCGGCTTATGACCTCGCTGCTGCTAACTTTGAACTCGCGTTCACAGAACAAGAGGAACAGGAGTTGCTGGAGTCGTACGTGCGGAAGAGTGGCGACCGAACGATCGTCGATCGTCTTCTCCTCTATCAGTTGCTGCACGGCATCTTCACCATGAAACGTGCAACATACGCGATTGCTCATGAGCGAACCGAAGAACGCCGGGAGGAGTGGAATGAGCGATACCTGCGGGCCCGTAACTTTCTGACTTACCGCATGAATCGATTTCACAGCGGCCTCATCACGAGGGCACAGCGGCCGAGATGGTCGCGGCGTTTGTTCTTCCTCGACCTGGATGGGGTGTTTGACTGCGAAGCCTTGGGCTTCCCGCACACGACCCCCAGCGGAGTCGCCGCGCTGGAGCTTTTGCGCTCGCACGACTTCTCGGTCGTCCTGAACACGGGACGGAGCATCGAGCACGTCCGCAACTATTGCCAGTCCTACAGCCTCCCTGGTGGGCTTGCGGAGTTTGGGAGCGTCTTTGTGGATGCGGTTCGCCGATGCGAAATGGCGCTGATCGATGCTGCGGCTGCGGACCAGTTGGCCCGTTGTCGTGAAGGAATCAAAAGGATACCAGGAGTGTTCATTGACTCCGGGTATCACTATTCGATCCGCGCCTATCGCTACGACGGTGCGGGCACGGTAGGCCTCAGCGCGGCCGAGGTGGAAGATCTATTGGCTCAGTGTCACGCCATTCGCTTGACCGCCATCCGCAGGCAAGAAGACACGTATATCGTGCAGAGGGGAACGGGCAAGGGTCCTG
>Ga0209376_1001636_pt1 | contig 22263 bp, 17 predicted proteins | sample GraSoiAngelo_134_FD_185891 | JGI IMG/M metagenome (GOLD analysis project Ga0209376, IMG submission 185891) | Grasslands soil microbial communities from the Angelo Coastal Reserve, California, USA - 14_0929_05_30cm (SPAdes) (version 2) | ecosystem: Environmental > Terrestrial > Soil > Grasslands ... | reverse complement strand
GGGGCTGGTCGGGGAAGGCGAGCAGGGCCTGGACCTCGGAGGCGAAGCGCAGCTCGTCGCTGGATCGGGTCCAGAACAGCGGCTTCTCCCCGGCGCGGTCGCGCGCCAGTACGAGGCGCTGACGGGCGTCGTCCCAGATCGCCAGCCCGAACATCCCCTCGAGCTGGGCGACGCCGTCGGCGCCGTGCCGGGCGTACAGGGGGACGATGGTCTCGATGTCGCCCTTCGACCGGAACGGATAGCCGGCGCGCTCGCCGCCCTGGCGCAGCTCCGCGGCGTTGTAGATCTCGCCGTTGCAGACCATCCAGACGGCGCCGTCGGGACTCTGGAACGGCTGATCCCCGGTCGTCAGGTCCATGATGGCGAGCCGGCGAGCGCCGAGGCGCGCGCGCTCGTGTCCCACGATGCGCTCGCCGTCGGGTCCGCGGTGCGCGAGCGCGGCGGCCATCGCGGCGACCGCTCCGGGGTGACGGAGAGGCAACCCCGAGAGCGACACGACGCCGAAGATGCCGCACATGTCTCAGTTCCTCGTCACGACACGGCACGGCCCATACGCCGCGTAGCGCCCGTCCTCGTACACGAGCGGGAGGCCGGTCATCGTGGCGCGCCGGTCGCGGTCGTTGGCGCGGAACACGAACACGGTGGGCTGGGGGCACGCGTCCCGTAGCAGCGCCCAGACCTCCGGGGACAGGAGCGGTGAGCCCTCCCGGAAGCGCAGCTGCTCGGCGTAGTCCGCGATGAAGGTGCTGGTCAGCTCGCGGCCTGTCTCCGTGGCGACGTAGATGTGCCGTTGGAGATAGAACGGCAACGAGGGCGGGTACGCGCTCACGCCCACGACGCCCCCCTTGTCCCGCAGCGCGGCGGCGAGCGCGAACGCCGACCGGTCCGCGCCCACGGCGTCGAGCAGATGTGCGCCGGCGAAAGGAATCATCGCCACGGCAAGGCCGTACGCCGCGGCGACCAGCGTGGACCCGCGCCGGCCCGCAAGCGCCACAACGCCGGCGGCGAGCAGCAACGCGAGGCCGAGCAGCAGCGCAGCCGGGGGGATCGCCGCCCGCTCGGCGGGGGTGAGCGAGATCGGGGCGGGCATCCAGCGGGTGAGCGAGACCAGCGCGAGCCCGAGCACCGTGGCGCAGGCCACGAACGGCTGCCACGCGAACCCCATCCCCTCGCGCGCGAAGGCGCGGGCGGCGGCGAGGGCGATCGCCGGCATCAGCGGCAGGACATACTGCGGCAGCTTGGAGTGATTAAAGGAAAAGAACATGAGCGGCACCGCTACCCAGCACGCCAGGAACACGGCTTCGCGCGCATGCGGGTTCTCGCGGCGCGCGAGCCAGCCCCAGCGCCAGTTCTTCAGACCCGCGAGGGCGGGGACGACCCACGGGAAGGCGGCCACGGGGAGGATCGGCAGGAAGTACCACCACGGGCCGCCGCGGTGGAAGCTCGGCGTCATGACGCGCTGCCAGGTCTCGCGCACGAAGACGTACTGCGGGAACATGGGGATCCGCGTCGCGACGGCGACAAACCAGGGCAGGGCCACCGCCGCGAAGGCGAGCATCCCGCGCCAGTCGAAGAGGCGTCGCAGCGAACCGTTCCCTCCCGTGAGCAGCGTCCACGGCAGGATTGTGGCGAGCGGCACGAGCAGAGCGACGGGCCCTTTGGTCAGGGCGCCGACGCCCATCGCGACCCAGGCGAGCACCGGCCGCTCCTCGAAGAAGCAGAGGATCGCGGCGGTCGTGCACAAGGACAGGGTGGAATCGAAGATCGCGGCGCGGGCGTAGGCGAGCGGCATCGGCATCGTCGCGAGCGCGAGGGCGGCGAGCCATCCGGCGTCGGCACCCCAGCGCCGCCGCGCGAACCAGGCGACGAGTCCCAGGGTCGCGAGGGTGGCGAGGTAGGCGGGGAGCCGCGCGGCGGTCTCGTTGGGGCCCAGGACGTTCATGGCCGCGGCGGCGGCGGCGAAGTACACGACGGGCTTGTCCAGGTACGGGAGGCCGTCGAGGTGAGGGAGCAGGTAATCGTCGCTGCGCGCCATCTCCCGCGCCACCTCGGCGTTGCGGCCTTCATCGGGGTCGAGCAGGCGGTGGCCGCCGAGCCGCCAGCCCAGCGCGACGGCGGCGGCGAGCACGAGCCAGGGGAGCGCGCGCGGGGTCACCGCGGCGGCGGCAGCAGCGACACCGTGAGCGGCACCGTCGCCTGCCGTTCGCCGTCCACGAGGATCTCGAAGCGGTAGGGACCCGCGTGGGGGAACGGGACGTCGAAGACGAGCACCGCCGCCGCCTCGATGTCGGTGACCCCGGCGGGCGGCTCGGCGAAGGTCACCTGGCCGTTGCCGCCGAGGATCTCCGTGTCCTGCTCGTCGAGGAGGCGGATCTGCACATGGTGCTCGCCGATTTCCGTGCGCTTGCCCCGCAGCCGCAGCACGAGGTGCAGGCGCGGGTGCATGGCGGGGAACTGCTGCACCCAGATGTGTTGGTACATGCCCAGGACGGAGATCTTCCCGACCTGGTCGACGAGGGCGTAGTCCGCGACGACGGCGAAATCGAGCTTCAACGAACCCGGATGGAGGTCACTTTGTCATTCTGCTTGATCGCGGAAACCACGTCCATCCCCTTCGTCACCTGTCCGAACACGGTATGCACCCCGTCCAGATGCGGCTGCGGCGTGTGGCAGATGAAGAACTGGCTGCCGCCCGTGTCCTTGCCGGCGTGCGCCATCGACAGCGTGCCGCCGACGTGTTTGTGCACGTTGCGGTGCGTCTCGCACTTGATCGTGTAGCCGGGCCCGCCGGTGCCGACGCGGCCCTTCCCCGTCTTGGAATAGGGGTCGCCGCCCTGGATCATGAAGTTCGCGATCACGCGGTGGAACGTGGTGCCGTCGTAGAACGCCGCGTTGGCGAGCTTTTCGAAGTTGGCCACCGTGTTCGGTGCCTCGTCGGCGAACAGCTCCGCTTCGATCGTGCCGCGCGCGGTCTCGAAGACCGCCGTCTTGTTGGGCATCACGCCTCCCAGCCGAGGTTCTCGTCCACCTGCTGCACGGTCTTCATCCCGACGATCGCCACGGAGACGGCCGGTTGATCCAGCACGAACCGCAGCGCCAGCTGGGTGGGGCTCGTCCCCGCCTTCTCCGCGAGCTCGCGCACGCGTTGCCCCAGCGCGGCCATCTGCTTCACGTAGGGGCGGGGCATGCGCGCCCGGATGTCGCCCTTCTCCCAAGTGCTGTCCCACGCATACTTGCCGGCCAGGAACCCGTTGGCGAGCGGCTCGCGCGCGATGACGCCGATCCCGGCCGCGTGCGCGGCCGGGAAGAACTCGTCCTCGGCCTCCCGGCGCGCGACGTTGTAGACGATCTGCACCGTGTCGGGCATCGTGGCGCGCACGGCGGCCAGCCCCTCTTCCGGCGGGTGCACGCTCACCCCGTACCAGCGGATCTTGCCCTCGCGCTTCAGCTCCTCGAGCACCGCGTACGTCTCCATCGAGGAGATCAGCGACAGCGCCGGGTTGTGGAGCTGCAACACGTCAATGTAATCGGTGCCGAGGCGCTTGAGACTTTGCTCCAAGGCGAAGCGCACGTACCCGGGCGTGAAGTTGGAGTCGTGGGTGACCGGGAGCGGCGCGTCCGGCGGGATCTGGTTGATCGGCTTGTCCGCCATCTGGGCGATGCGCTCGGCCAGGAGCGGGTGCACGTCGCGGTTGTAGAAGTTCCCGCCGACCTTCGTCGCCAGGATCACGCGGTCGCGCACGTCGCGCAGCGCGGCGCCCAGCAGCTCCTCGCTGTGGCCATGGCCGTAGACGTCGGCGGTGTCGAAGAACGTGCACCCCAGCTCGAACGCCCGCCGCACGGCGCGCCGCGATTCGGCGTCGTCCGTGGGGCCGTAGGAGTTGCCGACGTGGTTGCCGCCGATCGCCCAGGCGCCGAACCCGATCTCGCCCACCGTCAGCCCGGTGCGCCCCAGCACGCGCTGCTTCATCGCAGCAGCTTCGCGAGCGCGTCGCGCTCGGCGACGGGGAGCGAGCAGGTGGTCCCGACGCAGACGGTCGCGGCCGGCCGCTCGGCGACGCGGCGCACCACGACCTTGCGCGGCCGGTACGCCCGCAGCGCTTCGAGGTGCATGTCGCACGCGGGCCCCGGCCCGGCGGGTCCCTGCACCTCGATCCTGGTGACGGGATGCACCGCCCAATCCACGGCGCGCAGCAGCGTCGCGCCGTGCAGGGCCAGGTCGCCGGCGGCCCCGGCGAATGCGGCGAGCTGGCGGTCGAGCTGATCCCGCCATTCCTTCCTATCGGTGAGCGCCCAGAGGCGGGCGAGCACGAGCGCCGCGACCCCGTTGGGCGACGGGGTCGGCGCGTCCTGCACCGGCTTGGCGCGCGTGCCGAGGTACGCGGCGCCGGCCCGGTCCCGGGACAGGTCGAAGTAGCCGCCGGCCGCGTCGTCGCGGTGCGCTGCCGCGCACCACGCCATCACGCGGGCGCTGCGGTCCAGCCACCGCGCGTCGCCGGTGGCTTCGTAGGCATCGAGGAATGCGGCCGCGCTCTGCACGTTGTCGTCGAGCATGCCGCGCGGCTCGTCGCGGCCCAGCACGTGGGCCATGCCGCTCTGCTCCCGCCACGCCTCGTTCCAGATCCGCTCCAGCACGGCGAGCGCGAGGGTGTTGCACTCGCGCCGGTCGAGCACCGCCCCGGCGTGCAGGAACGCGCCGGCCATCATCGCGTTCCAGCTAACGTAGGCGGTCGTGTCCACGGCGGGGGCTCGGCGCCGGTCGCGCGCCGCTTTGAGCTTGCCGATGGCAGCGTCGAGCACCACGTGCTCGGCCGTCGCGGGCTCGCGGCGCCGCCACAGCACGTTCTTCCGCGGGTTGTGGTCCATCTCGCCGGCGTCCTCGACGTCGAAGACGGTGCGCACGACCGCGAACTCCGGGGCGTCCAGTGCCGCGCGCGCCTCGTCCGGCGTCCACGTCCAATAGTCCCCGTCGTCGCCGAAGGCGACGTCGGCGTCCTGCGACGTGAAGAACGTGCCGTGCTTCCGGTCCGCGAGCACCGCGAGCACCCAGTCGACGATCCCGGTGGCGACCTCGCGATACCGGTCGCTCCCCCACGCCTGAAAGGCGGAGCAGTAGGCGCGCAGCAGCTCGGAGTTGTCGTAGGACATTTTCTCGAAGTGCGGTACGATCCAGCGCTCGTCCACCGAGTAGCGGTGAAAGCCGCCGCCCAGGTGATCGCGGATGCCCCCGCGCGCCATCCCGTCGAGCGTCTTCTCGACCACCTCGCGCGCCCAGTCGAGGCGGGTGTCCCCCCAGCGGGCCAGCAGGAACTCGCACGCGCCGGCGTGCGGAAACTTGGGAGCCGTCCCGAAGCCGCCGTAGCGGATGTCGAAGAGGCGCGCCATCTGATCGGCGGCCTGCTCGACCAGGCGCGGGGAGACGTTGCCGGCGCGCGCCTCGTCGAGCGACTCGGTCACGTGCTGGCGGATCGCTGCGGCGTTCTTGGCGACCTTGTCGCGATCGCCGTGGAACGCTTCGGCGACCTGCCGCAGCACGGAGACGAACCCCGGCCGCCCGAAGCGGTTGTCCTCGGGCGGGAAATACGTGCCCCCGAAGAACACCTCGCCCTGGGGGGTCAGGAACGCCGTGAGCGGCCAGCCGCCCTGGCCGGTCAGCGCCTGGACGGCGCGCTGGTAGCGGGCGTCCACGTCGGGGCGCTCGTCGCGGTCCACCTTCACGCACACGAACTGGCGGTTCAGGATCTCGGCGACCGCCGGGTCCTCGTAGGACTCGCCGTCCATCACGTGGCACCAGTGGCACCACACGGCGCCGATGTCGAGCAGGATCGGCTTGTCGTCGGCGCGCGCCGCCGCGAACGCTTCCTCGCCCCACGGGCGCCAGTGCACCGGCTGGTGGGCCGCTGACTTGAGGTAGGCGGAGGACTCCGATGCGAGTCGGTTCATGTCGTTGTCCGACCGTCCGACCGTCCGACCGTCCGACGACTCATACGCGCGAGCTCGGGCACAGATCGCTCAACACACAGGCTTCGCAACGCGGGCGCCGGGCGATGCACACCGTTCGCCCGTGGAGGATCAGCATGTGAGAAAACACGCTCCACTGGGGGCGCGGCACAAGCGCCATGAGGTCGCGCTCGATTTTCACCGGGTCGTCGTGGCGCGTGAGCTTGAGCAGCCGGGCGATGCGCTGCACGTGCGTGTCCACGACCACGCCCTCGTTTTTCCCGAACCAGGTGCCGAGGATGACGTTGGCGGTCTTGCGCCCGACACCGGGGAGGGCGACCAGGGCTTCCATCGTATCGGGCACCTGGCCGCCGTGCCGCTCGACCAGCGCCTGGGCCATCCCGATGAGCGATTTCGTTTTGTTGCGAAAGAACCCGGTGCTCTGGATCTCCTGCTCGAGCACTCTGGGATTCGCGGCGGCGTAGTCGGCGGCGCTCCGATACTTCGCGAACAGCGCCGGCGTCACCTTGTTGACGCGCGCGTCGGTGCACTGTGCCGAGAGGATCGTCGCGACCAGCAGCTCCAGCGCGTTGTGGTGGTCGAGCGCGCACGTCGCGTTGGGATAGGCGCGCTCCAGCCGCCCCACGATCTTGCGCGCCCGCGCCTGCAGCGCCTCTGGGCTTTCTTTCGTCCTCGTCTTCTTCTTCATGGTAGACGCCGCCGCGCGGCGGCAAGGAATTCATCCGCGCTCAGCGTGTTCCACACGTCGGTCGCTTCGAGCCAACCCTTGCGCGTGATGCCCAACCCGATCTCCATGTTCGCCATCCCGGCCACCGAGTGCGCGTCGGGGCCGATGGAGAAGCGCACGCCCAGGGCGCGCGCCCGGCGCACCAGCCGCCAGTCGAGATCGAGCCGGTGCGGGTCGGCGTTCACCTCGATCGCGATGCCGCGCTCGGCTGCCCTGCGAAATACCGCTTCGAAGTCGAGCGGGTAGGACTCGCGCGACAACAGCAGCCGCCCCGTGGGATGGCCGAGGATCGCGAGGTGCGGGTCGTCCATCGCCGTGAGCACGCGCTTGGTCATCTCTGCCTCGTCGAGGCCGAAGCGGGAATGAATGGAACCGATCGCGAAGTCGAAGCGGTCGAGCGTGCCCTGGTCGTAATCGAGGCGGCCGTCGGCGAGGATATCGGACTCGACGCCTTTGAGCACGCGAATGCCGGGGACCTCCGCGTTCACCCGGTCGATCTCCGCGTGCTGGCGCCCGATGGCGTCCGGGCGGAGGCCCATGGCGAACGGCGCCGACTGGCTGTGGTCGGTCAGGCCGATCCACTCGTACCCGGCCTCCTTCGCGGCGTGCGCCCATTCGGCGATGGTCACCGTCCCGTCGGAATAGTTGGAGTGGCAGTGCACGAAGCCTTTCACGTCCCGGGCCTCGATCAGGCGGGGCAGTGTGCCGGCGGCGGCGGCGTCGCATTCCCCCGCGCCCTCGCGCAGCTCGGGCGGGATCCAGGTGAGGCCCAGCGCGCGGTACACGCTCTCCTCGTCCGGAAACCGGCCGGCGGCGTCGAGGCCGCGGGCGCGCAGCTCTTCCCAGTGCGCGGCGGCCCCGGTGGCCCGCACCCAGGCGAGCCCGAATTGGTCGGGCGTGGCGAGGACGACGTCCACGGGCGTCCCCGCGTCGAACCGCAAGGTCACCATCCCCTCCATCTCCGCGACTCCGGTGACGCCGGGAGCTTCGCCGAGGCGCTTCACCAGCGTTTCCCGTGTGCCGTCCCCCGCGTGCACCACGACGAAATCGAGGTCGCGGATCACCTCGCGCCGCCGCCGTACGCTGCCGGCGATCTCGACCCGCTGCGCGCCGGACAGCGCGCCGAGCGCCTGTTGCAACGCGGTCGCCTCCGCGAGGGCGTGGTGGAACAGCCGGAACTCGATGGTGCGCTTGAGGAACGCGATGCCCTTGAGGACGTTCTCGGCCGTCTTCGCGCCGAAGCGCGGAATCGCGGCGAGGCGGCCATCGTGCGCCGCCACCTCGAGCTCGGCCAGCGTCGCGATGTGCAGGTGCTCGTGGATCTGCCGCACCTTCTGCACGCCGAGCCCGGGGATCTTCAGCATCTCCACGAGGCCGGGGGCTACTTCCTCACGCAGCTCGTCGAGCACGCTGGAGCGCCCGCGGCTGAGCAGCTCGCGGACGATGTCGAGCGTGGCCTTGCCGACGCCCTCGACCTCCGCGAGCGCCCCGCTCTGCAAGGCCTCGCCGAGATCGCCGGGATACCCGGCGATCGCCCGGGCGGCGTTCTCGAAGGCGCGGATGCGGAACGGGTTGTCGCCTTTGAGCGCCAGCGACGCGGCGATCTGCTCGAGAACGACGCGAACGGCGGGCTTGTCCATGAGCGCGGAACGTTAGGCGCGCGGCAGAAACTCGTCCAGCGCGCGCACGAACTCCTCGGTTGCCTCGACGTGCGGGCAATGCCCGACGGGCAGCTCGATGAAACCCGCGCGCAAGATCTCCGCGACCTCTCGTGAGCCTTGGATGGGGATAGGATCGTGGGTGCCGTGGATAATGCGGGCAACGGGCAACGGGGAACGTGAAGCCGTTTCACGCAGCCGCGGCCGGAGATCATAGTCGCCGAGGCTCGCCCAGACCAGATCCTGGGTGCGCGCGGTGACGCGGAACGGTGTCAGGCGCCGTGCGTCACGGAAGTCGCGGAAATACCCCGCGACCGACAGCTCGAACACGCGCTTGCGGTAGGCGTCCGGGTCCCGCTCGCGCAGCCCGCTGGCGCGGAGCGCTTCACGTTCGGCGACGATCTCCGGGGCGGCCATGCGCCGGGCGAACTCCTCCTCGAACCGTCGGCGATAGGCGACGGTGGGACTGGCTGCCGAGACCAGCGCCAGCCGTTCGACCCGCTCGGGGTGCTCGAGATAATAAAGGAGAGCGAGCAGGCCGCCCCACGAGTAGCCGCACAGGGTCACGCGCTCGAGCTCCAGCACGCTGCGGATCGCCTCGAGGTCCGCGACGTGCTCGCGCCAGCCGACCGGCGTGCCGTGCGGGACCGGTGAGCGCCCGCCGCCGCGCTGATCGTAGTAGAGGACCTCGCGGCCGGCGGCCAGCCGGTCGTACTGGGGCAGCAGGTAGTCGTGGTGGGCGCCGGGTCCGCCGTGCAGGACGACGACGAGGGGACCCACCCCTACGCGCCGCTCGAAGAGCGAGACGCCGTTGACGGAGAGCATGGAGAGAACGTTTTCGGTTATCGGTTGTCGGTTGTCGGTCGACGCCTACCGATAACCGTGAACCGATAACCGACAACCCCTCACAGCAACACCGCCAACGCGTCGGCGACTTCCCGCACCGTCGCGTGCTCCTGCTCGCCGAATCCGGCGGGCACGTCGGAGTCGATGTCCAGCTGTCCCAGGATCGTGGCGCCACGGCGGATCAGCACCACCAGCTCCGCCTTGGTGTCGAGGTTGCAGGCGAGGTAATTGCCGATGGCGCCGACGTCCGGAATGTTCTGGTCCTCGCCCGTGGCGACGGCGGTCCCGCACACCCCCCGGCCCACGGGGATCCGCGTGTGCTCGGTCTCGCGGCCGGCGAAGGCCTCGAGCACGAGCTCGTCGCCGCGCAACATGTAGGCATACACGGAGGTGAACGGGGCCCCCAGGCCGCGGAGCTTCTCGCAGGCGAGCCGCAGCAGCTCTCCGCGGGGCGCGTCGCGAAGGTGGGCGGCGCGGAGCGCGCGGACGATCTTGTTCGCTGCGGTCGCGGTGGACATGACGCGTATATAACGCCGGCGGGCGCGGTTGTGAAAGCGGCGGCGCGCGTTGCCGGGAGTGTGCACGCGCGGCTATTTTGCCGTCACCGGATGCTCGTCCCTCACGCATTTGCGACGCACCTCGCCCGCACTGTCGAGCTGTTCCGCGATCCCCAGGCCAAGACTGGGCAGAAGGCGCAGTTCCGTGCCTTGCTCGCCCTGCTGAAGCACGACGCGGTCACGGTGAAGAGCGAAGGCGGCCGGCTTTCCGTCAACGGCACCGCCGTCGAGGGGGTCGTGTTGGAGCCGTTGCGGCAGCATCTCGAGCGCCACGCCGTGGGAGAGCTCAGCATTCCTGCGAGCCCGCCGCCCGACCAGCTCTTTCAGCTGCTCACGGCCCTCGCGGGTCCACGGGGCGACGCGGATCTTCCCACGCGGCTGCGCGCGAGCGGCGCCGCGCGGATTACCGTCGCCGTAACGGGACAACCCGATCAGGAAGCGACACCCGTGACGATCCAGCGCACCGAAGAGCCCCCCCCCGGCGTGGCCCCGACGGAGACCCCGAAGCTCGACCTGGGCACGGAAGGCATCCTGCGCGGGGATGCCGTGGGCGACGCCGGGCCCGGCCCGTCGCTGGTCGGCGTGTCCGAGGTCTCCCACGAGGTCCCCGCCCCCGGGTCCGGAAAGGGGCAGGCTGAAGGGCGGGACATGACCCCGCTGCTCATCAAGAATCAGAGTCCCGAAACCCTCCTGGCCGAGTTGGAACGCCAGCCCAACGTGGTCAATGCGGGGGAGGTGCTGGCGAGGCTGGCGCTGCACGTCGACTCCGCGCTTCGCACCAATAAGATCGAGCGGGCCCTGAAGGTCATGGCCGGGATCCTGCGCTGCGAGCAGGCGGTGCCGGAGACGAACCGGCGCCAATACGCCATCGCGCTGAAGCGGATGTTCACCCGGGGGTTGCTCGAAGGCGTCGCGCACCTCACCCAGCTGGCCGGCCACCAGGTGGACGCGGTGGCGGTGCTGCAGCGCGCGGGGGCGCCCGCTGTGGAGGTGCTGCTCGATCAGCTCGTGGCGTCACCGTCGTTGGAGGAGCGCTCCGGGACCTTCGCCGCGCTCACCCATATGAAGGAAGGACTGGAGCAGGTCATCCATCTCATCGACCACCACCAGTGGTACGTGGTGCGCAACGTGGCGGAGCTGGCGGGTGAGCTGGGGCTCGAGGCGGCCGTGCCGCACCTCGCCAAGCAGCTCGACCACGAGGACGAGCGGGTGCGCAGGTCGGTGGCCCTGGCGCTCGCCAAGGTGGGCTCGCGCAGCGCCGCCGAACCGCTGCGTCGCGCCCTCAAGGACCCGTCGCGAGAGGTGCGCTTGCACGCCGCGATGGGCGTGGGGGGGCGCAAGGCCAGTCCGCTCGCGATGCCGCTGGTGGTGGCGCTCGAAGAGGAGGAGGACGAGGAGGTCGAGCGGGAGCTGATCCTCGCGCTGGGGCGCATCGGCAGCCCCGACGCGGTGCAGGCGCTGATCCGGTTCGCCCAGCCGTCCGGCAAGCTCTTCGGGCGCAAATCCACGGCCGTGCGCCTCGCCGCCGTCGAGGCGCTGCGCATCGCCGCGACGCCGGCGGCGGTGGGCACGCTCCAGGGCCTCTCCGACGACGGCGACAAGGAAGTGCGCGGTGCGGCGGTGGTGGCGCTGGCGCAGATGAAAAAGAGATAAACAGGGACGGGCAGGGACGGGCGGATCGGGCGACCGGCCCGACCCCGCCCGACCCGCCCGACTCCGCCCGATTCTACTCCGGGATGAAGCTCGTGCTCGGGGTGAGCTTCCGCGCAAACGCCGCCAGCACGCGCGCCGCGCGCTCCACGTCCGTCAGCGCGACCATCTCGTTGGGCGAGTGCATGTAGCGGTTGGGCACCGACACCAGTCCCGTCGGGATGCCGCGCTGGGCGTTGTGGATGGCGTCGGCGTCCGTCGAAGTGCCGCGTGGGGCCGCTTCGACGGTGTAGGGGATTTTTTCCGCCTCCGCGCACTCGACCAACATCCGGAACACGACGGGGTGCACCGCCGAGCCGCGCGAGAGCACCGGGCCGCCGCCCAGCTTGTGCTCGCCCGCCTGCTTCTTGTCCGCGCCGGGCCAGTCGGTCGCGTGCGTCACGTCCACCACCAGCGCCACCTGGGGGTCCAGCCCCACCGCGCTGGTGCGCGCGCCGCCCCCGGTCCACGCGATCTCTTCCTGCACCGTCGCCACGGCGAACACCGCCGCGTGCTTGGGGCGGTCCTTGGCGAGCAGGCGCAGGGCTTCAGCGACGACGTACGCGCCGATGCGGTTGTCGATGGAGCGGGACACGAGGCGGCCGTTCGGGAAGTCCAGCGCCGCGCCGTCGAGCACGCCGGGATCGCCGACGTGGACGCGGCCCAGCGCCTCGGCCTTGTCGGCCGCCCCGACGTCGATCCACAGGTCGTCGAACTTCGAGACCTTGTCGAGCTCCTCCTTCTTCATCATGTGCACGGCTTTCTTGCCGATCACGCCGCGCACCGGGCCCGCCGGGCCCAGCAACAGCACACGCTGGCCCACCAGCACCTGCGGGTCCCAGCCGCCGATCGCCGCGAAGTAGACGTACCCCTCGTCGTCGATGTGCGTGACCTGGAGGCCGATCTCGTCGATGTGCCCGGCGAACATCAACCGCGGCGCGCCCTTGGGGTTGATCACGGCGACGGAATTGCCGTGCGTGTCGCCGCGCACCTCGTCGGCGAACTCCTTGGTCTCCTCGCGCCAGACGCGCGCCGCAGCGGTCTCGAAGCCGGAGGGGCCCGGCGTGTCCAGCAGGCGCTTCAGGAACGGCAGCGACGTCGCGGTCATGGGTGCGGGATGAAGGCGAAGTGGAAAGCAGGCGGCGGGACGCGGGGCTCGAGCCCCATGCGACGCCACACGCTGTCGGCGGCGGCGCCGCCGGCGACCGACGCGCGAAACCCCACGCGCGTCGGAATGAGATCGGCGGCGATGGCGCCGTCGGGAGTCACCGTGAACTTGAAGATCGCCGACAGCCGGGTCCACGGCGACATCTGCTCGAAGATGAAGTTGCCGAGGGAGTAGGCGATCGGTTTGCCGTGATACCACTCGACCGGCTGCAGCACGTGGGGGTGGTGGCCGAGGCAGAGATCGGCTCCGGCGTCGATGGCGCCGCGGAAAAACCGCCGCAGCGCCGTATCGGCCGTGTCCGCCAGCTCCTGGCCGGCGTGGGCGCTCACCACGACGAAGTCGGCGGCGCCCGAGCCCTTGAGCCGGCGGATGGCCGGGTAGAGCCAGCCCGAGTCCGCCCAGGCGATGTAGTGCGCGCCCTCGTGCGAGAAGAAGCGCCGCGGGGCCGGGTTGAAGGCGCGCGTCACGGCGAACACGGCGATGCGCCAGCCCCGGCGCTCGAGCAGCGCGGGGCGATGCGCGTCCGCGATGGTGCGCCCCGTGCCGGCGTGAGCGAGTCCCACGCGGTCCAGCTGCGTCAGCGTCTCGACGATGCCGGTCAGCCCCACGTCCCACGCGTGGTTGTTGGCGTTGCTCACGACGTCGAAGCCAGCGCGCACCAGGGCGTCGGCGGCGATCGGCGGCGTGCTGAACACGAAGCTGCCGGTGTGCTCGAACGGGTGGCCGACCGGCGCGATCGGACTCTCGAGGTTGCCGAACAGGACGTCCGCGGCGCGCAGCGTGTCGGCGAGCGCGGCGAACGGATAGAGCGTGTCGCCCTGGAGCAGGTACCGGTAGGTCAGCGCCCGCCCGAGGTTCAGATCGCCGACGGCGTAGAAACGCAGCGTGTCCCGCGGCGGCCGGTCGGCCGGCGGCGCCTGCAGCATGCTGAGGACGAGCAGCGCTTCAGCAAGCATGGCACCAACCTGAGAAGGGTCGTCAACGGTGTATCAAGGCCGCCAGCCATTCAGCCGCGTCGACAAGCCGGGGGCCGGGGCGCGAAGTATAGGCGTTGCCGTCGAGGAATTCCACGCGCCCGGCGAACAGGGCCCGCGCGTCGCGGTCGGTCACGCTTTCGTACTCCCCTTGCGCCCGGGCGACGTCGAAGCCACAGCACGCGATCACGACCGCGTCGGGCGCCAGCGCCACCAGCTCCCGCCACGACCGCGCCGCCGAGCGGGCCCCGGGCCGGTTGCCGACGTCCACCCCTCCCGCCGCGGCAACCAGCTCGGGCACCCAGTGCCCGGCGACGTAGGGGGGGTCGAGCCACTCCAAGACCAGAACACGGGGGCGCCGAGGCATAGAGGCATAGTGGCTCAGCTTGCGCAGGCGGTAGCGCAGGCCGGCCACCAGTTCGTCGGCTTCGTCGGTCAGACCGAGCGCCTCCCCCACCCGCTGGATATCGGTCAAGACACGCGCGAGGTCGTGCGCGTGCAGGGTCACGACGGACGGCCGCCGGTCCAGGGCCGCCACGGCGCGCTCCAACTCCGTCGCGCCGATCGCGCATACGTCGCAGAGCGATTGGCCGATGATGAGATCGGGGGCAAGGCGGCGCAGCAGCCCCACGTCGATCTGGATCGGAGCGACACCGCTGCGCTGCGCCGCCGCCATCGCGCGGTCGATCGCCCCGGAAGGGAGCGCCGGGTCGAGGGCCGTCCCGGTCACGCGCGGGAGCGCGCGGACGAGAGACGGGTAGTCGCACTCGTGGGAGACCCCGACCAGCCAGCCCGCCGCACCCAGCGCCGCGACGATCTCCGTGGCCGCCGGCAGCAGCGACACGACGCGCATGAAAGGCTGGACGCCGAGGCGCCGAGACGCCGAGACGCCCTAGGGCGCGCGGCGCGCGCCGATGCGGTACAGCAGGAAGCCGAGCAGGGCGAAAATCACGAGAGCGACGACGGACGATTGAGCGAGGCCGCCCAGGGCGTGGTGCAGCCCCACGTGATCGGCCAGCCAGTCGGCGCTGCCCTTGGCGCCGGCGATCGCCGCGATCACGATGCCGCCGATCGCTCCGCCGGCGATCAAGCCACTGGAGAACAAGACGCCCGGCCCGGACTCGATGTCGGCGAGGGAGCGGTTGTCGGAGCGCGCGCGCCGCTCGACCAGCCAGCGCACGATCCCGCCCGCGAACATTCCCGCCGAGGTGGTGATGGGGAGATAGACGCCCACCGCTACGGGGAGCGACTGCACGCCCGTCAGCTCGATGGCGATCGCCAGGAACACGCCGATCAGCACCAGCGCCCACGGCAGCCGGTGGGTGAGGATGCCGTCGGCGATGAACGCCATGAGCGTGGCCTTGGGCGAGTCGAGCCGGGTCAGCCGGCGTCCTTCGTATTCGCGCACCCGGCCGCCGATGCCGGGGTCGACGACGTAGCGGATCTCCCGGGTGGCGGGGTCCACGAGGTACTTCCCCGGCGGCACGCCGTTCGTCGCCGTGTAGACGCGAACGACCTGATAGCGCGTGGTGTCGAAGGTCTCTCCGCCCGCGACGCGGAATCCCGACATCGTCTGGTCGAGGACGAGGACGCTGCCGTCCGGAGACCGTCCGGCCGCGGGGGCCGTAAAGCCCGCCCGCGCCTCCGGCACCTCGTACTGATAGGAGCGGTTGAGCAGGGTGAGCGTCCAGCCGACGGCGAGGGCGGAGCCGATGGCGCCGACGAGGATGGCGATCTGCTGGCGCCGCGGGGTCGCGCCCACCAGGAACCCGGTCTTCAGGTCTTGCGACGTGTTGCCGCCGTTGGCGACCGCCACGGCGATCACGCACGCGATCGAGATCGCGCGCACCCGGTCGTCGATCTGCGTCCACCCGAGCAGCAGAAAGATGACCGAGATCGCGATCAGCGACGCGATCGTCATCCCCGAGATCGGGTTCGCTGAGCTGCCGATCTGGCCGCAGATGCGCGACGACACGGTGGTGAAGAAGAAGCCGAAGACGATGATGAGCAGACCGCCGAGCAGGTTGACGCCGATCGACGGCAGGAAGGCGAGGCCCAGCGCCAGGACCAGCGAGCCGAAGATCGTCACGGTGATCGGCAGGTCGTCGTCGGTGCGGAGCTTGGCGGCGACGGCCTGGCCTACGCGGCTCGCCTTGAGATCGGCGAAGCCGGCGCGGAACGCGCTCACGATGGTCGGCAGCGAGCGGGCCAGCGCGATGATCCCCGCCGTCGCCACGGCGCCGGCCCCGATGTAGAACACGAACGCGGAGCGGATTTCGCTGGCGCTCATATCGCGGATCAGCTTCGTCGCCCCCAGCATCGGCTCCGAGATGCCGCTGCCGAACAGCTTGATGGCCGGCATGAGGACCAGATAGGCGAAGCAGCCGCCGGCGAACAGGTATCCCGCGATGCGCGGCCCGATGATGTACCCCACCCCCAGCAGCTCGGGGCTCACTTCGGCGCGCAGCTCCGCTCCCTGGAACCAGCGGAACACTTTCCCCGGGTACTCCTGCCACGTCTGCAGCGCGCTCATCAAGAACTTGTAGGCGAAGGCGAGGCCGAAGGCTTGGAATACCGTCTTCGCGTGGACGCCGCCCTTCTCCCCCGCGATCAGCACTTCGGCGCAGGCGGTGCCCTCGGGATAGGGAAGGTTGTCGTGCTCCTTCACGATGAGCGCCCGGCGCAGCGGGATCATCATGAGCACGCCCATCAACCCGCCGGCGATCGCGAGCACCGCCACGCGCCCGATGTCCAGGTCGTAGCCCATCAGCAGGATCGCGGGGATCGTGAACACGACGCCGGCCGAGACCGAATCGGCGGCCGACCCCGTGGTCTGCACGATGTTGTTCTCGAGGATCGTGGCGCGGCCCAGCGCGCGGAAGATCGTGATCGACAGCACCGCGATGGGGATCGAGGCACTGACGGTCAGCCCGATCTTGAGCGCCAGGTACACGTTGGAGGCGCCGAAGATCAGCCCCAGGAAGACGCCGAGGACGAGGGAGCGGGGCGTCAGCTCCGCGGGTGACTGGGAGGCAGGAACGTAGGGTTGATGCGCGGCCGTGGGCATAGGGCGGAGAATGTGGCGCGGGCCGGCGCGGGCCGCCAGCACGAGGAGGGTGGAAAGGGCTGAACCCCGGGGCATGGCCCCGGGGTCAGTCTACCCGGACCTTCTGAGGGTAGAGATGGGTTCACCCGCGACCGCCAGTCCGGGGTCAGTAGAGCGAGGTACCAAGTTCGCTCGCCATGGGCCCCGGGGCACCGCCCCGGGGTCAGCCCACCCTAGTCAGGCCGGTACCAATTCCGGGTGACGCTGAACCTGCCGTGCGATGTAAGACCTCGTCGCGTGCACATGGTCGCGGGACAGCGAGCCGATGTAATACCCACGCGACCATTGCAGTCGCTGCGCGTCCTTCCGCGCCACGTTCACGCGCCGCGAGGACTCAGACTTGGCGTGTCGCACAAAGGACGAGATCGTAAAGGACAGCTTCGACTATCGCAGCGACGTCGTATTTCCGAATCGTCCGCATGCGCCGGTAGGTGTGCCAGGTGACGTGAGCGTAAAGCCCGCTTGCCCTATGCACCGTTACTCCGTCTCGTGGCCGCGTCCCGCCAGGGTCGGCTAACCCCGGGCCGGCGGCCCGGGGTTAGAAGTGTGGAAGCCCGATCACCAGGCGCTCAACAGCCGGTACGAAACGCACTGCCCCGGCATGGAACCCAGCCCCCGCGCCGCGGGGTACCAGCAGCGGCCACCGCTCGGGCGGCCCTCTCCAACACGGACGGCGATATCTCCACGAACCCCGACGCGACGCTCGAGGCGCTGCGCACCGCGCTCACCGCCCGCTACGACATCGCAGGCCTCATCGGCCGGGGCGGGCACGGGCTGGTGTTCCTGGCCCGGGAGCTGCGGCTCGATCGCCCCGTTGCGCTCAAGGTGCTGAGCCCCGCGCGCGCGTTCGACGCGGAAGCCCGCGACCGCTTTCTACGCGAAGCGAGCATCGCCGCCCGGCTCTCGCATCCGCACATCGTGCCGGTGTTCGCCGTGGACGAAGCGGATCGCTTCATGTTCTACGCCATGGCGTACGTGGAAGGGGAGACGCTCGCCGATCGTCTGCGGCGCCACGGGCGGCTCCCGCCGGCGGAGGTGGTGCGGGTGCTCTCGCAGACCGCGTCGGCACTCGCCTACGCGCACGCCCGCGGCATCGTGCATCGCGACGTCAAGCCCGAGAACATCCTCCTGGAGCGGGGCTCGGACCGGGTGCTCGTGACGGATTTCGGGATCGCGCGCGCGACCTCGGATGCGAACACCGATCCCGGCGGCCGCGTGCGCGGGACGGCCGCGTTCATCAGCCCCGAGCAGGTGACGGGACTGCCGGTCGACGGCCGCGCCGACCTGTACGCGCTCGGCGTGGTGGGCTTCTACGCGCTCGCCGGCCGTCTCCCGTTCACCACGAGGGACGATCAGGAAATGCTCGCGCGGCACGTCGCCGAACCCGCCCCGCGCCTCGACGCGGTAGCGCCGTGGGTGCCGGCGTGGCTCGCCGACGCCATCGCCCGCTGCCTGGAGAAGACGCCCGCCGCCCGCTTCGCCGACGCGGAGGCATTCGTGCGGGCGCTGGGCGCCGAGGAGCGCCGCGGCACCGTGGCACCCCTCGCGATCCGCGCGTTCCTGACGGAGAGCAGCCACCTCTCGGCGCTGGCGCTGGCCTACGGTGCGTTGCTCGGCGTGGTCGCACTCCCCGCGGCGGCGGCGGCGTTTCTCTGGTCCGACGATCCGATCCTGCGGGGGATCGCCGTGGGCGGCTTGGCAACGCTGCTTGTGGGGGCGCTCGGTTTCGCGCTGCGGCGGGTGCGCCGGCTGGTCGCCGCGGGACACCATCGCGAGGAGCTGGTGGCGGCGCTGGCCGCCAGCCTCGAGCGGCGCCGGGAAGAGCTGGCCTTCGTTTATGGGGAGCGGGGTGGTCGGGTCGAGCGCCTGTTCCGGGGCGTCGCCTACCTGGGCGTCGTGACATCGGTGGGGGCGGCCGTGGGGAGTGTGGCGGGTCCGCCTCAGCTGGCCCGATCGCTGGAGCTGAGCGGCGCTGCGGCCGCCGGGGTGGCGCTGCTCGCCGCCGTCGCGGCGCGCGCGCGCACGGAGCGTCGCACGGATCCCAAGGCCGAGCGACGGCTCCGGTTCTGGCGCGGGGCGCCGGGCCGGTGGCTGTTCGGGCTCGCGGGCATCGAACCGCGCGGCTCCGCGGCGGACGATCGCCACGTGACACCGGGGGCAACCGGGTAGGGACTCCAACGTTCACCCCCGCTCTCGCGTAATCTCACTCGAGAGCACAACGTTTACCCCCCCAGTCCTTCAGTCACGAGGCCGTCGTTATGACCCTGCGCCCTTGGCCGTGCCTTGCCGTCCTGGTGACCCTGGCCGGCCCCCTCGCCGCTCAAGCCGCTCAGCCCCTCGACTCGACCCTGCTCGCCGGTTTCCGCTGGCGCAACATCGGCCCCGCCAACATGGGCGGCCGCACCTCCAGCGTGGTCGGCATCCCCAGCCCGTCGAAAACGTTTTTCATCGCGGGCGCGGCGGGCGGGATCTGGAAGACGACCAACGCCGGCATCACGTTCCGTCCGGTCTTCGACAATCAGCGCTGCGTCGCGATGGGCGAGCTGGCCATCGCCCCCAGCGACACGACGCAAGTGTGGGCGGGGACGGGCGAAGAGGACTCCCGCAACACCATCTCGCCGGGCTGCGGCATTTTCAAATCGACCGACGGCGGGCTCACCTGGAAGCCGATGGGGCTCGAGAAGTCGGGGGCGATCGGCCGCATCATCGTGCACCCGACCAATCCGAACATCGTGTACGTCGCCGCCCTGGGATGGGCGTGGGGCGCGAACCCCGAGCGCGGCCTCTACAAGACGACCGACGGCGGCCAGACCTGGCAGCTCGTCAAGTTCATCAGCGACAAGGCGGGCTTCATCGACATTGCCATGGACCCGACCAACCCCGAGGTGCTGTTCGCCTCGAGCTGGGAGCGGGTGCGCGGCCCCTACTTCCTGAAGAGCGGCGGGCCGGGCAGCGCCCTGTGGAAGACGACCGACGGCGGGAAGACGTGGATCGAGGTGAAGGGCGGCGGCTTCCCCGAGACGCTGAAGGGGCGCATCGGGCTCGCCATCGCGGGCAGCGACCCCAAAGTGATCTACGCGCTGGTCGAAGCGGACACCGCGCCTAATCCGCGCGTCGACAAACCAAGGCGGCGCAGACGCGTCCCTCCGGCCTGTACCGCTCGGGCGACGGCGGCGCGACGTGGACCAAGATGAACGGCAACGACGTCCGCCCCTTCTACTACTCCCAGGTGCGCGCCGATCCCAAGGACCCCAACCGCGTGTACTGGTCCTCGACGCCCGTCAATTTCTCCAACGACGGCGGCAAGACCGTCGGCAACGCGACGCAGGGCATCCACGTGGATCACCACGCCATGTGGATCGATCCCAACGACCCGAGTCACTTCATCGTCGGCGACGACGGCGGCGTGTCGCAGACGTGGGACCGCGGCGGAAACTTTGTGTTCCTGAACGTGATCACCCTGGCGCAGCCGTACATCGTCAGCTACGACATGGCGTTCCCGTATCACGTGTGCGCGGGGCTGCAGGACAACGGCTCGTGGTGCGGGCCGAGCCGGCATCGCAACGGCACGATCGACAATAGCGACTGGATCACGGTCGGCGGCGGCGACGGCTTCTACACCGCGCAGGATCCGACCGACCCGAACATCGTGTATTCAGAATCGCAGGGCGGCAACATGGGGCGCCTGAATCTGGCGACCGGCGAGCGCACCGCGCTGCAGAAGCCGGGCTGGCGGCCGCGCTACCAGGTGTTCGAAGACTCGATCGTCATCGAGCGTCCCGACACGACCAAGCCGCCCACCGCGGCGCAGAAGACGCGGCTCGCCGAGCTGCGGCGCCGCCAGCTCGCCGACTCCGCCGACCAGGACCTGCGCTGGAACTGGAACACGCCCTTCTTCATCTCGGCGCACAGCCCGACGACGTTCTACGCGGGCAGCAACAAGGTGATGAAGTCCACCAGCCGCGGGGAGAATCTCTTTCCGATTTCGCCGGACCTGACCACGCGGGACACGATGAAGATCCGCGTCAGCACGCAGACGACGGGCGGGATCACCCCCGACGTGACCGGCGCGGAGACGTTCTGCACCATCGTGTCGCTCGCCGAGTCGCCGCTGCGGCCCGGGCTGCTGTACGCCGGCACCGACGACGGCAACGTCTGGCTCACGCGCAACGACGGCGGCACGTGGGAGAACTTGACCGGCCGGTTCGCGGGCGTCCCTGCCGGCACGTACGTGAGCCGTATCGAGCCCTCGCACTTCGACACGGCCACGTTCTACATCACGTTCGACAATCACCGCAACAACGACTTCACGCCGTACGTGTACGCGACGACCGACTTCGGGAAAACGTTCCGGTCGATCGTGAACAACCTGCCGAAGGGCGGTCCCGATTACGCCCACGTGATCCGCGAGGATCCGTTCAACCGCGACTTGCTGTTCGTGGGGACGGACGTCGGCGCCTACGTCTCGCGCGACCGCGGCGTCTCGTGGCAGCGGTTCATGACGAACCTTCCCACAGTCCCCGTGCACGACCTCAAGATCCATCCGCGCGAGCACGAGCTCATCGCCGCGACGCACGGCCGCGGCCTCTGGATCGTGGAGATCTCGCCGCTCGAGCAGCTCACGAGCACGGTGCTCGCTGCCGGCGCGTACCTGTTCGATCCCAAGACGGCCTACGAGTACGGGGAGCCGACACGGGGCAGCTTCTCCGCCGGCCAGCAGTGGTTCCGCGCGCCGAGCCCGGCGTACGGGGCGGAGATCGTATACCGCCTGACCACCGGCAGCACCGACCGCCGCGCGCAGACGAAGATCGTCATCACCGACGTGCGCGGCGACACGGTGCGCACCCTGAACGGGCCCGCGAGCGCTGGGCTGCATCGCGTCACGTGGGGCTTCCAGGGGAAGCAGCCGCCGCCCGCGGTCCTGTCGCCGTCGCAGAAGCGTGACAGCGCGATCATCGTGGCGCGCATCACCTTCGTGTTCGACTCGCTCGCCAAGGCGGGGATGACCGCCCAGCAGCTCGATCCGATCAAGACGGCGCTGCTCTCCGGGGACGTGCAGGGCCTCGCCCAGCGCTTTGGGTTCGGTGGTGGGGGCGGCGGCGGCGGCGGGGGCGGGGGCGGGGGTGGCGGTGGCGGCGGCTTCGGCGCCGCGGCCGGTCGCTTCGCCGAGCGGCCCGGTGAGACCACGCCACGCGCCCAGCCCGCGGGCGGGTTCGCGTTGCCGACGCTGCCGGCCGAGGGTGGCGAGGGGGGCGAGGCCGCGCCGGACGCCGGCACCCTGGGCCAACTGGGCCTGTTGCTGCGGCCGCCCAGCATGCGCGGCACCGGCGGTGGTGGCGGGGGCGGCGGCGGCTTCGGTGCCTTCGGCTTCATCGCCCAGGCGTTCGGACGCGCCGGCCCAGGTGGTGGCGGCGGCGGTTTCGGCGGCGGCGGCACCCCGGCGGTGGCGAGCGGCGACTATCTCGTCAGCATCACCGTGGATGGCAAGACGCTGAGCCGCGTGCTGCGAGTCGAGCGCGTGAGCGGCACCGGCGGGGGTGGGTTCTTCGCGTTCGACGACGACAACTAGAGTCGGGC
>Ga0209376_1001632_pt1 | contig 22282 bp, 22 predicted proteins | sample GraSoiAngelo_134_FD_185891 | JGI IMG/M metagenome (GOLD analysis project Ga0209376, IMG submission 185891) | Grasslands soil microbial communities from the Angelo Coastal Reserve, California, USA - 14_0929_05_30cm (SPAdes) (version 2) | ecosystem: Environmental > Terrestrial > Soil > Grasslands ... | reverse complement strand
AATAGTAGAGCGTAGCTTGTTATTGTATGATAACCAAGATTGTATCACGTCAGCAAGAACACCATCCACGTCTAGTGCTATTTTTAACATATTATTCACCTATCAAAACTATCCCTTAATTCTTCAAGCAATTTACGTTGGTGTTTGTCAAGTTTCTCTGGTATATTTACAACTAATCTGACGTGTTCATCTCCTCTACCTCTTCCTTCTTGGCGTGGTAATCCCTTTCCCTTTAATTTTATCATGGTATTTGGTTGGCTTCCCGGTTCTACACTAATCTTTTCTGTTCCTTCTAGAGTTGGTACTGCTAGGGTTCTACCCAATGTTACATCTATCATAGAGATATTTTCGTCATAGAATATATCAGCACCATCCCTCTTGAATTTGTCATGAGGTTTTACCTTTATTCTAACTATCAAATCTCCATTAATACCGTTTTGGATGACTTGTCCCTCTCCCTTAATTCGATATTCGCCAGTTTCTATCCCAGCTGGGATTTCAAAGGAAAAAATTCTAGTCGCTTTTTGCTTTCCGCTTCCCTTGCATTTTGAACATGGCCTTTCAATTATTTTTCCCTGACCTCTACAGGTATTGCATGGTTGAACAGTAACAAATGTAGAAAATCCACTGCTACGAGATGTCCTGACCTGACCATGGCCATTACACACAGAACATGTTCTCAAAGATGTGCCAGGTGCACAGCCAGAGCCTTTACAGTTCTCACAATCGACTTCTCTTGGTAGTTCTATCTCTTCACGTTTGCCTTTGAGGACGTCTTCAAGTGTTATTGTGGTATCATAGACCAGATCCGCGCCTCTTTCCCTACCAAATCCACCAAAATCAAATCCTCCAAATCTAAAACCTCCCCCGCCAAAGATAGACTCGAAAATCGACTCAAAACCACTTCCAAAGATATCCTCGAAATTAACTCTAGATCCTCGAAATATGTCCTCTGCACTATATCTGTTATCTACGCCAGCATGACCGTATGTATCATAGATCTTACGCTTTTCAAGATCAGACAAGACGGCGTATGCCTCTGAGACTTCTTTGAAATATTCAGGTGCATCAGGTGACTTGTTCCTATCCGGATGGAATTTGAGAGCAAGTTTCCTATATTGAGATTTTATTTCATCTTGCGAGGCATTTTTCTGGACACCTAAAACTTCGTAATAGTCGCGTTTTGTACTCATAACAATTGATATCGTTTAGCTATTCCATGGTATAAACATCAGTTCGTTGTACCACCTGTAGACTGACCCGCGGTTCCTTCTCCGCTTTGGCCACCAGCTCCAGGTGGAGGTGTTACATTCTTGTAAAGTTCTGTACTAATCTCATTTACTAATTTCTTTAAGGCATCAAGTTTTGGTTTGATTTCAGCAGGCCCTTTTTCTAGAACTTCTTTGAGTTCTTTGATGGCATTGCTGACTTTGATTCCCTGTTCTTGAGATATTTTATCCTTTAGATCTTGATTGATCAATTTTTCAGTGGCATAGATATAATTTTCAGCCTCATTTTTGATCTCTACTTCTTCTTTTTTCTTTCTATCTTGTTCTGCGTAGAGTTCGGCATCTTTTTTCATCTTTTCAATATCATCTTTTGAAAGTTTTGTGCTTGCGCTGATAGTAATCTTTGCTTCTTTTTGTGTTGCCATGTCTTTTGCTGTAACATTAAGAATTCCATTTGCATCTAAATCGAATTTGACTTCTATCTGAGGAACCCCTCTTGGTGCCGGAGGAATTCCAGATAGATTAAAACTGCCAAGAGATACGTTGTCAGTTGCCATGGGCCTCTCACCTTGAACTATATGAACAGTAACAGCAGTTTGGTTGTCCGCTGCTGTGGTAAAAATTTTACTCTTAGTTGTAGGAATGGTAGTGTTTCTCTCAATAAGCGGTTCCCTCAATCCACCAAGAACCTCTACTCCAAGTGTAAGGGGCGTTACATCAAGAAGAACTATATCGCTTGTGACCTCGCCAGCTATGATTCCTGCTTGAATAGCGGCTCCCAGTGCCACAGCCTCCATTGGATCAACACCAGCTTCGGGTTCTTTGTTCATTACACTGGCAACAAATTTTCTTACTAGAGGAATCCTCGTAGGACCGCCAACTAGGATGATCTTACTTATATCACCAGGAGAAAGTTTTGCATCCTCTAACGCCTTTGTCATAGATGGCCCGCATCTTTCTACTATTGGATTTATGAGCTCCTCAAACTTTGCTCTTGTTATTTTTAGTTCCAAGTTTTTAGGTCCTGAGGATTGTTCGTATGAAATGAAAGGAAGGTTGATGTCAGTTTCAAAGACGGAAGAGAGCTCTATCTTTGCTTTTTCTGCAGCTTCCCGTATCCTTACCATTGCAGCACTATCACTTGATAGATCAATACCAGATGTTTTCCTAAAGTTATTTGCGATATAGTCTATCAAGACTTTATCCATGTCAGTTCCACCCAATTGAGTATCTCCTGAGGTACTCATTACCTCAAAGACTCCACCTCCCATCTCCATTATAGTAACATCTAATGTTCCTCCTCCAAAGTCAAAGACCATAATTTTCATGTCTTGTTTGGATTTGTCAAGACCAAATGCAAGTGCCGCTGCGGTGGGTTCATTTATTATTCTTACAACTTCAAGTCCTGCAATCTGTCCTGCATCTTTTGTTGCTTGTCTTTGGTTATCGTTAAAGTAAGCTGGCACGGTGATTACTGCTTTTTCAACTTTTTCGCCAATAAACGCCTCAGCATCTCTTTTTATCTTTTGCAAAATAAAGGCTGAGATCTGTTGTGGTTTGTATTCCTTATCATATATTTTGAAAACATGATCAGTTCCCATCTTCCTTTTTGCTGCAACTACTGTACCCTCTGGGTTTGTTACTGCCTGCCTCCTTGCTGGTTCTCCAACAATAAGTTGGCCATCTTTTGTAAAAGCTACTACAGATGGGAAGGCTTTTCCTCCAACAGTAGTTCCTTCGGCAGCTGGGATGAGTGTAGGCTTGCCTCCCATCATTACAGCAGCTGCGGAATTACTGGTGCCTAAATCAATACCTATAATCTTAGTCATCTTTGTCCGTCTCCTTGATACGTTTCTTGGATATTTCTACTAAACTAGGTCTAATAACTCTGTCCTTCAAAACATATCCTTTACGTAGTTCTGTTGTGACCGTATTCTCCTCGAGAGAAGGATCTTTTTTTATCGACATGGCCTCATGGAGTCTCGGATCAAAAATCTCACCTAGTGCCTCAATAGGTCTTACTTCTGATTCTAAAAGAAATGAATCCATATTTTTTAGAATAGCGTCCAATCCTTCTATTTTTGCGCCTTGTTTTGACAATGCTTCCCGTGCCCTAACGAAATCATCATAAATCGATAAGAGGTTTAGAATGTTCCCGTCAATTATGGAATTTGCTCTATTTTGAACATCTATCTCAGTTCTTTTCTTCAAATTTTCAAAATCTGCAAGTAGGTATTGAATCTTTTTTTCATATGCCGCAGCTTTTTCCTTTTCACTTTTAAGCTGTGATTTGAGTTCTTCTATTTTCTCTTCAAGAATTGTCTTATTTTCGACCTCTTCGTTTTTTGATTCTTGCATAGTTTCTAAATGGTCCTCAGCTGTTTCATTATGAGAGTCAGACAAGTTGGATCACATTTTTCTTGTATAATTTTACCCTTATTATAATATCTCACACAAGGGATTAGTTTTGATAACAATTAGGTCAGAATCTTTGCCATTCTTGATTATTTTATCATAATCTAACTTTGAGCATGCAACTATAATGGTTGTTTTGTCACTATGGAAGAGATCAAGTGCCGGACCTTGGTGAACTTCTACATCTCCTATGTAGTCACGTAATTTAGTGACAAGTAAGTTTAACATGTCTACCTTGTCCCCTCGCATTTCGTATGAGTCCTGAGTCCACACAAGTACAACTCTAGTTCTACTTGCCTTCAGTTCGTTCTTTTTGAGTGTGGAACGAATCTCATCAATTAACCTCTTGACATAACCTTCAATCCCCTTGATGCTACCGTTTACTAGATACATCATTGTCCCAGCCCCCTCAATGGATGTTCCAAGTGATCTCAAATCATATAGTCCGTTAGTCATGTCATCTAAAAAGATGTCTTTGTACTCAGTAAATACAAGGTCATTGCTACTTGGAGAGTCTTGCGCAAATTTGCATACCTCAAGAACGCTAGATAGGCTAGCAAAGTGGGTCAAAATTCTTATAGTATGTAGAATTTCTGCCGAGGAAATTGACGCAAATTTTTTTCCTTTTTTGTCTGTTTCAAGTAATTTGGCTAACTTGTCATCTAACTTGTCATTAAATGAACCAATTATTTCAGGTGCATGACTTTTTGAAAGAGGATAATAAAAATACGATATACCTTTTCCCATTTCCAGTCCTGTAACATGTTCTAGAAGAGATATTGTTTCATTATTTCCACCTATTCCAGTAGGCAGATTGTATATTACTGAACCGCCTTTTTTCAGAGGTGCAGTAGCGTCTTTAAATTTTGAATGAATTTCCATTTTTGCCTCTTGACCTGTCTTTCTTATTCGAGGAGCAAAAAACAGGTATTCAGAATGTGAGATTGCAACATCAATTGGTTCAACACCCAATAAGGGTTCATCTTCTTTTAATGATGTAACATTTGGATATGTCTTTGCGATCTCCGCTTTAAGTGAAATTGCCATATGAGCAGATTCATCAACGATAAAAACGTCAGCTCCTTTAATTGCCATTTGGCATGCAATTGAATATCCCTCAGTACTTAGACCATAAACAACAACTTTCGTTGAAGCCAAATCATGCGAACTAAGAGTATAGGCTAAGAAAAACTTTCCTTAGAAGTAATATCAGGGTTAAAGGATGAGATTTTCTTGCCCCGAAAGTTGATATAAGCAAAACTTTTTCCATCCTTAGATTCTATCAAAAATGTTTGAGAATTTGGTTCGATATATTGACGCCTAAACAGTTGTTGTTTTTTGCGCCAATGATGAAGAAATTGAGTAAAAATCACAGAATATACTGCACTTCAAGAAATTATAGAGAAGTTGTTAAACTTGCCAAATTAAAGCATGTTAATGTTGTAATTGTTGGAAAACATGGTGGATCTTCTAAAGAAGGGAAGCTTCTTGCAAGCATAAAGCGGATGGAATATCTGTTTGAGTTAATAAGAAAATTCTCTCCAGATCTAACGATTAGCTTTTGTTCCCCTGAAGCCGCCAGAATTTCATATGGCTTAGGTATTAAGCATGTGGCCTATTCTGACTCCCCGCACGCTAAGGCGGTAATGACGCTTTGTGTTCCTTTTGTACAAAAACTTCTCACTCCGTGGGTCATACCAAAGAATGAGTTTGTACGTTATGGAATATCAAGAAAAGACATTGTTCATTATAGGGCAATTGATGCTTTCGTAATTGTAAAAGAAAAATCAAAGATAGAAAAAATCCCTGTGGATCCAAGCAAGAAAACGATCGTAATTAGACCCGAAGAAAGAGAGGCATCCTATATTTCTGGACGTTTAATTAGTGACAAGATTATACATGAAATTAGTAAAGAGTCAGCAAAATACAACATAATAGTTTTAGCCAGATACGATTCCCAAAAGAACAAACTGAAAGATGAGTTTGGTAAAAAAATACTGGTTATGAATAACGTTGTAAATGGAAAATCCTTATTGTCAATTACAGATGTGTTTGTTGGCTCAGGTGGAACTATGACTGCCGAATCAGCCTTGATGGGCATTCCAACAGTATCATATGACGCAGTTCCGAACTATATTGAAAAATACCTGGTGAGGATAGGTCTGATAAGAAGAGAAAGTAATCCAAAAAAGATTTCATTTCTTGTGAAAAACATGTTACGCGATGATAAGCGGAATACAGAAAAGGCGAAAAAAATATTGGATTCTATGGAAGATCCGTATTTGAAGTTAATTAATACAATCAAAACAATGTAAAATAATATTCACTGAATTTATTGTCAAGCATTTACCAGTATCTTGTAGAGTGCAATAGCAGAATTTTCATCTTTTTCTCCTACAATCACTGCAGAACCTCGCTTTAAGAAACTTACATAGATATCATTTGAGGAAAGTGATATTCCAAGTTCTCCTTGATTTTGGACTTTGTAACCTTTCGTCGATGCTATACTTGTAATCTTTGGTACATCTATCTCAATCATTCTAGTAGGAGTGATAGAGAAGGTTCTTTTTCCTCTGTTTCGTCCACAAAGTTCTTCAACTATAAGCTCTTGTGTTGGCAATTCCTCACTTTTTCCGATGCCACAGACAGGACATTCTTCTACCTTTTTGAATAGAGCCGAGTTGAAATCTAAATTATCCATATCAATATAGAGCAACTTATTTGCCAGTGTTGGAGGCCGACCTATCATAATTTTGACGGCTTCTGCAACCTCTATTCCACCCACTATAGAAAGAATCGATGGGTGAACTCCCTCTGTGCTACATGTTGGCATTGAATTTTCGTCTAACGATGGGAATATGCAGTGGTAACAAGCAGTTTGATGCGGTATGATTGTAAAGACTTGACCAGAAACACCTACTGCTGCACCTGTTACAAATGGAATGTTCTTCTTTACGCAGGCTTTGTTAAGAGAATATCTTGCATTAACGCTGTCTAGAGCATCTATAACAACATCACATCCTTCAACTATATCAAAAGCGGTGTAGTCATTTACGGAAACGGGTAAAGCCTCAATTATCACGTCTGGATTCATCTTTTTCAGTTTTTTTGCTGCTACCTCAACCTTTACTTGCCCAATGTCTGATTCATCAAACATGGTTTGTCTGTGTAGATTTGACAATTCGATAACATCTCTATCAACAATTCTAATCTTGCCAATACCCATTGCAACAAGTCTTGTAGCTATAGGATTTCCAAGACCGCCCACTCCGACAACACATACTTTAGCATTTTTTAGTTTGAGCTGACCTTCATAGCCAATTTCTTCTAACATTACTTGCCTAGAGTATCTTTCAAGTTCTTTGCTTGAAAGTTCAGATCCCCCCGCCACTGCAGGAAGAATATAGATTTCATCACCCTCATTTAATGTAGCCTCCATTCCTCCAGAAAATCGCATGTTCTTTCCGTTGATGTATATATTTATGAGCGAACGGGGGGAGCCATCTGGATTTAGAACTCGTCTTTTGAATTCATCGCCTAACTGTTCTGAGATTTTAGTAAATGCTTCTGAAAGTGTAGTAGCAGAAATGTCAATCTTTCTCTCACCGCTCCCTCTGTTTAGGACCGACGGAATTGTAAATTTGATGTTTACCAACTATCTCACCATTGCTGAAATTTTGGCAATATCAGCTTGCTGCATTGTTTGGGGTTTTGATAGAACTTCCATTATGACCTCAGTTGCCTTGAGCCCGTTTCCAGTCACATAACATATGGTACAGTCATTTTTATCGATCTTTCCCTCATCCACCATTTTCTTCAATACTGCTACAGAGACACCACCAGCTGGTTCAGTGAAGATTCCTTCTGTCTTGGCAAGCAGTATTATAGCATCTAGAATTTCCTTATTGTTTGATTCCTCAGCATGTCCATTATATTGTTTTAAGCGTCTGAGCACATACTGACCATCTCCTGGATCACCAATTGCCAAACTTTTTGCTATCGTATCTGGGTTTTCTACTGGAGTTATCTCAGAAAGATGTCTCTTAAATGCATCAACTATAGGTGCACAGCCATGTGGCTGGGCTGCGATCATGTGCATATCTGAAACTTTGTTTATTAAAGAAAGACTCACTAATTCTTCAAATCCCTTACAAATCGCATTTAACATAGCACCACTTCCAACAGGTACTATAAGTTGATCAGGTACTTTCCAATCAAGCTGTTCTGCGACTTCAAATGCTAATGTCTTTGAACCTTCAATGTAATACGAACGCATGTTGATATTTACGATTCCTATTCCTTTGCTGTCACCTATTTGTGCAGCAATTCTATTTGCATCATCATATGTTCCGTCAACTGCTATAAAATTAGCACCATAAGAAAGAGCTTGAGTTATTTTTGGGCGTTCGATGTCACTTGGTGCAAAGATATAACATGGAAAACCACCTTTTGCTGCATGAGCGGCAGTGGCTGATGCAAGATTTCCAGTAGAAGCACAACCTACAGCAGAAAGACCAAATTCCTTTGCCTTTGAAACCGCGACTCCTGCTGGTCTATCCTTAAATGAAAAAGTAGGATTTACGGAATCATTTTTTATGTACAAGTTGTTTAAACCAAGCTTCGCTCCTAGATTTTCTGCTTTAATCAGTGGAGTCATGCCAGCACCTATACTTACAATGTTTGATTTTGACTCGATGGGCAGTAGCTCATAATATCTCCAGTAGGTGTGTTCCCTGTTCGAAAACGTGTTCTTACTTACAGTTGGAAAATCATAATGTACGTCAAGGGGACCAAAACACTCGTCGCAAACATACTTGAATGTAGGCGGATACTCCTTCTTACACTCTCTACACTGTAGAAACTTTATCTTTCCCAAGACAATTCTGACTTTGTAAAATAATACATAAAAAATCCTAATATGAATTTAAGTACTACTTAATTTCTAAGCCTCAGTTATTTAGTGAAAATTAATCCAAATCCTTGCCTTGATATAGAAAAGATAGACTGGCAATAGGAGATCATGCGAAAATTAGCTGGATTTCCAAATTTTATGAATTTTTTACAATTAGAAGAGATATTAATGATATCATAGAACCTTAACACGAAAATTGAAAACGAAAAGAAAATCTGATAAAAAGAAACATACTGGTTCAATAATTGTTTTGATTATTATAGCTGGAGTAATACCAGCGGGGATTTACCTTTACAACGAACAAAAGGTTCCATCTGCAAATGAACAATGGAATACTTCAGGACCTTTTGCAATTAACAGAAACCAATACAAGTTGGGAGAAAATGTCTTCATGGTGGTAACGGGCTTAAAACCAAGTGATGCTGGACAGTTTGAAATAATAGATCCAAAAGGAGGCATTTTCTCTACAGTACCATTCAACGGTACAATGAAATCTAGTTTTAATTATTTTTTCAAACCTAATACCGAACGGGTAGAAAAATTATGCAAACCAACAGACTTGGTTGGTAACTGGACTATAATTTTCCAGGGAGTTTCATACAAAGCAATACCATTTGAAGTTGTAAACGACTGGATTTCTGGTTCACAAGCAGAAATAAAACCAATTGATCCTTGTTAAGATCATTTGTTTTCTAACATGTGGTGGAAACAAACCCTTTCTCCTGTATGACATGCAGGTCCTGTTGGTTCCACCAAGTATATGATCGCATCAGAATCACAATCGACTAGAATTTCCTTAACTTTTTGTATGTTTCCTGATTCTTCGCCCTTCATCCATAATTTGTTTCTGGATCTACTCCAAAACCATGAATTTCCTGTTTTTTGCGTAAGTTCAAGAGATTCCTTGTTTGTATATGCCAGAGTAAGAACTTCCTTAGAATTAATGTCTTGAACAATTACTGGTACCAAGCCATCACCTTTTGCAAAATCTATGTCACTTATTTTTTTCTTCATTATTATCACTTGTTTTCTGCTATTTTCCTTTATAATCTAACGGGAACACCGTTTTCTTTAAGGTATTCTTTGACTCTATCTACTGCGTGGTCTTTGTAGTGGAATATAGAGGCTGCAAGAGCAGCATCCACATTGGTTTGCAGAAACACATCAAGCATGTGTTTTGGAATACCACATCCGCCAGAGGCTATTACTGGTATGTTAATTGCGTTTACTATTTCCTTGGTAAGCTGTAGATCGTACCCCTCTTTTGTGCCATCCATATCTATACTTGTTAATAGTATCTCGCCAGCCCCACGTCTTTCAACTTCTTTTGCCCATTCTATAGCATCAAGGTCTGTAGGAGTTTTCCCACCATAAATGTAGACTGCGAACCAAAATTTTTTAGAATCTGATGTGAAGATATGCTTTCCTTCCTTGATATCGTAATTACGTTTTACATCCATTGCCACTACCACGCATTGTTTACCAAAAATTTCCATTAGGCTGGTGATTATTTCTGGATTTTTAACTGCACCTGTATTAATAGCAACCTTATCTGCACCATTTAGGAGAATATCTCGTGCATGCTGCAAAGTCTTTACTCCACCACCAACTGTAAATGGAATATCAATAACTTCTGCTACTTTCTTGACAAGACTTTTGATTGTCTCACGCTGTTGTTCAGAGGCGGTAATATCAAGAAACACCAGCTCATCAGCTCCTTCGTTACTGTATTTTTCTGCGAGCAAGACTGGATCGCCAGCATCTTTAATTGATTTAAAATGCATGCCTTTAACCACTCTTCCTTTATCTACATCTAAGCATGGAATTACTCTCTTGGTTAGAGTCATGCTATTGTCTTAACCTTCTCAATTGAGATTTTTCCATCATATAGTGCCTTGCCAAGAATAACACTACTGACTCCACATTTTTTTACACTTATGATATCTTGAAGACTTGAAATTCCTCCACTAGCTATGATCCTTGTATTTTGCACGCTACATGCCTTCCTCAATGAATCTAGATCTGGTCCTTGCAGTGTACCATCTCTCTCAACGCTTGTAATAAGGAACTCGGCATATCCAAGCCTTACAAAGCTTTCTAAACCTTGGATCAATTCTATACCTGTATTTTCTTTCCAGCCGCCTATGACTATTTTCCCATTTAGATGATCGGCTGAGATTATTATTCTATCCTTTCCAAATTTTTCTGAAATCTTTTGCAGTATCTCTTTATTTTTGAATGCGATGGTTCCAAGTACTGCTTTTGAGGCAAAGTGCAAAACATTTTCTATAGTCTCTTGCGTACGTAATCCACCTGCCACTTCAATTGGGATGGAAACATTTTCAGCAATATTCTTGATCATCTGAAAGTTGGAACCTATTCCTAATGTAGCGTCTAGGTCTACTAGATGTAGCATGTCTGCTCCTGCCTTTTCCCATTTTTTTGCAGTCTCGACCGGATTAGAGCTATAAACTGTTTTATTTTTTGGGTTCCCTTGAACCAACCGCACCACATTGCTACCCATAATGTCGATTGCAGGAATCACTTTCACCTTTTGCACTCTCGCAAAAAGTTCTTCATCATAATTGAGCCTACCTTGCCAGACTTTTCAGGATGAAATTGTGTTCCAAATAGAGTACTATTTTCTATAACCGCTGGCACATTTATCCCATAGTCAGAATCGGCTTTAACTATCTCTTCGTCTTTAGGTTTGACCCTATACGAGTGAACAAAATAAACCCACGAACCCTCCTTTACTCCCTCTAAAAGAATACTGGGCTTTTTTATCTGGAGATCATTCCATCCCATGTGTGGAATCTTGAGTTTATTTGGAAGTAGAATTACTTCACCTTCTAAAACTCCAAGACCTCCTAACTTGCCTTCCTCGCTTTTCTCAAAGAACATTTCCATTCCTAGACATATTCCCAAGACTGGGATGTGATTCTTAACCAGATCCTCAAATTCTACTTTTGATGAACTAAGACTCTTGATTGCTGGATCAAAGTTTCCAACTCCTGGGAGTAAGAGTCCAGAGTATTCCTTTATGTTATCAAGTTGCGTTATGATGTCAACTTGAGCATTGTTTTTTTCTAAAGATGATTTGAGACTGAATATGTTACCTGCACCGTAGTCAAATATAGCTACCTTGACCATCACATAGTCCCTTTTGTACTTGGCATTCCACGCTGTTTCCTATCAAAGCTTACTGCTGTTCTCCAAGCAACTGCAAAAGCTTTGATAGCGGCTTCGATTTTGTGGTGATCATTTTCACCATACTTCACAGAGAGATGGATACAAGCATTCAGATTCTGAGCCAGTGATCGAAAGAAGTGTTCCAAATCTTCTTTTGAGATACCTTCAATTTGGTTTCTTTCAATGGACAACTCAATTTTGTGATATTGTCTCTTCACCAGATCAAGAGATGCCTCTGCAAGAGATTCATCCATAGGCACAGATGCATAACCAAATCTTACAATTCCTGCTCTATTCTCAAGGGATTGATCCATAGCATTACCCAACGCTATAGCGGTGTCTTCTACCAAGTGGTGATTTATTCCATCTTTTGAGACTGCATTTAGTTTCAGATCAAACATGGCATGCTTTGCGAAAGATGTGATCAAGTGATCTAGAAACGGCACTCCTGTCTTTACAGAAATCTTCCCCTTACCGTCCAGATTCACTACCACTAAGACTTCTGTCTCTTTAGTTTTTCTTGTAATACGCCCCATTCTAGACTTCATTAAATCCCCACGTAGAGAAGGGGGTTATGCCCCAACTAGATTTAATGTCTTCGGAATGAGATTAATTGATTCAACTATAATATCGGCATTTTTATTCTCAAACAAAGCTCGTTTTGCGCGAGGATCCTTACTAGTTCCATATACACCACAAAATATTGTAGATTTTCCTACATCGTCAGCTTCGCGTGCCATAATGTAATCTTCTGTTGAATCACCTACAAATACAGTGCAGGTAGCACCCATGCCTGTGATTGAAGATATCAGAGATTGAGGATTAGGTTTTGCCATCTCACGCGATTCATCTTCCAAAAACCGTGAATTTTTAATGTCGAATTCATCAAATAATTTCTTAAGAGAATACTGGGCAGAGAGAAGACCTCTGCCAGTTACGATGGCAATTTTCTTATCAAATCTTTTTTGTAATTCATCAACAAGCTCCTTGGTCAATAGCACAACATCATTATCAATTAGCCCCCGACCATCGAAAAATTTTGGTTTGTTCTTATAGAGTTTGGCATACAACTTGGTTCCATAAAACATTTCATCAAAAATAGATGAAAGCGGATTTTCAAATCTTTTCCCAGGGTAAGCGAGTCTCTTTCTGATATCTGAGATGCCAACCTTTAGAGTATCAAGGAATCTTTCCACGGATTTTATGCCGTCTTGATCGGCATTTTTTATTACCTCAAAGACAAATTCCTTGAATTGCTTACTTGTCTTATTTGCCGCAACAACTGAAAGTATTAACACGTATGTTAGGTCTACTTCGTCATTGAATCCACCTGTAGATTTGAAACCATCGATCATTTTTGATGTAACCAAGTTCGATTCGTTTATTGATGCCATTTCTTTGACCACAAAGTCCGTTGTTTTTTTAATGGCAAGATCATAGGAATTGTATACGTCGATTAACACTCCGTCACAATCGAATATTATGGCATCTAGTTTGCGGATTTTTTCAAGTTTTGTTGCATCTACAAAGATTCCTTCTTCCAGTTTTTTTAAAGTCAATTTAGCAAATCACGTATTGCAGTAAGAAATCGTGAATTCATCTCTTGTGATCCAACCGTGACTCTAAGACATCCCTCATTTCTTCCAATCTTACCCAGATTCTTAATCACTATCCCTTGTTCAATGAGAGCTTTATGGATTCGTTGACTTGCTCCAGCCGCTGCAAAAAGAACAAAATTTGCCTTTGAGTCAAAAACCTTGAAAACCTTCATCTCCCGTAGTTTCGCTATTATTCTTGTTCTTTCTTTCCTCACCAATTCTGCCATATCGGAGAAATATTTTGATTTACGTAAAGCAATAATTCCTACCTCTATGGCTACAGTATTCAATGGATAAGGATATTGAATCACTCTTGTGAATGCATCAACTGTTTTCTTGTTGGCTACAAAGTATCCTATTCGAAGGCCTGCCAGTCCAAATGATTTTGAAAGAGTTCGTAAAACTATGAGATTATTCATTTTTCTTGTGATATCTACAACAGAGTAATCTGAAAACTCTACATATGCTTCGTCAATAACAACAAGACCGGGAAATTCTTGAATGATCTTTTCAAGTTGATTTCTTTGGAATTGGAATCCTGTAGGATTATTTGGTGAATCAAGATACAGAAGGTTTGCCTTCTTTGAATGTGACAAAAATTTCTCCATGTTCAGACTCATATCCTCATCAAAGGGAATTTTGATTGTGGGAATAGAGTACAATTTACACCTCTCCTCAAAAAACCCAAAAGATGGTTCTGACGTCAAAATTTTAGTTTCTTTTGAAGCAAAGTTACCAAGTATTAGATCGATTATTTGATCAGAGCCATTTCCAACACCAATCATTTCGGTTGGTATTTTGATATATTCTGAGATAGCTTTAACCAACCTTTCTGTACCGCCAAGCGGGTATTCTCTTACATCCATCCTTTCTTTCGTTTCATTTATCAAGTCTTGAAAGAAATCTGGCGAAATTGCGTAATTTTCGTTTGAATCCAGTTTGATTGCATTTGAATATTTTTCAGGTTTCTTGTATCCACTAATCTTCGAAAAATTCTCTATCTTCTTTTCAAACCAATCTTTTCGCATTATAGTCTTCTCCTGATAGCCTCATAGTGATTTGGTAGTCCCTCGGCATCTGTTAAGGCCTTCATGTACTTAGAAATCGCTTCTAGTGTATCTAGTGATGATTCGATTCTTGTCTGAAGCTTCATGTAGTCTAATACACCAAGTGACCCTCTTGTTCTACCAAAGCCATTTGTGGGAAGAATGTGGTTTGAACCAAGAAGATAATCGCTTGCAGATGAAGGTGTGTTTTTACCTATTAGTATTAGACCGGCGGAAGTGATTTTTCTTGATATATTTTGTGGGTTTTTTGTCATTATCTCCAAGTGTTCAGGTGCAAGTTTATTTGCAAATTCGATCATTTGACGTTCTGTTTTACATACAGCGATGAATCCATTTTTTCCTAAGCTTTCTTTTACGATATCAGACCTCTTTATAGTTCGAATCCTTTGTTGCAATAATCTCAATACTTGATCTTTCAGCTTAGAAGAAATAGTGATTAGACAACACATAGTATCGACGCTGTGTTCTGCCTGAGAAATTAGATCAAGAGCCACGAGCGTAGGGTCTGCTGAACTATCAGCTATGATAGCCAATTCGGTTGGACCAGCTATCATGTCGATTGAAACCACATCTGTTAAGAGCGATTTCGCAAGTGTCACAAATACTCCACCCGGTCCTACTATCTTGTCTACCTTTGGAATTGATTTTGTGCCATATGCTAATGCTGCAATTGCTTGAGCACCGCCAATTTTGTAGAACTCATCTACGCCACAAATGTCTGCAGCTACAAGTGTAAGTGGATCAATTGATCCTCTTTGATTAGGGGGTGATACTGCAATAATTTTTTTGACACCAGCAACTTTTGCTGGTACAACGGACATGAGAACAGTACTTGGATATCGAGCTTTTCCACCGGGAATATAACAGCCTATACTCTCTATTGGTGAAAAAACTTTGCTAATTTTTATTCCATCATTTGATATTGATATGTTTTGAAGTTCATTCCTGACAGCAATTTCGGATTTTTCTAATCTCCCTTTTGCAAGTTCGATAGCTTTGACTTGGACTTCTGAAACTTTAGAATAAGCAGATTTTATTTCAGAGGCTGAGACTCGAAAGGATCTAAGGGCTATCTTGTTGAATCTTTTTTCATATTCCTTGAGAGCCTTATCCTTACGCCTTCGTACGTCTGATATGATTGCCAATATCCGATTTTTCACTTCCTTATCTGCCTCAGGCCTTACAGATTCTACGATAGAATCTATGTCTCGTACAGTTATGATTTTCATCAACTTTCCTCATCACGTTTTATCTCCTCAAGTGCCAGAATTTGTTTCGGCTCGTGTACTACTAGACCTTGGGCTATCTTCCTAAGTTTTGGAACAAGTTTATGGAATTCTGATTTGGGAATAACGGTGTTTATGCCATACCATCCTTTTTCGCTCAATGGGCTTATTGTTGGGCGCTTGAGTGAAGGTATTTCCTGTAGCAATTTCTTTAGATTTTCTTCTTTTACATTTAAGAACAAGTGTAGGTGCTTTTTTCCTTCAACGGCACCTCGTAACATGGTTACAATATCGAAGATCTTTTCACGCTTTGATTTGTTTTTTAGTGATGTTTTGTTTGCAATCAAAACAGCAGTTGATTCCATAACAGTATCAATTATCCTTAGTTGATTTTGTGTTAATGTTGTGCCTGTTTCTGTTACATCCATTATGGCATCAACATCCTCTGGTGGTTTAGCTTCCGTAGCACCAAATGAAAGGAAGATCTGAATGTTCTTGTTAGAACCTAATCGTAACCAAGGAGTAACAATCAGAGGTTGTTTGGAACCATAAAGTTTCTTGTAGTTTTTACATTGCATGATAAATTTTGAAGCTGTGGTAAGATATTCAGAAGAAATTCTTAGTATTTTTTTCTTTTTTGCGTAAGCCAGTATCATATCATCTAAGGATTTAAAATTATAAGAGTCCGGTATTGCAATTACAAGTTTAATTTTGCCAAATTCAAGATCAAGCAGTATCTTGACATCCGAGTTTGTTTCTTTAACCCAATCCCTCCCCGTTATACCAACATCATATAGCCCGTCAAATACCAAGTTTGGAATCTCTTGAGGTCTTAACATCTTTACTGAGATCTGTGGATCATCGAGCATGACACGATAAGTTCTTTCTCTTCTAACTACTCTAGTCCAAGATTTTTCTAAAATCTTGAAGGTAGATTCTTCAATACTGCCTTTGGGAATTGCAAATTTTACTATGGTCAACGTAGTCCTACCAAACTTCTTTGGAATATATATTTAGTCGCTATAGGTTCTTGAGTATCTCTTTAGCTCTAGTAATTGAGATATTACCTTCTAAAATCATTCGCAAAATTACCTCATCTACTTTGCTTTTAGGTACACCCGCGCTTGACGCTATATTCTTGGCATGAAGCTTCATGTGTCCTTTTTGTATACCCTCTGAAGCCAAAGCTCTAATGGCACTAAGGTTTTGTGCAAGACCAACTGCACCTATTACACAAGCTAATTCCTTTGCCGATTTTACACCTAGAATTTTATTGCATACCTCAATCATGGGATGTACGTTTACTATTCCGCCTACTATTCCTACAGACATTGGAACTTCAATTTCACCCACAAGATTTCCACTTTTGTCCTTTTTCCATCCTGTCAGGGAGGTATATTTTCCGTTTCTTGATGCGTAAGCATGTGCTGCAGCTTCTATTGCTCTTGTATCTTGACCAGTGGAATTTGCAACAGCTATTATTCCATTCATTATTCCTTTGTTGTGTGTTACAGCTCTATATGGATCATTTGCAGCAAAATGGTAAGCTAGTATTATATTATCAACAATTTCCTTTCCACCAAGCTCGTCTTTGTCAAAGATTGCTTTTCCTTTTACCAATCTTTTAGTAGAATAGTTTGATAATATTCGCAGAATTACTCTACCGCCAGTTATTTTCTCTATTAGAGGTGCAACTCCTTCACACATTGTATTTGTAACATTAGCACCCATTGCATTACCAACATCTATCAGTAGCTCAACCACAAGCATTTTTCCTGATTTTGTCTTGAGCTCTTTGCATGAGATTTTCTTTGCTCCTTTGCCCATTTTGGATAGAGTCTTGCTTTTTGAATTTGCAAGTCTTAGAATTTCATCTGTCGCTTTGATTATTTTAGGAATAGATGCCTTTGGATTAACACCTACAACCTGAATCTGGCCAATACTGTATGATTCATCTGCTTTCATTACAAATCCACCGCGTTTTCTTGCAATTTTGGCTGCCTTCGATGCGGCTGCAATGACCGAAGGTTCTTCTATTGCCATTGGAACCAGATAGTCTTTTCCGTTTATTTTGAAATTTGTAGCTATCCCAAGAGGAAACGATATTGTTCCAATGGCATTTTCAACCATATTGTTAGCGTGATCAAAGGTTATGCCACCATTACCCTTGAGAATCGCAACATCTTCCTTTGATAGAAATGCAAATGATTCTATAATCTTGATTCTTTCATCTCTTGTCTTTTCATGGAATTTTGAAATTGATGAATTGGCCAATTTATTTAACAATCCTCAATAGTTTGTCATCTTTTTTGTCCGGAAAACCTTTGCCATCTGTGTTTCCGGTAAGGATGTATAAATAACCATCTTGCCCTTCACCAACCTCACGAATTCTACCTAATCCATCCAATATGATTTTTTGTGATGTAATTGTTCCATTGTTGGTGTATAGTTGATAGAGGATGTTTCCCCGTAGAGTGGCCAAAATAAGGCCATCTTCAAGATCAAGTTTACCCCCCTTGTAATAGACAATTCCTGCAGGTTCTATGCTTGGGTTATAACACAGCAATGCATCTTGGTAGTCTTTTGAACCCGAGCATTCTTGATTTGGCCATCCATAGTTTTGACCTGGTCGGACTAGATTTACTTCATCATTTTTTGTTGGCCCTTCCTCAGTCTCGTACAAGTTTCCTTTATCATTCCACGCTAAACCCTGTGGATTTCTGTGCCCATAAGAGTATACAGAAGAATTTGAAATTGGATTGTCATAAGGAATTGAACCGTCATCATTTAACCGTAGTATTTTTCCTGCAAGTGAGTTTAGATCTTGCGCAGAATCTTCATTGGTAGCATCACCAGTACCTATGTAGATCTTTTTGTCAGGACCAAATTTTATTACACCACCATCATCAAATTCTGCAGCTGGAATCTTGTCCAAAATTACTTTTGCATCTACCATTCTGTCATTGGATTCAGTGATTCTTAAGACCTTGTTCCAAAGCTTATTCCCTTCACTATAGGTATAATATACATAGAGGTAGTGATTTTTTTCAAAATCTGGATGTGCTGTTATGCCAAGAAGGCCTACGTCTGTAACATCTGCAACATGAAAGTCTGCAACTGATTCATTGACCAATATTCCGTTATCTACAACTCTTATCCTTCCAACTTTTTCAGTCAAGAAGATCTCCCCATCAACAGATGTGAGAGCCCATGGTTTTTGTAAATTTGTTGTAACAATTTGTACTGCATCTGTGCCAGTAGGACTAGTATTTGGTTTTGGAATCATGATCGAACCTGATGGTGATGATATGATCAAAACAGAGGCACCAATAGCTGCAATTATTGCTAAGATTCGAGTTTTTTTATCCACAGCTCTGAGACTTTGTAAATCCTATTAATTATTTCTAAAATTTGATAAAGCGTATATATCACCCCGGGACTTCTCTTCACTTAGCGGGGTGGGGAAGCCAGACTACGGGGCTAAGTCATCCCGGCGGGCTCATAATCAATGCTGATGAGATACCCGCAAGTCAGTAGTTCAAATCTACTCCCCGCTATCTTCTATAGATTAATTCAGATTGTAAAACCATTTTTTTGAGTTATCAAATTCGATTCTAGTGTTAATCTTTCCAATTCTTTGTACTGGTCTTGTCAGATGTCGATGTGCTGAAGGAATGGGAAGGTAAAGTTGCTTTTCAAGCTGTCTTGGAATTTCTTGTTTGACCTTTTTTGGCAATATTCTGCCACACTTTATGCATTCGTAGCCTTGGTCTTTGCCCTTTGACTTCATGCGTTTCTTGCATGTACCACAAAGGGGGTTAATCACCACTACATGTCTTAAAAGACGCTGTACCTCGAGAAATTCTATGTTTAGAACCCGTTCATGATTTTTTGAAGCCTTTCTTATTCCGCCTCCTACTTTTACCATGTCACCCTTAATCAGTTTAGAAGCCACTTTGGTAAGTCCAGTTGGCTTGTAAACTGCACACTTTATCGTTCTTCCATCCCTTGAAAGTGAGAAAAATATATGACCTCCAAGCTCAATTTTTGGTTTTTCTGATATTTGTCCAATTACATATCCGGAAGAAAACGGTTTTAGATTTTGAATATCAAGTTCATTCTCCAGGTGGTCACCTGTACCCTGATTTGATCTGAAGATCATGTAACTGTAGAATTTTTCATGAGACTTGACAAGCAAAGCCCCTTTTATTACTGAGTTAATATCCTCACCGCGCACACCAAAAAAGACAGGATCTGGACCATGAGGTGCAATTAGTATCCTATTTTTTAGTACGTCAAAGTTGTTAAACGTCTTTGGATACGTAACCTGTTGCATTCTCATGACACTGTCTTTGAAAATTTCTCTTTTCTTTCCAAAGTTTGATTCATCTCGGTATGATATTAGTTCAAAAGTATGATCACGAAATTGGTATCCTATTGCTCCTATTGCTCCAACCAACCCTTGTCCGTTTCCCAGATAGAATGTTTCAAGGCCATTTTGTTCAGCAAATTCTTTTGCCTTATTTCTGCTTACAAGACTACATAGCGCCATTTTGCCAAATTTAGAAAAGTGTTCTGGGATGTGGGCATTTTCGTAAAAAACAAGACCTGGATTTGCGCCATCTCCTGTAGCAGAATATTTTTTGATGAATTTGACAATCTTGTTTTTAATCAATTGTGGTTCTTTAGTCTCAATTTTTAATGCCACAGCACCATTTCCGCGAGTCTTCCACGGTATGTTTGGATTGAATCGTATCAGATATGGATAATCTAGAAACTTTACCTGTTCTTTTTTTAAATATTCCACAATTTTGTATGCCAAAAAGGTGGTGCACATTCCTTTCCTAGAATCTGTATCATCAAATCCAATATGAAGAACCGTTGAACCTTTCATTCGATTACAGTCATAGTAAGGGTAGAACGCACATTTTTGAGTTGCCTTATATTGTTTGAAATAGTCTTTTTGAGAATCTCGCTATTAGGGGCTTCGACCTTTATTACCAAATCGTAGGCACCATAGAGAACGTATACATATTTGACATATTCAATGGTCTTTAATTGATTTAGTAGCTCATTTTCTGCTCCAAGCTCAGCATTTATCAGTACGAATGCAATCGGCATTGTCTGCTCTTTAAAGTATACGATATTAAATATTGTGTGAGTTCGTTTGATTTAAATTAAAAAAACAATCTTGGATAACGATTGATAATAATAGATGAAAAACGAATCTTCGATGAAATAGCGAAGAAAAAACCTGTGTCAGTAGCTTTGAATGGTCCTGATGGAATCATACCTAAGATTCAGGAAACCGCTACCAAGATAATGGCCAAGTTTGGGATTCCAGCCTATGTGCTAGCTGATAGCTGTTTTGGAACATGTGATCTTAACACAAATGGTGCCAAAGTCTTGGGTACGGAGATTCTCTTTCATATTGGACATACCATTAATTCAACTAGTTTTGGAAATGACATAGTTCTTGTCGATGCCTTCGATGATGTATTATTCGATGATGTGGTAGAAAAATGCGTAAACGAACTTAAGGGCAAAACAGTATCACTTGTTACCGACAGCCAGCATCTACACGAATTTGAGAAAGTAAAAAGAATACTTGAGGAGGGGGGAGTAAATGTCAAGGTAGGAAGAGGTAAGGGACAGCTAAACGACGGACAGGTTTTTGGTTGTGAGTTTTATCCTGTTATGGAAACCAAAGATAGTGTTGACGCTAACGTATTCTTGGGTCAAAGTAATTTTCATGCAGCAGGTATTGCATTATCTACCAACAAACCTACCTATGTTCTTGATCCATATTTTAGTGAGATTAGAGAAGTTACTGAATTTGCCCAAAAACTACAGAAAAAAGCAATTCTTACTGTTTACAAAGCTGCCGAGGCAGAGTCATTTGGAATTATAGTGGGGTTAAAGGAAGGCCAATTCTCAAAAACTACTGCTCTTAGATTCAAAAAAGAGTTAGAAAACCTAGGCAAGAAAGTTCAGCTCTTTGCGTTAACTGAGATAACCGATGATAGGTTGCGTAATCTCAAGGATATAGATGCGTTCATTCAAGTTGCCTGCCCAAGAATATCTACTGATAATCAATTCCACAAGCCAGTTTTGTCTACTCCACAAGCTAATGCGCTTCTAAAGATTCTCAGAAAAGAAAGTATTGAAGGATTCCTGCAGATTCCACATTGGCTATAAACGATTATAATCATCGGATTCTGAATCGAAACAATGTCTCAAAAACCAACTCTTCCAGGCGATAAAGTTGCTATAATTGAGGAATTTGAAACTGGTGCAAATACGTTTGATGATGGTCAATCTATAAGATCATTAGTAGTTGGCGTTACAGAATTTGACAAAGCAAATCGTGTTGCTAAAATCAACGAAATAAAGAAACCTGGTGTTCCAAAGGTAGGCGATATAATAATAGGAAATGTATCGGCTCTGATGAACAATATGTTTGCGATAAACATTTTGTACATAAATGGAAAACCTAATCATTCGGGTCTAGAATGCATATGTCAAGCAAGAGGAGCAAAGAAGAGAATTCTTGCGAGAGTTAGTGATATTATAACGGCAAAGATAATCAGCTTACTAAATGGAGTGGTGCATGCTACGATCAATGAGCCTGAGCTTGGAGTTT
>Ga0209376_1001631_pt1 | contig 22295 bp, 32 predicted proteins | sample GraSoiAngelo_134_FD_185891 | JGI IMG/M metagenome (GOLD analysis project Ga0209376, IMG submission 185891) | Grasslands soil microbial communities from the Angelo Coastal Reserve, California, USA - 14_0929_05_30cm (SPAdes) (version 2) | ecosystem: Environmental > Terrestrial > Soil > Grasslands ... | reverse complement strand
ATCATGGAATGAATTCTTCTTCAGCGCGCCGCAGCTTAAGCGCATTCCGTTAGGCGGCCCCTTTGCGGTGGTTGACGGCTCTGCCAAAAATGGAGAATAGGGTGATCGGTCGATCCGTCCTGGTCGTGGCGGTCACTGTCGCAGGCGATCTGGGTGCTCAGACGCCAGCGGCTGTGATGAACAATGCTGTAAGTCGCACTCTGGGTAGCGCCGCTCTCGCGTCACACGACTGTGCTCGACCCGACTTCGTAAGCTGTGAGCATGGCGTGGAAGTAGTGACACGGCCGACCATTCGTGTGTTATACGAGGGCACGATCTCAGCCGAGCTTCAGATTGGTTGCACGCTCGTGGCGGTCATCGCCTCCACAGAAGCCGATATGCTGGTGATCGACGCCGAGACCGGAACGCATTTAGTCGACACGGTCACGATGGCCCGTTCGGCGGCACCGGAGTCGGCCTGGCTCGCGCCCTCTTGGCCTATCGCCAGTTCAGAACGGCCATACGTGGGGGTGCCAGTTAGAACGAGCGTTTCGGCTGCGCGGCGCTTTTTCTCCCTGGCACCGGCGGATCTAGCTCACCTCGATTCCCTCGCCACCCGGATTGGATCATAGGGGGCCGCCTAACATGCGCCTGAAGCTGGCGGCGCCGTCTCTTGAAGGTAGAATTGCGTTTGTGTCGACTGCGAGTGTGCGCCGCAGCTTAGGCGCGGTCCGTTAGGCGGCGGCCGCGAGTGGTAGCACCACGCTTCTGTCGGAAGAGCCCCGTGGAGCAAGGCTCCATGGGTTGGCACGTTCTAATGTCGGTTGGTGAGCACCTTTTGATGGAGGAGGGCCTGTCATGAAACGCCACCGATCGCCCATCGTGTTACTTCTGGTGCTGTTGGTTGTCGCGGGAGCCGTCTGGGCCGGCCCCAAGGAGGAAGTCGCCGCCGCCACCGCCCAGTGGGCGACCAGGTTTGTTGACGACAATCCCGACCAGATCCTCAACCTCTACGCGCCCGACGCTGTTCTCTGGGGTACCTTGTCGCCGACGGTGCGCCAGGGGCCAGCAGCGCTGCGTGAGTACTTCGTGGCCGCGTTCAAAGTCCTTCCCGAACACCGGGTGAGCTTCGGCGAGCAGCTCATCCGTGTCTACGGCAAGATGGCCATCAACACTGGGTACTACACCTTCTCCTACGTCAAGGACGGCGAGACGAAGACAATCCCGGCACGCTACAGTTTCGTGTATGTGAAGACCGACCGGGGCTGGTTGATTGTGGATCACCACTCGTCCGCGATACCGACGCTCCTTCGGTAGCGTCGAGAGAGGACTGGCTGTGTGGCTTCCTAGCTCCAGGGCGGTCAAACTCCCCCGCCGCCTAACAAGCGCTTGAAGCTGCCGGGCAATGATCGCTCTAAAGGAAGCAGAGTATTGTGCGCTGGCGCGCACGAACTAACGTTTACGTACACTGCGCCCGCGGGCGAGTCGCCCGGAGCTTAAGCGCGATCCGTTAGGCGGCGCGTTGTCGGTCGGCTCGCTTTTCGGAACCCGGGCTTGATAGGTTAGATTGATATCCCAAATGAGCGCCCTGCGAAGGAGTGTCATGGCCCCTGATCCGACCAGGAGAGGTTCGTATGAAACAGAGTACCCTGCTGACCGTCACGTCGCTCCTCTCGATCCTCCTCCTGAGCCTTCACCTAACGAGTGACTTCATCCACAACGCGGGCGAGCTGAGCCTGCGAGGGCTCTTCATCTCAGTGCTCATCTTAGTCGTGTTGCTTTACGGAACACTGGTGCTCGCCGAGCGGCGCTCGGGACATGTCATCATGCTCCTCGGCGCGCTAGCCGCGCTGGGCATGCCGGTCATCCATCTGATGACGGCGAGAGGCGTCGCCGGCGCGATTGACCGGCCCTACGCGTTCATCTTCGTCTGGGCCCTCCTCTGCCTCGGCGTCACGGGGCTCTTCTCCTTCTTTCTCTCGGTGCAGGGCCTCCTCCGCCTGAAACGGGGCCAGCAAGGATAAGCGGGAGGCGCGCGTGGCTATGGGCGACAAGAGACCCTTGGCCTGCAGCTTGGGGTCTGTTGCACTTGCGGTATGAATCCGCGCAGCCTAACTAAGCGTTGAAGCAGACGGGCGCGGCCAGCCCGTAAGGAATGTCGCTGGCAGCAGGGCGGCCGCGCCCGGTGCTTAACGCCTATTCGTTAGGCGGCAGAACAGGGAGGTCACGCGTGCCACGAGCTCCTGACAATGCCCTTCCAAGCCTCGCTCCGATGCTCTCTGTGCGCCGTGGCGCCGATGCCGTGGCCTTCTACAAGACGGCGTTCGGTGCAAAGGAATTGTTCAAGATCGAGGATGGTGGCTCGGTGGTAGCGCAACTCGCAGTGCAAGGCGCGAAGTTCTGGGTAGCAGACGAGTCGCCACCGCACAACAACTTCAGCCCTGAGACCCTAGGCGGTGCAACGGCTCGCTTCGTCTTCGTCGTAAACGACCCCAAGGCCTTTCACGCTAAAGCGCTGGCTGCCGGAGCAAGAGAAGTCTGGCCGGTGCACGAAGAGTACGGCTGGCTCATGGGCCGCGTCGTCGACCCCTTCGGTCATCACTGGGAGATCGGCAAGCCGCTCGGCCCTGGTGTCGGTGAGTAGTCGCCGCGTGGTCTGCCGCCTAACAAGCGCTTGAAGCTGGCGGGCGGTGATCGCTCTGAGGGAAACGGAGTGTGCTGCGCTGGCGCGCACGAACTATCGTTCAACTACACCACGCCCGGCGGGCGCGTCGCCCGCAGCTTAAGCGCGGTCCGTTAGGTGCCCGCGATGAGACAGCTCTGCCTTCGTATCCTGATTGTGATCGCCCTGGGAGCGCCAGCTCAGGCTGCCGAAGGGCAGCGCCTCGCGCCCGAATTCCCGAGCGCCGACGCCAGTCCCTTTATCGCTACCGCTGCCTTCTCGAGCGCCGGTGTGAGGCTCAGGTACCAACCGCGAGACTGCCACCTCCATCCCGTCCTGCGCATAGCAGCCGGCGGCTTGGGAGGTGCCGCCGGTGGCTGGCTTGCATACGAGCTGACCCTCGGGATCTGGGCTTCGGGGGAGACGGGGAGCGCCGCCCCGGAGGCCACGTTCCGTCGCATTCGTAGTACACTCATTGTCACCGGCGCGATCATTGGTGTTGTGAGAGCGGTTCATATATCCCGACGGTGCCGCTCGGACTAGGCGGGCGCCTAACAAGCGCTTGAAGCTGGCGGGCGCTCTCGTTTTAAAGGAAGCCCTTGTGTCGTGCCCTGGCGGGCACGGGACTTCGTCCAGCACCCTTGCGCCGACGGGCGAGTCGCCCGCAGCTTAAGCGCGATCCGTTAGGCGGCCGAAAGCAACCGGTGACAGGTTGACCCTCGACACCCGCATCGCTGATGGCTGGTTCGGTCAGTCTCGCATGCGGCTGACCGCGTTGGTGCAGCTGAGCTTGCTCCCCCTGCTTGCCATGTGCGGCGGGACCGATGCTACTGCGCCGGCGCCCCCGCCAACTAGGGGCGCGCTCGCGATCACCATCAACGGCCTGCCCGCCGGCACGAGTGGTGACGTGGCGATCACGGGGCCGAACGGCTACACGCACCACAGCACCGCTACGGAAACGCTGTTGACGCTCGGCTCCGGGACCTACAGTATCGCTGCGAGCGCCGTCACAAGCCCGACGGTCATCTATGAGCCAACGCCCACCTCGCAGACGGCGGCGGTAGCGGCCGGCGGCACGGCGAGCGCTACCGTCACCTACGCAGCCCCGCCATCGAGTCGCTCGACGACCGATCGCCTCGACGCGGTCACCGGCCCGCAGGTTCACGTCGTCTATGTACTGGCGAGCGATGGAACTGACCGGCACCTCGATACCGAGGGCACGCTGCGGAACACGGTCGGTAGTTGGGAAACCTGGCTCAGCGGGCAGACCGGCGGGCGGACGCTGCGACTAGACACCTACCAGGGCGCGCTCGACATCACATTCGTGCAACTCGCGCGCTCAAATGCAACGATGACGAGTTACGGTGCCTACGTGCGGGATACGATCGAGAAGGACCTCACCGCACTCGGTCTTGTCGTCTCGTCGAAGATCTACGCGGTCTATTATGATGGCGGTAGCACGTTCGCGTGCGGCGGCGGAGCTTGGCCGCCGGCCCTGCCGGGGCGGGTCGGCGCGCTCTATCTGCAAGGCACGCCGCCGGGCGCGCCGCCTTGCAACACAAATGCGTTCGCGGTCTCGCCGACCGGCCCACCACGGTACCTCGAGTTCAGCATGATCCACGAGCTTATGCACACGCTCGGCTTCGTCTCCACCGCAGCGCCGCACTTCACGGCGGCCGGTCACGCGAGCGACAGCCCAGCCGATCTGATGTACGCGGGGTCGCTCCCGTGGGCGCCGTCCACCTTGGATCTAGGCCAGGACGACTACTACAACCCAGCCGGGCTGCCGAATGGGGTGCTCAATCTAGCGACTAGTAGCTACCTCACGCCTTAGGTGTTGTCCTGCGCCGGGGGCGCCCAAGATCAGGGTCGGTGCTGCGAGGCTTCGGTAGATCTACATCATCGATTACCCGGCTGGATGCTGGGGAAGGCCGGCCGCCTAACAAGCGCTTGAAGCTGGCGGGCGGTGATCGCTCTAAGGGAAGCGGAGCGTTGTGCGCTGACGCGCACGAATTGTCGTTCAACGACAGCTACGCGTGCGGTCGAGTCGCCCGCAGCTTAAGCGCGATCCGTTAGACAGCTACGACCTCCCTTCATTGTCCATATCCGACTTGGTACATTGGATGTCGGTGTGCGGGGGGTTGGTTTCCTACCGTAGGCCGGCGCGGGTGGGTTCGACTCCCACGATTGCAACGGGCGCTGGCACGGGATCCCGGGTTCGAGTCCCGGCCGCACACCCATCGGGGTGGCACACGACGCGCATCACCGGATTCGGCCGAGCCGAAGCCGGGATCGTGCTCGAACCACCCCGATTCCTCGTTGGGGCGCGGCGCGCCAGCTGTCTAACAAGCGTTTGAAGCTGGCCGCGCGCGTAGGATATTGAATGACGACTCTTTTTTCAGCGCGCCGCAGCTTAAGCGCGATCCGTTAGGCGGCTGGCAACGCCATCTCACACTAGGGTATTTGCAAAGTGGAAGCTACACGCCGGGCTGAGGAATGGGTCGCGTACTACGCCAATTGCGACATCCAATTTGCGAAGGATTGGTGGATCAGAGGTCTGGAGACCGCTCAAGAATGGTTGCGCCTAACCAAATCTGCTTCGGTCTCGCAGCAGGAAGTATCATCACTTCTGGCCACAGCGAAGGCTAATCAGCACAATGGCAGCGGCTGGGGCATCATGGCCTTGCTTATGTACTCTTGGGCAAAACAGAGTGGGCACGAGGTTCCGCCTCTGGAAGACTACCTCGACTGGGGACGGCGAGCACCATTTCCGCGGAAGTCGTGGTGGAAAAGCAGGCTCATCGGTCTTCAGAGAAGGTTCAAGAGGCTGCGTTCATTTTGGCCAACCGCCTAACCAGCGCTTGAAGCTGGCGGGCGCTCTCGTGCTAAAGGAAGCCATTGTGTCGTGCCCTGACGGGCACCGGACTTCGTCTATCACCCGTTGCGCTGACGGGGCGGTCGCCCGCAGCGTAAGGCGAGCCGTTGGGCGGACGATCCGGGAGGACGGCGATGTTCGGAAATCCGCGCACCAAACCTGCCCTCCGTTCTGCTTGGAAATCTCGCTCGAATGTCCTACGCTCCGCTGAGGTCGCCGACCACTGAACCTCTTTCGTAGTAACCGTGCGATCTCCTGAACGCAGTCTCCATCCCTCGAAAGGAGCACGCATGTCGAAGGTTGTCGCAATCATGTCCATGTCGCTCGACGGCTACGTCGCCGACCTCAACGATGGCGTGGCCGAAGTGTTCGACTGGTACGTCAACTCGGGCGACGTCGAAATCCACACCGGAGGGTCGGACCCCATGACGTTCAAGGTGTCCGGGCCGAGCGCCGAGCACCTTCGCGGTCTCACATCCGAACTTGGTGCCATGCTCACGGGCCGACGCACCTTCGAGGTCGCCCACGGCTGGGGCGGAAACCACGCCTGGGGACCAGCATTCGTACTTACCCACCACGTCCCCGCCGGATGGCCGCGACCCAACTCGACTGTACACTTCGTGATCGACGGCATCGAAAGCGCCGTGAACCAAGCCAAAACCGCCGCCGCCGGGAAGTCCGTTGGCGTCCACGGCGCCAACACCATCCAGCAATGCCTGAATGCTGGGCTCCTCGACGAAATCCACGTCGACATCGCGGCGGTTCTTCTTGGCTCCGGAGTTCGACTCTTCGACCGCCTCGCCGGCACGCCAGTCGTCCTTGGCAACCCGACGGTGATCCGGGGCGTCGGCGTTACGCACCTGCGCTACCCAGTACGCAAGGCGTAGTCGGACCCCACACCTTTTCTCGCCCGGCGGTGAGCTTCAGCTCGGTGAGACGTTCACACGCGAGGGCGCCAACGACGTCTTCGACAAGTAGCGCCGCCCAACTTGGATATTGCAGCTGACAAGGCCCTCGCTGCGCTCGGGACCTCGCAGCTGAATACCGATCCGTTAGCGAGCGCCGGCCTAGTGACGCGGGACCGTCCACTGAGGTATCATATTCATAGCATGATCACCCACCAGCCTCTCGTGGCCCTCCTCGCGGGCGTTGCCGCGGTTGGCTCCTGCACCGCCACAGCGCCGAACGAGGCGGAGACCATTCACGGGCCGGCCTTGTTGGTCTTCTACAGTGACACGACCACCGTTACCATGCCCGCCTCGGTGCAGGTTGGCGAGCCGGTGTCCGTGACAGTCACCGCCTTCGGCGGCGGCTGCATCGGCGATGGCGAAACCGACGTGACAGTAAGCGGCCTGGAGGCCGAGGTGCGGCCATACCGGAACGAGCGGGTCCGGCTCCCTCCCAACACGGGCTGCACGATGGAGCTCAGGCTGTACACACACACGGCGGTGCTCACGTTCGCACAGCCGGGCGAGGCCCAGGTACGGGTGGTAGGCCTAGCGCGCCCAGGGGACACGCCTTACACCGTGGTTCGCAGTCTCACGGTTCTTCCCTAGGCGGCGCTGCCTAACAAGCGTTTGAAGCTGCCGGGCAGAGATCGCCTTAAGGGAAGCGGAGTGTTGTGCGCTGGCGCGCACGAACTATCGTTCGACTACACAGCGTGCGGCGGGCGAGTCGCCCGCAGCTTAAGCGCGATCCGTTAGGCGCCCCGCGGAACTCGATGCATCACTCGTTCAGACTGTTCAGCTCTGCGTGGCTTGTAGCGCTAAGCGCCTGCGCCCCGAGTGCCGCTGCCGTGCCGCCCCCAGTAGTCCGATATCCCGATCTTCTGCGGCAAGCTGGCGTCCAGGGATCTGTTCGCTTTCGGGTGCGGCTCGATTCAGCGGGGAGTCCTCAGCTCACAACGTTCCAGATCGTTGCAACCCCGAATCCCGGATTCCCACCTGCAGTGCGCAATGCTCTCAAAGGATGGCGGGATTCAAGCATGGCCGGCCGCATTGTCGAGCAAACCGTGCTTTTTGTTTTAATGGACACGGCCGGTACCGATTCCCTCGCTCGCTGTCGGAGCCGCAGGAGAGATTGGACCGTTTGCGCTCGTCGCGCGGGAACCACCACGCTACGGGTCTACTAATGGGTTCGTGGTCGCGGACGCCTAACATGCGCCTGAAGCTGGCGGCGCCCGTCCGCTGTTGTAGAATTGCCTTTGTGAACGTGAAAGTGTGGCGCCGCAGCTTAGGCGCGATCCGTCAGGCGCCCACGACGATTTGATGCCCATCAGCTGGTATTCTCTCGGCACCGACCTTCGAACCGTCGAGCACGGGTCTGTCGACCTAGATGTCGCATATGGGATTATCGACGGATACCTTGGGCGGCTGCGTCCACACTACCAGACAGGCGAGGAGGCCTTGGCGGCCACGATGTTTGGCTTCACGCGCCTTGACGGATCGTACATGCAGATCTGCGTCCACACGCCAGACGCCATCGATGTGGAGTACGACTTTAGCCTCGTTAAGAACCCGCTGCTCCGTTTTCTCGCCGGTCGCCGTCAACGCGACGAGCGTCTCAGATCGCGGGACGCGCTGCGAAGTCGCACGAGGCTGTTCTTCACTCATTCGAGGGAAGCCTTTCAAGACCTGCTTCGCAGCAAGCACGCCGATGGGCTCAGCGAGTCGGGCACCTAACAAGCGCTTGAAGCTGGCGGGCGGTGATCGCTCTAAGGGAGGCGGAGTGTTGTGCGCTGGCGCGCACGAACTATCGTTCGACTACACAGCGTGCGGCGGGCGAGTCGCCCGCAGCTTAAGCGCGATCCGTTAGGCGGCGACACCCTTTACCGAGCGAGCACGTCCATGGCCTATCAGTGCCCACGATGTGGACAGCCGGTCCGACGAGGGTACAGCAGGACGGCCCAGCATACCGCGGGCTTGATCGGTGCACTCTTTTATGCGGCCTTCGGTTCCTTCCAATGCGTTAAATGCGGAGCGGTTGCAAGCAGTGAATTCCCGGCAGAAGTCAGGACCAGGATGGCGACGGGGTCGTTCCTCATGGCGTTCGGCGGAATTGTGCTGATCGGATTCGTCTTATGGCTTGCCTCTAAGCGTTAAGCGGATCGTCTCGCCGCCTAATGCGCGTGAAGCTGCCGAGCGCTCACAAGCAAGGAAGAATTGCGCCGCCTCGCTGGCCAGCTTTTCTATCTGCTGCTCCACCGCCTTGCGCCCGCGGGCCCGTCGCCCGCAGCTTAAGCGCGATCCGTTAGGCCGCGGTAACCCAACGTTTGGGGGGATGGTCCGGAGCGCAACACGCTGTGGTCGATTGTCTTCGCGAGTGTAACGATCATCGTTATTGCTGCTCTCGAGCCGCAGATCCCTAGCGCTCTGGGTATTGCGCTGGTCATCCTCGTGGCCGCCGCCATCCTCGCTTTCATCGTTCATGTCCGATGGCGCGTACCAGCCCTCTCCGCTGCGCGCCGCCGTGCCATCCTCAACGGACGGGTCAGCCTCGACTCGCCTGCCGGCCCGAGAGTCTCGAGCGCGGTGGCGGTCGACTGGGGATTCCCGGGGCGGGCGGCAACACTTGTCGTGTTTGACGATGACACCGTAATCCTCTACTTGTATCCGCGCGCAGCGATCCTAGGATCGACGCGAATCCGTCGGTTGGAGGACGTAGTCATCGCAGGCAACGCGCTGCGGGCGGCGCTCGGAGAACTTGCTCATTTCTTTGCAGAAGCCAACGACTTCCCCCTTCCACGCCCCGGCGAGCTTACGTTCTACCTGATAGACCCGAGAGGCACCCGCGCGGCCGGGCCCGCGGCGGTGCGCGAGATCCAAGGCTCAAACCATCAATTGCGGACTGCGGAGCGGCTTGCGACCCGCCTCCTGGCACTCGTTTGTGGCACGGTTCCAGCGGTCGTCCCAGGTCCACTGATGTCACTGGTAACCGAGGACCGGCCTGAGTGAACCGCCGCGGCCTAACAAGCGCTTGAAGCTGGCGGGCGGTAATCGCTCTAACGGAAGCCGAGTGTTTGCGCCCTGGCGGGCGCGGACTGTCGTCCACCACTCTTGCGTCGGCGCGCGTGTCGCCCGCAGCCCAAGCGCGGTCGGTTAGGCACCTCACGTGAACCATCGCTCATCAGCCCTTGTTGCCGTGTGCATGCTCTCGCCACTTCCGGCCGCAGCACAAATCGATACCGCGTCGATTCGCCAAGTCCTTGCTACCGAGGATCGGCGGTTTGCGGCCATGGTGCATGCGGATACGAGTGCGCTCGCGTCGCTCCTCGCCCCCGATCTTACGTACACCCATACTGACGGTGTCCAGAACACGAGGGCGGAGCTCCTGCAGCTCTTGGGGAGCGGCACCCTTCGGTACGCCTCGATCGCGCCCGAGGCGCGCGAGGTCCGGGTCGTCGGCTCGAGTGCAGTTGTAACGGGCCGCTCGGCGATGCGGGTCGAAGCGAGCGGCCAGGTCCACGCGTTTCGCATTCGGTATCTCGCTGTGTACCGGCGCGGCGCTCACGGTTGGGAGTTGATCGCGTGGCAGTCTACGCGCCTGCCGGCAGAGTGAGGGGAAGGCGCGGCCTAGCCAGCGCTTGAAGCTGACAGCGCGCGTAGATTAGGGAATGAGTCTTTCACCAACGCGCCGCAGCTTAAGCGCGATCCGTTAGGCCGCACGACACATGACGCTCATTCTTGAAGTGATGGATAAGGAGCCCGCCCTCCGCACGGTCTGGGGCGCCGCGTTGCTCCTCGGATTGGTGGGCTTTCTGGCCGCCCGGTTCCGGCGCTGGCTCGTCCTCCCGGCGCTCACCGTTATCGGGTTCCTCGCCTACTGGCAGCTCAGTCAGCTCGCGGACGCTGTCTTACGGCCGGGTATCATCCAAGGGGCGGGGCGCGGCTATCTGATCCAATCGTGCGCCGCAGTTGCCGTGGCGGTCTTGCTCTCGGTGTTGGGGCTGGTCCCGAAGCGGGGTGCGGCCTAACATGCGCTCCAAGCTGGCGGGCTCGCCGCCCGCAGCTTAAGCGCGATCCGTTAGGCTGCTCCCAAGTTCCAACCCAGGCGGGCGATGCCCTCACTATTCGACACCCAGCGTCGCCATGAAGTTCTCGAGCGTATCAGTCGCTTGGCACCGGATCGCAAGCCCCTGTGGGGTCGCTTCACGGCTCCAGAGATGGTGTGCCACGTCAGCTGCGACCTTCGCCAAGGCCTCGGAGAGCTCGAGACCGGACCACCCGCGGGACCGCTCGCCCACTCGCCGTTCAATTGGTTAGCGATCCACGTTGTGCCTTGGCCGAAAGGGAAGGGACGAAGCCCGCCGGAGTTTCTCGCCACGCGCCCAACGACGTGGCAAGCCGACGTCAGCCGGCTACGTGATCTGGTCGCACGGTTTTCTGATCGCGGACCGGCGGCGGAGTGGCCGGCAAGCCGCGTCTTTGGCCGTATTTCGGGACGCAGCTGGGGCGTGATGCTGTACAAGCATCTCGATCATCACCTCCGCCAGTTCGGGGTGTAATCGCCTCTGCATCTCTGCTCCCAAGGAGAGCGTACATGCGCCTTCAAGCTCTGGTCCTTGGTCTTCTCGCGGCGTGCGCCTCTACCCGAGCGGAAGGGCAGGCGCTCGCGCCGGGGCCGCATAACGTTGTCCTCAATGGCGTCCGTTTTTTTTACAGCATCGGCGGCACCGCCGCGGACGCGCCGCCCGTCGTGTTTCTGCACGGGGGACCCGGACAAGGCAGCGAGCATTTCGAGGCACTGGGGGGACGGATATTAGAGCGAGAGCTCCGGGTGGTCTACTTCGATCAGCGTGGCAGCGGTCTGTCGGAACGCCCCGTGAATGGCGACTATGCGATCGCCACCATGGTGGACGACGTCGAAGCGCTACGGCGCGAGCTCGGCACGCCCAAGATCGTGGTCATGGGTCACTCATTCGGCGCGGTCTTGGCGCTCGAATACGCGGCCAAGTATCCAACCGTTACCTCTCATGTGATTATCGTTGCGGGGCTATGGGACACGCAGGTGCAATGTCCCCTGCGCCTGGCGCGGTTTGCGCAACTGCGTCCCGCCGTCTATGAACGGGCTCGCAACGATACGCTTGCTCCGGATGGCTCGAGGCGCAATGAATGCGTTATCGAGTTGCGGGCCCGCAATGGACTGGGCGACGACCGCCGACTGTTCGATCTACAGACGATGTTCGTTGATTCGGCTCTCGCTGGGCGCCTCGACAGCGTCAACGCGGCCCGGCATGTGGTCTACGGCTCAGAGGTCAGTCAAGCGGTTATGGCGGCAGGGTTGGAGCGGTATCGCTTCACACGTTTCGAGGCCCTGACTATGCCGGCATTGGTGATCGCCGGTAGACACGACGGCGCGTCCATTCCCGCCGGTTTGCGCCCGCTGTCTGAGAAACTCCCCCATGCTCGGTATGTCGAGTTCGAGAATAGCGGGCACTTCGTGTATCTGGACGAGCCGGATCGATTTGCGAGGGTGGTGACGGCCTTTATCAAGTCGACACGCTAGACGTGCCCCCCTTGCGCCGGCTGGAGCCATCACGCAGGTGTCGGTGTCTAACATGCGCTGGAAGCTGCCGGGCGCTGATCGTTCTAGAGGAAACGGAGTGACTGCAAATCTCAGACGAAAACTAGGCGCTCCATGAAGGCCGCGTTCATCGACCGCTACGGGAGCAACGACCGCGTCAGCGTGGCGGACATCGCCCTCCCCCTCATGGGCCCTCTGGATTTGTTAGTTCAAGTACACGCCGCCAGTGTGAATCCCCTGGACGTCAAGACGCGCGATGGAAAGTTTAAGATGCTGTTGAAGTATCAGTTCCCGCTGGTGCTGGGCAACGACCTCTCAGGTGTGGTTTCCGACGTGGGCGCGCAGGTGACGCGCTTCAAGAAAGGCGATGCGGTGTACGCGCGCCTGGACAGGGACCGCATTGGAGCGTTTGCAGAATTTGCCGCGGTCCGCGAAGGCGCCGCGGCTCTTCAACCCACCAACGTGACATTTGAAGAAGCGGCCTCACTGCCGCTGGTCGCGCTGACCGCATGGCAGGCCTTGGTGGAGATTGGCAAGCTGCGCGCCAACCAACGGGTGTTGATTCACGCGGGCAGCGGGGGCGTCGGCAGCGTGGCCATCCAGTTGGCCCGTCACCTGGGCGCAACGGTATTCACCACGGTGGGACAACGCAATGTGGAACTGGTCAAACGTCTCGGCGCGGACGTCGCTATTGATTATCGCAGCGCCCGCTTTGAAGACGTGGCCAAAGATTGTGACGTTGTGCTGGACAGCGCGGGCGGTGACACGTTGGTGCGGTGTTTTGAGTGCGTGAAGCCGGGGGGCGTGGTGATCAGCATTGGCAGCACCCCGTCGGCAGCGTTTGCGCGAAACTGGGGACTCAACCCGATCCTTGTTCTGGCAATCAGGGTGATCTCGCGAAAGGCGACGGCCGCAGCGCGGCGCCACAATGCCCGCTACGAGTACCTTTTCATGCGTGCCGACGGGGCACAGCTCAGCGAAATCACGTGGCTAGTGGAAAGAGGCGTCATCAAACCGCTCGTGGACAAGGTCTTTCCGCTCGAGCAGGTGCGTGACGCACTCGCGTACTCCGAGTCCGGGCGAGCGACAGGAAAAGTGGTCATAAAGGTGGCGCACAATTGAGGGCGCGGCCGTTCGCTCTCGGGTCCACCACGATCGCGAGGTCCCCAGACTCGCTGGTCAACGCGTGAGCAAGATCATCCTGGAGCTGCACGAGCGGGTGATCGGCACTGCAGGCGCCCGGCGGGTCCGATCAACGTTGTCAGCCATCGGGTTCGAGGAACTCCCGGACCTGTCGACTGGCAAGCATCTCGTGCTGCAGCGCGTCAGCCGGAGCGGCGATGCCAACTTCTAAGGTCCACCCCTACAGCGGATCCCCGCTCTAGGAGGAGAACATGAAAAAGTCGGGCGCGAGCCAAGGCCAGTCGGCATCGGAGCTCATCTCGCAAAGAATCGCCGAACTCGGGGACTGGCGCGGGGAAACCCTCAGCAGAATGCGCAAGCTCATTAAGGAAGCAGACCCAGAGGTCGTCGAGGAGTGGAAGTGGATGAATCCGGTTTGGTCGCGCGACGGCATCATCTGCACCGGCGAATCCTACAAGAGGGTCGTGAAGCTTACCTTCGCCAAGGGCGCGTCTCTGAAAGATCCGGTCCGTCTCTTCAACTCGAGTCTGGACGGGAACGCACGCCGCGCGATCGACATCTACGAAGGAGAAGGAGTCGACGAGTCCGCCTTCAAGGCGCTCGTTCGCCAAGCGGTCGCCCTCAACAGTTCTGGCAAGTCGAAGCGTTCGAAGAAGGCGAAGTCCTAGGGCAAGGGCGATGGGCATCTCAAGCATGGGTCATGCGGTGTTTGCTGCGACCATGGTCAGCCTCGGAATCTTGGGCCTGATCCAAGGCGATTTCACCCCGACATGGACGGGGGTGCCCAAGAGTGTTCCCGCGCGCGAGGTACTCGCCTATCTCTGCGCCTTCATCTCTCTGGTATCTGGCATCGGCCTACTCTGGCGGCGTGCAGCCGTCATCGCATCCCGCGTGCTGCTCACCTCTCTCTTGGTTTGGCTGCTGCTGTTTAGGGTGCCGCTCATATTCCGCGCTCCTACTGCCACGGTTGCTTGGTGGGCCAGCGGTGACACCGCGGTGATCGCGGCGGCCGCTTGGGTTCTCTACACGTGGTTCGCCGGTGACTGGGACCGTCAGCGCCTCAGTTTCGCCACCGGCGACAAGGGTCTGCGCGTCGCGAGGGTGCTGTACGGCCTGGGTTTGATCCCCTTCGGCGTAGCCCATTTCACTTATCTCGAAAGAACCGTCTCGATGGTGCCGGGCTGGCTGCCATGGCACGTGGCCTGGGCGTCCTTCACCGGCTGTGCCTTCATCGCGGCGGGCGTCGCGGTGCTTAGCGGCGTGTATGCACGACTGGCAGCCACGCTCTCGGCGCTGCAGCTGGGCCTGTTCACGCTGCTGGTGTGGGTCCCGATCATCGTGGCACGCCCCACCGCCGACGATTGGACCGAGTTCATCAGCTCTTGGGTGTTGACGGCTGGCGCTTGGGTGGTGGCGGATTCCTACCGTGGCCTGCCTTGGCTCGCCGTGGGCAAGCTACCCGGCATGCCGATACCAAAGGAGCCCCCGTGAACGTTGTGATCCTTAAGCGAAGCAGGGTGGTGTGCGTTACCGCGCACGAACTATCGTTCACCTAGGCTCTTGGCAACGGAGATCTGACTCGTGACGAAGCGACGCAAAGTCATCGTCCACATCGCGACCAGCGCGGACGGTTATATCGCGCGTTCCGACGGCGATCTCGAATGGCTGACGTCCCGCCCGGCACCAAAAGGGTTCTATGGCATGAACGCCTTCATGCGGTCGGTTGGCACGAAGCTGCTTGGCCGGAAGACCTACGAGGTGAGCCTGCGAATGGGGGCGAAGTTCGACTCACAGAGTCGGAGCATCGTTTTCTCCCGTCATCCGCCACCTGACGCCCCGTCAGGCGTGGAGTTCGTGAATGATGCCATCGGCCCATACGTGAGCCGCCTTCGAGCGCAGCCTGGCAAGGATATCTGGTTGATGGGCGGTGGCGGGATCATCGCCTCGTTTCTTGACGCGCAGGCGATCGACGAGTTCGTCATCAGTGTGGTCCCGGTTTTCATCGGGGACGGCATCCCATTGATAGCGCGGCGTCATCGTCACGTGCCCTTGGAGTTGCACTCCATCGAGCGCTTCGAGGATGGTGTGGTTCAACTGCATTACCGGGTTCAGAAGCAACCTTGATGACGCCCGAGCCTATTCTCCATCTCGGTCTGAGCGGGTCCGCGGTCTCGTGATCACGACCCGCCCGATGCAGCGAGGTGATCGGTCGCCGCGCTGACTTCGTCCACCAGCCTTGCGCCGGCCGGCGAGTCGCACGCAGGTTAAGCGCATCAGGCCCGAATCGGAGGAATACATGCCTTGTCGCCTTCATCTCTCACTGGCGGCCGCTCTGTTGGCGGGCAGCGTTGCGCTGCAGGCACAGGAGGCCGTTATCGGCGCGAGCGATCCGGACGCGCTGTTCCACAGCAGCGACCTGAGACTCAATGCCAACAAGCAGGTTGCCTACCACATGGTCAAAGACCTGCTTGAGGCGGGACACTGGGAACTGGCAGACAGATACTTGACCGAGCGGTACATCCAGCATAACCCGAACGCGGCATCCGGACGCGCTGGTGTGGTGAAGTACTTCACCGAGGTCCGGAAGGTGAAGCCCGTACCGATACCGGAGAAGATGAAGACGAAGGTCGTGTCGGTGGTAGCCGAGGGCGATCTCGTGGTAGTCGCGTATGTCCACGAGCTGAAGAACGCCAAGGATTCCTCGCAGAGCTACACCACGACTTGGTTCGATATGTGGCGTTTCAAGGATGGCAAAGCGGACGAACATTGGGATCCGGCGACGCGCATGGGTCAATGATTAGTGATGTGTGGGAGGTGCGTATGTTCTGGTCACGGAGCGCAGCCAGCCTCCTCATCGTCGTATCCATCGTCCCCACCCGGCCGGTGGCCGGCCAAGTGATTGCGTCGCAGGTCGGCGTGGCGACCGGTGCGACCATTCCTACCGGGGCGTATCACGCGGGCTCGCTCGGCGGCTTCAACGTCGGGTGGCAGGGGATGGCGTTCGTCGGCTTCAAGCTATCGGGCTCGCCAGTCGGATTCCGCCTGGACGTCACCTACGGTACCAACCGCGCGAACGACCAGTTTAAGGCCATCTACGAGGGGTCCACCGGCCGACCCACCGACGCGACGTCGAAGCTCTTGGGCGCGAACGTCGATCTGAGCGTCGCGGTGCCATCGTCCTCCCGTCTAAAACCGTACCTGCTTGGTGGGATCGGAGTGTACCACGCCACGATCTCCATGACTGAAAGCCTCGCGCCCTCCGCGGATACGTCTGAGAGCACGTTTGCGTGGAACGTAGGTGGGGGGATCAGCTACAGTCTGCCGAGTGTCGCGCTGTTCGTCGAAGGGCGCTTCGTCGATGTGACAGGGGGCTTGGGGTACAGTTGCCCACTGGCCACATCATGCCCGCGACAGTCAGGTCCCCAATCGACGTTCGTCCCGATTACGGCCGGCGTCACGTTCGGCGTGCGGTGACCGAGCGGTTTGCCAGCCGTCGCTTGGGCGCTGGGCGCCCTGTGGCTCTGTCACCTTGCGGGGGCGGGCATTGCGCTCGCAGCTTAAGCGCGATCCGTTAGGCGGCGGTCCTCCCGTCCTTGCGGCGTCCAACAAGATCGACGCTTCCCGCCATACCGACAGCCCTTGTTGGAGGAATCACTCCCCATGACCGCCCAGCGCCTCGTCGTCGCCCTGACCGGGCTCAATATCGCCCTGGTGGCCTCCACCTTCTTGAGCCGAACCCGGCCTGCCGTAGCCGGCTCTGAAGTGGCATCAGTGCTCCGGGGACGCGCCCTGGAGATCGTGGATGATCGCGGACGGGTCCGCGCCAGTATCGGGGTGTTACCAGCAGACCCGGCCTTCAAGATGCCGGACGGTACGACGGGATATCCGGAAACCGTACTCCTGCGCCTGAGAAGCTCGGCAGGTCGCCCCAATGTCAAGCTCGCGGCCACGGAGGATGGTGCGGGCCTGGTGCTCGGTGGCGACTCTGATCCGACCTATGCTCAGCTGCTGGCGCGAGGTGACCGTACTTTCTTGAAGTTGAGCAACAAGAACGGAAAAGTGCACCTCGTGGAGCCGTAGCACCAACCCACTATCATGCGCATCCTCCTCATCGGTGCCACCGGCACCATCGGCAAGGCCATCGCCGCGGCGCTCGGCGCTCGACACGAGGTTCTGCTGGCGAGTCGCCAGCAGGCGCCCCTGCGCGTGGACATAGCGGACCCGGCATCGATCCGAAGCTTGTACGCCAAGGTCGGCAAGGTCGGCGCCGTGATCAGCGCGGCCGGTGAGGCTCGGTTCAAGCCGCTCGAGGAGCTCTCGGATGCTGATTTCCGCTTCAGCGTCGACAGCAAACTCATGGGCCAGGTCAACCTGGTCAGGTATGGACTCGGCTCAATCGTGGATGGGGGCTCGATCACGATTACGAGCGGCGTTCTGGCCCAGCAACCGTCTCGCGGAAGCGCAGCGATTAGCCTCGTGAATGCGGGGCTCGAGGGCTTTGCCCGAGCGGCCGCGCTCGAAGCCCCCCGTGGTATTCGCATCAACGTGGTGAGCCCGCCCTGGGTGACCGAGACCCTGCAGGCACTCGGCATGCCGCTCCAAGGCGGCTTGCCAGCTGCCACGGTAGCCCGAGCCTACGTCGCCAGCGTCGAGGGTACGGCGACCGGGCAAGTCATTTCCCCGTAGGAGAGCCCACAGATGAACTTGCTACTCGTTACGCTACTGCTCGCTACGCAGGCTCCCGGCGCGCAGGATACCGTAGCGCAGGTGCTGCTTCGGCTCGAGGACGATTGGGCTGTTGGGCTGACCCACCGTGATGTCGCCCTGTTTCGGCGCTTGCTGTCAGACGGATTCATTTACACGGAAGACGATCGCACGGTCGGTCGCGACGACGTGTTACGCGATGTCGTGGCGGGACCAGACACGGTCGAGACGGCACACAACGAGGATATGAAGGTCCATCGCTTCGGCACGACGGCCATCGTCACGGGCTGGTTGGTGGTCGGCGGCCACGGACCCAAGGGACCGTTCAGTCGCCGCTATCGGTTCACGGACACCTGGGTACGGCGGGGCGGGCGTTGGCAGATCGTCGCGGCACACGATTACCTTGTGCCCGCGAGGTAGCGTCACCCACCGCGCGCGGTAGCTTAGGCTCGATGCGTCAGGCCGCCGCCACCAACCACGGGGCTTATGTTCCGCAAGCTGCTACTCGTCCTGCTCGTCGTCGTCGGTCTCGCGGTTGTCGCCTTCGCCGTACTCCTGGTGATCACGCCCGCGGCTCCCATTCCTGAGCCGCTGCCCTCAAAACCGGCCGTGGAGCGGCGCAAGGGGGCGCTTCAGGCGGACGCCGAAGGGCAATACGTCCCAGGCTATCACTTTGTGGTAGGTCCTCTCCGCTTCACCGGGTTCAGCCTGCGTCCGGAGGCTTTGGTCACCTTCGCCCAAACCGGCTCCGGGGCGGAGGAGGTGGCCGGCTGTCTCGAGGCGACGATCACCGCGGTCAGCATCCATCTCCGGTGCGAATCCCCTGAGGTGGGCGTCGTGACCATCGAGGGCAGGTTTCTGACTCGTGTGGCGACGACCCTACTGGATACCCCGGTCGTGTCCGCGGTTGTGACGGTGCATGCGCCGAGCGGAGAGGTGTACAGCGCGCGGGACTCGTTCGTGTGGCAGGCGGGCCGTTAGAGGGGGAGAGGCCCGGTTTGCCGTCACCACCCGATTTGCGCGCGACGCTGCTTACCGCGTGGCAGACGAACAACCGGGTCACGGTCCAGCTGATCCAGCGCCTGCCAGCCGCACTCTGGGACACCGCGGTTCCCGGAGCGCCACGGCGCACGATCCGAATGATCGCAGCTCATCTGCACAACGCGAGGTGCCGGTGGGTCAAGACGCTGGGGCGGGAACACGGCATTCCCGCGCCGGCTCGCGTGGATCAGCGTCGTGTCGCACGGCGGCAGCTCGTGGCTGCCCTGAAGCACAGCAGCAACGCCATCGAAGCGCTGCTGAAGCTGGGCCTTTCGTCCGGGGGTCAAATCCCGCCGTCGAGGGGGTATGTATGGCGCAACCTGTCCCTCGACGTCGGCCACGTGCTGACCTATTTCGTCGCGCATGAGGCTCATCATCGCGGTCAGATCGTCATGGTCGCCCGCCAAACGGGCCACCGGTTGCCACTGGCGACCATCGGCGGGTTGTGGCAGTGGAAGGCGGTCGGCGCGACCAGGCGGCGCCACGAGGAGTGAATCCCGACGAGTTTGAGCATGTCACTCGAGACTCCTCGCCTCAGGTTGCTCCCATGCGCCCCCGAGCATCTGCTCGCGCTCATCGACCAGCCGGAGCGCTTTGGGCAGGTGCTTGGCTTGCCCGCCGCCGACGGGCTCCACGGATTCTACGTGTCGGATGATGTGTCACCCACCTGGCTCGCGGCGCTGCGGAGCTCGTCGAGCCCGGATCCGTGGCGTCATGGGTTTTTCGTAGTCCATCGCGAAGCTGCCTCTGTCATCGGCAGCGCCGGATTCAAGGGTCCGCCCGATTCCGCAGGCGTGGTCGAGGTCGCCTACGGCATCGTGCCCGGCTTTCAGGGGCACGGCTATGCGACCGAGGCGGCCGCCGCGCTGCTCGCCTTTGCGTTCGCCTGTGAACAGGTCCGGCTGGTTCGGGCGCACACCTTGCCGGAGGAGAATGCTTCCACCCGCGTGCTTTTGAAGTGCGGTTTCCGCCACCTCGGCACGGTGGTCGACCCTGAGGATGGACCAGTGTGGCGCTGGGAGCGAGGCCCGTAGCGCCTTGCGCCGCCAAGCGGGTCGCCGGCAGCTTAATTCAACGTCATGTCGAAACTCCGGGTCTCGATCGCCTGTACCCTCACGTCCGCCGAGCTTCAGTCCCGCGGCGCGGAGCTCCTGCCCGGACTGGTGGCCCGGGCGGTCGGACGCGTGCCCGTGACCGATGGTTTCCGCTGGGCCTTCGCGCCGACCGAGGGACTCCTCGCCGAGCTCGCGCGGGTAATTGATGCCGAGCGACAGTGCTGTCGGTTTCTTCGGTTCGCCGTGGCGGCCGAGCCCGACGGTGGGCCGATTTCCCTCGAGGTCACCGGTCCGCCGGGAACTGCACAGTTCCTCGAGCAGCTGGTGAGCGGAGCCTGAGGCCACACCCAGGTGATTCCGGTGGGATGAAAGCCAAGAAGATCGTCATCGGAGTGCTGCTTGCCATCATCGGTCTGCCCGTGCTGTTGGTCCTGGTCGTTGTCGTCTCCGTCGCCGTTCTGGATCGGACCAACGGCACCGTCGTCTCCTCGGGCAAGCCGCGCTCGTACCTGCTCTATGTCCCCCAGAGCTACGACCGCGCCAAGCCGACGCCGCTCGTCATCAGCATGCACGGCGCGGCGGGATGGCCGGCCCAGCAAAGGAACTTGAGTGGGTGGAACCGGCTGGCCGAGAGCCAAGGGTTCATCGTCGTCTACCCGTCGGGAAGCGATGTGCCGAAGATTTGGCACGTTGACCGAGGGGCCGGTCTCACACGGGATGTCACATTCATCGCGGCGCTGATCGACACACTCGAGGCGGCCTACAACATCGATCCGACGCGGATCTATGCCAATGGGTTGTCCGCCGGCGGCGGCATGGCGTTCGTCCTGTCCTGCACGCTGTCGGACCGGATCGCGGCGGTCGGGCTGGTCGCGGCAGCTCAACCCATGGACTGGAGCTGGTGTACAGGCCAGCGACCGGTCCCGGTGATTGCGTTTCACGGGGCCGCCGATCCAATTGTACCGTACCAGGGAGGGCCATTGGGGGATCCCTTCAACCCCGTGACCGTGATGTTCCCGGCCGTTCGGGATTGGGTGGCGGGTTGGGCTCGACGAAACCGGTGCGGAACGAAACCCGTCGAATCAGGGGTCGCTCCGGATGTCACTCGTATCGAATACACCCGCTGTGCTGGAGACGCGACTGTGGTGCTCTATACCATTCAGGGAGGCGGCCACTCCTGGCCTGGCGGCAAGCCGTTGCCGGAATGGTGGGTCGGACCCACCAGCCGCGGTATCGATGCCACGAGTCAGATGTGGACGTTCTTTCGTGAGCACCAGCTCCTGAGGAAATAGCGAAGCCATGGACCTTACCCCACTCATACCAATAGTGGCGATCGTCGCTATCGCGGCGGTCAAGATCGCCCGTATGCGCGCCACTCGGCCGGACGCACCGTCGGCCGATGTTACCGCGCAGCTCGAGGCACTGGAGCAAGTTGTCCAGGGTCTGCAACGGGAGCTGGCGGAAACACAGGAACGGCTCGATTTCGCGGAACGTCTCCTGAGCAGGGCGCGGGAAGAGCGATGATCACTGTTCGACCGGCAACGGGGAGCGACGCGGCCGCCTGGCTCGAGCTGCGTCACGCCCTCTGGCCTGACGGCTCCAAAGCCGAGCACCGTAAAGCGATCGACCGGTTCTTCGCCGGCGATGCGCAAGAGCCGCTCGCTGTTCTTTTGGCCGAGGACGGGGCAGGGGGTCCGGTCGGCCTTGCCGAGCTCTCGATTCGCCCGTACGCCGAGGGATGTCAGGGGGATCGTGTGGCGTACCTCGAGGGATGGTTCGTTGTGCCGGGAGCGCGTGGCCGTGGTGTCGGGCGGGCGCTCATCGCGGCGGCGGAGGACTGGGGACGGGCGCAGGGTTGCCGTGAGTTTGCCTCGGACGCAGAGCCGGACAACGACGTCAGCGCCGCCGCTCACCACGCGGTGGGGTTTGTGGAGGTTGGTCTGGTGCGGTGCTTCCGGAAGGAGTTATGACGGCCACGGACGAATTCCAGCTCGAGACCGAAGCCAAGGCGCGACTCGCGCCGCCGCCTCGGTGGCCACCGACTGCGATCGGTGCCGGAGCCCTCCCACTGCCACCTCCACGGCAGCAGCCGCGCGCGACGCCCAGGCGGCTGTACCTCCTCGTGTACCTGACCCGCCGTCCGGGCTTGCTCCAAACGCTTGCGACTGGCCTCATGCTCGGCGCCTTCGCCGCGATCACGCGTCTCGGGCCACATCCTTTCTCCTTGCGGGGCGTCGTACCAATTCTGACCGCGGGCGCCGTGTTCGGGATGGTGGTCGCTGCGGCGCGCCGTTCGATCGGACGCACCTCGACC
>Ga0209376_1001627_pt1 | contig 22335 bp, 24 predicted proteins | sample GraSoiAngelo_134_FD_185891 | JGI IMG/M metagenome (GOLD analysis project Ga0209376, IMG submission 185891) | Grasslands soil microbial communities from the Angelo Coastal Reserve, California, USA - 14_0929_05_30cm (SPAdes) (version 2) | ecosystem: Environmental > Terrestrial > Soil > Grasslands ... | reverse complement strand
CGCGCTGGCGCAGCGTTCGCTGAAGCGCATGCTCGCGTATTCGTCGATCGCGCACGCGGGCTACGTGCTGGTCGCCGTCGCCGCCGGGAATGCTTCCGGCTCCGCCGCGTTCCTCTTTTATCTCGTTGCGTACACGCTGACGACGCTCGCCGCGTTCGCGCTGCTCGCGGTGAAAGGGCGCGGAGGCGAGAGCGATGTGCTGATCGACGACCTGTCCGGCCTCGCCACCGAGCGGCCGTGGCTGGCGTTCGCCCTCGCGGTGTGCATGCTGTCGCTGCTCGGGTTTCCGGGCACCGCCGGGTTCATGGGGAAGTGGTACATCCTCGTCGCGGCGGCCCAGAGCGCGCAGTGGTGGCTCGCCGCGCTGCTCGTGCTCACCAGCGTGGTGTCGGCGGGCTATTATCTGCCCGTGATCATGGTGATGTACATGAGGCCCGCGCCGTCCGCCGCGGCGCACGCCGACGTGCGCCTGGGGCGGCTCGCCGGCGCCGCGGTGACGCTGGCCGTCGTGGGCCTGCTCTTTTTTGGGATCCGGCCCAACCGCCTCCTCGACCTCTCGGCCGCCGGCGCCGAGTCCCTGCGCACCCCGCCCCCGACCGCCGCCGCGGTGGCGCCGCCGGGAAACTGACCGCCCGGCGGCCGCCATGCGGGTCCCCGCCGCCATCTTCCGACAGTACGACATCCGCGGCACCGTGGGTGACCAGCTCACGGACGAGCTGGCGCACGCCATCGGCCAGGGCGTCGCGACGCTGGCCCGCGGCCATTTGGGAATGGGCCGCGCGCCTCTGCTCGCCGTGGGCCGGGACAACCGGCCCTCGGGCGCGACGCTCGCGGCAGCCGTGCGGCGGGGTATCGCGGCCGCCGGCGGCACGGCGGTCGACGTCGGCGAGCTGCCGACGCCGGCGCTGTACTTCGCCACCCACACCGTCCCGGTAGACGGCGGCATCCAGGTCACCGGCTCACACAACCCGCCCGAGTTCAACGGGTTCAAGATCGTGCTGGGCGGCGAGGCGCTGTTTGGCGAGGATCTCCAGGACCTGCGTGAGATGCTCGAGGACAACCTCGTCGAGACGCGTACCCAGGGCGGCGAGACGCGCGCGCCGGGCGTCCTCGCCGCCTACCGCGACGCGATCGTGCAGCGCAACGCCCCGCTCGCCCGCCGCGTGAAAGTCGCCGTGGACTGCGGCAACGGCGTGACGAGTCTCGTCGCGATCGACACGCTGCGCCGGCTCGGCGCCGACGTGGTCCCGCTGTACGCGGAGTCGGATGGGACGTTTCCCAACCATCACCCCGATCCCACGGTGATCGAGACGCTCAAGGACCTCCAGACCACCGTCGTCCGCGAGGGCTGCGAGCTGGGGATCGCCTTCGACGGCGACGGCGATCGCATCGGCGCGGTGGACGAACACGGGCGGGTGGTGTACGGCGACCAGCTCCTGGTGTTGTTCGGGCGCGACCTGGCCCGACGCCAGGGTAAGGGTCACTCGGTCATCTTCGACGTGAAGTGCTCCGAGGTGCTCCCGCAGATGCTGGAGCGCGCCGGGCTCACGCCCGTGATGTGGAAGACGGGGCACTCGCTCATCAAGCAGAAGATGAAGGACACGCACGCGCCGCTCGCCGGGGAGATGAGCGGCCACATGTTCTTCGGCGGCGACTGGTTCGGCTTCGACGACGCGCTGTTCGCCGCGGCACGGCTGCTCGCGTACGTAGCGCGCGAGGGCGGCCCGCTGTCGCGCCTGCTCGCCGACGTCCCGACGACGGTCGCCACGCCGGAGCTGCGCGTCGACTGTCCCGACGACGTGAAGTTCGACGTGGTCGCCCGAGCGGCGCGGCACTTCGCGGCGACGCACCCGGTGTCCACGCTTGACGGCGTGCGCATCCGCTTCGCCGACGGCTGGGGGCTGCTGCGCGCTTCCAATACCCAGCCGGTGCTCGTGATGCGCTTCGAGGCGGCCTCCGAGGCAGCGCTCGGGGCCAACCGCCGCGAGGTCGAAGCGTGGCTGGCGGCGAACGGCGTGCGGCCGTGAACCCCGCGGGCACTGGGCCGCGGCGCCGCCGCTGGCTGCTGCTCGCCGCGGCCGCGCTCATCGCCGTGCTGGTCGGCGGGCGGTGGCTGGCCCTCGAGACCGCGGAGCACGCGTGGGCCGCCACCATCACCGGCGGGGGCGGTGACGCCTATCTCGCCGCGCGCAGTCTCGCCCGGCTGATGCGCATCGTCGTGTTCGTCGTTTCCGTCGGATGGGGGACGCTGCACCTCTGGTTCATCTACCGCTCCATCGGATCGGTGCAGATGCCGCGGCGCATCGGCAACCTCGAGATCGTGGAGGCGGTCCCCCAGCGCATCCTGCTCGCCGGAACGCTGCTGGCGGGGCTCGCGTTCGGCATCGGCCTGGCGTGGGGCAGTGGCGACTGGTGGATGCAGGCGCTCATCGCCAGCGGGGCGCCGCAGTACGGCGTCGCCGACCCGATCCTGCACCGCGACGTCGGCTACTACGTGGCGGAGCTGCCGTGGGCCGAGACGCGCCAGTCGTACGCGCTGCTGGCGTCGCTGACCGCGGTGGTGGTCGTGAGCCTGCTGTACGTGGGGATCGGCTCGCTGCGGTTCCGGGGCATCAGGCCCCAGGCGAGCCCGCACGCGCGCGGGCACCTGGGCCTGCTGCTGGGGTGTCTCGCCCTGGTGCTGGCGTGGGGCGCGCTGCTCGACCCCGCTGAGTTCGTGGCCGGGCTCCACGGTGCGGTAGTGCATCCCGTGATCGACGTTCGCATCCCCGGCGACGGCGTGGTGGCGGTGCTGGCGGTCGCGACGGCCGTCGTGAGCGTCGCGTGGGCGTGGTGGGACCGCCCCCAGGCCGTGTCGGCGGCATGGGCCGTCCTGATCGCGGCGCAGGTGACCGTTTACGGCCTCGTCCCGGGGCTCGGCCGTGGCGGTCCGCGCACGGGTCGCGCTGCCGACACCACGTTCGCCGCGGACCGCCTCGCCCTGGAGCGTCTGGCGTTCGGCGCCGAGGGGCTGACGGTGCAACCGGCCGACTCCGCCCCGCGGCTCGCGCGCGGCCCGGCGGGCCTCCCCGTGTGGGATCCCTCACGGGTCGCGGCCGCCGTGGCGCGAAGCGGGCGCTTGGAGCGGGGGACGACGGTGGCGGGCGTCGCGCTCGCCCCAGAGCTCGCCGCCGGCGCGCCGGCATGGCTCGTCGCGTCCGCGCCCGACGACACGGCTCTCGCGCGCGCCGATCCGCCCCCCGACTGGACGGCCGTGCACCGCGGCGCGTGGGCCCGCGCCGGCCCGCCGCTGGCCGCCGTCGAAGCGGACACGGGGCTCGCCACGCGCGACGTCCGCTTCGGCAGCGCGGCCACGTGGTTCGGCCCGGGCTTCAGCCAGTACGCCGTGCTGCCGGGCGCCGTCGCGAGCGGACCGCGGGGCATCGAGCTCGACGGTACCTGGCAGCGCGTCGCCCTCGCCTGGGCGCTGCAGAGCCCGGAGCTGTTGCGTCGGGAGTCGCGCGGCGGCCTGCTGCTGTGGCGGCGCGGCGCGACCGAGCGGCTCGCCCGGTTGGCGCCGTTCGCGGCGTTCGAGGCCGCAACGCCCGCGCTCGCCGACAGCGCGTTGTGGTGGGTGACGTGGGGGTATCTCGACGCCGACTATTTCCCGCTCGTCGAGCCACTCCACGTCGGCGATCGGCTCGTTCGCTACCGCCGGGCCGCCGTCCTCGGCGCGGTCAACGCCGTCACGGGAGAGACACGGCTGTGGCTCGCCCCCGGCCACGCGTTCCGAGGGCTCGTGGCGCCGCCCGAGAGCATCCCCGCGTGGCTGCGCGGCCGGCTCGTCTATCCGTCCGACGGCCTGCGCCTCGCGGCGGCGGCGTTCGCGCGCGCCGAGCAGGACACGATCGCATGGAAGCCGCTGACGCCCGAGCCGTTCGCGGTCATCGCCGCGGGCCTAAGCGGTGACGGCGGCGGTGACGCGGTGTGGCGCGCGCAGGCGTTCAGCGAGGGAGGGCGCCTGCAGGCGATCGTCGCCGGCGTGATGGCGGAGCCGGGTCCCCGGCTGTTCGCATGGCGCCAGGCGTTACCGGATCGGCTGCCCTCCGTCGTCGTCGGTTCGTCGGAGACCAGGCCGGGAGCGGCGCGGGTGTGGCTCGCGGCCGGACGCGTGCTGATCGTGCAGGCGCGGTTCGCCGAGCCCGAGAGCGGGACGGCGGGGGGGCGGGCGGACGCGACCCCGCGGGTCGAGAGCGTGTTCATCACCTGGGGAGATCGCAACGGGGAGGGACGGTCGGCGGCGGCGGCGCTGCGCGACCTGCTCGCGTCCGGCCCGCTCGGCGCCGCCGGAGACACGAGCGTCGCCGCACGGTGGCGCGAGGCGCGGAGCCTCGCGGCCGAGATGGACGCCGCCCTGGCGCGCCGGGACATGGAAGAGTTCGGGCGCCTGTACCGCCGGCTGCTCGAGGCGCTCGGCGTGCCGCGCCCCAAGCTTGCTCCGCGTCCCTGACCGGGCTAGGTTGCGCCGCCGTGAATCCGGGGACGGGCTCGATCGTCGTCGCGCTGGGCGGCAATGCCGTCGCCCCGCAGGGCGAGCGGCCGACGATCACCAACCAGTTCCGGCATACGCGCGAGAGCCTCGCCCCGATCGTCGAGCTGGCGCGCGCGGGGTGGCACATCACCCTCGTGCACGGCAACGGTCCCCAGGTGGGCGACGAGCTGGCCCGCAACGAAATCGCCGCCGGCCAGGTCGAGCCGCTGCCGCTCGGCGTGCTGGTGGCGGCAACCGCGGGCTGGATGGGCTACATGATCCAGCAGTCGCTGCAGAACGCGCTGGCGCGCGCCGGGGTCGAGCGCACCGTCGTCACGCTGATCACGCAGACCGAGTGCCGCGCTGACGACCCCAACCTGCGCGCGCCCACCAAGCCCGTGGGGCATGCGTTGGACCGCGCGCAGGTGGCGGGGCTCACGGCGCGCGGCGTGCCGGTGGTCGAGGAAGCGCCCGGCCGGTGGCGGCGCCTGGCCCCGAGCCCGGTGCCGATCGGCGTGATCGAGCACGCGATGATCCGCCACCTCGTCGCCGCGGGCCACATCGTCATCGCGAGCGGGGGCGGCGGCCCGCCGGTGTACCGCGACGCGCGCCTCGGTCTCGAGGGGCTGGACGCGGTGGCGGACAAGGACCGCGTCGCGGCGATCCTGGGACGCGCCATCAACGCCGACGTGCTGCTGATTCTCACCAACGTGGACGCCGTGTACCGCGGCTGGGGCACGCCGCACCAGGAGCGCATCCGGCGCCTGTCGCTGGCGGAGGCCGAGCATCTGCTGGTCGGTAAGGAGCTGGGCACCGGCTCGATGCGTCCCAAGGTGGAGGCCGCGGCCGCGTTCGTCCGCCAGGGCGGCGGCCGGGCGATCATCGCGGAGCTGGCGCAGGGCCTCGCCGCCCTCAAGGGCGAGGCCGGCACGACCATCATGAAAGAAGCGACGTGAACCTCCACGAGTACCAGGCGCGGGAGATCCTGAAGCGATCCGGCGTGCCCATGCCGGACGCGGCAGTGGCGGCGACCCCCGACGAAGCGCGCACCACCGCTGCGCGGCTCGGCGGGAAGGTCGTCGTCAAGGCGCAGGTGCACGCGGGCGGCCGTGGCAAGGCGGGCGGCGTGAAGCTGGCGGACGGCGCCGACGCCGCCAAGGCGGCGGCGTCCGCCATCCTCGGCATGACGATCAAGGGCCTGACCGTGCACACGGTGCTGGTCGCGCCGGCGGCCGACATCGCGTCGGAGAGCTACGTGGGCATCGTCGTGGACCGGGCGTCGCAGCGGCCGGTGCTGATGGTGAGCGCGGCGGGCGGCATCGACATCGAAGAGGTGGCCGCCAAGACTCCCGAGAAGATCCACCGGCTGGCGATCGACCCCAGGTACGGCCTCCTCGCCCACCAGGCGCTGGGCCTCGCCTTCAAGCTGTACCGCGACCTCGCGCAGGCGCGCGCCGCGGCCGACATCATGCAGAAGCTCGCGACGACGGTGTACGCGGTGGGGGCGTCCCTCGCCGAGATCAACCCGCTCATCACGACGCCGGCCGGCGCCGTCCTGGCGCTCGACGCCAAGATCGTCATCGACGACAACGAGCTGGACCGCCACCCCGAGATCGCCGCGCTGCGCGACCCCTCCGCCGAGGTCCCCTCCGAGGTGCAGGCGCGCGAAGCCGGGCTCACCTTCATCAAGCTCGACGGGAACGTGGGGTGCTGTGTGAACGGCGCGGGCCTCGCCATGGCGACGATGGACCTCGTCAAGTACTACGGCGGCGAACCGGCGAACTTCCTCGACATCGGCGGCAGCTCAAATCCGCAGAAGGTGATGAGCGCGCTGCGCATCATCACCGCGGACCCCAACGTCAAGGCGATCCTCTTCAATATCTTCGGCGGCATCACCCGCGGCGACGACGTCGCCAACGGCATCGTCGAAGCGACGCGACAGGTCCCGCTCAAGGTGCCGATGGTGATCCGGCTGACGGGGACCAACGAAAAGGAAGCGGTGCAGATCCTCACCAAGGCCGGCTACTCGGCGCTGACCGACATGGACGAGGCGGTGCAGCAGGCGGTCGCGCTCGCGCGGGGGAAGAGGGGGGCCGCGTGAGCATCTTCATCGGCCAGGACACCCGCCTGCTCGTGCAGGGCGTCACCGGCCGGGACGGCTCGTTCCACACCAAGCAGATGATCGCCTACGGCACCCGCGTCGTGGCCGGCGTCACCCCGGGGAAGGGCGGGCAGCTGTTCGAGGGCATCGTCCCGGTGTTCGACACCGTGGCCGACGCCGTCGCCGAGACCAAGGCCAACGTGGCGGTGATCTACGTGCCCGCCGCCGTGGCGGCGTCGGCGATCTTCGAGGCCGCCGAGGGCGGCATCCCGCTCATCGTGTGCATCACCGAGGGCATCCCGGTCCTCGACATGACGCGGGTGATCCCATTCCTCAAGGAGCGGGGCGCGCGGCTCATCGGCCCCAACTGTCCCGGGTTGATCTCGCCGGGGCGGAGCAAGGTGGGGATCATTCCCGGCAACATCTGCGCGCCGGGGAAGGTCGGCGTCGTGTCGCGCAGCGGCACCCTCACCTACGAGATCATCCACCAGCTCACGACGCAGGGCTTGGGGCAGTCAACGTGCGTCGGCATCGGCGGCGACCCGATCATCGGGACGACGTTCATCCACTGCCTCGCCGCGTTCGAGGCCGATGCCGACACCGAGGCGGTGGTGATGATCGGCGAAATCGGCGGCACCGACGAGCAGCAGGCGGCCGAGTACGTCAAGCAGATGTCCAAACCGGTCGTCGGGTTCATCGCCGGCCAGACCGCCCCAGCGGGCCGCCGCATGGGGCACGCGGGCGCGATCATCTCGGGTGCCTCGGGGACGGCCCAGGACAAGATGGACGCGCTGGCGCGCGCGGGGATCGGCGTGATGCGGCGGCCGGCGGACGTAGTGCCGCTGCTCAAGGAGCGGCTATGAAGCTCAGCGACGTCCTCGCGACCGGCCATGTGCTGCTGCCGCTCAGGGCGGCGACGGTCAAGGAGGCGACCGAGCAGCTCGCCGACCGGCTCGTCGCGGCGGGGGCGGTGGCCGAGCCGCAGCGCCTGCTGGCGGTGATCAAGCACGCCTGGCCCGAGGACATGGTGAGCGTCGGCGAGCACGCCTTCCTGCCGCACTTCCGCACCGAGGCGGTGCGGGGGCTGGTGGCGGCGGTCGGGATCGCCCCGGCCCCGATCCGCTGGGAGAAGGACCCGCACCGCACCGCCCGCATCGTGGTGCTGATCGTGGCGCCGCCGCGCGAGACCCCGACCTACCTGCAGGTCGTGGGCGCGTTCGCGCGCACGCTGAGCAGCCCGGCCAACGTGCTCGCGCTGCTCGCCGCCAAATCCGCCGAGCAGGTGGTGCAGCTGCCGGCGCTCGCGGCGATCGAGCTCCCCAGCCACCTGACCGTGCGCGATGTGATGACCACGCGCGTGCGTACCATCGGCCCCGAGGAGACGCTGGGCGGGGCGGCGCGTTACATGGTGGAGCACGACGTGCGCGCGCTCCCCGTCGTGGACGACGCCGGCAGCCTCCTGGGGATGATCACCCACCGCGAGCTGCTGCGGTTCCTGATCCCCGACTACCTGCAGCGCACCAAGAGCGGTGAGTTCCGCGCGCCGACCAAGACCCAGGCCCAGCGCGGCGGCGACCCGAAGCAGATCCTGGTGAAGGAAGCGATGGCCCGCGCGGTGCTGTGCCTCTCCGAGGACCAGACCCTGACCGACGTCGCCAACCTGATCAGCGCCAAGGATGTCGATCGCTTCCCCGTCGTCCGCGAAGGTGTCGTGGTTGGATTTCTCACACGGGCGGACCTGATCCGCCGGCTGATCATCGCTCCGTGATTCACTCGTACAACGTGGAACGGGCAACGTGCAACTGACGCTGGCCATCATCAAACCCGACGCCGTCCAGGCCGGCCACACCGGCAAGATCCTCGCCCACCTCGAGGCCGCCGGATTTCAGATCCGCGCCGTCCGCCTGGTGCGCTTGAGCACCGCGCAGGCCCAGGCGTTCTACGCCGTGCATCGCGACCGGCCGTTCTTCAAGCCACTCGTCGCGTTCATGACGTCGGGACCAGCGCTCGCGCTGGCGCTGGCGCGCGACAACGCCGTCGCCCACCTGCGTGACGTCATCGGGGCGACCGATCCCGCGGACGCGAAGCCGGGGACGGTGCGCAAACTCTACGCCCAGAACAAGGAGCGCAACGCGATCCACGCCTCGGACTCGGCTGAAAACGCGGCCCGCGAAGTCGCCTTCTTCTTCCCCGAGCGGGAATTGGTCGAGCTCGGTTGACGCAAGTCCCACAAGGGTTTAGCTTCGCTGTCCATGCTGCAAATCGACCTGCGCGAGCTGGCCCTGGGGCCCGTCGAGACCGCGGGCGAGCTGGCGAAGGACGACCCGCTCCTGGCGGGGCTCGAGGTCGGGCTGGCGGAGGCCGTGCGGGTCGGCGGCCGCCTGCAGGCGACGGGCGAGGAGCGGTTCTATTGGCACGGTACGCTGGACACCCGGGTGGCTGGGGAGTGCCGGCGCTGCCTCGCGCCGGTGTCCCAGGCGGTGCACGCCGACATCGGCGCGCTTTTCGTGCGCGGTGCCGACGCGGACGACGATCCGGACGCCTTCGCGCTGGGCGAGGACGCCACCCTGGTGGACGTGACGCCGGCGGTCCGGGAGGAGCTGTTCCTGGCGGCGCCGCGGTACGTGTTATGCCGTGAAGACTGCCGCGGGCTGTGCCCGCGGTGCGGACAAGACCTGAACGCGGGCCCTTGCGGCTGCTCGCCGACGCCGGATCTCCGGTGGTCGGCGCTGGCGGCCCTGAAGGACAAGCTCCGCGGCTGACGAGGAGCCATGGCGGTACCCAAGCGACGGACATCGAAACGGAAGAAGCGGGCGCGCCGCACCCATTACAAGGCCGAGCGGCCGACGCTGCAGCCGTGCCCGCGCTGCGGCGACCTGAAACGGCCGCATCACGTCTGCCCGACCTGCGGCTACTATGCCGACAAGCAAGTCATCGAGGTCGAGGACGTCTGACGTGATCCGCGTCGCGCTCGACGCGATGGGCGGGGATAATGCGCCGCAGGTGGAAATCGAGGGGGTGGCGCAGGCCCTGCGCGAGCTGCCGGCGGGCTTTCGCATGCAGCTCGTCGGGCGCACGGCGGACATCGAAGCGGCGCTGCGCAGCCACGCCGACGTGGACCGCAAGCGGCTCGACATCGTCGAGGCGCCCGACGTCGTGGGGATGGGCGACAAGCCCCTCGCCGCGATCCGCGGCAAACCCAAGTCGTCGATCGTCGTGGGGCTCACCCTTCAGAAGAAGGGGGAGTCCGACGCGTTCATCTCCGCGGGCAACACCGGCGCCGTGATGGCCGCGAGCACGCTGCTGTTGCGGCTTACGCCGGGCGTGCAGCGGCCGGCGATCGGCACCATGTTTCCCACCGCGCAGCAGCCGGTGCTGGTGCTCGACGCGGGGGCGAACGTGGACTGCGACGCCCGCGAGCTGGTGGGGTTCGCCCATCTGGGCTCGGTGTACGCGCGTGACGTGATGGGGCGGCCGCAGCCGAACGTGGGGCTGCTCAACATCGGCGAAGAGGAAGAGAAGGGCAACGCGGTGGTGAAGGAGGCTTACCAGTTGCTGCGCCGCAGCGCGGGGATCCACTTCCTCGGCAACGTCGAGGGCCGGGACATCCCCGCCGGCGAGGCGCGCGGCCAGCCGCTCGACGTGGTCGTGTGCGACGGCTTCGTCGGCAACGTGGTGCTCAAGTTCTACGAATCGGCGGCGCGCGTGTTCGTCGCCCTGATGAACCGCGCGTCGCCGGATATTCTGCAGCGCCCCGAAATGGCGGGCGTGCTCAAAGTGCTGGACTACGCGACCTACGGCGGCGCGCCGCTGCTCGGCGTGCAGGGCGTGTCGATCATCTGTCACGGCTCCTCGCCCGCCCGGGCGATCAAGAACGCGATCCGCGTCGCCTTGAAGGCGGTGGAGAGCCACGTGACCCAGGACATCGGGGCCGAGTTCGCACAGGGAGGGGCCGTCGCATGAAACGGCCGTTCGCGGAGCTCTCGGGCACCGGCAGCTACGCGCCGCCGCGCGTCATGACCAACGACGAGTTCAGCAAGATCCTGGACACGTCCGACCAGTGGATCCGCGACCGCACCGGCATCCGCGAGCGGCGCGTCTCGAGCAAGGAAGAGAGCAACGCCTGCATGGGGAAGGCGGCGGCGCTGCAGGTGCTCGAGGAGAACGGCCTCACCCCCATGGACCTCGACGCGATCGTCTACGCCACCGCGTCGCCCGACCGGCTGCTCCCCTCGCAGGCGTGCGATCTCCAGGCGATCCTCGGCGCCAAGAACGCCGCCGCGTTCGACGTCGGCGCCGCGTGCTCGGGGTTCGTATTCGCGCTGAACGTCGCCGAAGGGCTGATAGCCAGCGAACAGGGGAAGAACGTGCTCGTGGTGGCGGCCGAGAAGCTCACTTCGATCATGGACTGGAGCGACCGCACCACCGCGGTGTTGTTCGGCGACGGCGCCGGGGCGACGCTGGTGCGCCCGGTCGCGAACAGCAAAGGCCGCGGAATCCTCTCCAGCTACATGAAGTCCGACGGCACGCTCGCCGAGCTGCTGTACCGGCCGGGCGGCGGCGCGACGCATCCCCCCAGCCCCGAGCTCCTGACCGACCACAGCTATTACATCAAGATGGCGGGCCGCGAAGTCTTCAAGGCCGCCGTGCTGTCGATGGCCGACGCGTGCGACCAGGCGCTGCAGCGCGCCGGGCTCACGGCGGGGGACATCGACCTCCTGATCCCGCACCAGGCGAACATTCGCATCATCGAGGCGACGGCGAAGCACGCTGGCGTGCCGATGGACAAGGTGTACGTCAACGTGGATCGCTTCGGCAACACGTCGGCGGCCTCGATCGCCATCGCGCTCGACGAAGCGGTGAAGACGGGACGGCTGAAAGCCGGGATGACGGTGATGTTCGTCGCGTTCGGCGCGGGGTTCACCTGGGCGAGCATGGTCGTGCGGTGGTAGCGACGGTGTGGCTGTGCCCGGGACAGGGCGCACAAAAAGTCGGGATGGGCAAGGATCTGGCGGAGCGGTTTCCCGCCGCGCGCGAGACCTTCCAGGCGATCGACGACGCGCTCGGCACCGCCCTCTCGACGTTGATGTTCGCAGGCCCCGAAGACGAGCTCACCCTCACTCACAATGCGCAGCCGGCGATCCTCGCGCACAGCGCGGCGGTGTTCGCCGTCGTGCGCGACAAGGTCGCCACCCCCGTCGCCGCCGCCGGCCACTCGCTCGGCGAATACTCGGCGTACGTGACGGCCGGCGCGCTCCCCGCCGCCGACGCGGCGAAGCTGGTACGCCGCCGCGGCGAGCTGATGCACAAGGCGGGGACGGAGCGGCCCGGCACCATGGCCGCGATCTTGGGGCTCGCGACGGCCCAGGTCGCGGTCGCGTGCCACGAGGCGTCGAGCGCCGGACACATCGTCGTGCCGGCGAACCTCAACGCCCCCGACCAGACGGTGATCTCCGGCGACCCCGAGGCGGTGCGCAAAGCGGGGGAGCTGTGCAAGACGAAGGGGGCGAAGCGCGTCGTCGCGCTCAAGGTCAGCGGCGCGTTCCATTCGCCGCTGATGGAGCCCGCGGCCAATACGTTCCGCGTGGCGCTGGAGCGCGCGCCGTTCGTCGATGCCGCGTTCCCGGTGATCGCCAACGCCACCGCCGAGGGCGTCAAGGACGCGACACGGGCGCGGCGGCTGCTCGCCGACCAGCTCACCGCCCCGGTGCGCTGGGTCGAGTGCATGCAGCACGCCGCCACGCTCGCGGGCGACCTGGCGCGGTTTATCGAGATCGGGCCGGGGAACGTGCTGGCGGCGCTGGCCAAGCGGATCGTGGGCGGGGCGACCGTGGTGAGCCTGGGGAGCGCGGATGAGGTGAGCAGGTTCTTGGACTCTGGGGAGTGACGGAATGCGGAGTGCGAAATGCGGAATGCGGAATGTCAGTGCGAGCGTCGTCGCGCATGACCTCACATTGCAATTCCGCATTCCGCATTCCCCATTCCGCATTATGGGTGGGGTCTGAACATCGACCTGGCGCGCAAGACCGCCCTCGTAACAGGGGGGAGCCGCGGCATCGGGAAGGACATCGCGGCGACGCTGGCCGGCGCGGGCGCCAAGGTCGCCGTGTGCGGGCGCGACGGCGCCAAGGCCCAGGCCGCCGCCGCCGCGCTGGGGAACGGGGCCCGCGGCTACGCCTGCGACGTCGCCCAGGCGGCCGAGTGCGAGCGGCTGGTCGCGACGGTCGAGAAGGACCTCGGCCCGATCGACGTGCTCGTCAACAACGCCGGCCTGACCAAGGACAACTTGCTGTTCCGGATCGCGGAGCAGGACTGGGACCAGGTGCTGGACACGAACCTCAAGGCCGCGTTCCTGCTCACCAAGCTCGCGGCCCGCGGGATGATCAAGCGGCGCTGGGGCCGCGTCATCAACATCTCCAGCGTCGTGGGACTAATCGGCAACAAGGGCCAGGCCAACTATGCGGCGTCCAAGGCGGGCCTGATCGGCTTCACGAAGGCGGTGGCGAAGGAGCTGGCCTCGCGCAACGTGCTGGTCAACGCGGTGGCGCCGGGCTACATCGCCACCGAGCTGACGGAGGGCCTCGCCGAGGACGTCAAGCAGGCGCTGCAGGCGGCGATCCCGCTGGACCGCCTCGGCCGGGGCGCCGACGTTGCCGCCGCGGTGCTCTTTCTCGCCTCCGACCTGGCGAGCTACATTACGGGTCAGGTGCTGGTCGTCGACGGCGGCATGGTGATGTAACCCGGAGTCCGACCCCTTACCTCCCTGAGGGTTGATCATGGCAATGGACATGAAGCAGCTCGAGGAGAAGGTCAAAGACATCATCGTCGAGGAGCTGGGGGTCGAGCGGGACAAGCTCACCTCCGATGCGAGCTTCATGGAGGACCTCGGCGCCGACAGCCTCGACACCGTCGAGCTCGTCATGGCTTTCGAGAAGGAGTTCGACATCGACATCCCCGACGAGGAAGCGGAGAAGCTCCGCACCGTCGGCGACGCCATGAAGTACCTCCACGACAAGATGGGGAAATAGGGCGTGACGCGCCGGGTCGCCGTCACGGGCCTCGGGCTCGTGACCCCGGTGGGGAACACCGCCGCCGACAGCTGGAGCGCGCTCGTGGCGGGGCGCTCCGGCGCGGGGCCGATCACGCGCTTCGACCCGGCCAGGCTGCCGGTGCGGTTCGCGTGCGAGGTGAAGGGGTTCGAGCCGGGGCTGTACCTGGAGAAGAAGGAGATCCGGCGCTACGACCTGTTCGCGCAGTTCGCGATCGCCGCCGCGGCGCAGGCGGTGAACGACGCCTGCCTCGACAAGTCGTGGGACCAGGTGGACTTGAAGCGCGTGGGGGTGATCATCGGCAGCGGCACCGGCGGGCTCGCCACCTTCGAGGAGCAGTGCCAGGTGTACCTCGAGAAGGGCCCCGACCGCGTCTCCCCGTTCTTCGTCCCGATGTTCATGGCGAACGTCGCCTCGGCGCTGGTGTCGATGCGCTACGGCGCCAAAGGGCCGAACTACTGCACGGTGTCCGCATGCGCGACGAGCGGCCACGCGGTGGGCGACGCGTTGCGCATCATCCAGCACGGCGAGGCCGACCTGATGATCGCCGGCGGGGCCGAGGCCGCGATCACGCCGCTGGCGCTGGCCAGCTTCGCCAACATGAAGGCGCTCTCCGAGCGCAACGACGACCCGGCGACCGCGAGCCGGCCGTTCGACAAAGACCGCGACGGCTTCGTGATGGGGGACGGCGCGGGGGCGGTGATCCTCGAGGAGTGGGAGCACGCGCAGCGCCGCGGCGCCAAGATCTACGCCGAGGCGGCGGGCTACGGGATGACCGCCGACGCCTACCACATCACCGCGCCCGCGCCCGACGGCGCGGGGGCGCAGGACGCGATGCGGCTCGCCATGAAGGACGGCGGCATCCGGCCCGAGCAGGTGGGTTACGTCAACGCGCACGGCACCTCGACCCCGTACGGTGACGCCGCCGAGACCGCGGCGGTGAAGGCGGTGTTCGGCCCGCACGCCAAGAAGTTGGTGTTCGGCTCCACGAAGTCGATGACCGGGCACCTGCTCGGCGCGGCGGGGGCACTGGAGTTCGCGGTGTGCGCGCTCGCGATCCGCGACGGCGTGATTCCGCCGACGATCAACCAGTTCACGCCCGACCCCGCCTGCGACCTCGACAGCGCGCCCAACAAGGCGGTGAAGCGCCAGGTCGAGGTCGCGCTGTCCAACAGCTTCGGATTCGGAGGGCACAACGTAACCCTGGCGTTACGGAGAGCGCAGTGAATGTCGGACAGTCGGACAGTCGGACCGTCGGACTGTTAGGCGACAAAGCCTACCTGTCAGACTGTCCGACAGTTCGACCGTCCGACGCGAGCCTGCAACCCATCGTCACCAAGGTCGAACAAGGCCAGCGTCTGGATCGCGATGACGCCCTCGCCCTGTTTCGTTCTTCAGATCTGTTAACCGTCGGCAGCCTCGCGGATCTCGCCAACCGCCGCGCCAACCGCGACCGCGTCTACTTCGCCGCCAACCAGCACATCAACCCAACGAACGTGTGCGTGCTGCGCAACACGTGCGTGTTCTGCTCGTTCGCGCGTATGCCGCGGGAGGATGGCGCCTACACGCGCTCGCTCGACGAAGTGTTCGCCGAGGCGGATGCGGCGCGGGACAACGCCACGCGCGAGTTCCACATCGTGGGGGGCCTACACCCCAAGCTGACGCTCGCGTACTACCTCGACATGTTCCGCGGGCTCAAGGCGCGCCACCCCGACGTGATGATCAAGGCGCTCACGGCGGTCGAGGTCGCGCACCTGGCACGCATCGAGAGACAGTCGGTGCGCGACGTGTTGCTCGCGATGCGGGATGCCGGCGTCACGAGTCTCCCCGGCGGCGGCGCCGAGGTGTTCAGCCCCGCGGCGCGCGCCACCATCGCCGACCGCAAGCTCACCGGCGAGGAGTGGCTCGCCGTGCACCGCGAGGCCCATGGCCTCGGCATCCCCTCGAACTGCACGATGCTGTACGGACACGTGGAGACGCTCGAGGACCGCGTCGATCACCTGCTGGCCCTGCGCGCGCTTCAGGACGAGACCCACGGGTTCCTGTGCTACATCCCGCTCGCCTATCACCCCGACCACAACGAGCTGGGCGAGCGGCTGGGGCGCCAGGGCACGGCGACGACGGGCTTCGACGACCTCAAGAACATCGCCGTGGGCCGGCTCGTGCTCGACAACATCCCGCACGTCAAGACGCACTGGCCGATGGTGACGCCGTTCATCTCGCAGGTGGCGCTCTCGTTCGGCTGCGACGACTTAGAGGGCACGGTCGTCTTCGAGCGCGTCTATCACGAAGCGGGCGCGGCGACGCAGATGTGGCTGTCGTACGACGAGATCATCGCCCTGGTGCGCGGGGCGGGGAAGACACCGGTGGAGCGCGATTCGCTGTATCAGCCGGTGCGCACCTTCGAGGACTGGGTGCCGGGGCAACGCGCGGTGCGGCCGGAGGGGCCGGCGCCGGTGGGGGAGCTGTTCAAGATCGAGCATCGGAAGACGGCAAGGGCGGCAAGGCGGGCAGCGACGGCAATCGTGGATAGCGCCGAATGAGACTCGGCCGCATCGGCTACATCAACTGCTATCCCGTCTATGCCGGGATCGACCGGGGCGAGGTCAAGCTCCCCGCCGAGCTGGTGACGGGGACGCCGGCGGAGCTGAACGACCTGCTCGTGGCCGGGGAGCTGGATGTGTCGGTGATCAGCGCGGTCGAGTACGCGCGCCACGGCAAGGAGCTGGTGCTGCTGCCCGACCTCGCGATCTCGTGCGACGGGCCGGTGCGCAGCGTGGCGCTCTTGAGTCGTCGGACGGTCGGACAGTTGGACGGTCGGACGGTTCTACTCAGCGCTTCGTCTCGAACCTCGGTGGCTCTGCTGGATTTGTTGTGCCGCGACGTGTGGAAGGTGCGGCCCAATTTCGTCGAGGCGCGCGCGGAAGCCGACGACCTCGACCATCTCGCCGAGCTGCCCCATGATGCCGTGCTCGTCATCGGCGACCCGGCGCTGCTCCTGGCACAGCGGGGCACGTACCCACACCGCTACGATCTGGGCGAAGAATGGAAGCGCTGGACGGGGTTGCCGTTTGTGTTCGCCGTCTGGGCGGCCAGGCGCGCGGCTGACCCCGCGGCGGTGCGCCGGGCTCACCAAGCCCTGCTCGCGTCGCGCGATTGGGGGCTAGCCCATTTGGACGTGCTCGCGACGGCGGCTGCAACGGCGTGCAACGTGCCTCGCGCAACGTGCCTCGAGTACCTCAGCGGGCTCGACTACGCCCTCACCTACAAGCACCTCGCCGGGCTCACCGACTTCTTCCGCCGCCTCGCGGCGCGCGGGGTCGTGCCCGACGGCTCCCTGCAGTTCCTGCACGTGGCGTGACCATGGTGAATCGCGCGGATTCCGAGTTCAAGAGCTTCCTCGAGCTCTACGAGAAGGCGCCGCTGCTCGAGCTGGGCCGGCTCGCCGACGCGCGGCGCTGGCAGCTGCACCCCGAGAACGTCGTCACCTACATCATCGACCGCAATATCAACTACACCAACGTCTGCGTCGCCGACTGCAAGTTCTGCGCGTTCTACCGGCGGCCCAAGCATCTCGAAGGCTACGTGCTCTCCTTCGAGGAGATCGGCCGCAAGATCGACGAGGTGAAGGCGCTGGGCGGCGTGCAGATCCTGATGCAGGGGGGGCACAACCCCTACATCCCGTTCGCGTGGTACCTGGACCTGCTGCGCTACATCAAGCGCCACCACCCGATCCACATCCACGCGTTCTCGCCGTCGGAGATCGACTTCTTCGCGGGCCGCTTCGGGATGTCGATCGAAGAGGTGCTGAAGGAATTGATGGCCGCGGGGCTCGATTCGATCCCCGGCGGCGGCGGCGAGATCCTGGTCCAGGAGATCCGCGACCAGGTGGCGAAGAAAAAGGCCGGCGCCGACCGCTGGCTCGAGGTGATGGCGATCGCCCACCGGCTGGGCCTCAAGACCTCCGTCACAATGATGTTCGGCCTGGGCGAGTCGCTCGCCGACCGCATCGAGCATCTGGTACGCGTGCGCGAGACCCAGGCGCAGAGCCGGGGCTTCACGGCGTTCATCTGCTGGCCGCTGCAGCCCGAGCACACCGAACTGGAGCACCTGGGCAAGACCGACGCCGTGACGTACCTGCGCACCCAGGCGATCGCGCGGCTGGTGCTCGACAATGTGCCCAACATCCAGGCGTCGTGGGTGACGATGGGGCCGAAGATCGGCCAGGTGGCGCTGCGCTTCGGGGCCAACGACTTCGGGTCCCTCATGATGGAAGAGAACGTGGTCTCGGCCGCGGGCACGACGTGGCGCATGACGCTCCCCGAGATGCGGCGGCTGATCGCGGACGCGGGGTACACGCCGAAGCAGCGCAAGCAGGATTACACCGTCCTGGAGGATGCGGCATGAAGGGCCGGGATGGGGGATGCGGGATGGGGGATGCGGGATGCGGGATGGGGGATGCGTGGTGTGCCTGACGTGCTCATCGTGGTGGGGTCGGACTCCGACAAGATCCGCGTCGAGCCCGCGTTCGAGATTCTGAAGCAGGCGGGCGTCACGTTCGAGTTCCACGTGTCGTCCGCGCATCGCCAACCAGACAAGACCGCCGAGCTGTGCCGCACGGCGCGGGACAAGGGCTTCAAGGTGATCATCGCGGGCGCGGGACTGTCCGCCGCGCTGCCGGGCTACGCCTCGTCGCTCACGGATCTCCCGGTCATCGGCGTGCCGTTCGCGTCGGGACCGTTGAACGGCATGGACGCGCTGCTGGCGATCGCGCAGCTGCCGCCCGGCGTCCCCGTCGGCACGGTGGGGATCGACAACGCCAAGAACGCCGCCCACCTCGCCATCCGCATCTTGAAGCGTCCCTGACATGCGCGTCGGGATCGGCTACGACTCGCACCAATTCGCCAAAGGCCGCAAGCTCATCTTGGGCGGCGTCGAGATCCCGCACAAGCAAGGGCTGGCCGGCCACTCCGACGCCGACGTCGTGGCCCACGCCCTCACCGACGCGCTGCTCGGCGCCGCGGGGCTGGGCGACATCGGCCGACTGTTCCCGAGCGACGACCCGCGGTTCAAGGACGCCGACTCGATCCAGCTTCTGAACCAGGCGTTACTCCGGGTCGTAGAAGCCGGCTTCGCGTTCGCCAACGCCGACGTGACGGTGATTGCCGAGGCACCGCGGCTCGCGCCGCACGTGGAGCGGATGAGCGAGCGGCTCGCCGAGGCGCTGCTGTCGGCGCCGTCGCACGTGTCGGTCAAGGCGAAGACGAATGATGGCATGGGGTGGATCGGCGAGGGGCAGGGGATCGCGGCGATCGCCGTCGCGACGCTCGAGGAGCCCGCGGCGCCCTGACCGATCTCCTCCGTTTCCTCGAATCCCTTCCTCCCGGCCCGCTCTACGGCCTGATCACCGCGCTCGCCGCGGTGGAGAACGTGTTTCCGCCGGTCCCCGCCGACACGGCCGTGGCGCTAGGGGCGTTTCTCGCCGGCCGCGGCATGCTGAGTGCGTGGACGGTGTTCCTGTTGACGTGGGGGGCAAACGTCGGCAGCGCCGCGGGGGTGTACGCGGTGGCGCGCCGCTACGGGCGAAGCATCTTCGCCGGGCGGATGGGGCAGAAGCTGCTGTCGCCGGAGACGCTCGACCACATCGCCCGCCAGTATGCGCGGCACGGGACGTACGGAATCTTCTTGAGTCGCCTGCTGCCGGTGTGGCGCGCGGTGGTGCCGCCGTTCGCCGGCATCGCCGGCGTGCCGGCCGCAAGAGCGCTAATCCCGGTGGCCCTGGCGTCGGGGCTGTGGTACGGGGCGCTCACCTATCTCGTCGCGACGCTGGGCACCAACTTCGACAGCGTGGCCAGGACCCTCGGCCGGGTCAACCGGGTGCTGGGGATCGTCGCGGTCGCCCTCCTCATTCTCGCGGCGTTATGGATTTGGCGGCGTCTGAAGCGGTAACCCCCCCACCAGCCTTTCGGTTGGAGCAGTTCCGCGACTATCTCGCGCTCGAGGCGGGGAACAGTCGTCACACGGTGGACAATTATCTCCGCGACGTGCGCCGGCTCGCCGAGTATGCGGCGGCGCAGGGCGCGCGGGGGCCGGATCAGGTCACCGCGGGGCAACTGCGGGAGTTCATCTACTTTCTCAAGGACCTGGGGCTAGCACCGGCGACGATCCGCCGCCAAATCTCGGCGCTGCGGACCTACTTCCGGTTTCTCGTCGGCGAGGGGCACGCGGCGCGGGACCCGTCGGAGCGGCTCGAGACACCCAAGCAATGGCGCACGCTTCCCGCCGTTCTCTCCGTGGCGGAGGTTGAGAAACTACTTGAACCCGCGAGCGAGGAGCCGCTGGCGATGCGCGACCGCGCGCTGCTCGAGTTCGCGTACGCGACGGGGGCGCGGGTGTCGGAAGTGGTGGGGGTAAAGCTCCAGGATCTGGTTTACGAGGAGGGGTTGGTGCGGGTGTTCGGCAAGGGGGCGAAGGAGCGCGTGGTGCCGATCGGCCGGCGGGCGTTGGGGGCGGTGGCATTGTATGCGCGCGAGGTGCGGCCGTCGCTCGATCGCGGCAAGGGCAAGGGCGTGTTGTTCCTGAACGCGCGGGGGACGCCGCTGTCGCGGGTGGGGGCGTGGGGGATCATCAAGCAGGCGGCGCGGCGCGCGGGACTCACCAAGCGGGTGACGCCGCACACGCTGCGTCACACGTTCGCCACGCACCTGCTCGAGGGTGGCGCCGACCTGCGCGCGGTGCAGGAGATGCTGGGCCACGTCGACTTGTCGACCACGCAGCTGTATACGCACGTGGATCGCGACTACCTGCGCACCGTGCACAAGCAGTTTCATCCGCGGGCGTGATCTCCGATGACTGAACCCACTCCAGGGACGTGGTCGTGATGGCTGCTGGTGTTCTTCATCGGTCTGTCCGCCCCGTAGGCGCGCGTCGCCCGTGACGCCCCCGGTCCAGTACGCTCTGCTCGCCGTCGTCGGAGTCCTCTCCGGCCTCGCTGCCCAGCGGCTCTCGGCGGCGGTTCGGGGATCGATCACGACGCGGATCATTCGCAAGTCGCTGCTCGAGGGATTCGCACTTGTTCCGGGGATCGCGCTCACAAGCGAGGTTCTATCTCACCGCGCTCCGGGCGCCGGTCCCTTCGCGATGTTTGCAGCCGCCGGCGCCTTTCTGCTGCCGTACGTCGCGACCCGGCTGGCAGTGTACCGGTCCATCGCCGCCCGGAGTGCCCGCCGCGAGGCGATGCTGCCGTTCCTGCACTGGTATCAGCTGTTGGCGACGGACGCCGCCGCCGCGCAGGCGTTTCTCACCTCCTATCTCATCCAGCAAGGCCGGCGGGCCGACCTGCTCGCCGAGCTGCGTGGCGCCTGTGCCGACCTGGAGGCGACCCGGCGCGCGGATCCGCTGCTTCCGCTCGCGCTTGCCCGGCTCAGGTCGGAGATCGCCCGGTTATCGGTCACTCAGGTCTAACCACGTCTCCGCGCCGGGGGGAAGGGTGCGCTGCAGCTTGCGTGACACCGCGCGGTTACGGCGTGTAACCGATCACTCCCCAGCCCGACCCTCGTGCCAAGTCGACTACTTGGATGACTTCACCGTACCGGCGTCCGGGGGCGGCGCGGACAAACAGCAGCTGCCGCCTCCCGCCATCGGTCAGCTCGTGTAGTCGAGGTCCCAAGTCGGCCATCGCCACCGCGGCTCCATTGATGGCATAGGAGCCGTCGCTCTTGAGCTCAAGAACGACCTGCGGGGACCGATCGGCGCGCGGGGTGGCGTCCGCAGGCGGAGGGACGTTGACGGCCAGGATGCGTCGCAACTGGATGGACAGCATGAACACCACCAGGAGCACGAGGAGCACATCGATCATGGGCGTGACGTTGATCTCGCAACTCAGCTCCTTCTGCTCGCCGAGCGTCATGGTTGGACTCCAGGAGACGAGGTTGACGCATGAGTAGTGGGGTGAGGTGGCGGGCTAATGACCCCACCATGACGAAACGATGACCAGCGTGTTGCGGTCGGTCTCGGGGCAGTGCAGCCCCGCAGGGATCGCAGTATTCCGCGCCACCCGGCGTGATTTCGCTACCCGATGCCAGCCCAGTTTCTGCTAAGCTCCGGTATGACCGCGAACCACGCGGGGTTCCGGCCGGAACCCAAGTTGCTCGCGCAGCTGCGCCAGGCGATTCGCGTGCGTCATTATAGCCGGCGCACCGAGGAGGCGTACGTCTGGTGGGTGCGACGCTACATCCGGTTCTGCGGGCTGCGTCATCCGCGGGAGCTGGGCCAAGGCGACGTCACGCGGTTCCTGTCGAGTCTGGCGATCGACCGCCGGGTGGCGGCGTCCACGCAGAACCAGGCTCTCTCCGCGCTCGTGTTCCTGTACCAGGAGGTTCTGGAGCTGCCGGTGGGGTGGCTCGAGGCGCTGGTGCGGGCGAAGCGGCCGGCGCGGGTGCCGGTGGTGTTGACCAAGGAGGAAGTGCGCCTGGTGCTCGAGCGGGTGCGCGGCGTGTCGTGGGTGGTGGCGGCGTTGTTGTATGGGACGGGGATGCGGTTGCTCGAGGCGTTGCAGCTGCGGGTCAAGGACGTGGACTTTCTGGCCAACGAGATCACGATTCGGGGTGGCAAGGGCGATCGCGACCGGCTCACGATGTTGCCGGAGCGGTTGAAGGGCCCACTGTTGCATCATC
>Ga0209376_1001625_pt1 | contig 22345 bp, 19 predicted proteins | sample GraSoiAngelo_134_FD_185891 | JGI IMG/M metagenome (GOLD analysis project Ga0209376, IMG submission 185891) | Grasslands soil microbial communities from the Angelo Coastal Reserve, California, USA - 14_0929_05_30cm (SPAdes) (version 2) | ecosystem: Environmental > Terrestrial > Soil > Grasslands ... | reverse complement strand
CGACTATGAGGAGTAACGCTAGCCCAATGGATCCGGCTGCATAGGACTGGCCCACTGCTAGGCCTTCGCTGAAGTTGTGAGCTCCTATGCCGATCGCTATCATCATCGCAAGCCTATAGGGATGATGCTCCTGGAGAATCTGGATCTGTTGAGCCTGCTCAGCCGCACTTAGACGAGAAGTCTCAGGTCCATTCTGCAGACGTGCCTTTACGATCGGAGGTGCCTTTGCCATGTATTTCGCCTCGTACGCCACCAGCCCTAACAGTCCTAGTGCAAGTCCTCCGAAGACAGCGATAAGATCGGTTGCAGCGTCAGCAATGGACCAATTTACTGCGACCATGCTTGACCCTGCGCATGTTGCAGTGTTTCCTGTAAAAGCGCTCGATGCAACGCATGTCGCGGTGTTCCACGCGTGGCTGAACACGTCGATTACGAGGAACAGTAGGATGCCGATCGACAGGGCGTTGAGGAAGCCTTTCTTGCGCGAGCTCACATTTTGGAGAATTGCCAGAGGGAGGCCAAGAAATATCGTGAAACCAGCTATTGCACCCAATAGCAGAAGCTGAGCGAAGTCAATCAATCCGCGGCACGGAATACCGGACGATTGGCCCCCATGTTATAACTTATGTCATAATTAATCATGAGATGTCTGATCACACACTCCACAACAGGGGAGTCCCTAACTAATCGTCTCCACCAAACTTGTTCTTTCTGCCCACTATTCATTTCCCGTAAACTATTTCGTAAGCATTCTTTTCATAGTGACCCCGGGGAGTGGTCGTTTTCCGCGCGCCCCGCCCTTCGTGGCTACCGTTCCTCCCGTAGGGCTAACTAAATACCAGAGCCAACTTGGGGTAGGGTGAACCTGCCCTTGCAAGAGACCCTTAGCCCTGACCTGGTGAGGCTGGCTGCCAAGTCTGCAAGGGACGAGTATACAGACGGCGCTGTCTACCAGATGCTCAGCCGTCACGAAAAGAATCAGTCGTTCAAGAAGGCACTGCAGGATCTCGCCCGCGGCGAGCAATCGCACTACGAATTCTGGAAAGCATACACGCCTGATTCCCCCCTCAAGGTGAACAGGCTCAAGGTCTACTTCACGCTTCTCCTCCGGCTCACCCTCGGCCTAACCTTCACAATGAAATTCCTAGAGAGACACGAGGACGCGCTCCACGAACGCTACCGCCAGATGGTGAAAAACATCCCACTCGCTGACAAAGCACGGTTCGAAGCCATGATGGAAGAAGAGGAACATCAAGAGAGCTACTTGATGGGCGAGATCCATGAGGGACGAGTCAAGTACATGAGCTTCATCGTCCTCGGGCTCGCAGACGCGGTCGTCGAGATATCAGGAATCCACGCTGGCTCCCTCGGAATATATGCGAAGACAGAGCTTGCCGGCCTAGCGGGTGTTGTCGCGGGAATGGCCGCCTCTATAGCGATGGCGTCCGCCGCTTACGCCCAGGCGAAACAGGGCTTCGAAGGATCAGCGAAATGGAGCGCAATCTACACCGGCGTATCGTACATGTTCACCGCGATATTCCTCGCCCTACCCTACTTCCTCACCGGTTCAATGGTCACCGCCCTAGGAGTCTCCTTAGTCGTTGGAGTTGCCCTAGTCGCCGCCATGACCTACTACGATACGGTCATATCAGCGAGAAAATTCAAGAGACAATTTGCAGAGATAGCAGGGATCATAATGGCCGCCTCATTTGCCCTCTACATAGCAGGAACCCTGATCAGACAACTACTCGGAATAGTAATCGGATAGCCGAATCTTACGCGGCAAACTGCTTCAGACGCTCTAGAAGCACCATGCCTCGCCTCAAAGTCCCTAGCGATCCCTTCACCGCATTCTTCTCGGTGAATCTGGAGGACCCATCTGGCTTGGACTTCCCGCCCAACACAAGAACGGGAACAGGATCATCGCTATGTCCCTTATCCTCCACAGGCGTAGAGTGATCACACGTCACGGCTACAACAAGATCTTTCAACCGGGGCGATTTTGCCAACACCGCGAAGAACCCCTTGTCTATCTCATGAATCCTCTCCTTCTTCAGATCGAACAATCCATCATGCCCCGGCTCGTCAGGACCCTTCAAATGAACATACACGAACCCATACTTTCCGAGAGAGTCTAAGACAAGCTCAGCGCGCTTTCGATAATCGCTGGGTCGTGTCCCAGGCTCCAACTCCCTAACATCCATCCCAAGCAATCGTCCAATACCCAGCTCGGCCGGAAGGTCCGCCACCATCAAAGGGTCTAGACCCCACTTCGCATGGAATTCGTCGACCTGCGGCTTGGACGCTCCCGCGTCCCGCATCAAAACAAAATTCGCCGGAACCATACCCTTTCTCCTCCTTGCTTGGTTCACAGGATGATTATCTAGAATCGTTCTAGCTTTGAAGCCGAACTCGTTGACCAAAGCCGCGGTCACAACGGCCTCGTCAGATCCGTCCAGTGCCTCGCACCTTGGAATGTCGTACTCCTTCGCGCCGGGCTGAGCCAGACTGATGTTGCCCTTCCTAACGTATGCGGGATCAAAGTTGGAAATGTTCGACGAAAACCGACGCCCAACTGCACGGAAGACAACCACGGCCCTGTGACCAACGGTTGGCTTGAAGACAAACCGGACACCAGACTTGAGACGCAGTTCTTTGTTCAGAGCAGCGCCGAGCTCTTGAGCCTCGGGAGTCGAGAGGTTCCTGCCAGCTCTCCGGTCCACAAGCTTGTCACCCTTAACGGTCGCAAAGCCGGCCCTGAGTGCGAGATCACCATCATGAAATTCGACACCAGCACCAAGAGCCTCAACCACGCCCCGCGACAGATGAATCTCAAGCGGATCATATCCTAGTAGAGAGAAAACGCCAGCGTCACTCTCAGGCGCAATACCTTCTCCGACAGTATACACCCGTCCCATACTACCTCGCCCCGCTAAACCGTCTAGGTTCGGTGTGGAAGCCTCCTCTAGAGGAGACTTCGTGGGAACAACCCTACCACTTGCGCCGTCTAGCACGACCATGACGATTGGGAGCATTATCGGTAACGCCTTCGGTTTTGATGTTAGGAATTGGTAGAAAAAGAAGCCCTAAAAGAACAAGTACAATGTTCGTTCCAGCTGAACCAGCCCTGTCTAACAGCCCAACCAGCCACATCTCCCATCTCAAACGGACAGCCCTTACCTCCCAGCTCAAGGAACACATGGACAAGGATGTCGTCCTAGCCGGCTGGGTCCACGACGTCAGACTCCTGGGAGGAATATCCTTCATCCTTCTCCGCGACATGAGCGGAATCGTTCAGGTGACCGCCCCCAAAGCCAAAGTCAGCCTTGACATCGTCAAGGAGATCGGCACACTCCACCAGGAAGACGTAATCCTCGTCAAAGGCAAAGTCGTCTCCAGCAAGATCGCAAAGAAAGGACTCGAAGTCATCCCCGAACAGCTCGAAGTAGTGAACAGAGCTGAAACACCGCTACCCCTCGACCCAAGAGGCGTCCAGAACACTCTCTTAGAAACCAGGCTCAACTGGAGATTCCTAGACTTCCGCAGCGAAGAATCCAACGCCATTTTCAAAATCCAATCAAAAATTCTCCAAACGTTCCGAGAATTCTTCGCCACCCGACACTATGTGGAGATACAACCCCCTGTAATCATAGCCTCGGCAAGCGAAGGTGGAGCTGAACTCTTTTCTCTCAAGTATTTCGAGAAAGACGCCTACCTCGCCCAGTCACCACAACTCTACAAACAAATGTGCGCCATATCCTTCGAGAAGGTCTACACCGTTCTACCAGTGTTCAGAGCGGAAAAGTTCGAACAGCCCACTCATCTCAATGAGGTCCGACAGATGGACATCGAACAAGCATTCTCAACAGACGAAGACGTCATGAAGGTCCTCGAGGAATTTCTCGCCGAATGCATCAAGAAGATTGAGGAGTCATGTCATGAAGAGCTTGAGAAAATCGGCCAGAAACTCGAAACTCTGCACTTGCCCCTGAAGCGAATGCAATACAGGGATGCAATCGAACTTTTGCGGAAGAATGGTGAAGACATACAGGTTGGAAATGATTTCTCCAAGACCCAGGAGAAGAAACTCTCACAGCTACTGAAGGAGGAAGCATTTTTCATCGTTGGCTGGCCATCAGAACAGAAGGCGTTCTATGCAATGCCTGACCAAGACGGCAAGACTTCTAGGGCCTTTGACATGATCTATCGAGGATTGGAGATCGCGTCTGGAACCCAACGCATACACATTCCAGCTCTGCTGATCGAACAGCTGAAGTCGAAAGGACTGAACCCTGAGAACTTCAAGTTCTACGTCGACTCTTTCAGGTACGGTGCCCCGCCCCACGCAGGCTGGTCCATTGGATTAGAGAGATTGACAATGAAAATGACAGGCCGGGAAAACATCCGGGAAACAACGATGTTTCCAAGAGATAGGAATCGGCTAAGCCCTTAACGCGTATTCCACGAGCCTATGCAAAAGTTTCCACTCCCCGGATAACGCGCGAAATCGCGAAGCCATTGGGTCCTTCGAAGCTTTGAGGGTGAGAGTCGACCTGCTCAGCGAGCATATGACTTCTTTCGAGAAAGACTCATCGATCATGAGAGCTCGTTCAGGCTCTTCTTGACTATGGTTCTCTCCCTCAGAAGATAGTAAGTGGCCTGCCTTGACCTGAGGCTTATCCTGGCTATTCCTTCGGTAACAAGTCGGATGAGTTTAGTTGGATGAGTATCGACATCATGCCACTGCCATCCTTGACCGTCAGACGATCCCTCGGCCTCCTCATGAGCAACAGCTAGCCGAAGGGTCTTCTCGTATTCCGGATATCGTCCGAGGAACAACTTGACCTTCTCGTGAGACGCCGTTCTATCTCCTTCCATCTTGGTTTCCAACTAAGCCGTTACCTCACATCTGAAGGAGAACATGAGCGGAGATAAATCTAACTCGATACATTGTTAAGATTCCGCTCGCCAAATCCCATTGAGAATAACATAAGTTAAAGGCTTATCCCATGCTTGGCCGAGGTGATTCTTGTTGCCCGATGGGGGCGATCCAGGTCTGCCAACTCCAAAGACGATCCCAATGTAGACAAAACCTTGAAAAGTTTCGACTCCCCCCTATCTTCTTCGAACCATATTTGAGCCATATTGCCCCGGAAGAATACTTGGAGAAGATCAATCGCTTCGTCTCCTTCTTGGACCACCAAAACGTCAAGATCATCATGGCGATGAGAAAATATGGCCTAAGAAACCTCCAGCTCATAGCTAGCAAGACAAACATTCCTCGACCGACAGTCCACGCGAGAGTCTCCAAGCTCGAAAAAGAAGGACTTCTTCGAACTTGGATCCACCCCAACTACGCGAAACTAGGCCTGGTGAGAGCCATGGTCTTCCTCACAACAAAGCCGGGCAAGGAACTTCTTGCTCCCGAAGCACTCCGGGTCCCAGGCTACTGGTTGAGACTCATCAGGTGCATGGGAGAATGCAACGGCTACTACTCGACACACGCGATCCCCCTCGAGAAACGCTGGGATTTTGAACAATACCTCGAAAGGATAGTCGCGTCAGGAATCGCAACAGAATACCGACTCCTATGGCTAGAAGAAGCAGGCTCGCCGCTCCCAGACTTTAGCTACTACGACACAAAGAAGAAAACGTGGACATTCGACTGGCCGAAATGGCTCGACGCTTTAGCCGCAAAACCAGCACAAGCTCAACGGAAGGAAACCCCTCCACCGAGTCCATTTGACAAGAAAGACCTGATCATTCTCAAGGAGTTGATCAAGGACGGCCGAACAAAACTGACTGAACTGGCGCAGTTGTTAGGTATGACAGTCCCAGCTGTCAAATATCGTTTCGACAATCTGGCGCAATCTGGGTTCATACGCGAATACGTCATCGACATGCTGCCTTTCGCTCCTGAAATCTCCGACCTCTATGAGATGGTCCTGGATTTCCAGACGCGGGAGGGCTTGGCCCTTGGGGAGAAGGTATTGAGCAGTCTTCCAATGGTCTTGACTCTTTCCCGGGTGGAGGGTGCCAATTCCATTTCAGTCAGAATCTATCTTCCCCGGACCCAGATGAACAATCTACTCTTGATGTTCTCCGCACTGACCAGGAGGGGAGTCCTAGCAGGATTCACCTATGTCTTGCTTGACCCTATGACTATCAGAACACAGACTTTCGCCTACAAGTTCTACGAGGATAGCACCGGATGGCGATACGACAACTTGGAATATTTTGAAGAGCTAAGGAAGGTGTCATCTGCCTTCGATAAGGAGGATGGTATGCGGGTAATTTTCCAAACTGCGCCGGTCCCGAGCTTTCAGTAGATGTGCTAGCGCTGAACTAGCCTCAACAGCAAACCGGTCCGGGTTAGAATTCGGCTACATCATACTGACAGGTAGGCCCTTCGACGGCTGGAAGGTGACTGCGGGATGTTCCGCTTTGTCGAGGGATGATGCAAGTTTGCGGAGAGCGGCTAGGTATTCGTGGTTGTCATAACGCCATCCCGACTTGTCGTCGAAGGCCTTGTAGTGGAAGGTCTGAGATTGGATCGTCATTGGATCGAGCAACATGTAGGAGAACCGATCTATCGCGTCTCCCCTGACGAGAGCCGATAGCATGGTCAAGAGATTATTGACCTCGGTTCTAGGGAGGTAGACTCTGAGGGTTATCGAGTTGGTCCCTTTTATTCGTGAGTAGTTCAAGACGAACGGTAGGCGTTTGAAGAAGTTCTCCTTTGCGATCATCGCCTTGTGTTCACCGAAGTCCAATCTAACCTCGTAGAGATCCGATATCTCCGGCGGGTAGGGCAGGACTTGGACAACGTAGTCTTGTAAGAAGCCTCGTCGGGCGAGGTTGTCGAACCTGTACTTAGCTGCGGGAAGGGTCATTCCTATCAGTTGGGACAGCTCGGAGAGCTTCTTTCTTGCATCCTTCATCAGTTCTTTGAGGATCAATAGGTCGTTCTTGTCAAAGTCATCCTTCGATGACTCCTTCTCCTCAGGAACATTTTGCACACTCTTACCTCTCATGAACAGACTGAGCCAGCCTGGCCAATCAAACCTCCAGGCCCTCTTCTTGAAATCATAGTATTCGAAGTTGGGAATGTGAGAATGGTAGTCGCCGAGCCAGAATATCCTGTAGCTCGTGGCGAGGCCCGATGAGACTATCTGGTCCAGATATTGAACAAAGTCTTGTCTGTTTTCAACAGGGACAGCATGTTGCGAGTAGTATCCGTTGCATTCGCCCGTGCATCTTGCGATCCAGAGCCAGTAGCCGGGAATCTTCAGGGCTTCGCTAGCTATGACCTCTCGACCTGGTGACGGAGTCAGTAGAACCATCGACCGGGCCAATCCGATCTTGGCAAGGTTGGGGTAGGTCCAAGTGTCGAGCAGTCCCTGAGTACCGAGCTTGTTTACGCGGGTGTAGACTGTGGGATATGGGACGCCGGATTTTCGGGCAATCGACTGAAGGTTTCGAGGCCCGAACTTCTTCATCGCGCCAATGATCTCAACGTTCTCATCGTCTAGTAGTGACATTATCTGGTGGATCCGCTGGAAATACTCGTCTGCCAACTGGTAACTCAAGGTGAGGCCGGATTACGGGAGAAATGGGGGTTATAGAAACTTTGGAAAGGTCCCAGAATTGACCTTGGGTATATTGAACTTTAGCTCGACCTAGTGAAATTAGGGCAACAATTGTAAGAATGCCAAGAAACCGCCCCCAAAAAGCGATATGGTCCAATTCCTCAACACTCAACAAACACCTTCTAAATTTGCGACCTGAGGTTGAAACTAATAGATCGTCTCCGAATAGAGGGTCTAGGAGCTAGCCAACTGTCTGAGGAGTAGATCCATTATCATAACTCTCTTCGCCTTCGAGAGCCCGATCAATGATGCCTATCATGTTCTCAGCGAGTTCTGTGAATTTTCTCGTGAGCGGATCTTTTTGGTGTTCAAGAACAAATACTCCTCTGCTGAGGTTTTCGAAGACATCCGAGTTGAAAGGTAGAGCTGTTAGGACTTGAAGATTGAAGAGGCTTGCTATTTTCTCTCCGACCTTCTTGGATTCCTTCTCTCCCACACTGCTAGGTATCATGTTGAGTATCAAAACCACTGGCTTCCTCAACTGGGTCGCTACTTCGTTCATGACGCCGCTTCCGAACATGTCCTGGTGATCAACCCGGGACAAGAGAACTACGACGTCGCAGACCGCCATGGAGACGATTGTGTCTTTTTCTATTCCAGGATGGCTGTCGATTAGGAGATAGTCAAGCTGGTATTCCGTAGCCAGGCTGTAGAGAACTGCTTTGAAACGGCTCAGATTGAAGCCGGTGTCGACCATTTTGAGAATCTCTTCGAGTCTGTGGCCTGCTGGACAGAAGAGGAGACATCCCGAATCGATCCCAAGCCTAGAAGTTAGATCAAGAACAGCATCCCTAATGGGAATGGCAGACTGGAGAACATCGTTTATCGTCACCTTGATCTCAGCGTCAGATATTCCGAAGATCACGTGCAGTCCAGGCCCTTCCAGGTCAAGGTCGATCACGGCAACCCTCTTACCCAATCGCGCGAGTGTGACTGCAAGATTGGCGCTGACCGTGCTTTTCCCAGTCCCGCCTTTGAAGGATTGAACAGCTAGTATCGTTGCTAAGCCTAGTCACCAGTCCGACTGACACATCTCGGAATCGTTAGACCGAGCGACGAGAGCGTACCACTCAACTAAAGCTAGACGTTACTAGTCTAGCGAGGCAAGAGTAGCTTGCAGCCAAAACACGCTCGTTCCCGTGATTCCACTACAGACACGAACACACACACACACACACTTTACTCCCCAGGCCCCACGTACGGGTGAAGTAGAGTTCCGAAATTCCGAACTCGACCTTCCAACGATTACTCCTTTGGAAGATGTGACATGACCCAGAGCGTAAAACCGTTTTTCATCAAACAATCAGCATACCTCCGAGTACCCAACGACGTCGCAGAACTAATAGACATCATGGGCGCACCCACCGGGGCTGTCGAGCTCCGAATCGACGAAAAAGGCTGCGCCCTTGTCTACACTTTCGCGAAGCAGTCCCGAGCTATCACGGAAGAACCTGAACCAATCGAAGTCCTGGTCGCCGCCCAATAAGCAATCTCAAAGAAAAAACGGACTGCCGACCTCCCCGCAAACAAAACGATTTTTTTCCTTCACAGAATGACCTATTGTGAAATGTTAGCAGACGATTCTTGGAAACGTCGCGCCCGAAACTGGCGCCGAGACAAGATCCTGGCGACGATTTTTCTACGCAGGCAAAGATATCGGCTCGAGAGAAGCTTCAATCGCGCCTCTTCGCGATTCCAACCAGTCAGGAAGTGTTAGAGACTGGCCAAGCGCCTCAATTGGCTCATCAACTCCGAATCCCGGAGGGACAGTGGCTAGTTCGAGCAGAATCCCATTCGGATCGCGGAAATAGATCGACTTGAAATATTTTCTATCCAACACGGGTGTCACATGGACACCGCGGGCTAGCAAACGCTCCCGCCACTCTAACTGCACGTCTTCATCTTCAACTGCGAAAGCGATATGATGAACCGTTCCAACTCCCACATTTCCACCAGGAGCCACGGGCGATTCGATGAAAGAGATCATCGAGCCAGGGCGGCCCCCTTCAAGGCCGAAGACTTGCTGGGCGGTCCCTGAAGACCCTCTCTGATTACCCTTGATCAACTCCATGTTCAAGATTCCTGCAAAAAATTCGCGGGTCTGAGAAGATCCATGTACGAGAGCTGTTACGTGATGTAGTCCCTGAAGCTTCATCTCAACGCTAAGCTCCTGAACCTGCGGAACGTGCGGTTTGACACTCGCTGTATGACTACCAAATGGGAGAATCAATTCTGAATGGGGCGTGTCCGAGTAACCTATGCCGCTTCCTGGGGTCGCAATCTCGAGAATCAGACCGTCAGGGTCCCGAAAATAGAGAGATCTGAAAGAACCTCGATCAAAGGGCCCGAGCACGCTGACCCCGTTTTGTTCCAGCCATGTTTTCCAGTTAACAAGAGAATTCTGACCTCTCGTCGTGAACGCAAAGTGGTGAGTTACGCCAGCGCCCACTTGCCCAAAGCCAACCGCCTTTCCCCAGTCGAAAAAGGTGATCAGGGTCCCTGGGCTTCCCTTCTCGTCGCCAAAATAGAGATGGTAAGCGGAGGGGTCATCGAAGTTCACCGTCTTCTTGACGAGCCTTAATCCGAGAATTCTGGTGTAAAAGTTGACAGCTGACGAAGCGTCAGAAGTGATAGCAGTGATGTGGTGCAGGCCTTGAGTCTTCGGCTCCATTGGTATTCACTGAAGACCATTGGCTCCGTTAAATCTTTCCCAGGAACAAGAAGGCCCGTCGGGAACTGCTGAGAGAATGTGTTATGAACAAATTGACTCCCCATGAGCTGCAGGTCGCGAACAAATGACAACGAAAGCCAACACTATTGCAACCAAGATCGTGTGCACTATCGGCCCAGCGTCAGACTCATCTCGAATGCTGACCCAGCTTATCCAAGCCGGAATGGATGTTGCACGCATCAACTTCTCGCATGGAACCTATGATCAGCACGTTCGCACCATCAAGACGATTCGACAAGTAAGCGAACGTCTCCACCGCCCCATAGCCATACTTCAAGACCTGCCCGGACCAAAGCTACGGGTAGGCAAACTGGCTACTGAGCCTCTTCACCTTCAGAGGCTCGATAAGATCAGCCTGACAACCAAACCGACCAACGCCAAATCCAAGATCCCAATCGCCTATCCTCAGCTCCCCAAAGCCGTCAAGAAAGGCGACACGATATTCCTCGCTGACGGGACCATCAGGATCGAAGTCCTACGAACTAAGAAAGATGAAGTTGAAGGACGCGTAATCAACGGAGGCGATCTGACCTCAGGAAAAGGGGTCAATCTTCCCCGGCTTCGAATCCGGGTTCCCGCAATAACAGGAGAAGATAGGGAACACATCAAGTTCGGATTGGAGAACAGAGTCGACATCATTGCCGTGTCCTTTGTCCAGAAAGTCGATGACATAAGAGCAGCAAGAAAGGTCGCGGAGACCGACGGCCGCCAGATATTCGTTGTCGCGAAGATAGAGAAGAGAGAGGCAGTGGACGATCTCGGTGAGATCGTCCAGGAGGCAGACGGGATCATGGTTGCGAGGGGCGACCTTGGGGTCGAGCTCAAACTCGAGCTTGTCCCGATAATACAGAAGAGAATCATTCACGAGAGCAACCGGCTCGGAAAACCGGTGATAACGGCGACCCAGATGTTAGAGTCAATGGTCTCCTTACCGACACCGACCCGAGCTGAGGTGACGGATGTCGCGAACGCGATCATTGATGGCACGGACGCGGTAATGCTCTCTGAAGAGACAGCGATCGGCAAGTATCCCGTTGAAGCGGTTCGGATCCTAGGAAGGGTCGCGGAGGAGACGGAGCGATTCCTTCCGAAGGAGATCTCAGCTCAACGTAGAGGATGGTACGAGCACGGCCAAGCCGACGCGCTAGCATTGGGAGCTTGCGAGACGGCCCTGCAAGTCTCCGCCTCCGCAATTGTCGCACCGACCCGCACCGGTCGAACCGCCCGTCTTGTCTCTAAGTACCGTCCCCCGCTCCCGATCATCGCCCTGACATCTCATCCAGAGGTCCAACGGCAACTATTGCTCTCCTGGGGAGTTCAAGCTCTTCTAACTAAGGAATTCAGCACGAGCGAGGAGATCTTCGGTGAAGCGGAGAAGACGGTTGTTAGAACGAGACTTGCTAGGAAGGGCGATAGAATCGTCATCATTGCTGGCGACCCCAAAGGCCCGTCTGGCAAGACAGAGATTCTCAAGGTCCAGACGATAAGCTAGACTCTATCGACACTGATTGTTTTCAAAAATGCGAGTCTAATCTCCAAAGGCTTTATTGGTACCGATTCAGGATGAGACGCTTCCCTGCCAAGAGGACCCTTACCAATGCGAGACCATCGACCTACAAACCCTGAAATGCTCAATACGATAAGTTATCTCAAACGCGCTGGCAGGCAACACCAAACCCCCCTTTGGCTAACAGTTGCAAGTTTTCTGGGTAAATCTCGAAGAACCAGAATCGTCCTCAACCTCGGGCAGGTGTCGAGACTCGCCAAGCCGGGAGACGTGATCGTGGTACCCGGAAAAGTTCTCGGATCAGGAATCCCGAAAGAGAAACTCACAATTGCAGCGTTCAAGTTCTCCCCGAGAGCGCTTGTGAAAATAGAGAAAGCAGGGGGAAGGTGCATTCCTCTGTTTCGACTCATCGAAGAGAATCCTCAGGGCACGAATGTTCGGCTTCTCCGCTAGAAACAACAATTCGAATGTCTTCCTCGAAAGATGAAATATAGTAGCCTCCCAATGCCGACTCGTTGGGCCGGTAGTCCAGCCTGGTAAGCAAGATGACGGCACAGAACGGACGTCGCCCTCACACGGCGAAGGTCGTGGGTTCAAATCCCTCCCGGCCCACCACAAGAAGCTCCGAACCAGCGGGGAAAAGATGACACAATGGCCTCGATAGACACGTTTCTTCTGGACCTACTGAAAGCAACAGTTGCCTTGTTTGTAATAGTGGACCCGCTGGGTCCTGTTCCCATTTTTGCAGGGCTAACCAAGACGATGAATCTTGATGAAAAGCGGAAAGTTTTCAGAACCGCTGCGGTTGTCGGGGCCATACTCTTAGCTGCTTTTGCCCTGATCGGTCAGGAAGTCCTGCTACTATTCGGAATATCTCTAGAGAGCTTCCAGATCGCAGGAGGACTGGTTTTGCTTTTGCTATCAATAGAGATCATTTTCCGCGGTGAACGTATGGACAAGCTAACTCTGGTTTCCGCTGAGGAGACAGCAGTGTTCCCCATAGCGTTCCCGCTGCTTGTTGGTCCTGGAGCGATAACCTTGACCTTGATCTCGATTCAGTCGTCCGGAATCATGGTTGCCCTCAGTGCCATCGTCATCGTCATGTTTGTGAGCTGGGTCGTTCTAAGACAAACCGATAGAATCTATCGGTTGCTAGGCAAAACTGGGGCTGCAGTCATAGCGAGAATAATGTCTCTATTTATCGCTGCTATTGCTGTGCAGTACGTTCTCGCAGGAATACAGTTCTACTATCCTCCGCGATGACGTGTTCGGGAAAGTTTCGGGGCTAGAGTTTGGCGAGACCCATACGCTTTAGCTGCTTGTACATGACGAAAACTACCAGAGCGATAATAATGAAGTAGATAACCTGTGAAATGAAGTCTCCATAAAGGAATACCGACGGTTTCCCCGAAACCGGAGATGTAACAGTCGCGTTCAGCGACGCCAGGTTTCCCGTAGGCAAGACAAGTCCTACTATCGGATTGATCAGATCCTTGACAAGAGAGTTCACTACTGCGGACGATGCGACACCTATTACGAAACCAATTGCAAGACCAATGACACCAAAGGTCTGGAGGAAGTCGGTGAATTCTCTTACGAATCCTTTCTTCTTCTCCGTGGTCTTCTCCATCTTATCCATGGAAGGGGACGTTCTGTGATTCAGTGTTTATAATAGCTACGAAGATCCTTGACTTCGAGCACCATATAGGGAGCTGGAGATTTCGTTCCTAGCCTTCAGGCTTGGTTTCCCAGCCTTCATCCTTCCCGGAAGCCTTTGTCGACGGTTCCTTGCTGTCGAAGGATTTCGTTTCCCATCCTTCCTCATCCATTATTACTTGCTCATCATCTTGATGATCTTCTTCAGGCCTACTTGATTGCCGTCGTTGTTTAGCAGCGTAAACACCGAAAGCTACGAAACCGAGAGCGATCACCAGGAAGGCGAAGTCCCCTGTATTACTGTTGCAATTGAAACAACCATAGCGGCCCATTAGAACTTCCCTACTGCCAAAGTTTATCCCCAGAGCCACAGGCACAAACTTTGCTCCCCGCGCATAAACTGCTTTCATGCTCCATGAACCACTCAGAGATCTGAAGAACGAAGAACTCTCTCCACCATTCGAACCCGAAGATAACGATCCGGAGAGAGATCTCACAAGTGACAAGTGTTCGGAGAAGCCCGATGCTGAACCTATTGAACCGCCCAGGTAAATGGCGCGACCTCTGAAGTAGGAAGCGCTTAGACCTATCGAGTCAGACAACGACCTGAACAGCGAAGTGTGCTCAGAAAAGCTGGAAGCGCCACTCAGCGAGGCGTTGAGAGGCTCACTGAAACCCTTGCTCTGAGAAATAGCGAAACCAATGGAATTGCCGAAGGACCTGAAGATAGATGACTTCTCAGAGAGACTCGAGGTCACTCCCAAGGAAGCACTCAGCATTAAGCTCCGACCTCTTTGCTGAGAGATTGAAAGACCAAGTGAATCTGAGAGAGATCTGAAAAGCGAGATATGTTCCACGAAGCTCGATGCTGAACCTAGTGAGGCGCTCAGAGCCTCGGAGAGCCCCCTGCTCACGGAGCTCGAAATGCCAACAATGCTCGACAAAGCCCGGATGATGGAAACATGCTCAACGGAGCTGGACGCCGACCCTAGCGAGGCGCTCAAGTATATTGCACGGCCCCTGAAAAAGGAAGACGAGAGACCTATCGCGCTTGACAGGGACCTGAACAATGATACATGCCCGACGTAACTCGAGGCTGAACTCAACGATGCGCTAAGGTTTACAGCGCGGCCTCTGAAGAAAGATGATGTAAGACCCAGCGAGCTAGACAGAGACCTGAAGAGCGATGTGTGCTCTACAAAACTTGAGGCAGAGCCCAGAGCAGCAGTCAAGATCACAGCGCGACCTCTAACTACAGAGCTCGAATATCCTAGCGAACTGGAAAAAGATCTGAACAGGGAACCATGCTCAACGAAACTAGAGGATTGACCCAGCGCAGCGCTCAGAGCTTTGGCCAGACCCTTAGCCTCAGAACTAGAAAGACCAAGGGACCCGAAAAGAGACCTGAAAAGCGAAGTATGATCAACGAGACTTGGGGCTGAAGCAAGAGAACCTGACTGAGACCTGAAGAACGATGACCTCTCCGCAAGGTTCGAGGCCGCAGAAATCGAGGCACTCAGAGACCTAAGCAAGGAAACATGCCCGACGAAACTCGAAACTGAACTGAACGAACCGAACAAGGACTTGAAAAGCGACGCATGCTCAGCGAAACCAGAAGATTGACCAAGCGACACGCTCAAGTTTACAGTACGACCCCTAAAGAGAGACGCCACAAAATTTAGCGAGCCAGATAGCGATCTAAACAGCGAAACATGCTCAACAAAGCTTGAGACTGAACCTATCGATGCACTCAGATTCACAGTGCGACCTCTGAAGAACGAGGCTGCAAGATTCAACGAGCCGGAAAGAGTCCTAAATAGAGAGTTGTGCTCAGCGAAACCTGAAGCTGAGCCTAGAGAAGCACTCAATGTCACAGCGCGACCCCGCAGGAAAGAAGCAGTAAGACCCAACGATCCAGAGAGAGACCTGAAGAACGAGGATTTTTCGGCAAGGCTCGAAGTCGAACCTAAAGACGCGCTAAAGGACTTGGCAAGACCCTTAGCCTCGGAACCAGTAAGTCCAAGCGAACCAGACAAAGATCTGAGGAACGACGACCTCTCTACAAGGCTCGGGCTTGCGCTGACTGATGCGATCATAGACCTGAAGAACGAACCATGCTCTATGAAGCTCGAAGCTGAGCCCAGTGAGCTAGAGAGAGACCTGAACAACGAAGAGTGCTCTGCAAAGCTTGAGGCTGAACTCACCGAACCAGATAGAAATCTGAATAGGGACACATGCTGGACAAAACCTGAGACCGAACCAAGCACCCCGGAGAAAGACCTCAACAGTGAAGACCTCTCGGCAAAAATCGAGGTCGGAGACAACGAACCCGACAAAGACTTGAGCAATGAAAGACGATCCGTAAAGCTTGAGACTGAACCTAATGCGCCGCTCAATATTACAACACGAGTTCTCAACATAGAACTCGAAACACTAAATGCACCTGAAAAGGACCTACCCCACGAAACCTGCTTCGCGAAACTTGACACCGAACCCAAGGAGGCGCTCAAAAACTTGGCAAGACTTTTGGCCTCAGAACCAGCAAGACCTAGAACACAAGAAAGGGACTTGGCAAGACCCTTAGTCTCAGAACCGACTAAGGTCAGCGAGCCCGATAGAGACCTAAACAGTGAAAACTGCTCAGCAAAACCGGAACCCAGAGAGAGCGAACCGGACAGAGACCTGAGCAACGAAAGCTGATCGGTAAGGCTCGAGACTGCACCGAGCGAGCCAGACAAGGATCTGAGAAGCGAAGCATGTTCGACAAAACCAGAGGCTAGAGACAATGAACCAGACAGGGATCTGAAGAGCGAAGTCTGCTCCGCGAGACTCGAAGCTGGACCCAGCGAACCAGCCATAGCTTTGGCGAGTCCCTTCGTCTCAGAACCGGCTAGACTCAACGAGCTCGACAAAGATCTCGAAAGAGAAGACTTCTCAGCGAAGCTTGAGGCCGAAACAAGAGAGGTTGTAAGGCTCCTAAACAACGAAATCCGTTCAGTGAAAACTGACCCGAAACTTAGTGTTCCGGTAAGAGTTCTGAACACCGAATTTTTCCCTGCGAGATTCGCGCCCAAAGTCAATGACCCGATAAGAGTTCTGAAAACGGAGTTCTTCTCAGCCAAGCCAGAAACCCTAGTAATTGTGGCGGTTGGACTCAGAGTACACGTCGTCGCGACTCCAGCTTGAAGAGTACAAGAAATAGGAGTCGTGGTAGAGACTTGAGTTGAAGTGAACATCATTCTCATCGTGAGCATGATTGAACCCGTCAGCGTTCTAAAGACAGAATTTTTCTCTCCGAGACCTGAGGCTAGAGTCAGAGCGCTGCTGAGGGACCTGAATATCGAATTCCTCTCCGCAAGGCTGGAGGTTGAAACCAGTGAACCGCTCAGAGCTTTGACGAGACCTTTGGTTTCAGACCCAACTAGACCTAGAGAGCCACTGAGACCCTGACTATAGCTTAGCCCAAACGGGGCGAAGACAGATGATGCGGAGGAGACAGTGGTTTCTGTGACGGTTAGTCCGTTCGAATTGCCAGTTGTGGCATAAGAGATCCAATACTCAACTGCTATGAATTTGACATTTGAAAATGGTCCAATAGTCCCAGTGGTGAATGTGTATTTTTGAGCGGATGCAGTTGCTAGGATATTCGTCGCGTTGTCCCAGTTCTTGAAAAGGGAAGAACATCCCGCTCCCACGGTTGTAGTATTGCAGTTCCAGACGGTTATCCAAAGATTCCCAGCCTGACCCCCCCCTCCGATGTTGGTCAGGCTGATTGTAATGTTGAAAGTCCATATTCCGGACGGAATGGTTGACCCTCCGAGGGTTGTGTTGTAAACCCAAGCATATCCGGATGGGCTTGATGTGGAAGGAGTGCCCGTGGTAGTCGTGGCCGACAGGTCTGGTTCAACTTGGTATTTTCCGGCGGTTTTGCCAATTTTTTGACTTGTGGTGGTATCCGGTGAACCTGCGGTTAGGTTAAGATTTTCACATTTACCACTACAGGTGCCCATAGTTGAGCTACCAAGGTAGAACGTATGCCCACCGGTTGCGTGACCCTCGGGAAAAGTTGCTCCTGCGACGATTGCAAGAAACGTTAAGACGATGAAAGAGATTTTTCGCGCTTCATTTCCCTCCTAACGAAAAGGACGCAACGGTCACTAGGCCTCGCAACAAAGTGTTGATGAGGGACTTAGGGAATAGTTCGATTCCGCTTGAATAAGGAAACGAGAGGGCCCTATACCCGACCAAGGTCTCGAGGAGACCAACCTTCTTCGAGGTTGAAGTGCGCTGGCGCGCGAATACACATGTTGTAACACTTGGTGTTCGGCTATTGGAACCAGGAGACAATGCAATAGCTTAGCCTGTGAGGTGGATCGTAATTGACAACCCAGGAAAGGTTGCCCTTGTTCTCGATGGATCAAGAAAAAAGTTCAGAATTAGGAGATTGCTCGGAGATTGAAACATCCGAGTCTCGGGGTTTAGTTCTGTTCAGTGAAGGACATGGCACGTTTTAGCTCCAGGTCCAGGAGATAGACCACGTTATCTGAATCGTATCAGCCGGCTGGAGGGTGATGGCTGTGAAGGTCGACGCCGCAAGATTTACTCTGGTAGCACTGTTGTTTGCCGCCTGGTTGACAAGGCAACTCTGAGCGACCGTCGTAGCCACTCCACTGTCTGTGAAAGTTATCTGCACTGTCGAGGTCTGAGGTGAATTGCCAGAGATGTCTCCTACAGTGGTCGCAGCCGCTGCCACGAATCCGTTAGCCGTAAGCTCCGCACCACCATTCTGACCTCCTGAACCACCTGCATTACCGCAGTCTCCGCTCGATGCTGCTCCATTCACGCCTGTAGAGCTTTGGGTGGCGAGGGGAGAAGCGGTGTTACTTGACATGGCGATGAAGTTGAAGCTGCAAGTCGCCGATACTGCACAAAAGCCCTCGTTGTTGCGAATAACCAACTTCTCGACGTACTGCGCACCGGTGTTGAAGATTACGTTGTGTGTCGTTTGACACTGTGAGGTGCCGCCAGCGGGAGTATAACACTCTTGGAAGTTCGCGTTCAACACCTGGTAGTAGTGTCTATTGCCCCAGGGATTCCAGTTGCCGGTAGCTACGTAGCCTCCAAGGATGAAACTTGAGACGGCAAGGCTTGTTGCCAAGAGAGCTATGGCGCCTCTTTTCTTTGTCAATTCTGCTTTGAGAAACTTCATTCTACTCTCTCACCTCCCCGATCCTTCTTCTCTAGTAACGACGGACCACGCGAGAAGCCCGACTTCTAGTCTGTGTTACCCTATGAAACCTGAACCGGTACTATGTCAACCACTTGGGAGAGTCAGAGACAATTCTCACAATAGATATTCTTCCATGATTCATTCTTGATTCATCAAAAACTCAAAGACGGGCCAGCACCCTAGTGCTTGCCCTCTTCTTTCTTGAGAGATTCCTCCCAGTCTCTCTTCATAGAAGGCACTTGTAATGAGGGACCAATTTCCAGAGGCAACGACACCATGGCTGTTGGCGATGACTCTTTGGCCGCAGTCTTGCGGTTGCGCTTACCACGGAACACTTCACGTAGAAACCCGAACACACTGAGACTGATGAGGACCGCAGAGACTGCAAGTATGAGAATTGTCCCAGGTGTTGGGTTCAGTCCCGTTTGGGTTGTCGAGCTCGAGCCTGTGATTACCCCGCCCACACTGAGAGCTCTTTCGTAGACCAACCTGTCATAGAAGAATACACTTCCGCCCGTGATCAATAGTGTTGAGAACACTAGCAGCCCCAGCCTGAGAATATTCTTGCCGCCAAGATCGAAGAGCCCCTTCATACCTTTCATTCTATGCCACCCGATCCTTCTTCTGGGACTCCTCCCGCTCTCCGAGAATATCCTTCAGATCCAACGGCTCGTATATCTTCGGCGTCTCCACAGGAGCGGATACTGAAGCTGGCGATAACTCCGGTCCAGTAGATTTGCCGATCCGCTTGAATGTCTTGTGCAAGAACCCATATGCGCATAGTCCAACGAGGAGGGCCGGGACGATAAGTATCACAATTGTGAGAGGAGTGAAGCTAACATCAACACCGCTGAGATAAGAAGAAACGAAGAGAACGGAGACAATCATCGTTGGTGTCGTAATTGTCCCGGAAAAGGCCGAGGCTATCGCCGTTTTTCTGCGAACTGCGGCGAGGTAAACGTTCAGGCCCGCAACACTGCAAACTGACAGTGTCAGATAGAAGACGCTGATCCAAAAGCGCGACGCATCTATTACGCTACTCGTCCCAAATCCTTCAGTCACAACGAGTTGTCCCAGCCCCAGCCCAGCCGCACCCTGAAAGAGCCATTGTGCGGACGATGGAATATCTCGGTCGAGAAGTACGCTCACGAGACTCATTGCTGCGAAAATCTCTATTCCCAGCAACGTGAAGAACTCGGGTAGCAGCCCCATTTGTTCAATAGCTCTTTCTTCAGTTTTAGTTATCCGCGAGGTGGTGGGATCGTTCGCGAATTGAGTAGACGAGTCTCTGGCCCGTTTCTGATTCTTCGATGGTCAGATTGAGTATGCTCTTGTCCTCGATTTCTAGCAACCGTGCAAGGTCCTTTGGAATCAGAAGGTATTTGCTTCCCTTGATTCTTGTGGGTGTTAGCTGAATCGCCATGTTCTACAACCAGGGTTGATTACAACTTAGCTGTCGCCTAGCGATAATCTGGGCGTAACTCTGAGGCTGTCTTCCCAGTCACAAGTTTCCCGATCACGAAACAATGGGAAAAATGATATCGGGATGTGAAGCCAACTCTTGTTCGATTTCCGACGCCGTTCGAGAAATTACTGGAAGATGTCAAGTGTGGACTGTAGTCCCGGGACTCGGCCGAGAACATACCCGCGGATTCCCTTTCGCAGTTTTGGCGCCCTTAAATATGACATACGTCATGCCGCTCTTGTAGAGAACAGAAAAAGGACGAACAAGGCACGTATACAACACAAGAGGGAAAGTGAGAAGGAACAGGGATTGAGCCAGCTAGAAATCAAAGACCTGCATGCTTCCATTGAAGGGAAAGAGATACTGAAAGGCGTCGATTTTCAAGTCAAACAGGGCGAGATACACGCGATAATGGGACCAAACGGTTCCGGAAAGAGCACGCTTGCCTCTACGATAATGGGGCACCCGAAGTACAAAGTGACGAAAGGCGACATCAGCTTCGACGGACAAACACTCCTGAACCTAGCGCCGGACGCTCGAGCTAGAAAAGGAGTCTTTCTCGCATTCCAATACCCCTACGAAGTCCCAGGAGTATCACTCTCCACATTCCTCCGAACAGCCTACAACTCAGTCCGACAAGGAGGAAAACGAGGAGACCTGGGACAAGAAATGGTCTCAGTTCTCGAGTTTAGAAAACTCCTGAAGGAAAAACTCAAACTTCTCGACATGGACGACTCCTTCGCAACACGGTACTTGAACGAAGGGTTCTCCGGAGGAGAGAAAAAGCGCTGCGAAATACTCCAGCTAGCCGTTTTACAGCCGAAAATAGCCGTTCTGGACGAAACGGACTCCGGACTGGACATAGATTCGGTCAAAATCGTCGCCGAAGGCGTGAACAAGCTGGTAGGCCCCGAAATGGGCGTCATGATCATCACACACTACCAGAGAATCCTCCGATACATCAAACCCAACCACGTACACATCCTCCTCGACGGCAGAATGGTAAAGTCAGGCGGACCTGAGCTCGCCGACGTTCTGGAGGCAAGGGGTTACGATTGGGTTAAAAAGGAAGCTCTGAACTAGGATTGGGTAGAGAATAATGGCAATTAGCATAACCGAAAAGGCAGCGGTCAAGGTCCAAGACTATTTGAAACAGGTCAGCGACCCGTCCCTCGCCCTACGCATCTTCGTCAAAGCAGGAGGATGCGCAGGATACCAATTCGGTCTCAAGCTGGACAAAACCAGCGACAGCGACATCATTGAACACAAGAACGGGGTCAACATCGTAGCCGACCCGAAGAGCGCAGACCTTCTCGGAGACGCCGAGATCGACTATGTCGAGACAGAGATGGGCGGCGGCTTCAAATTCAACTTCCCAGAAAGCTACCTCACCTGCGGCTGCGGCCACAGCTTCGTACCGAAAGGCAAGGAACAAGCAACCGGGGCCCGCAGTCCCGAAGAACACCACGCCCACTACTAAGCCTCCCCTAACTTTTCCCGGACAGTTTGCCCAGAGCACTGTCAGGGGATACGCTACGCAAAAACAGGCGACAACATACATTCACGAAAAGAAACCGTACGACGTCGAAAAGATCAGAAATGATTTCCCGATCCTCAAACGCATTATCAATGGAAAACCGCTAGCATATCTAGACAGCGCGGCCACGACCCAGAAACCTCAAGACGTAATCGACGAGCTGACCCGTTTCTACAACGAGTACAATGCGAACGTTCATCGTGGAGTCTACAAGATCAGCGAAGAGGCGACCGCTGCCTATGAAGAGGCACGGGCTAAGATTGCTCGGCTGATAAACGCGAACAGTCCGAACGAGATCATCTTTGTACGCGGGACGACCGAGGCCATCAACCTAGTCGCCCAGTCTTGGGGCCGGACAAATATTGGTCTTGGAGATGGAATCATTCTAACCGAGATGGAGCACCACAGCAACATCGTCCCATGGCAACTGCTCGCCAAGGAGAGGGGTGCGCATCTGAAGTACGTAGGGTTAACCGATGATGGCCATCTGGTCCACGAGGATTTTCGCCAACACCTGGAATCAGGCGGAATCAAACTCGTTACTATGACTCACGTGTCGAACGTTCTGGG
>Ga0209376_1001624_pt1 | contig 22352 bp, 25 predicted proteins | sample GraSoiAngelo_134_FD_185891 | JGI IMG/M metagenome (GOLD analysis project Ga0209376, IMG submission 185891) | Grasslands soil microbial communities from the Angelo Coastal Reserve, California, USA - 14_0929_05_30cm (SPAdes) (version 2) | ecosystem: Environmental > Terrestrial > Soil > Grasslands ... | reverse complement strand
CGGAGGCGACGGCGAGGAGTCGCTCGGGCTCGGTCCACCGAGACCTTCGCTCAACGGGTTCCCACGATTCGGACAACGATCTTCCCACGGTCCCATGCCTCGGACCCTAAAAAGGCGTTCGTGCGATTCTCAGGATTGCGGCGTCTGTCCTGCCACCGGGAAAAAGGGAGAGCCCGGATTTTGGCGGCTTTCTACTCCGCCATGCAGTCCATCCACGCCTGAAGGGCGTCATGGGCCGCATTGAGGTCCACCATCCGCAGCTCATCCGCGTCTTCGATCACAAACCGCTCGAGGATAATTCGCTCCCCCTCCCGGCGGAAGGTGATGCGCATGCACGGGACGGCGAAGGGGCTCCCCGATTCGACGAACCAAGGTTCAAACGCCAGGGACAGGGACTCCCCCTCTTCCGTCACACAGTACCCACGTACGCGATCGAGCCCCGCAGTGAACCGCGAATACGAAGCCGCGATCGGCTCGAGCGAGGTCCCCCCCGAGACCCCTCGCTCCACGCCCACAGGCCCTCCCGGTTAGACGTTCTTCGGGACGGTATATGGTATCTCTGGACCGGTTTTTGTCGGCTGCGTCTCAGGGCGTCCGTAGGGCCGAATTGTCTCTCCGGACCCGGCGCCACCGGTGGACGAAGTACACGGAACTCACCGCGCCGACTGCCGCGACCGCGATCAGGGCCGCCGGGGTGACTCGAGCCATGTCGAACCGCCAGTTCCGGAGGCCGAGGGCCATCTCGGATCCGCGCAGCGCCGGCTCTACGTTGTTGTGGACGACCGCTCCGATGCTGTTCGCATTCTGCGAATTGAAGTCGAGGCCGACCTCGAACGTGAACGGGGCCGCGCCCAGGGTCGCATACAGCCAGTCGTCGCTGTTCCCCGGGTTGACGTGGGTCGCTCGACCTTCCTGGAGCACCTGGTATCCGTTCGCGTCCGCCATCTCGACGGCGAAGTTACTGAGTCGGTCGTCGTCCGCGGTCGGCAATCGCGTGTACGACCAGGGATAGAGAATCCACTGTCCGGCGCTGTGATATGAGAGCGACAGGACCGGAGGGTGCGCGAGCGCGAAGTCCCGGATCGCCTGGCTCTCCGGTTCCGAGAAGGGGCCGGTGCCCCGATACTCGCGATCGCTCGTCGACGTGCCGAATCCTCCGTCGCCCCACATATACCCGTAGTTCCGGTTCAGGTCGACGCCGAACGTCCCATCCCCGTTGTCCCTCCGGTTCTTCCGCCACGTCGAATCGTTCAGCCGGGCGTACTCGAGGCCGTCCGGATTCACCAACGGCACGAACCAGAGATTGGCGCGGGCCAGGATTGCATCGACGCGCGAATCGTTGCCGGCGTTCAGGAGGACGTAGCGGAGGAGGTAGACCACGACCTCCAGCGAGATCCACTCCTCGGCATGGTGCAGGCCCATGAACAGGACGTCCTTCTTGGTCCCGCCCGGCACGCTAACCTCTGCGGCGAAGAGGCTGCGATTCGCGAGCCCTTGCGTCGTCTCCCAGCTCGATCCGATTGCCGTCACCGTCAAGAGGGAGGGATGCGCGCGAGAGAGGTTCTGCAGCTCGGAGACGAGGGAAGCGTACGTGTGAAACGTGGTCGGCGCGGTCGGCAGACGTCCCGTTGGCGAGATTACCGCCACCGCTGGCCCGGAGAACCCGGTCAGGAGGAGGAACGGGACCGCGAGGATCGCCATCCACCGAACCCGATGCGCTGACGGGGCCGACAACGTCCACCTACCAAAAGCCGACGAGGAGGATCGTGATGCCCGCGGTGATCGCCGACACGATCCCCAGGGTCGACAGCGTCGGGATGATCTTCTGGCGGAGCACCTCGTTGGCGATCAGGCCGGGGATGATGAATCCGATCACCTGGAATCCCGGGTCGAGTCCCGTGAACGGGCCTACGATCAGTTCGATGGCGATCGACAGGCTCATCGCGGCGAGCATCGTGATTGCGAAGCGGCGACGGCCGAACAGGATTGTGAAGCGCGATGCATACCGCATCAGGGCGGCGGTCGTCAGGGCGATTGCGAGCGTGTACGCGACCACCTCGGGACGGAGCAAGAGGAAGAGCGCGACGTAGCCCGGGACGACGACGCCTCCCGGCGACAGCAGGCTGCGCTCGTACCAGAACATGCTGACGGCGATGCCCACGAACACGGCGGTTTGTAGGACGAGTACGCTAACTCCCAGTGTGACCATCGGATCCTCTCCGAACGAGTTCCTCGACGAGACCGTAGCCGATCGATGTGACCATGTTTCCGCATGCGAGGACCGCGCCGCCGGGTGGCGCGCGGGCGTCGACCGCCTCGAGGATTTCGCGCGGCGTCGCGTCTTCCATCTCGGACAGTTGATCGCGCGGATACCCGCTGCGGACCGCCTCGCGGACGAACGCTTTCGTGTGTCGCCCCGTCACGATGACGGAACCAAACTGGAGCTCGCGGGTCATCGCCCGAGCGAACTCGACGCTCCGAGGCGCGCGATCGTCCCGGCTGTTGAACAACCCGACGAGCGGTCCGCCGTCCAACTTCTTCCGACGGATCAGTTCCCGTTGCAACTCCAGGAGAGAATCGACATCGTTCACCCCGAGCGCACAGACGAACGTGTACACACCTGCGTGGTTCTGCCGCTCGAAGAGTCGCACGGTCCCGTAGTCCGGCGTCGAATGCAACATCCCCTCGAGGGCACGCGCCCGATCGAGTCCCAAAAACTCGCAAACGCCGAGGGCGAGGGCCACGTTTTCTTTGAACGTGATGTACGGGAACGACTCGAGAAGCGAGTCGGAGACTCCGTCGGGAGAAACCGCGATGAGGGTGGCGTCGCGTTTCTCCGCTTCGTCTCGGAGCGTCGGAAGCAATCGCTGTTCCGCGGTGATGACTGTCCCGTTCCTCGGAATCGCATCGCTCAGAGTCCTGGCGCCGGTCCCGAGGTCCGGTCCGATGACCTCCAGGTGGTCCCGACGAATGTTCGTGATGACGGCCAGCGTCGCGCGGATCAAGGTTTCCTGCGAGACTCGGCGGAGCTCCGGATCGACGGCCATGCATTCGATCACGATGGCTTGGGCGTGCTGCTCCTGTGCCAATCGCACGATATCCTTCTGTTCCCGCAGGTTCGCGGTGGGGGTAGGCGGACGTTCGAGGACGGTCTCCTTCCCTGCGGCATCGATGAGGACGGGCATCTTTCCGGTCGTCTTCACGACGACCCGGAGTCCGTTCGCTCGGAGCGCGGCGCCGATGAGACGACAGGTGCCGGTCTTCCCGCGGCTTCCGTCGACGTGGATCCGGATCGGGATCGACTCGAGGCGGTCCGTGTGGCGCCTCCATTCTCGGACCCCGAGAAATCCGACGACGGCCCAGACCGCGGCGACACCTACGACAAGCGGAGCCCAACCCCAGACGGCGACTAGGCCAGTCCAGTTGGACGGCACCACGAATCGCGAGGCGATGGCGAGGATCAAGAGCGGGGCCCAGATCAGAAGCCGCCACGCGCCGGCATGTCGGTCGGGATTCGTTTCCAGGCGCCCCATGTCCCTTTCCCCTCCTAGAAACCCGGGGGTAATGGGTCTATGCCGAATTCCATCTCCCAACGCAGGATAAAGGTTCTTGAACGGTCCTCGACGCAAACGATATTCTCTGATGTGAGAACGTTTTTTAGTCGCACGGGACGCTCGCTGAAAGGGCTGTGCGAATCGCCATATAGTTTCACGCCAATTACTATATCGGGAGCGGGGCGGTGGAGGGGAGTCGGAGACTCCAAGCGATCTCCAATCTGTGGAAGGCACCCCGGGTCCTCCTTCTCATCGGCGGCGTGTTGTTCCTCTCCGGACAAGGGTTCCTCGCGGCGTCGTTCTTGCAAGGGACGCAGGGGACGGTCGCGACGATTCCGGCGGGACCCGCGTGGTTCTATGTGTACGAGATCAAAGTGCTCGGGAGCAGCCGCATGTCCGGGCAATTCGCCGATCTCGCCGGCGACGTCGTGAACCTGTACGTGTTCGGCGAAAGACAGTACGAAGTCTATGCGTTCATCGGCTTAGGCCGAAGTCTGTTTTCTGCGAACGGCTCCTCCGGTTCCTTCGCAATCGATCTCCCAAGTTCCGGGACGTACTACCTCGTCTTCGCGCACGGCGCCGGATCCGAGGACTCGGCGCAGGACGTCCGGGTGTCGTATCGGGTCGCGGGGATCGAGCCCGAGTTCATTGGGCTCGGGTCTGCGCTCATCGCACCCGGAGTCGCCCTCGTCGGCCTCGGACTCCGGATTCGCGAACGGGGCCGTCGGTCGACGACCGGTCCGATGTGAGCCCCTCCTTAGGGGGGCGTTTAAGAAGACGGCTGCGTCCGCGCAGCCCAAGCTAATAGGTCTCCACGGTCAGGCCCCGGATTCGTGCGAATGCCTGGTCCCGAGTGAGGAGCCGCTGCCCATGCCGTTTCGTGATGGCCGCGATGATCAGGTCCGCGCTCGAGAGTTCCTCGCCATGCGAAATCAAAAGAGATCCGAGCCGGCCCGCCTCCTCGCAAGCCTCGAGGTCGAAGGGGAGCAGCACAAGGGACCCAAGCAGCTCACGAGCCCGATCGAGCGCTCGCCCCCCGCGCAATGCGGCACCGATCAGGATCTCCGCGGCCACCGGTGCCGTGACGCATTTCGGTTCCCCCGACGTCTCGAGGGCCTGCGCGCGCGCCACCGCTTCCGGGTCCTTCCTCAAGAGATCGATGAGGAACGATGTTTCTAGGCTGACCAGGCGACTCACTTCCGGCGGCGGCCGATTTCGCGGCGGAGCTTCGCCTTCGAGAGCCGATCCCCTGCTTCGAGGAAGGAGAGGTACGCCGTCATCTTTTCCTCAGGAAAATCTCTCCAGTCCCCCGCGAATTCCAGAAGCGACCTGTTTCCGCGGGCGAGCCGGCGGACGACGTCACTGAAACTCTCTCCGTCCTTCTTGAGTGCGGCGAGCGCGAGATACGCGTCCTCGGAGAGGGTGACCGTCTTCACCGGCATATCTGTGTTGATGTAAACACACATATATCAACATTATCGACCGGTCGATGAATCCCATTATATTCGGGGACGCCATAGGCGCATCCGGGTGTCCGAAGCTTCCCTCGAACGCCTCCGGAAGTTCTTGCTACCCCTGGAGCTCGCGGAAGCGGAGCTGAAGGCGAAACCGGCCGCGGCCGTGATGGTCATCCTTCGCGGCGGTCCCCGCGGTCTCGAGGTGCTGTTGGGCGAGCGGACGAAACGCGAAGGCGATCCGTGGTCCGGGCAGATCGGCCTTCCGGGCGGACGCCATCGCAACGAGGACCCGACGATGCTCGCGACCGCCCTTCGAGAGACGAAGGAAGAAGTCGGGATCGACCTCGAGGGTCGGGCCGAGATCCTCGGTCACATGCCGCCTCGGGCACCCGGCAACAAGCCGGAGGTGCTCGTCGTCCCCTACGTCGCCCTGGCGACTGAGCCCATCGAGGCGACCCCGGGGCCTGAGATGGCCTCCGTGTTCTGGGTGTCCCTCGAGGCTTTGCCGGCGACCCAAGGCACCTCGACCGTCACGACGATTCTCGGAGAGTTGATCGTCCCCGCCTTCACCTACGAGGGACGACTCATCTGGGGTTTCACGTATCGGATCCTGGAGGAGCTGCTCGTCTTCGTCGGGCTCAGCGCTTGAGGCGCGGATCCCGCGGCGGGTTCGGGCCGTGCAGGAGTCGCTCGAGCAGATCCGGGTCATCGATGGCGGCGACGAGGTCATGGCCCGAGATGTTCTCCAAGTCCCGCGGCGGCACCACGGGGCTCTCTCGAGAAGCCATCTTCGAGGCACGCACCGATAGATGCGCTGCGTCGACGGCCTTGCGGAGGGCGCCCGCGGAGACGACTTCTTTCTCCAAGGGCTTCGGGGTCAGCTCGATCCGATGGTGGGCTTCCCGTCCCGCGGCCGTCAGGGTGTCGAGGCGCTGACCGCATTCCGGGCATCGCACGGATCCGGAACGGACTCGGGTCGGGCGCATCCCGGCGGCGCTGATGAGCATCCGCAGGAACAGGTAGATCACGATCGTCGCGAGGAAGTACGCCTCGAGCGGCGCGTTCGAGAGGGCGAACGGTCCGCTCAGATACAGGTTCTCATGATTGATGAAGAGGAACGATGCCAAGCCGGCGAGGCTGACGATCGCCAGTTCGCGTGCCGCCGAGCGTCGCTCGCGGGTCCGGAAGCCTGTCAACGGATTCCCTCCGACCGGGCCGACCTTCACAAGGAATCCGGCCCCCCTCGGCACGACGCACGACTCCCGGCGGGATATACCTTTGGACGGACGGCGAGCGGATATCAAAAATGAGAAGGAGGGGATGAAGTATATCCGATTCCCCGGTAGGAATGGGGCGAGTCGGTGGCGAATCGATGAGACCGAGGACCCTGGCAGTCATCTTCGGCGCCTTCTTCGCGGTCGTCGCCTACTTCGCATGGACGTTTGCGGCGGCCTTGAAGCCACCGGGTTGGTTCCCCGCGGACATCACGCGCTGGATCTACACGACGTACATGCTCGTCGCGGCGATCTTCCTCGTCGGGCTCGGTGGGCTCGCCCTGAGCATTCGCCGTTCGTTCGCCCGTCAAATCCGCGAACTCGAGGGAAGACTCCAGCGAGGCTCGTCAAATCCAGGCTACAACGCGTTGCCGCCGCCGCTTCCGGAGACGACATCGAGCCGAGACCATGTCGATCGGGACATCGACGAGTTGCTCGAAAGCCTCAGCGAGGTCGAAGCGAGTGCGGCTCGGGACGCGCGGGCGATGGACTTGGAGCCGGGCGGCGTCCCGGACGTGCCAACGATCGAGGCGACGGACCGGGAGATCGCGGTGCGCCGCTCGCGACTCATCCAACGGCAGAAGCTCCTCGGACGCTTCATCGTCGGGCCCGCCGCGGCCTCGGCCTTCATCCTTGGCGCCTCCGGCATGATGCTCCCCGGCGCTGACGGCTTCGCTCAAAGCCAATTCGTCCTGAACGCCGCGCTCATCCTGGGGATGAGCTACAGCTGGATCGGAATCGGCGCGTACGTCGCGGCAACGGTGGCGGCCCTCGTCAGCCGCGGCGGCGGGAAGGGGAAGAGGAAGTAGAGCCGGGCCGAATTGACGATTCTCACGTCTGATGTTCGAAACGAGCACCCATCGGGGATGTATTTATATAGAGCAACCATCCTACGAACTTATTGAACGAAAAGGAGCACCACATGATCACGACCGTCGTCACTGTCACGTCGACGTTCCTCGCGGGCAGCTTCGGCGCCGCCGCGGTCGCCGCTCTCATTCTGTTCCTGATCATGCGGGAGCTGACGAGCGCCCATGCAGAGGAATCGGGCAGCATGCGGTCGAAGATCTTGTCCCATACGCTCCTCGTTCCGATCAGCCCGCTCCTCGTTGTTTTCGCCTTCATCGTCGCGGTGAAGGTCCTCGAAGTCCTGTAATCCGCACGGCTCGAGGTTCTCGCGGCTTCGGGCTTTTGTTGGATGCTAAGCTACTTGGTCGAGCCGCTCTCCGACCTGGAGGGCGGGCGGGTTGTCGCTGATCGCGGGCTCGATTGGGAAGGAGGCCGCACGAGCCAACGCAGGGTCGCGACGAGCCCCGGATCGAATCCATGGCGGCCCTCTAGCTGTTCCACGGCGTCGAGGATCTCAAGCCAGGGCGTGTCGCTGCTCAGTCCGGTCCGGGATGCGAGCACGACCCGCGTAATCTTTTCGACCGTCGGCCCCAGGAACCGTTCGACGGCCCGGTCGGCGGCGCCTCGAGTTCGTCCGCTCCGGGGGTTTCCACGGGATCGCCCGGGCGAGCCTTCCGTCTGCCGGACCGGGGAGGAGTTCCCCGTGGATGACGGATTTCGCCTCCGTGTCGTAGGGTCGACCCTCCAATACGCGACATCTGCACGAGGCGACGCGACAACCGAGCCCCTCTGACAGGCCGCGCTTTTCGTGACATAGCCAGCCGGGGGTCAAGGACGGTACGTGTACAAGGGCCACCGCACGTGCACAAAGGCCTGATTTCATCTCGCATGCAAACGGTTGGCGCGTTCCGGGATGGAGTTGTTCTCCCGGGATCGCGGGACTTATCGGACCGGGTCGTCGTGGATCGACCAATCCCGATGGGTCTTGTTCGAAGGCGCGGGCACATCGCCATGTCGTTCCCGCCATCGGTGGTACGCCTCGGTGTCTCGACGGTCGACGATAGCCAGTCTCGTTTCGTCGTCGCGGGAGCTGATGACCTCGGGCATGTGACCGAGCTCTCCCAGCACGTGCTGGATGTCCCGCATCAGCACCGCCAATCGGGACGGCACCTCCGTGAGCCACGACTCCAGTCGTTTGTCGCTGGACTTCACACTCTTGAAAATGCCCGCCGTGGCGGGGCCTGTCACGTTGAAGAGCTTCTGGAGCAGCCGCTCGCGGAGGGCGGCCTCATTGTTGAATGTCCCGACGCCATGGTAGTACCGGTAGAGGTTCGAGGCGACTTGGTCGGGTGCGCTGTCCAGGAGGCGGTGGAGTCCGCCGATCGCGAGGAACCGATCCCATGCATCCACGGGGAACGCATCGACGGAAGAGGCCCACGTGCGCAGCGAATCCAGATTCGGCTCTGAGTTGACGCCCTGGCGCACCAGCGTCATCCGTCGGTCGAGGCTTTCGAGATGCTGGGACAGCTCTTGATGGAGTTCCCATAGCGCAAAGCCGAAATGTCGGCGGACCTCAGCTCGACGCAGGGCCTGCTGGACGGTCTGTGTGAGGAAGACGACTTCCATCGCGACCGCCGTCGGGAGGATCAGTTCGACCGGGACGGCCGCGGCCCGCGACAGGGAATAGGCAATCGGCGGCACGACGCAGACGGCCAAGATGAGCCATAAAGGTAGTCCGAGAACGCTCCCCCGCATACTGCGAACCGATTCCTCGATGCATCTTTAACCTTCCGGGGTCCCGGGCCATGCGATTGACAAAAAGTGGACCATACCGGCCAAGGGTGTCGGATTTCTCAACCCGATCGAACCACGTCTGTGCGTGGCCGGGTCGGCGCGTCGACTCTTCGACGGCCCGCGATCGCGAGGTCGGCGATGACGCGACATCAGCCATCGGATCGCAATCGACGATTGAGAATCTGTTTTGAAAATTGTCGGTGAGAATCTCCTCGGATAACCGGCCCTCCGTAATATAAGTAAATTCACCGGGTTCTGCGGTCTCCGATTTGGATGCTCCGCATGGACGACCCAGAAGTTGAAGAAGTCGGTGTCGATCAGGTTTTCGACGTCCGAATGAAGCGCGCCATCGCCGTTCTCCAGGCCCTGCTCGACTACTACCGCGTAAAGAAAATTCCGCCCATTGCAACCGTGCGGCGAATCGACATCGAGGACGCGGCGCTCGCCATGGTGACGGGCGAATTTTGCCTCACGGATGTCGCGCTCCGATTGGACGCTCTCCGGTACGACTTCAACTCTGACGGCGAGCTCTTGGCCGACGAGGACGGCTTCCCCGTCGAGTGATTTCTAGCGTGATCCGCTCGACGGACAGCAGAGCCCGGAGCGGGCCCTTGCTCATGACCGCGCGATCGCTTCCCGAAACTCGACTCAGAACAGGGTGACGCCCGAAAGGTCGGCCTCGAAGTCGACTGAGCTCGGGACGTTGGGCCTGCCCGAGGGCTACCTGCTCGTCGCCTAGTCCGGCAGCCGATCCACGAGTTTGGTCATCTCCGCATAGTGATGGCGGATGATGTCCGCGCCCTGGTCGCCCATCATGCCTTCCGCGTTCCCCTTGCACCTGTTGATGGCGGTGCGGATTCCCTCTTTCGTCGGCGTCTCGAACGGAAGGCCGCACTCTTGGAAGACACCGGTCACGAACTCTCGGACCTGCACGCGGAGCTGCTCGTCTGTCACGGGCTGCCCCAGGAGGTCGAAGAACTGTTGGTTCGCGCTCTCGAAGCATCGGAGGAGTTCGTCTCGAACGAACGAGGGAGTGAGATCGACATCGGAGACATGGGGGGCTGTGTACGTTTCGCGCATGTGGGGTTCCCCGGAGGTCCCCTCTCATAACGGCGTTATACTTGAAGTTGGGGCCTTCGATCGACGTTCAAACGGAACCACGTCCCTGAGTCGGACCGAAGGCGAGCGAGCTCTTCCCCGCCCAGGACCTAAACAGTCATCCGGCAACGTTCGTATCCCGCGGCGAGCGTTGCAAGGATGGAACCGATCGAAGGCTACGCCAAGACTCTCGGATTCAACCTTTTCTATCGCACGTATGGAAGGCCGACGAAAGGCACCGTCCTCTGCCTGCATGGCGGACCCGGTGCAACCCATGACTATCTTCTGTCTCTCGAGGACCTGGCCCAGTTTGGGTACCGGGTCGTGCTCATCGACCAACTTGGTTGCGGGAAGTCCGACCGCCCTCGCGGCACGGGCCTTTACACGATCGCCCATAACGTCGAGGAGGTCGAGGGCGTCCGTCGAGCGCTTCGCCTCGGAACGGTCCACCTGATGGGGTCGAGCTACGGAGGTGCCCTGGCGATCGCGACCGCGTTGAAGTATCAGCGGAACCTGCGAAGCCTGATCGTCACGGGAGGCCTCGCGAGCGTTCCCCTGACGGTCCGGGAGATGGGACGGCTTGTGAATCGACTGCCCCCGAAGGTCCGGGCGACGATCGCGAGATACGAGGCCCTCAAGGACTACCGGACCCCCAAGTACCTCGCCGCGGTCGACGTGTTCTACCGCAGGCATGTGTGTCGCCTTCCGGTATGGCCCCGCGAGGTCACATACAGCTTCGAGCATCTGAGCGCGCCCGTCTACTTCACGATGAACGGACCCAACGAATTCACGATCATCGGCACGATCAAGGATTGGGACGTGACGGACCAACTCCCCACCATCCATCTCCCGACCCTGGTCACGGTGGGTCGGTACGACGAAGTCACACCCCGCGTCGCCGAGAGCATTCATCGGGGAATCACGGGATCCAAGCTCGTGCGTTTCGAGAAGAGCGCTCACTTGGCGATGTGGGAGGAGCGGTCCCATTACATCGAAGTCCTTCGAAACTTCCTGGACGGCGTCCGCCCCACCTGAAGGAGAACAGGATGTCCATTCAGCCGTTGCCCGGGGAGAGACGTCCGCGTCCGCGGATCGAGACGCTCGCCGACCTGGTGTTCGGCCTTTCCCTGTCGATCGGGGCGATCGGCCTGATTGCGAGTGCGCCGACCACGCAGAGCGAGATTAACAGCCACATCTACGCGTTCGGCTTCACGTTCCTGGTCCTCATCACCGCGTGGATCATTTACACGACGTACATGTCCGTCCTCCCCGGAGAGGTGAGGGCCATCACCTTCCTCAACGTGGCCCTCCTGCTGCTCGTCGCGCTGATTCCCTACTTGTTGAACAGCGTGGAACTCGCAAACCCCTCGTTGAATCCCGCCGAGGTGTCCGCCATCGGGGCGTACGCGTCCACCCTCTTCGCGTTGGACCTCACGGGAATCATGCTGATCCTGGCGGCCTTCGCGCACGTCATCAGCATCGAAGAGAGGAATCTCGTCGCGCCGGAACTGGCTCGACTCTTCCGCAACGGGAGGAACCGCTTGGCGATCCTATCGCTCGCGACGGCGGTTTCGATCGCCCCGCAGTTCTGGGAGTGGACTCTGCTTGGGGTGCCGACCCGGTTGTACATCTGGTACCTGCCGCTCATCTCGTACTGGGTCGGCCGACTCGTCCGGCCGCAGAGCCGGACGTACCGGATCTCATGAACATCCGGGTCCGACATCGAAGTCTTTGCAGGGCTCGGATCCGGATGCCCTAGTGCGTGAGGAACGGTGCAACGAGATACAAGATGACGTTGCCGAGGCTATGGCTCAGGATGACGCCCCAAAGGTTCCGCGTCTTGAGGACGATGAGTCCGTAGAACAGCCCCACCGCGAACACGAACACGAGGTCGACCCCGTTCAGGAAGAAGATGTGAAGGGATGCGAAGATCGCGGTCACGTAGAGGAGGCCGCCGCGCGTACCGAGGCCTTCGACCGCCCGTTTCAGCAGGATTGCGCGGAAGATGAGTTCCTCGGAGAAACCGGTGGCGAAGAAGATCACGAGGCCGCCGAGGACGAGGGAACCGAACGTCAACCCCGCGATCCACGCGGGGGGCCGCAGGATGACGAACTCCACGAGGCCCAGGGGAATTCCCGTCAGCGCGATCGCCATCTGCTGAACGATCTCGGGCCAGCGAGCGAATGTCAGACCGAGATCCCGCGGTCGCAATCGTTGGACGTACGCGACGGCCGCGACGGACACCAGGAGCGGCACGCTAACGAGGGCGAGCCACGGGAGCGTGTTCAACGGATCGGTCACCGGTGCGGTGACGAAATTGTACCGAGGGACCGCGAGCGAGAAGACGCGGACGAGGGATGCGAGGCTCGCGGCGACCAGCAGCGGCGCGAGCATGGCATCCTTGGGTTGAATGATGACCGAGAGGAACATGAGGGTGAAGACGAGGAGGATGTGGATCCCGAGACCGATGGATTGGAACGGCCGGTCCGTACCCGTCGCACCGCCGGGGATGGCGATGAGGATCTCGGCCGCAATCACGGCCCCGAGGTACCCGAGGAGGTAGGTCCACCGGGAGGTCCGAACGGACTCGACATGGGGCGTCGCGATCGCCGTGGCCATGATCACTCCAGGGGTTGCCCCAGGAATGGTTCCGAGGGGACCGCCTCGTACGCCTGCCGTGCCTCGAAGTACAAGTACGGAGTCGCGGCGACTTGGCCTAATACGTAGGCGTACGCGAGTCCGTCGATTCCCAGGTCGGGATTTTGCAAGAGAAACCATCCGAGGCCAAGGGTGATCGAGCTGACGATCGTCGCCGAAAGGATCAGGGGGAGCGTCCTCTTCCGCACCCGGACGCGGGTCCCCAAGATCCCGTTCAGAAAGACGGGGATCGACGCGAACATCATGATGCGGAGTGGGGTCACCGCGTTGTCCGCGTACCCAGGGTTCCCTCCCCCGAACAATCGCAACATCGGATCGGAGAAGATCCACAAGACCGCAATCCCGGGAATCAGGAGGGACACGCTCAACAGGATGGCCTGTCGTTCGCCGCGGCGGCGGTCCACATTCTCGTGCGAGGCCTCCGCATAGAACGAGGTGAACGCCGCCCCGGGGATGATGTAGAGCAGGCTCGCGACGATTAGGGCGATGTAGAAGTACGCCGCGTTGGAAGGTCCGTCGTTCGGTCCCAACGTGTCGTAGATCAGGGCCGTCGGAAGGAGGACCCCTGCCGATGAGATGACGGTCGCGGCATAGTTGCCGAGAGAAAAGCGGAGGATCGGTCGGACTCGGTCGAACCGAAAATCCAGTCGCGGTCGATACCTCGGCATGGCCCGTGGGATCAGGATGAACCCGAGGACGGCGACGCTCACGCCGTAGGAGAGGGCGAGGGAAAGGAAGACACCCGCGCGGCCGGAGAGGAAGACGACGATGCCGAAGGCGACGGGGATCTTGAGGAGTGCGAAAATCGTGTTCCGGAAGGTTTGCATCTCCGCACGTCGCACGGCGATGGACGTGCTGTCCAGGATCGGGGCTAGGCCGAGGGTCACCGAGCAAAGGACGATCGTCAGGATGTAGAGCGGATCCTGCAGCACGAACGCGAGGCTGGGGATCAACACCGGCAGGACTGCAAGGAAGGCGAGGCTGAGGGCGAAGGTCACGACGCCGGACAGCGTGAGGCCCGCGTTCACGAGCGCGGGCTTGTCCTCGGTCTCCGGCAGGTACCGGATCAGCCCGATCCCGATTCCGACGTTGCCGAGGACTCCAACGAAACCGAGGGTCGAGAACAACGTGATCGCGGCCCCGATGTCCGCCTGCTGATACCGGATCGAGACGACGAGCCAGAAGAAGAAGCCCAGTCCGCTCGAGATCACGGAGGTCAACATGATGAAAATCGCGTTGCGGTACAGCGAGCCTTTGACTTGGTCCCATCCGCGGCCGACGAGCCGGACCAACTGGTCGCGTGGGTTTTTCATCGGGCCGCCTGCGCCGCAAATCGCGGACGTGGATAAAGGCTTCGCTCACGCACGGCGAGAGAGCCTTCCGTTCTCCAGATGATAGGCTTCCGCGGCGAGCCCCGGGACCGCAGCGTCGTGGCTCGCGATGACGAGAGCCGCGCGGAAGGCCGTCCGGGCGACTTCGAACGCGGCGAGGACCGCGGCGCTCCCTTTCCCATCCAACGCGGCGGTCGGCTCATCGGCCAGGATTACCTTTGGACCGTTCGCAAGGGCACGAGCCACCGCAACGCGCTGCGCCTCCCCCACGGAAATTTCGATGGGACGGCGGGTGGCGAGTCGGCGGAGGTCGAAGGCCCCGAGCAATTCGGCGACGCGCGTGTCGGCGGGCCGGTGCGCGAGTCGCAACGGCAACGCCACGTTCTCCTCGACGGTCAGATCGTCGATCAGGTTGTGCGTCTGGAACACGAATCCCACGTCATGAAGGCGGATTTTCGCCAGCGCGGATTCCTTGAGCCGGGAGATCTCTCGGCCGCCGACCGAGACGGAGCCGCGACTCGGCGTGTCGAGGCCACCGAGGATCGATAGGAGCGTCGTCTTCCCGCTGCCATTCGGTCCGGCAACGAGGACCGCCTCCGCCGCAGCCACATCGAGGTCCACGCCGCACAGGACGTCCTCGCGACCGTCGTAGCTCTTCCAGATCTCGCGCGCCCGCACGACGAGCTCGGCCATCCTGCGGTCCATTGGGCTCCGCGGTGAAAAACGTTCGGGCCGAGGGAGGCTCTCGCGGCATCGCGCGAACGATGGCCCGACCGCGAAGGTTCAAAGCCCCTCGCGCGTGATGGCCCCCCGAGGTGTGCCGTGTCGGAACCGCAACCCGGAGCCGGTCGACTTTCCTCGCCGAAGCTGCTGTTCGCGAAGACGCCGGCGGAATTCAACGGCCGGTTTCAATCCGACCTCGCGAAGTGCCGCTCCGTCCTGAAGAAAATCCTGAAAACGCAAGGGCTGCGCACGATCGAGAACACCCTCGAGCCATTCGACGAGCTCTCACGCCGGCTCGAAGAGCTGCTGTCTCAGCCGAAGTTCCTCTTCGATGTGCATCCGGACACCGCGATGCGTCAGGCGGGAGACGAGGCGTATCAGGAAGCGGACCGGTTCGCCACGGAATTGAGCCTGAACCGCGATGTGTACGACGCCCTCGCGGCGCTGGACGTCTCCGGCGAGACCTCGGCCACCCGCTTCGCGGTCAAGAAGATCCTCCGAGACTTTCACCTGGCGGGCGTCGACCGCGACGATGCGACGCGCGCCCGCGTCAAGGCGTTGCGGGACGAGATCACCGCGATCGGCCAGGAGTTTGACAAGGCCATCCGCGAGGACGTTCGCTCGATCCACATCGGGCCCGCGGACCTCGAGGGCCTGCCCGACGATTTCGTGAAGGCGCATCCGCCCGGGGACGACGGCACGATCGCGATCACGACGAACTACCCCGACTCCGTCCCCGTGTTCCGCTACGCCCGGAAAGACTCGGTCCGCCACGACCTCATGGAGGAGTACCTGAACCGGGCGCATCCCGCGAACCTCGAGGTCCTTGCGCGGCTCATCGCGAAGCGAGACGAGCTCGCGCGCCTCCTGGACTACGATCACTTCGCCGACTACATCACTGCGGACAAGATGATCGGGACCGCAGCCGCGGCGCAAGCGTTCGTGTCGAAGGTCGCCACCGTCGCCGAACCCCGCGCGCGGGACGACGTCGAGGAACTGCTCGCCCGGAAACGTCAGGACGTCCCGGGGGCGAAGGCCCTGGAGCGCTGGGACCTGAATTACTACACGGAACTCGTGCGGGCCGAATCGTACGCGTTTGATGCGAAGCGATTGCGTCCTTACTTCGAGTTCCGGAAGGTCCTCGACGGCCTGTTCGGGATCACGAGCCGCATGTTCGGTGTGCGATACCGCCGGATCTCGGGCACGCCCGTGTGGCATCCCTCCGTGGAAGTGTACGACCTCTACCGCGGCCGCCAGCGGCTCGGCCGGTTCTATCTCGACCTCCATCCGAGGAAGGACAAGTACACCCACGCCGCGGCGGCCGGTCTGGTCGTCGGCACGGCCGGTCGCCGGCTCCCGCAGGCGGCGCTCATGTGCAACTTCCCCGACCCCGAGGCGGGACACGGACCCGCCCTGATGGACTTCTCCGAGGTCGAGACGCTGTTCCACGAGTTCGGCCATCTCCTCCACGGGCTGCTCTCCGGCGGCGTCCGATGGGCGCGCAACGCGATCGGCGGCATCGAATGGGACTTCATCGAGGCCCCGTCCCAGATGTTGGAGGAATGGGTCCGAGACCCCGAGGTCTTGCGGACGTTCGCGGTGCATCACGAGACCGGCGAGCCGGTGTCCGCGGATTTGATCGCCCAAATGCGACGCGCGGAAGCGTTCGGCCGCGCATACGAGGTGCAGCGACAGCTCCTGTACGCGACGTTGTCCCTGCTCTACTACACCCGGGACGCCGCGAACATGGATACGACCGCGGTGCTGCGGGAGGCCCATTCGCGGTTCCCGCTCATCCCCCATTTCGAGGGGACGCATTTCCAGTGCAACTTCGGCCACCTGAACGGCTACTCGGCGATTTACTACACGTACATGTGGTCCCTCGTCATCGCGAAAGACCTGTTCAGCCGGTTCCGGGCGGCCGGATCGTTGCTCGACCCCGCGGAGGCGGAGCGCTACCGGGACTTGATCCTCGGTCGGGGGAGCGAGAAGCCGGCTGCGGAATTGATCCGGGACTTCCTCGGTCGCGAGATGCAGTTCGGCCCGTTCGAGACCTGGCTCCGAGAGGCCGGTTGAGCCATCGCCTCATCGCCGTTGCGTTCGATACCAGGCCAGCGTTCGCCCGAGTCCATCCCGGAGGGACGTGCGCGGTGTGAACCCGAGTTTCGCGGAGGCCCTCGTGATGTCGGCCCGAGAATCCCGGACATCGCCGGGTCGCGGCTCGCCGTGCTTCGTGCGAATCGGGACGCCCGCGATTTCCGAGAGGAGGCGGGCCACCTCGTTGACCGAAGTGGCCGATCCGGAGCCCAGGTTGATGAGCTGTCCCGCGACGGGTCGCTCCCCCGCGAGTTCCAGGGCCGCGGTCAGATCCCCGACGTACAGGAAGTCCCGCGTCTGGCCGCCGTCACCGTAGATTTCGATCCCCTCGTCGGCTGCCATGGCGGCGCAGAACTTCGAGATGACGCTCGCATACGGCGAGGTCGGGTCTTGCCGCGGGCCATACGCGTTGAAGATCCGCACGACGACGGTCTCGAGGCCCTTCAGGGAGGCAATCTCCTCGCACGCGAACTCGCCCACCATCTTCGAGGTCGCGTAGGGCGACGCCGGCGCCGGCCGCATCGTCTCGACTTTCGGGTTCGTCTCCGAGTTCCCGTACACCGCGGCGCTCGAGGCGAACACGACCCGCCGCACCTTCGCGTCGACGACGGCCTTGAGGACGGCGAGCGTGCCTTGGACGTTCGTCCGCCAATAGGCCTCCGGATGCGCGACGCTATCGGGGACGGACGTCTTAGCCGCGAGATGGTAGACGATGTCGCGGCCCTCCATCGCGGTCGACAGCGCTTTGCGATTCAGAATCGACGCCTTCTTGACGTGGACGTCTCGCGGGACGGTCTCGAGATTCCGGAGGGAGCCCGCCGACAGGTCGTCGAGGACGGCGACCTCGTTCCGCGCGCCGAGCTGCTCGACCAGGTGGGAACCGATGAACCCGGCGCCGCCGGTGACGAGGACCCGCGTCCCTTGCATGGGCTCGCGGCGCACGGAAGGAGACGGCCATAAGGGTTCCGGTACGAACCCGCGTCTCACACGGACAGGTGTGCGAGCTCCGCGCTGACGTCGAACAATCGGCGCGCTGCGACTGGGTCCTGGGCGGCGCGAGACGGCTCTCGGATGTGTTTGTTTGCGAAGTACTTGCCCGTGACACCTGCGACGTCGGGCGAAATCGAGAGGTAGATTGGCGTCTCGGCGCCTTTCTCCGGGCTTTTGAGGAACATCCGCACGAATTGCACAACCACGGAGGTTCCGCCCATCCCGAGATTCGTCCGGATCACGCCGGGATGGCAGGCGTTCACCGTGACGCCGGTCCCTTGGAGGCGTCGCGCGAGTTCCTGCGTGAACAGAATCTGCGCGAGCTTCGATTGACCGTACGCGCCGAAGCCGCCGTATCGCCGCTCGCCTTGGAGGTCGTCGAAATGAATCGTGCCACCCGAGTGGGCGCTCGAGGAGACGTTGACGATGCGCGAGGGCGCGGACTTCTTGAGGAGGTCGAGCAGGAGGTGCGTCAGCAGAAATCCGGAGAGGTAGTTGACCTCGAACGTCCGCTCAAGGCCGTCCGGCGTGACCTCGCGATGCGGCGTGTAGACGCCGGCGTTATTGATCAGGACGTCGAGCCGCGGATACTTCCTCTTGAATTCCTCTGCGAAGGACCGGGTGGAGTCTTCGCTCGCCAAATCAACGATCTCGAGGTAGACCTTCGAGTTTCCGGAGTCTCGGACGATGTCCTGCCGCGCGGCCTCGCCTCGCGTCGCACTGCGACACGCCATCACGACCGTTCCGCCCAGGCGGGCGAGGCCCAACGCCGTGGCTTTGCCGATCCCTGAGTTCGCCCCGGTCACCAGGAGTACGCGGTCCTCTATGTTCGCGACCATGGTCCCGTCACACGCCGTCGACATTCACGACCGGCAGGCCGCTCCCGACGAGGATATTCACGATGACCAGCTCGCGTGCGCGATCCGGGTTCACGTCCCGGTGAACGAGGCCGGGAGGGACGTGGAAGAAGTCCCCGGGACCCGCGACCGCCGCGTCCGCACCCTTCGGGCCGTACTCGAGTCGGAGTTGACCGGAGACCAGGAAGCCATAGAGTTCGTGGGTTCCGTGATGATGCCAACCCGATACCGCTCCGCGCTCGAGTCGCGTTCGGGACATGAGGACATTGCTCGACTGGAACGCCTTCTCCCGAAAGATCCCGGGCGTCGATTCGCCCTTCTTCAGGTCCGTCCCGTGGACGACGTCGATCCGCGGCATGGCCCTGCTGACGAGAGGGTGATACTAAAAGTTCTGGTGAACGGCATCCGCGGAGAGCTCACCGAAACGGACGGGAGATACCCTTCCACAGGAGAAGATTAACTCAAATCCGAGACTTTGGGGAAAGGGCTTTTTAACGCCGGCCCAGTACGTCGCGGGGGCTGATGGTCGAAGCCTCCCAGTGGTACTCCCTCATCTCGGTTGGGAGCAGCTCCCTGGCCCTCCTCGCCGCCGCCTACGTCGTGCGGAAGATTCCGAACCGCCGCGCCGGTGACACGTTCGTCTTGGCGATGGTGTTCTTCGTCCTCGCGGGGACGTTCGCTTATCTCCTGCGGACCTCGACCCTGGACTACGGCTCGAATTCGGGACCGCTCACCCTCGCCCGTCTCTTCTACTTCTTCCACATGCTCGCGGTCGGTTTCACGGCGTCGTTCATCGGCCAGTACTTCCTTGGATTCGAGATCATGCGGCGCCGCCTCGTGAACCTCTTCCTCCAGGTCTCGCTGCTGATCGTCGCCATCGGGGTCACGACCCAGGTCACGGAGCTCGAGAACGAATACGGAGGCATCGGGGTCGTCGTCGAGGACACGTGGGCCCGCGGGAGCCTCGCCCTGTTCGCGACCCTGTTCATGTCCACGGCCCTCGCGGTCCTCGTCCGCACGCTCCTCCGCAACAAGGATCCGATTGTCCGGAAGCAGGCGATCCTGATGACCGCGGGCGTCGTGATCCACGGGACGGGCGCGGAATCGTACGCGTACCTGCGAATCTTCGCGGACCTGTATCCGCCCCCTTACCTCACGATTACGGCGTTCGCGATGGCGGCCCTCTTCGCGGTCGCGGTCCTGCGCTACCGGATGTTCGTGGTGACGCCGCAGAAAGAGGAACCTGTCGGGGTGCCGCGGCGTTTCGACTTGAAGGCCGGCCACGCGTACGCGATTCGAGAACGGCGGCCCCGGCTGGCGTTCCTCGCGGTCGCCGAAGCGGTCCGACTCGGGGCGCTCGGCCTCGTGATCACGCGCCGCACGCCCACCGAGGTGCGCGACGACTACGACCTCCAGACCACCCCAATCCTGTGGCTCACATCGGCCGTCGGCCAGAACCGCATCCCCCCGACGAATCCGGAGTTGCTCGAGCGCCTCGTGCGCGAGTTCGTCGCGTCTCAGCCCAAGGCCGTCGTCGTGCTCGAGGGAATCGAATATCTCGCGAATTACCTGGAGGCCGCGCGGGTCGTGCGCTTCCTGAACACGGTGCGGGACCTCGTGACCGCGGGCGATGGCACCCTGCTCGCGAGTGCCGATCCCGCGGCCCTGGACGAGGCGACCGCCGGCGTCCTCGATCGAGAATTCGAGCCGCTCGCGGTGCCGGAGAAGGTCGGCTACGAAGTCGAGGACGTCTTCGTGATCGAGGGAGGGGGCCTCCTCCTGACGCACGCAAGCCGATCGGACGGCGCGGAGGTCGACCCCGACGTCATGGCGGGCATGCTCACCGCGATCATGAATTTCGCGCGCGTGTCGTTCGCAGGTGGAGCGGACGAATTGCGCCGACTCGAGCTCGGCGACCAGACCGTCGTCATCGAACGCAGTCCGAAGTTCATCCTCGCGGTCGCGATCACCGGCAAGCCGCCCGGCGAAGTCCAGGAGGAGATGCGAATCTTCCTGGAACGCGCGGAGCGCCGCTACGGCCCGATGATGGCCCGGTGGACCGGGGATCCGCAAGAGTTCCCAGGATTGCAGGCGATGACGAGCCGACTCTTCCTATGAGGGTCCCGGATCGCCTTTGTTCAAGAGGCGCACATCGATCCACGTCATCTCCGGCGGCTCGACGTCGATTTGCCAGAGAAGCGCGATGAGCTCGCCGGTGTGGTGGGCTTGCTCGAACGTCACCTGCAGGAGCGCGTCACGCAGGGGATGCGGGCGGGTCTTCCACTCCGGCTGCACGCCGCGGTCGAGATCCTTGTCGGTGAGCTTGGCGAGGAACCGCTTCTCCTTCGCAATGATCTTCTCGAGGTATCCTCGAAGAGGCTCCATCGATCGGACCTCGTCGAAATCCTTCTCACGCATCACGGGGTCCGCGGACGCGCCCTGCGCGGTCACGTTCAACCATCCGTCATGCACGGAGAGGATGTGGTGGAAGATGTTCTTCAGCGATTCGTGCGTCGCCTCGCGGTTCTTCAGGAGTTCGTCCTCCGGGAGTTTCGCGAGGGCCTCGCCGTAATCGCGGAGGACCCGCCAGTTGTACTCGTAGATGTCGCGGAAATCGGCCACGCTCACCATGGAGACGCCTAACGGCGGCCCGCGAGATAAATGGTTTGCCGGCGCACTACGGCGCCGCCGGTCCCGAAGGGACGACCGCGCTCACTTCCGTGGTGGGCGATGATTTTCGATACAGACGGACCAGCAGGAACGCGAACGCCGCTCCGACGATAGCCATGCCTCGCCAACCCGCGATTTCCAGGAAGGCCGCGAGGACGATGAGGAAGCCCATGGCCCCCGCGACGAAGGCGAAACGCTGCCGAGCCCATCTCGCCGGGTCGTCCGAGGTCCGGCGCACGAGAAGCATGACGGCCGCGAGGACGGCAGCCCCTTCGAGGATCGTGATGCTCGGGATGATCCCGAAGGATGGCCCACCGCCGTAGAGGAGGAACGATCCCATCAGGAACCCGAAGCCCGCGAGCGCGTAGACGCGCGGGGACCGTGGTAGGCGTCTTGCAGGCAACCGGGCCCAGAGTGGGCCTGCGTACTTCTTCGCGGCCCAAGCGAGGAACGCGACCGCGGCCGCGGCTCCCAGGAGGTGCCAGAAGGACGGGCGATAGGGAGTGAGGAGGATGTTGATGAACACGGTCGCGCCGGCGAGCAATGCGATCGCGGTGATGTAGCCGCGTCGGGATGTGAGGGGGATGCCTCGAGTCCGCGGCCAGATCCATTCCACGAGGAAGATCGGGATCGCGATGCTGACGACCGCATGATAGATCGTGAGCCACACGGCCCAGACCCAGTTCACGTCGAACCATCGACCGTACCATGCGAGGGTCCCGAGGTCCATCCAGCCCGGATCGAAGAACGACTTCACTGCAAGGCCTTCCTCGATGATGCCGTAGGCCGCGCCGAGGAGGAGGATGCTCGGCCATCCCGTCTTCCAGCGGACCGCCGTCTCGCGCATGACGAGGACGCCGGCGCCGTACAGCCAGATCAATAACAGCGCCGCAATCGGGTTCAGCCACTCGAGGGGCGGCGTGGACCCGGAGAGCATCTCCGCGATGACCGGCGAGAGGAGGACGAGGGCGAGGAGCGGACGTCGATTCGGGTGGGCCGC
>Ga0209376_1001623_pt1 | contig 22353 bp, 21 predicted proteins | sample GraSoiAngelo_134_FD_185891 | JGI IMG/M metagenome (GOLD analysis project Ga0209376, IMG submission 185891) | Grasslands soil microbial communities from the Angelo Coastal Reserve, California, USA - 14_0929_05_30cm (SPAdes) (version 2) | ecosystem: Environmental > Terrestrial > Soil > Grasslands ... | reverse complement strand
CGTCCACCCTTCTCAGAACGAGAGCACGAATTGAGGGACGCATGGGCGCGAGAGGGCCAGGATGATTCCGAGCCCCGTCGGATCCACACGGTCGAGCGAAGGGGCTAAAACTCTGGAAGGGGGTGGCGTGATCGCAGGAATCAGTGGCCGCTGAGTGCTGGCCGGCTGTTCATTGAACAGGACAGGCCTTGGATGGGGGCCAGTGCAAAAGCACATGGGCATACCGCCTTGAATCCATATTGGCCTTGGTGCGCTCAAAGTACGTCGCCCAGAAGTTGCCGACACGGTGGGCCATTTCGGCTGTGTCCGCGGAGGCCCCCGCCACATAGAGGCACACACCGGACAGGTCGGGGATGAGCCCGTGCGCGTCCAGCTCACCCAGAAGTTTGTCGACCGTGTCCGGACCCCATTGGAGCCTGTAGAAATTGTACGGCTGAGAATCTTCCACCATGTCCGACATGAGCACCAACACCTTGGCTTTCCCCTCGTCGCTGAAGAGTTTTTGGGCGAGAACGATCGCATTGAAAATATCGGTGCGCGGGCTGGCAAAATATTGTTTAAACATGCCTCCCACCTGGACCACAAGCTCCTCCTTGAGACGGGAAACCTCGGCGTCGACCTCCTTCACCTGGCGGTGATATGTCATCGCGTTTTGCATGAACCCGTTGAACGAGGGTTTGGGAGGAAAGTCTACCTCGATAAGAGGGCGGAAGTCCGTTAAGGTCTTTTCGGTGATGGGAGCGATCAGGAGCCGGTCGCCGGCCGAGAGAGAAGGGATCACCCGCTTTACTAGATCCTGTTCGAACGACTTCTTGTCCTCTTTCCGGATGCTGCCGGAAAAGTCCACGAAGATAATGAGATCCATCCCTGGAGGCGTCGTGGTCAGTGAGGAGGCGGGATATCCCGTTGCCGGCAGCGCTCCCCCCAGGATGACAAAGAGAATCCAGGCGGTAATGCGGCGGGGGATTGACGGGTCACCCAGCATGAGGACGACCATCGGAATTGCTCATGGACACTTCCCGCCACCATTTCAACTCCGGATACTCGGGACTTTTTCTAAACGATGGCGGAGCCAACAGTTGACGGAACCGCGTGTTGGTCTGCCGGTACAGGGCGACGCGCTCGCTGGTGAGGGCTCTGACTTCTTCGATGTGGCTCTTGGCCCGCTTGATTTCCCCGTTCATCTTGGTGCCGATCCGGTAGAGTGCGTTTCGAACGGAGTTTCTCTTCCGGTCTAAAAAGATGAGGGAGGAGTGGGCAGAATCCAGCCTCTCATCCGGGTCATGGGCGAAGAAGGAGCACACCATGGCGGCGAAGAACACCAGGGTATTGAGTGCGAACAAAGAATAGCCCAGTTGGTCTTGGGATGACAGCGACGGTGCGCCCCCTTGAGAGAAAATATACGCATTCCGGAGTATGCTGATTGAGAAGAGGGCTGCGCCGACGGCCACTGGGGTCAGGACCCCGACCAGGATGTTCCCGACAGGTCGGGGAATCGAATGCCGCAGATGGATGCCGATGAACAGCCCGAGGAGAGGGATCGTGATGGCGAGGGTGGAGGCCATGACGTAGGTCAGGTATTCCGCTTCGCCGAACAGCCGAAAGACGACGGTGTTCAAAGGAAATTCGCCGATTCCAAGAAACAGGATGAGGGCGATATGAAAGATGGACGGAAAAGGAATCGCGACATCCCGCCCTAACTCTTTTTTCCTGGCATCATATATCTCGGAGATAGGCTTGAGCCGGGTTTCAATCTCTTCCAGTCGTCTCTGGCCGGCCTCGAATTCGGGTTGGAGCTTCGAAATCCGGAGCGACGCGGCCTTGAAGATCCGCTGGACTTCTTGCTCTCCGTGGGCCATCAATGCCTGCTCGAACTGCGCAGGGGTATATGATCCCATCTCAGGGATATTTTTCTCCCCATCTTTCTGGCCTTCGGCCACGATCCGGCTTTCATCCGTAAAGCGAACGGATCTCAGTTGCATCATGCGGGCCTCACCAGTCCCGGGGAGGACTGTTAGATCGCCACATCGTGTTTCTTCAGAAGGGACGACAGCTCGTCGACCAGGAACTTCACATTGTCCAAGACCGTGTCCTCCGTTGACGCGAGATCCGTCATGCTCTTCATCACGGCTTGGTAGTCGACTTTCAACTGCGACATGGTTTGGTGAATCTTGTCCACGTTGTTTCGAAGTCCGTCCCGTTCCTGTTTCAGCGAGTTCCAGCGTTTCTGGAGGGAATCCAACTGGTCGCGCATTTCGCTGGATTGCTGGACCAGCTCCCTGTACTCCGTGATGGCCTCAATGATTCGTTTGACTTCGGTGTCATTCAGCATAGTCCGACTCCTTCTTCAATGGGGTGGATTTGTCGGGGCCAATCGTTTGTTTGAGGAGGTACACAATTTCCCCGTGCAGGGAGCGGTTTTCCTGTACGGAAAGTAGTTTGAGGGCGGTATGAAGCGTCTCGCTTAATCGCAGGGTGAGTCGTTTCATGGTCCTTCTTTATGGGCGTGCTGCGTAATGGTGTTACCGTAGCACTTTCTTGGTGTACGTCAAGCAAATGACGAGTTTCCTTCTGCGCAGATTATGGTGTTACCGTCACACCTTGTTGATGTCCGTCAAGTTAAGGTGTCATCGTGCCACCACTCTGATGGCAGACGGTGTGGTTAAAGTCCAATCTTTCCCTGTGTTGACTCATAGTTAGATGACGACTGCGCGCGGCGAAATGGCAAGAGAGTGCGGGGGTGGGGAGGTCTGCAGGGGAGAGGGCCCTGCGCGCCAGAGCACTCCCGCCTGCCGAAGCCAGGCGGCGGGCAGTTCGGCGCGCGGAGGCGCGGCGGGTCGCGCGAAGCGAGGAATCTAAGCTTACTGGAGGCAAAGGAACTCTCCGCTGCGATTTGATCGAACGCAGCGGGTCAAGCGAAGCTTGGTACGGGGGCAGGAATCTAAGCCTACTGGTGGCAAAAGAACTCTCCGCTGCGATTTGATCGAACGCAGCGGGTCAAGCGAAGCTTGGTATGGGGGCAGGAATCTAAGCCTACTGCTGGCAAATGAACTCTCCGCCCGCATTTGATCGAAGCGGGCGGATCACGCGAAGCAAAGAATCTGAGCCTACTGGTGGCAAAAGAACTCTCCGCTGCGATTTGATCGAACGCAGCGGTTCAAGCGAAGCTTGGTATGGTGCCCCCGACACGAATTGAACGTGCGACGCGCGGTTTAGGAAACCGCTGCTCTATCCGACTGAGCTACGGGGGCACGGGCGTTACGATACCGAATGGGTTGGGGAAAGTCCAGATCAGGGCGTCCCGGCTTTGTCTTGACCGGTCTTCGCAAACAGATCCCGTTTGGTCGGGGTTTGCGTGAGAATGTCGGAGCGGGCCTGGTAGATGCCGGGGAGGCCTTGCCCGATCGCATACACCAATCCTCCCACGCGCGTGCCCAGGACCAGCCGCCCGCGAACCCGTCCGTCCTTTCCTGTCGCTGTGAACTCCGCGGCCGGAGAGGCTAATCCGTACGGGGCCAGCGGTCCAGCCTGCTTGACTATGCGCAACTCGGCCGGCAGGCCCGCGACTCTGCTTATGAAGAGATCCACTGTCTGCTGGTCGAGCGTTTGATGTGGCTCATCCTCGAGCACCCAGCCATTCTTCTGCCCCTCGCGCGGCCCCGCGCCCTGATTGATCAGCACGTACTGGTCCGCCCGGGTTTTCACGGCCAGCCGGACAATTTCGTCTCCGTCGATCCCCAGGAGGCGTTTGTCCTGGAGCGCGAATAATTCCTTTGTCAGGTCCTTGATCGCGATCGGATTGACCCGGTAAATCGGGGAATCAGGAGTCGTAACCGCATACGCCTCCCCGCTGGCCGGATCGGGCTGGAACAGCTTGACTGTCTGGTCCCCGCCGCTCGTGTAGACGGTGAGCTTGGCCTTGGGTTTGGAAAGTTTCTTGGTGAGAGCGGCGTGCTCTGGCCCCGGATCGATGAACCCGAGGGCGGTGAGATCTTGCAGCTTCAGGAGCAGCGTACGGACCGCCATTTGGTCAGCCTCCGCTTCGACCGGGGATCGAATCTTCCACTTGTGGTCCTTCTCGACTGGTTCATCCATGCGGTACAACACGATCTCGGTCGGGGGGTAGGTCAACCGCAGCCGTTCGGCTTGGGACTGGTCGAGGCGCAGCACCTCCTTCTTTCGGAAGGTTGTCACAGTCTTGTTGAAGAAATCTTTGGGGGCAAGGTCGGTCAGGAGGATTTTCCGGTCCGAGGCCCGCATCGCGTACAGGGTGGAGGAGATGGGGCCGCTGTCCCCCAGCGACAAGGTTTCCCGGCGTAGGCCCGCCGCCACCGTCAGGACGACGGAAGGTCTCTCGAGGCCGAACGGCGCGAGCGCGGTCGCCTGTTCCTCGACCACGCGCGTCACCGTGCCCAACGCTAACGCTCTGAGGAGGGATTCGACCTCTCTGGAATCCGCCTCTGTTGAAAGCGGTGCGGCGACCTGCCAGGTTCGATTGTCGCCGGAGGCCAGGACGACCTCACCGGCCTCCGAGCGCAGCGTCAGACCGGTGATGTCCCGCCCCTCGAACGGCAGGATCTTCTGCGTCTCCGCTTCGATGAGGGTCTGGGCCCGCTCTGCGGGGAGTTCAACGAAATAGACATACCCGCCCAGGCCGGCCAGCACCATGGCCAAGAAAATGGTGAGCCAATAGCGTGTCATCCTGTCCAGTGCTTAGTTTTGAATTTTGAATGTTGAATTTTGAATTATCAGGACCGGATGCTGCGCCCCAAAACGCCGATCCAGAACCAAGAATTCTTAAATTCAAGATTCAAAATTCGCACATCAGAGTCGCCGCCGTCTGCTCCACACTGTCATGCCCCAGAGGAATGTCAGCACAGGGAAGAAGAATACCTGGACGTACAAGAGACTTCGTTCCTGGGTCGGGTTGGGGATAAAGGGTCGAAACGCGGGGTCCTTGGGGGTGATCGAGATCAGTTCCCGTTCCTCGGCCAACCACCCCAGCGCGTGGAGCAGAAAATCGGTGTTGCCCGGAAAGTTGATGTACTCGTTGCTCGCGAACGCAGAGTTGCCGACCACCACGATGGCCGCGTGGCGCTTGCCTTCCTCGGGAGCCTTCTTGGGGGTGAGGGCAGCGGCCAACGGCAGCGGGCCTTGCACGTCCTCCTTGGGACTGAAGCTGACGACCCGTCCTTGGAGGTTCGTCTCGGCCCAACTCCGGGCGGAGGTACGGGCCAGGGGGACGAAATCCCAATCCTTCCCGGCCGCGTCATGGAAGACGAGATGCCGCGAGACCGGGAAGAGCACCGCAAAGGTGAAGTCCTGGGTGATCTCGTGTTCGGTAAATGTCCGAACCATCAGCGCGGTCAGATCGCCTTGCGCGAGCCGGTCCTGCAGATCCACTAACACGCCCTTTCCGGCTTCGATGCCCCACTGCCGGAGGAGGTCATCCAATTCCGCTTTCGAGTCGGGGTCCAGCAGAATCAGTAGACGACCGCCATCGGCCACATAGCGGCCGATCCGGTCCTTCTCTTCGCGAGTCACCATGCGCTGGGGGCCGGGCAGCACCAGGACGGAGGCGTCCTTCGGAACCGCGTGCTCTTGGAGCAACACCACCGCGGCCACGTCGTAGCCCTGCTTGGCCAGCGTCTCTTTCGCGATCGACAGGCCTCCGGGTTCCGTGTCCGAGATGCCGCGCTCGCCATGGCCTTCGAGAAAGAGCACGCGCTTCTTCGTATCCTTGGAGATTCGGATCAGCGCCCCGGTTAATTCGGCCTCAGACGGCCCGGTGACGCGGGTCGATTGAGTCCCGCTCTCGAACACGGCGGTATCGGTTCGAGAGATACCGTACTGGCGGGCGACTCCGGGTCGCCGTTCCGGGTCCACAAAGTCCACCTTGAGTTTGTCGCTGGCCTGGCGATAGCTATCGAGCAGGTCATGGTACCTGTTGAAGGCCTGGCCGCGGTCTTGCGTAAAGACCGTGATCTTGACTTCGCGGTGCAAGCCGCGGAGCACCCGGTGGGTTTGCGGGGCCAGCGTGAAGTGCTGAGTCTCCGAGAAGTCCCATCGCAGCGAATGGCGTGCAGCGAGAAAGTTGACGATCACCAGGATAGCCGCGAACAGGAGCACCATCAACAGGCTGTGGACGCCCAGGCGCGTGGAGCGTCTAGCCGAGAAGGCTTTGAGGCTCTCAACATGCGCCACAAAGAACGCGACCAAACAGATGAGCGCGATCCCCTCGCAGAGAGTGACCAGCCAGAGCTGGCCGGGAGCCACGCTATAGGCGATGAGGCCGGCCACGCCCAATGCGCCGCCCAACACGCCGAGGAGGTTGGTCAACCGGTTCATACTAGCGTCTCACCAAACGTGTCGTTCTTTCCTGCGCGCTTCGTTGAGTGAGCGCGTTCATTACCCAATTCTTACTATTCTCACAGAGGGTGGCTGGACCGGGCTCGACTGCGCGCGTCACCGAGCACACCCGCGTTTCTTCATTATCTCCCGAGGGCCGGTGGCCAGGCGGCCTCAGACTGCGCGCGTCATCACCCGTTGCGATCTGAACAGCAACGGGTACCCGGCACACCATCCACCTCATTTGTTCACGGGGGCGGGCGGCTGGGCTGGCCTTCACTGCGCGCGTCCACCGAGCACTCCATCCGCCAAGGCCCGGAACGAATCAATCCTGAGTGCGCGGTGCGCGAGCAAAAAGGGCAGCCCTGCCGCCTCGCCCCTCTTTCTTGTGTGCGCGACGCGCGAGCACGTGAGGCTGCCTGGCCACCGCAGCCCCCAGTCATGAGTGCGCGACGCGCAGGCACGGGTGACAGGCCCCACCGTCCCCCCACTCACCTCCATCGCTGCGACTCCACCACGCGGTGAGCCAGAAACAGCATCAGGACCATCCCGCTCACGTAGTAGATCAGATCTTTCGTGTCCACCAAGCCGCGAACGAGCCGGTCATAGTGCTCGATGAAGGACAGGTAGGAGATGGTGTTGCCGATCGGGTTGTCACCGAGCACTGATCCCAGCGCACCGAGCAGCCAGACCAGGATCAAGAGGCCGAAGCTGAGGAACGCGGCCACGATCTGATTCTCGGTCAGAGCCGAGGCAAACAGGCCAGTGGCCAGAAAGAGTGCACCCATCAGCGCAAGTCCCAGGTAGCCGGTCAGCACCGGCCGCCAGTCGAAGCTACTGAAAACCGACAGGATCAAGGGTACGATACCCGTCAACGCGAGCATGCCCAAAAAGATCAGATAGGCGCCAAGAAATTTTCCGATGACGACTTCGTTCAGCCTGATCGGAGAGGTCATGAGCAGCTCAAAGGTACGCAACTTCCGTTCTTCCGCGAACAGGCGCATGGTCAGGATCGGGAGCACTAAGAGGATGACAATCGCCGCGCTGTAGAACGTGGGCCGGAACACCAGGTCGTTCAGGTTGAGCTGGGCCGCCGCTCCCTGGATCTGCATCATTCTGACCGCCTGGGTGCCCGCGTTCACGACGGCCAGGTACGACAGCACCCCGAAGATCAACAGGAAGACCGCGCCCACCACGTAGACGACGGGCGAGACGAAGTACGAGCGCAGTTCCTTCGCCAGGATGGCGTTCACCGAGGTCATTCCAGCCCTTCTTCGTGCTGGGTCAGGCGGAGAAACACGTCTTCCAGCGTCATCGACACGGTCTTTAACTCGAGCAATCCCCAGCCGTTGTCGACCACGAACCGAGCCAGCTCATCCCGCCGATCCTGGCCCAGTTCGTATTCCAGCAGAAAGGCGCCGGACTCTGTCGGCTCGAACACGCTCAAGATGCCCGGCAACGCGCGAAACCGGTTCGCCAGGTCGGCAGGGGGCGCCTTGACCGTGACGCGAATCTTCTCCGATTGGCGCAGCCGCGCCGAGAGACCCTCCGGACTATCCACCGCCACGATCCGACCGTTGTTGATGATGACGACCCGCTGGCAGACCGCGGTGGCTTCCGGCAAAATGTGCGTGCTCAGGATCACGGTGTGGGAGCCGGCCAGGCTCTTGATCAGCTCCCGGATCTCGATGATCTGTTTCGGGTCCAACCCCAAGGTCGGCTCATCCAGGATCAACACCGGCGGATCGTGGAGCAGCGCTTGAGCCAGCCCGACCCGCTGCTGGTACCCTCGCGAGAGATTGGCGATCAAGCGGTGGCGCACGTCGCCCAGCGCCAGGCGCTCCATCACGCGGTCTAATCCGCTGCGCAGGTCCTCTGCGCCCATGCCTTTGATCCGGCCCACGAACGTCAAGTATTCCGTAACCGTCAACTCCTGGTAGAGCGGCGGATGCTCGGGTAAATACCCGATGCGCCGCTTGACCTCGATGGGCTGGTCAAAGCAATCGAACCCGGCCACCCGAGCCACACCTTCGGTGGCCGGCATGAAGCAGGTCAGGATCCGCATCGCGGTGGTTTTTCCGGCTCCGTTGGGGCCCAGAAAGGCCAGCACCTCTCCCTTGTCCACCGTGAAGGTGACCCGGTCGATGGCCGTGAAGTCACCGTAGCGTTTGGTGATGTTCTGGACTTCAATCATCGGGGGTTTGCTCCAGCCCTACTCGTAGATGGACCCACCGCCTTGAGCAGCAGCAGCGGGCCCGCGCGGAATCTTACAGAGTCTTGTCCGAGACCGTCAAGACCGGTTGGCTGCGTGAGCGGCATGGACACAACGATGGGTTCCCGGTTTTTGCTCTTTGACAAGGTCTTGAAATTTGTTATAGTGCTTCCGCTTCGAGGCGTGGGCGACGGCATGGTGCAGGGAGGAAGTCACAGTGGCTAGGAAACAGAACAGCCTCATGGCGCGAGCCTTGTTGATCCTGGTCGCAGGAGTTGTGGGAACGTTCGCGTCGGTCCCGACCGCTGCCTCCGAGCGGACCGTGCGAGGCGAAGTGGTGGCGGTCAACGTCAAGGATTCGCCACCGGTCATCGTGCTGAAGACCATGACGGCGAACAATGAAGAACTCATCGTGGGCGCCACGGTGGATTCGGGTACCGTGATCACCCGTGGCAAAGAGCGGGTCACCCTGGGCGCCATCAAGGTCGGTGAGCAAGCGGCCATGAGTTATCTCAAGAACCCCAACGGACTGCTGGCCCGCTCGATTCATGTCCGTTAAGCGGAGGGATGACCAAGATGGCAAAGCCTGTCGCTTCGTTCACTGCACTGGTTGCCTGCCTGAGTCTGCTGGTCCTCCTGGCCGCCTGTAGCGGCCGGAAGCTCTCGACATCGGCACAGGACCAGGCTCTCGTGCCCGGCACGCCGAAAAAGGCGAAGGTCGAGTCCCCGCCGCCTCCCCCAAAGGAAGAAACAGTTGCCCCTGAGCCTGCGCCGCCCCCGGCTCCTGTGGCTCCAGGACCAGGACCGCTGGTGCTGTCCGATGTGTATTTTGACTATGACCAGTTCGTGCTTCGGAGCGATGCGAAGACTGCGCTGGAGGGGAACGCCCGCCGACTCAAGGCGGAGAACGGCGCCGTGCTGATCGAGGGGCATTGCGACGAACGTGGCACCGTGGCGTATAACTTGGTCCTGGGTGAGCGGCGGGCGCGAATGGTCGAGCGGTACTTGAAGGACCTTGGGATCGCATCGTCCCGGCTCCAGATTACCAGCTATGGGAAAGAGAGGCCATTCTGCTCCGTTCACAGCGACCACTGTTGGCAGCAGAATCGGCGGGCGCACTTCGTCCTGCAGTGATCTCCGGCCCGAACTGTGAGGGGAGTCTTTCACCCATCATCCAATGGTCAACGAGGAGGGAGACGTGAGAACACGCACTGTTCTGTTCGCGCTCGGGGCGGGACTCATCGCGCTGGCCGGGTGCGCAGGCAAGGGGGAGGTCGTGACCTTGGATATCCGGACGACTCCGCCGGCCACCGAAGCCATGGCCAAGACATCCGACGGGGTGCGCGTAGCAGTGGCCGCCTTTGACGATGCCCGGCCGGAGACGAAGAGGCTCGGGACCCGTACCCACCTCTGGGGAGGCGAGACCTACTTTGATCTGACGGGCGGCAAGCCCGCGGATGTGGTGCCCCTCGTCATCGCCGAGTACCTGAAGCAGAAGGGGTGGCGCGCCGAGGTGACGAAAGCGGGGGGCGCGTCCGGGGCAGGCAGCCCGGACGTCCTGCTCACGGGCAAGCTGCTGGATATGTCGGTGAACGCCAAGAGCAGGGTCTTTTCGACCAAAATTACGGCCACGACCAAGATGGCGATCCAAGCGAAGAACACAGCAGACGACAGCGTCGTCCGTATGACGCTGAACGGTGAGGGGTCACAGAGCGTCTTTTGGTTCGAGCCGGAAGATGCGCAGAGCCTCCTGAATGTCATTCTGACAGACAGCCTCGAGAAGCTGCTGACCACCACCAAGGTCGAGAACAACGTCCTGCGGCTGAAGTGAGAGCCGGCAGGCTCCTCCCTCCCCCGACGAGCCGGGGCCTGGCTACAAGACTCCGGCAGGCCGAACGACCGGATGCCTTCCCGGGAGGCAGAAAATCCCTCTTGACGGGTTCGTCGAAGCTCTGTTAGAGTCGCGCCACTTCCGATCATCTCCGGTTCATCCCCAGCGATAGGGTATATCCGGTTATCCCGTTCTGAGCGGCTGACTGTCTCAGAAGAGACGGGGTCTGTGCAGCGCATCGGATGCGGTGTGCTGCGTTGCGAAGGGAGGTGCCTTTGAGGACAGGGCGAGAACGAAAACAACGATGCCGCATAGGGCTGCTCCTGGTTGCTGCGAGCCTTGGGATCAGTGCCTGCACCTGCCTGCCAAAAGGCCGGGCGGAACTGGATGTGGGGATCAAAGAGCAAGGCATGGCGTCCTGGTACGGTGCCTACTTTCACGGGTTGGCCACGGCCAGCGGGGAAATCTTCGACATGGAAGCGTTCACGGGCGCGCACCGAACACTTCCATTGGGAACCGTGGTGCGGGTCACGAACGTGCTGAACGGGATGCAGGTTCGGGTCCGCATCAATGACCGCGGTCCTTACGTGAACGGGCGTGTGCTTGACCTGTCCCTTGCAGCGGCCCGCCAGCTCGGCATGGTGGAACACGGAGTTGCGGCGGTGCACTTAGAGGTCATCGGGCATCAAGGAGCGGGGCTTCTGCTCCCCGTCGATCGGGGAATGCTGGCCCAGTGGACCCTTGCTCGGTTAGGGGTCAGTCATTCTCTGATTCTCCCCGGGTCAGTTCGACCTGCAGACCAGCCCCTGATCCGTCGCGGAGCGTCGGGAGCACGCGGGGTTCCTCTCCCGCCGAGCGACATCCTGCGGTCGCGGCGCGCCCGTCGTGTGGCGGACATCCTGGCCGCCGAACACCGGGTCTATGCCATGGCGACCCTTCAAGTCCCCTAACCCTTCCCTCGTCCTCTTGCTTCCGATTTCGCCGTGTTGACAGACTCGATCGGCATTGACTAGACTGACACGGCGGCGAGCGTTCATCCTCGGCAGAGGGTTGATTCAACAGGGACAGGTGAGGCGCGAATGGCCAAGACGGCACGACAGGATGACGAAACCCGATTAACGGCCCGGCTGCGGGAACGTACGGCCACGAAGGATGCTCCGGAGACGGATCCGGCCCTTCGTTCGCTGCGCAAGCGCCTGAAACGCATTCAGCGCAAGCGGCGGCGCCTCGAGCTCAGGAAACGGCATGCGATGGGAAAGAAGGCCAAGGCGGAGACCAAGGCAGAGACCAAAGCGGAGGCCAAGCCGGAGGCCAAGAAGGCAGCAGCTGAGGCGCCAGAGGCCAAGCCGCCGAAGGCCAAGACCGAAGCGCCCGCTGATGTGTAAACCCCACCCTCGGCAGCGATAGAATCGGACCTGATGAAGTTGACCCGGACGACGGAGACGAATGCATGAGCGACGAGACGAAGGAGCCCACAGAACGCTCCCTGCCTGAAGCCTCGCCCTCGGGTGATGAGCTGACCGACCACGTGTCGGACGCCATCACGACGACGTCCGACCGGCTCGCCGATCCCACGGCGACGATGGACCAGCCGCCCGCCGAGGCGACGGAAGACGTGGTTCTGGAAGAAGAGAGGGTCAAGGATGAGATAGAAATCCAAATCGATCTCTTGAAAGATCCGGATTGGGCGGTGCGCCGCGAGGCGGTCATCACGCTGGGGGAGATGGGCGACGAGCGGTGTGTCGAGCCGCTCGCGCGGTCGCTTCGGGATGGCGATTGGCAGGTACGGGAGGCGGCTGTCGAGGCGCTCGCCATGGTCGGCTCCCCGGCGGTCGAGCCACTCATCAAACAGTTGCGGGACTGGGACATCCGGAAGTACGCCATCAGGGCGCTCGGAAAGATCAAGGATGAACGGGTCTTGGATCCGTTGCTGGCTCAGTTACGGAGCGATGAGTTCAAGGAGGACGCGACCGAGGCCCTTGTCGAGCTCGGCCAGCCGGCGGTGGAGAAACTCGTGGCCGCGCTGAAAGACAAGGACGAGAATGTCCGGAAGCAAGCGGTCATCGCGCTCGGGCGGATCAAGGACTCCGGGGCCGTCGAGGCTCTGATCGAGAGGCTGCAGGACAAGGACTGGTTCATCCGCTTGACTGCCGCGGCGGCCCTGGAAACGATCGGCGACGAACGGGGGCGCGAGGCGATCAAGCCGCTCCTCCAGGATCCGGATCTGGTTGTGAAGATGCGCGTGGAGCGGATCCTCGCGGCGTGGAAAAAGCGGACTGCCAGTGCCTGAACGCAGGTCTCCCTCACTGCCGGGCCATGAACCGATCCAACTCTTTTTGGATCTCGTCCAGCCTCGTTCGAGGCACGGCTTTTCCCACCGCGAGTTCCAGTTGCGCCTCTCGGATTCTTGCGACCAGCGGTTTGATCGAGGAGGTCCGACCGCTGTCCCGTTCGACGCTGCTTGCCTTCTCCAGATGATCCACCGCCTCCGCCAGTTCCTTGGCGGCGCTGCCGAAATTCCGGTCCAGCAGTTCTGATTTCGCCTGGATCAGCCGCGATTTGGCATCGACGAGCCCTGAACGCTGTCGCAAGTTGCGTTCGATGCCCAAGGTGGTATCGAGGACGTCCCGCGACAGGTCCCGCACGGTCTTCCTCAGTTCGCTGATCGGACGTTGGCCGATGTAGTACCCGAGCACGAACGTGGTCCCGATCAGCACCACCAGCCCCAGAAATCTCAGCATAAGTCTCCTTCCTTCGTTCAAGGTCCTCACCGTGGCAGGGACGACACCTGGGCCAAGCTCCCTGCCGCCGCAACCCGGACTGCGGGGTCGGAATCCTGAAGGGCATGTTTGAGCAGCGGGATCGCGGCTCGTCCGCCGACCTTTCCCAGAGCGCGGCTGGCCATCAAGCGGGGTTGGGGTTGCTGGTCCTGAATCAGAGTCTCCAACACCGGAAGCGCCTTGCGGTTGCCCGCGGACCCCACCGCCAGCGCCGTCGCACTCCGGACCGAGGGATCGGAATGCCTCGCCAGATCGGCGGCCGCCAGGACCGCGTCGCGCTCCCCCAATCTGAGCAATCCTTCGACGGCGCCGACACGAACCAGCGGGATCGGATCGCGCGCCGCCTGCCACAGCGGTGGGCGGGTGTATGCCACGCGGAACCGCCCGAGGCTGGCGGCGGCGGTCCCGCGGACGCGCGGGTTCTCGTCTTCCAGCGCGCGCACCAGGGCCGTGGCAGCTCCGGCTTGGCCGAACTCCCCGAGTGCGCCGGCCGCGAACGCACGGACGTCGGGGTTCGGATCGTAGAGCGATTGTCTGAGCACCGTCAGGCTGGGTGGATGTTTGAGGCGCCCCAGCACCCCCAACGCCGCCATGCGGGTGTCCGCCTCCGGCAGGGTGGCGGCGCTCATGATTTCGGCCAGCGCGTCGGTTTGCCCCAGTTTCACCAGCGCGGCCAGCACAAACACATGAATCGCCCCTTCTTCGGACCGTGCCATGCGGGTGAGCAGCTCCTGCAATGCGGGGTCCCGTCGCTCGCCCAGGGCGTTCAGCGCCGCGATCCGGACGGCCGGAAAGGGGTCCTCCAATGCTCGCTTGAGAGCTGTCCAATCGGCCTCCGGTGCGGACCGGCCAAGGCCCTCCGCTGCCTGGGCACGAACCAACACGGACGAATCCAAGAGCCCGTCTTCAAGCAGTGGGACGACGTCGCGACTGCCTATTTCGGCCAAGGCCGTGTAGGCCGCGATGCGCAAATGCTCTTGCGGATCGCGCACCCGGCTGGTGATGAAAACCAGGGCCAGTTCGCGGAGCAACGTGAGATCGTCCGGGCTTCCCGGGGGGATGAGACGGGTGTAGACCGTGAACGCCGACTCGGGCTGGCCGAGACGCACATAACTGAGGACCCCGACCTTCAGCAACTCGCGGGGTTGTTTTGAATCGGGCGGGGCGGCTTCCAGCAGGCGGATCACCTGGTCGTACTGGCCCTTCTGAAAGGCGACCCGTGCGTCACGCTGGGGCTCCGGGGCGTTGGGGGCCGCTCCCGGTTCAGCGGACTGGAGAAGGGTGGGCGAAGAGAAGCTGGCCACGAAGACGCACAGCGTGATCGCCCGAAGGGGGAGGAGCTGTTCCGTTCCCGAAGTGCTCACGTTCACCGGCGGCATCATTTCGCATCGGGGTCAACGGTGTCAAGCCAACAATGCAGCGAAAGCCTCACCCCGTCGAAAAAACCCTCTGCTCAGGCTGGCCAAGCCCCAAGACCGGGTCCACGCACGGTCCCTGCATGTAAGTGAGCACCCCACTCTTTCGTAGAGGGACCCCCCTCACTCTTGGGGAATTATGTTTTGTGGGGATTCCGTCCGCGTCGTGCCGTAGAACTGATCAGGCAAGGCTTATTGCCGAAGGAGGAAGGGTGACGCGCTACCAGGCCTTCCGCTGCGGGGAGCCAGCGGGGGCGTAGAGCAGTTCCATATATTCCTTGACCATCCGGCGGGCACAGAATCGCGGCGCGATCGTGCGGATGGCATTCTTCACGATCTGGATCCAGCCTCGCGGAACTCCGTCCAGATCCCGCGCGTAATACAGGGGGACCACCTCGTGCTCGAGGAGGCGGTAGAGCTGCTCAGCATCATGGCTGTCCTGGGCATGCGGGTCCGCGGGGTCTGGCGAGGAGGTGATCGCCCAGCCGTTCGCCCCATCGTACCCTTCCTGCCACCAACCATCCAGCACGCTCAGGTGTAGAACGCCGTTGAGCGCCGCCTTCTGACCGCTGGTGCCGCAGGCTTCCATGGGCGGGGTGGGGGTGTTGAGCCACACGTCCACCCCAAGAACCAGGAACTTCGCCGAATGCATGTCATAGTCTTCTAGAAACGCGATCTGGCCCCCGAGCCCGCGGTCCTTGCAGACGCTGTACACCTGGTGGATGAACTGCCGACCGGGCTCATCCGCCGGATGGGCCTTGCCCGCAAACACGATTTGGACGGGACGACGACGGCTTTGAAGAATATCTTTCAGCCGATCCAGGTCCCGGAAGAGCAGGGTAGCCCGCTTGTAGGTCGCGAACCGGCGCGCAAACCCGATGGTAAGGGCCTCCGGATCCAGTAAGGTGCCGGCCGCTAAGACTTGCGAGGCCTCCAGGCGACCTTGCATCCACCCCTCGCGGGCGCGTTCGCGAATGAACCTCATCAGCTTGCGTTTGAGGGTTTGACGGACTGCCCATAGCTCATCTTCCGGGATATCGCTCACGCGGTGCCAGACCGCCGGCTCATCCGACCGATCTGCCCAGTCCGGACCCAAATACTTACTGTATAGGTGGTTCATCTCGGGCGCGATCCAGGTGGGGGCATGAATGCCGTTTGTGATGCCCCGAATCGGCACAAGATCTTGGGGAATTCCTGGCCACAAAGGGCTCCACATCGCACGTGTCACGCGGCCATGTTCGCGGCTGACCCCGTTCAGGTGCGCGGACATTCGGATGGCCAGCGCGGTCATGTTGAATCCGGCCCTCGAGGTGTCAGGGTGCTCACCCAAGCGGAGAAACGCGTCACGCGTGAGGCCCAGTTGTTCCCAGTAGCCACTGAAGTGGCGCTCGATCAGAGGGATCGGGAAGACGTCGTGTCCGGCGGGAACCGGCGTATGAGTAGTAAAGACGGTGCTCTGGCGCACAAGTTCGGCTGCCTCAGCGTGGGATTGCCCAGTCTGGACCAGCTCTCGGGTCCGCTCCAGGGTGAGGAACGCGGAATGTCCCTCGTTGGCATGCCAGACAACCGGCGAGAGCCCCAGCGCCCGGCACACCCGCACGCCACCGATGCCGAGCAGCATTTCCTGGCGGAGGCGGATTTCCTGATCGCCGCCGTAGAGTCTGGCGGAGAGTTCGCGGTCTTCCGGCGCGTTCTCCGGTAGATCCGTGTCGATGAGATACAGCCTGACTCGTCCCACGCGAACCTGCCAGACCAGCGCGGAGACGGTCCGGCTGTCCATTTCGACCTTGACTTGACAAGGAGAACCGGAAGGCGTCATAGCCTGTTGGATCGGGGAATCCAGTCTATTGAAGGGCACGTACTCAGCCTCCTGCCAGCCTTCCGCTGTGATCCGCTGTTGAAAGTAGCCCTGGGGGTACATGAATCCCAGGCCTACAAGTGGAATTCCCAGGTCGCTGGCCTCCTTGCAATGATCGCCCGCCAGGATCCCGAGCCCACCGCTGTAAATCGGAATCGAGCTGTGGAGTCCGAGTTCGGCCGAAAAATACGCGATCGTGCAAGTTGAGAGTGTGGGGTATTGGGTCACGAACCAGGTGCCCCTGGCCGCCATATACTCGTCGTAAGCCTTGAGCACGGCGGAGTACTGGCGGACAAAGACGGGGTCCGTGCCGAGTGAGGCTATCCGGTCAGGTTTCAGGTCATGCAGGAGTTTGACCGGATTGTGGTCGGTCAGTCGCCAAAGCGTCCGATCCATGGCTTCGAACAGCCGTCTGGCATCCGGGTTCCAGCTCCACCAGAGATTGTTTGCGAGTTCCTGCAGACGAACCAGACCGCCGGGCAGGGGCCCCGGCGGTCCGGCAATCGGTTGTGCTTCGCTCACTCCCCCTCCTTTTTCAAGCAAGCAGCTAACAGCGAGCAACTAGTAGCCAAGATTCCGACCCCACTGTTTGCTATTCGCTGCCGGCTACTCGCTATAATCTCCTTCATCACGCATGGCCGCTAAAGTGCCAGCTCTTCCAGTCCGCGGAGAACGCCACCTTTGCGTAGCGTTCTCCTAGAATCTTGTTGACCCGGTTCATACGTCGCGTCAGTTCCTGGGCTTCTTCGGGTCTCAAGTCCTCCCTGAACCGGGGGTGAAGGCCCCAGCGGGTTTCCACCTCTTCACCCACCACGCTGGACATGACGCTGATCAACTTGATTTCGTTCCCGATCAGACCTCCAATAGCCTGTTCAGCGGTTTGTCGATCCGAGACGGCGGAAGAAGCCTTCCCTTGCACGGACCCTGCACCTCCAGTGGCCTCTTCGAACAACGCCTTCATGGCCGGCACCATTGAGCTGGCACAGAGCGTAGCCGCGGAGAGCACCATACCGTTGCCCGATGCGCCCATCATCTGCGCCACTCGCTCGCTGAATGTCTTGAAAAACTCTTCCTTGCCCTTGCTCTCCTCCGTGACCAGGAAGCGAAAGCGGTCGTAGCGTTCCCGGCTTTCTGCCACCGCGCGGCCGATCGTGTAGACGATCTCCATCTCGTCGCTGTCAGGGCTGAGGGCGGGTTCCAGGACCGTCCTCAGTTGGTGGCTGACAGTGTCTTCGAGACTATCCATGAACTGCGGTTGCTCCCGAATCGGCACGTGGAGGGCCGACAGCCGATCTGCCAGATTGAACATGACTTTCAGAAATTCAAGGTACAGCTTCCATTCATCCGTTTTCTTTAGCTTCAATGCCTGCTCCGGGGCGCTGCGCTTCACCATCGTGACGGATTCTCCCGCTCCCGCCACCATCAAACTGCCCAGGTCGCGCAACAAGCCGGAAAACGGGCTGTGGGACCCTGCCATGCCTCACTCCGAGAAATGTGCGACCATTATATACAACTCCGGGGCACGGTCCAAGGAGGAAGAGTGTTTCGCAGGCGAGGCGGAGCCGGTCGGTCGTTGCAACGGGGGAATCGCTATGCTATACAGCCCCATCATATGCGAAGAGTGTCCGAAAGGAAGGATGCGGTCACGCGGAATCGGCATCCAGGCGGCAAGACCGGATACCGTGCGGGAGGTGTGAAGGCGGCATGGATCGGAAAATGAAACCATACCTGCTCCGGCGGGGCGCTGAGGAGGGTGTTCCCCCGAAGTTGTCCCTGGACTACGGGCAGGCGTTGAACCCGCAGCAACTGGCGGCCGTGATGGCGGGGGATGGACCGGCGCTTGTCATCGCGGGTGCGGGCAGCGGCAAGACCCGCACGCTGGTGTACCGCGTCGCGTACCTGATCGACCTGGGGAATGATCCAGGGACAATCCTCTTGTTGACCTTCACGCGCAAGGCGGCGCAGGAGATGCTGAAGCGGGTGGGCCTCCTGATCGGGTCGCGGAGTGAGCGTGTGTCGGGCGGGACCTTTCACTCGGTTGCCAACATGCTCTTGCGACGCTACGGACGACCGATCGGGCTGGAGCCCGGCTTCACGATCCTGGACCGGGGCGACGCCGAAGACCTGATCGGGGTGCTTCGCACGCAGCTTGGCCTGCACGAGAAGGACAAGCGCTTCCCCCGTAAGGGAACGATCGCCGAGATCTTCAGTAAATGCGAGAACACCCTCCGGAGCATGGAAGAGATCGTGCTGGGGGAGTTTGGGCATTTCTCGGAGCATCTGGAAGACCTCGAGAAGCTCAAACGTGCCTACCAGGCGGCGAAACGACAGCGGCAACTTTTGGACTACGACGATCTCCTGGTGAAACTTCGGGAATTGCTGAGCGGAGATGACGCCGCGCGACGGGCGATCTCACAGAGTTATCGCTACATCCTCGTGGACGAATATCAGGATACCAACCGTCTGCAAGGGGACCTGATCAGGAAATTGGCGGAGACGCACGACAATGTGATGGTGGTGGGGGATGATAGTCAATCGATCTACGGCTTCCGCGGAGCCACGTTTCGGAACATTATGGAGTTCCCCGAGCAGTTTCCGGGAGCGACGATCTACAAACTGGAAGAGAATTACCGGAGCACCCAGCCGATTCTGAATCTGGCCAACGAGATCATTCGGGGAGCCGCCGAGAAATACAGCAAGCGCCTCTTCACGCAAAAGCTGGACGGACCGCTGCCGGTGCTGGTCCAGGCTGGCGGAGAGAACGCGCAGTCTCGGTTCATCGCTCAGAAGATTCTGGAGCTGCGGGAGGAGGGCGTGCCGCTTGATGAGATCGCGGTCCTCTTCCGGTCCAGTTTCCATTCATTCGATCTGGAGATCGAGCTGTCACGGAGGGATCTGCCGTTCGTGAAACAGGGCGGGTTCAAATTCATCGAGACGGCGCACGTCAAGGATCTCTTGGCGCACCTTCGGGTGGTCGAGAACCCGCTCGACACCGTGAGCTGGACCCGCGTCTTGTTGCTGGTGGAGGGGGTGGGGCCCAAGAAAGCGCAGGACCTGGTCGCCCTGTGTCTCAAGACCGAACGACCTGTTGACGTGCTCGGTGAGGCCGGCGGCCGATCCTCCCGGGCGCTGAAGGACCTCGCGCGGATGCTGGAGGAAACAGCCCGGCCTGGAGCCTTGACGCCGGCGGAGCAGGTCAGCCAGGTCTATGATTATTACCTGCCCATCCTGAAAGATCAGTACGACGATTATCCGAAGCGAATGCGTGACCTGGAGCATCTCTACACCATGGCCGAACGGTACCATCGCCTCGAGGAGTTTCTGTCCGACTTGGCATTGGAGCCTCCCGATCAAAGCGTCGCCGACGTGGAGGCGATGGGTCGGGACGACGAGCGGCTCGTTCTCTCGACCATCCATTCGGCCAAGGGGCTTGAATGGCAGTGCGTGTTCGTGATCTGGGTTGTGGACGGGCGGTTTCCGTCCGCCTATGCCTTCTTGACGGAGGATGAATTAGAGGAGGAACGGCGGCTGTTCTACGTGGCCGTGACCCGCGCGAAGCGGCATCTCTACCTGACCTATCCCATCAACGTGTATGATAAGACCACCGGCTCGGTGCTCTCCAAACCGTCCCGGTTTCTGGACGACGTGTCCCCCTCCTTGTTTGACACCTGGGCGCTTGTGGAAGAAGACAGCTCCCGCGGCTGGAGCGGACGGGGCGGCGAGTAGGGATCGCCCCACCGGGCACGTCCTGGTTGAGGGGCCCGTGATCACTCGTCTGGTGTTGTGCAGGGGGTGATCAGCCGAGTTGGCGCTTCAATGTCTTGTGCTCATCTCGGGATGCGCGCGTTGATTCTCGGGCTATCGGTGGCGCTCGTTGGGGTGGTTCATGCCGGGCCGGCGGTAGCCCCGGAGCGCCTTCCTGCCTCGAAGAGCGTCTGGGATGCCTTGATCGAGCGGGCGCAAGGGCTCGGCCTTCCGACTCGGTTCCTGCGCCTCATCCCCCCTGGTTTTGTGACGCTGGAGTTCGAAGACCTGCACGCGTTTGCGGCTGAGTACCATCCGGAGGAGCACCGCATGGTGCTGAACCGTACGCTCTCGTTCAACGCAGCCGGCGGAGTCCTGAGGCCACTGGATACGATGACCCACCGTGACTTAGGGACCCTCTATCACGAACTGTTTCACGCCTATATGGATTACCTCAGGTCGTTGCCTGACGTGGCCGCTGCTGATCCCAACGCCTCCCGACTGCTCGCGTTCGCGGCCGAGCAGCAGCAGTGCCGGTATCAGACCGTCGCGATTACGCCTGTGCTGCAGCGCAAGTCGGCGACCGAGACCCGGTACTTGACCGACCGCGAGTCCTGGGAAGCCCTCAACGAGACCTGGGCAGTGTTCGTAGGCTGGGCGACGTGGACAGGACTAGAACTATCGGGACAGCGCGGTGCCCACGGGTCTCGGAACCACCGTGGGACGGAAAGCTGGTTCAAACGGTTACGGAAGGCGGACCGGGACGGGGATCTGATCGGCTATTACGAACCCGAGGATCCGGCCGAACGCATGATCGCCCGGAAACGGTATCTGGCTCCTTCGCATCGCATTTCACCGCGCGAGGTCGCACTCCTGTTGGAAGTCCTGCTCGAAGAACCAGCCGAACAGGCCCAACGCTCCGCTGCCGTCATGGAGCCGCGACCGGCACCCTCCGAGGGCGGGAGACTCTGCCACTGATCACGTCGCTTGGTTCTGCCGCGCCGGAGGCCATCTGCTTGCTCTCCGTCTAGCTCGCGCCGCGGCCAAACCGCAGAAATGCGGCCCCAGCCCCACATCTTGATTTCCCCCTTGACAACTGGATAAACGGCCAATATAATTCGATATTTCGCAAACCAATGGTGTTCTCCCCCTCGATCAGTTATCCAGCTCCAGGGTGCAAGGGGCGGGATACCTGTGAGCGGGGTGGTGTGTGTTTCGATTCTGATTCACGATCCTGCTGACAGGGAATGGCTGTATCGCGTGGGGTGGAGACGCGAGTATCCACGAACTCGGACGGGCAGGTACCCAAGTGGACAAAGGGGGCAGACTGTAAATCTGTTGCCATCGGCTTCCAAGGTTCGAATCCTTGCCTGCCCACCACTACCAAGAAGTGCTGAGGACTGAGTGCTGAGGTCTGAGTATTGAATGGGGTGGCTGATCTTGTCCCGCCTCTCAGTCCTCAGTCCTGGGCACTCAGCCCTGGTGAAAGAGGGCGGGCGTAGCTCAGTGGTAGAGTTCCAGCCTTCCAAGCTGGCTGTCGCGGGTTCAAATCCCGTCGCCCGCTCCAAAGGAATATTTTGAACCCGCGACAGGGGGTTCCGAAGGGGGTGAGCCCCCTTCGTGGGGAGCGCGCGAGGGGGCTGGCCCCCATTGCGGGAGCCGGGAGGCAGGCTTCAGGGCCGACCCGGCGACGGAGCGTGGTTCAAATCCCGTCGCCCGCTCCATGTTGGGGAGGCGTTAAACGCTAATCGTTATTCGTTAAACGTAACGCGGTGGAACTCTACCCTTCGCCAAAATCACCCGGCTCAGTTCCTGCGGTTAACGAATAACGGTTAACGAATAACGAAGACGCCCACGTAGCTCAGTTGGCAGAGCACGTCCTTGGTAAGGACGAGGTCACGCGTTCAATCCGCGTCGTGGGCTCCATGACCTTTTAGGAAGGTTGAGGTTAAGGCTGAGGTTCAGGTTGAGGAAATCGGGGCGGTGGCTCCGGCCCTTAACCTGAGCCTCAACCTTAACCTTTTTAGAGACGGAGGCCGGTATGGCGAAGGCGAAATTTGAGCGGCGCAAGCCCCACGTGAACATTGGGACGATTGGGCACGTGGATCACGGGAAGACGACGCTCACCTCGGCGTTGACGAAGGTGATGGGGGAGCGGGGGATGG
>Ga0209376_1001622_pt1 | contig 22373 bp, 17 predicted proteins | sample GraSoiAngelo_134_FD_185891 | JGI IMG/M metagenome (GOLD analysis project Ga0209376, IMG submission 185891) | Grasslands soil microbial communities from the Angelo Coastal Reserve, California, USA - 14_0929_05_30cm (SPAdes) (version 2) | ecosystem: Environmental > Terrestrial > Soil > Grasslands ... | reverse complement strand
AGCAGACAGTCGCCGGGCGGCATCGACGGCGTCCTGGTAGCCCTGTGCATCCAGGGGGATGTCGCGGCGGCCTCTGTATCGATTCTGTACGTTCATCACGGTAGTGCCGTGCCTGACCAGGTAGAGGCGGCACTCCGGCATCGCGTGGTCGGATTGGGTCAAGAGCCCTTGAGCGCTCATGCTTCGTGACTCCCATTCGATGTTGTTTCTTGGTGGCGACCCGACTGAGTAATCCGAGTTCCTGCGGTCACTGCCGCGACGTTCTGATCCGAGCGCGCAGACTGGCCGCTGATGTCCTCCCAGGTCAGGACCGGACGTTGCGGCGAGGGGATGGCTGCGGCTTGCGTGGCCGGCCGCCGCGAATACGCCGATTGCTCACGGAGGCGTCGGACCCCGCGTTCATGGTCTAGCACCCACCCGATGACGTCATCACGTACATGGCTGAGCTCGTTTGCAGCGGCGCGCACTCGAGCTCGGTCGGTTGCCCGCGCGTCGGCGACGAGCAGTACCATCGCCCCGAGCTCGGCAAGCGCTCCGGTGTCAGCGCTCGCCAGCACCGGAGGCGCGTCGATCACGACGAAGTCGACCTTGTTCCTGAGCTTTGTCAGCAGCCCTAGGAAGGCGGTCGATTGGGAAACGCTCGAAGGATCTGGGTACTCAGGTCCGCTCGGGAGCACTTGAAGGCGGGGGACCTCTGTCGCTCGCAGGGCATCGGCCAGCTTTGAGTCCCCATGGACGATGCTCGTCAGGCCGGCCTCTCCGTCCATTCCAAAGAGGGCGTCCGCCTGTCCCCACCGGGGATCGGCGCAAACGAGGACGACCTTCCGGCCAGACAACGCCAACGCAGCGGCGAGATTGGCCCCAATCGCGGCCTTGTCTTCGCCACCCGGGCTTGTGACGAGCAGAATGTTGGCCTGACGCGACACCGCTGCGTGTAGAACCCGAGTCCGCAGGTTCAGGTACGCATCGGCGACCCGGGAGTTCGGGCTGCTGACGATGGCCAATCGGTCTCCCACGCCGTTCCTTGAGCGAGGCATGGCGGGGATCTCGGCAAGAACCGGAGCACTGGCCTGGATCTCGAGATCGCGATGATCCCGCAGGCTGTCGTCCATCCAGTCGCGAACCAGAGCGACTCCGAGACCCAGGGCCAGGCCCAGGACAGCCGCGACGCCGAGGATCAACAAACGGTTCGGGCTCACAGGAGACGTCGGCAATGTCGCATCTGTGACGACAGACGCCTGCACCGCTCCCGCTGTGGAAGGTGTCGTGGTCCCACCGCGCGACGCGGTCGGCTGATTGGTCGAAGTTCGATAGGCGACGTAAGCGGCCGCAATACCCTGCGCGGCGCTTTGGGCCACATGCGGATCTGAATCCGAATACGAAATGACGAGCAGGTCGGCGTTCGCCGGGACAGTCACAGACAGGCCGTGCTGCAACTTGCTTACGGGAATGAGCAGAGACTTCGACGCGATTGAGAGCACGGCCCCTGAGGACGCGATTCCCTTTTCCGTCCCCATTACGAACGGCTGCACGCCGCTGCTGGTACCCGACGCAGGGTAGACGGCCACGGTCGCCTGCGCCGCGTAGATCGGGGTCTGAGTCTGCATCACCGCCGCCGCGGCCGCAATCACCACTGCGGTGGTCAGGAGGATCGAGGGCCAATACTTGAGGAGGACTCGCGACCAATAACCCCAGTCTCGTCGGGCGACCTGTAACTCATCGCCGTCGATTTCGCTCTTCCAGCTGTCTTTGGTCACGTGCGGACCTCCTTTGCTCGGGCATCACGGTTGATCTGGTCGTCGCTGGTACCGGGCCGCTTGAGACCGGCCGTCGTCAACGCAATCAGCGCGAACATGAGATCGGCTGAGCCCCGATACGTGAGATGCGGATCGAATGTCATCAGAACCGTCGTCACGATCACCGCGACGAACGTTGCGATGCCGGCGACGCTGCGGGCGCCGGAGTTCCGGCGCGCCGCGTCCCATCCTCGCTTTGCGGTCGCGACGACGAAGAAGACGAAGCTGGCGAGGAGCGGGATTCCGCCGCCCCACAGCAGCCAGGTATAGCCGCTTTCGATCCAGACGTAGCCGCTCACCTGCTCGGGCGCCGGGATCCTGGCCGAGGGGCGGACTCCGAGCAGGAAGTTCCAATCCGAGAGCAGCTGCGGCCAGAAGTAGGCCTGAAGGTTCTGGAGTCGTCCAGTCCAGCTGGTGGGCAGGCCGGATACGGACTGAAAACCGCTCAACCGGGCGGCCAACACCGGCTGCAACACCAGCGACCCGATCAGACCGGTGGGCACGAAGATCTTCAGCAGCCCGGCGGAATTTGTGACTGCCGCGATGCACACAACTGCCACGACCAAGCCGATCGCGCTCGAGAACTCACCGGCCGACAAGGCGCCGACAACAAGCAGACCGGCGGCGCATGCCAGCAGAGGTCGATGTCGCCGGGATTGCATCCACAGCCCGCTGACGATCGCCAGGTTGTAGACCATCAGATCCGCGGTTGCGGCCGGCAGCGCCAGCGTGGAGCTCCCTCTGGCGGCAAACGCGTCCATCGACCCGTCGTAGCCGAACGGTACGAAGTAGGTTGCGAGAAGCCGTGGCACACCAAAGAGTTGGAGCGACTGCAGGATTGCCAGCACCGCCACGACGGAGGCGGCAGCGACCGCGATCCAGAGGCATCGTCTTATCTGTGCCTCGGTACTGACACTCATCCGGACGAGCACGTACAGACCCAGGTACTTCCAGAGCACGAGGCCGTACAGCAGGTCGTCGGTGGTGATCGGTTGCTGGCGCAGCGTCATCCAGGTCAAGGGCACCACCGAGCTGAAGATCGCAAGCAGCAACATCGAAACTTCGACGCGATCGAGCCTGAGCATGGGGAACCGTCCCGCTCGGAGCTGTGCCAGGCGGCGCGTCACGAGGGCAAATCCGATGAGCAAGACCAAAACCTCGTTGGGCCGGAGAAGGGGCACGGCAACGCCGCGGCTGACACCCACGATCAACGGAGTCACACCGATCAGGAGATACGCTCCGAGCGCCGGCCGCATCCAGATGAAGACGACAAGCCCGACGACCGCAGCCCCAGCCATCGCCTGCAGCGGCTCGAGGCCCGTTCCCGCGCCGACACCCAGCGCGGCGAGAAGGGTCGCCAAGAGCAACCAGTGATTCGGTATCCATTTCCAGGCATGACGGGGGATGGCGCTCGTCGGTCGCGCCAGCGTGACGCTAGACATTGACCACCTCGGCGACCACCCGGTTGTCGTTGGTCCGCCACCGGCCGCTCAGTCCGGTCGTGAGCCACCCCAGCTCAGGGCTTCGCCACACGGCCTGGACCGCCAAGAACACGGCCGCACCGACCACCACCGCAGCGGCGGTCGAGAGCTGAGGCGCCAGCGAGCGACCAAGCCAGCTCGGCACGACGTCGGCTACCAACCATGCCGGCGCGGCCATGATCGCTGCCCCGGCGACGAACTTCGCGATCGATGGCGCCAGCCGCTGCGAGCCGAGCCCGCTGAGGTGGCGCCACACGCGAAAGGTCAGATGTGCCGCGGCTGCGCAGATTGACAGCGACAACGCGAGCCCAAGGACGACGAGCACGGCGGGCCCATGGACGAGCAGGGATGTGGTCGCCAGTCCAAGGCAGCAACTCGCCTGCACCACCATCGAGATCAGGGGAGTGCGCGTGTCCTTTCTGGCGTAGGACGCGTAGGTCATGATCACGAAAGCGGTCTGACCGACGACCGCGACGGACAGCGCCGCCAGCGATGCAGCGATCATGGTGATGCCTCCGCTCGAAGCCATCCCGCCGAACGAAACTGCCCGGGCCAATGGCATTGCCAGCACCAGGCAGCCCACCGCCGCCGGAATGGCCACCAGGAAGCCCAGCCCCAGACCGCGGACCAGGGTGTCGCGAAACGCGGTCGCATCGCCCTCGAGGTGATAGCGCGCCAACCGGGGCAGCAAGGACAGTGCCACCGGCGCAGCGCCAACCGCGATCGCGAGATAGTAGAAGTTCAGAGCGATCTGGAAGGCGATGACTCCGCCGGGCAGACGGTTGGCGATCGTCAGCAGCGTCAGCACCTGCACTGAGGCCAATCCCGCCTGCGCGATCGAAGGCAGTGCCCTACGGACGACAACGCGGACTTCCGGATCGCGCCACCCCGCTCGTGGCACGATCACCACGCCGGCCCGCCGGGCACCCCACCACTGCGTCGCCGCATGCAGGGCGACCGCGCCTGTTGAGCCGAGCCCTAACAGCACCATCTCGCCGGTGGGCACGTCGTTCAGGGTGGTGCGGGTGCCATAGATCAGGGCAGCGGCGCCGAGGACGGCCATTGTTCCAACGTTCTCGACAGCAGGGGCGCCGGCGGCCAATGCGAACCGCCGCCGTGAGTTCATAACCGCTGTGGCCGTGCCCACAACCCCGTAGAGAAAGATCTGCGGGATGAACATGACGATGAGGGCCAGCCCGACTCGCATCTGTGCAGCCGCCTGCGTCACCTGCGGCCCGCCTCCCAGTGCAGCGAATCCGAGCACCAGCGGTCCGAGAACGATCGCCACCGGCGCGATCAACAGAAGCATCAGCAGCGTGATGCCCAGGAAGCCGCCTGCCACCCTTTCCGACCCGCGGCGGTCACCCTTGTCGACGTGGCCGACCAGAGCCGGCACGAGCAGCGAGGAGAAAAGCGAGCCTGCAAGAAAGCCGTAGTAGATGAGGTTGGGCAGCGAATTGGTGAACTGGTATGTATTGCCGAAGAACGTCGGCCCCAGGACCGCGCCGATGACGGCGAATCTGAGCACGCCGGTGGCGCGGCTGGCAATGGTCCATCCAGCCACGGTCATCGAGTCACGCGCGGCAGCGACCGCTTTGAACTGATCTTGGGCATCGCTGCCGATCTCTGCTCCAGCACCCAGCGCTAGGAGCCGCCCCGGGTCATTGTGCGCCATGTGTCGACAGCACCACCGGCACGGTCTTGAACAGGATTACGAGGTCGAATACGAAGCTCCGCTGACGGACGTACTCGAGGTCCAGGTCGAGCCCCTGCCTCATGGTCAGCTTGTTCCTTCCGCTCACCTGCCACAGGCCGGTCAGACCCGGCTCAGCGAGGAAGCGGGCGGAGTAGGCCGGACCGATCAACTCCGCCTCCCACGGAAGTAGAGGGCGGGGCCCGACCAGCGACATATCGCCCCGGATGATGTTGACCAGCTGAGGGAGCTCGTCGATGCTCGTCCGTCGCAACAGGCGGCCGACCGGCGTGATCCTCGGATCGTCTTCCAGCTTGAAGAGACCTCGCGGCCCGCCCATGGGCGGCTGATCTTCAGTTAGAAGCCTGGAGACATACTGCCGGTGGACGTCGTCCGGACTGCCGGCGTACATCGTGCGGAACTTGTAGAGGACGAACGGCCGACGGTCCCTGCCGATCCTGGTCTGGCGAAAGAAAGGTGAGCCTGGGCTGGTCGCCGACACGATCACGGCGACAATCGCAAGCAGTGGGGAAAGCAAGACGAGGCACACGCTTGCGGCGAGAAGGTCGAAGGGTCGCTTGGCGGCGGGCGCCGGTGCCCAAGGGCCTGCCGTGAGATCGTCTTCTGGCAAATGCACCCCTTGTCTGACCGGCTCGGGGCGGATCATCGCTTCGACCCGGCCATCCGGAGCACCGCGTCCGGCGGTCCTGTGAAGCGGTAGCGACTGACCGAATCCGTCACCGCATCGACTCGGGACTCGATGGCACGGAGGTCGCGGACTTTCCCTCGCACCGCTGCCGGATTGCCGAACGCGACAGAGCCGTCAGGAATATCGCGGACAACAACGGCGCCTGCACCGATAAGGCATCCCGCCCCGATGCGCACAAACGGCAGAATCGTCACGTTGACCCCGATCTGGGCACCGGCCCCGATCTGAGGCCCAGACATCATCGCGGCGGAAGTGGACTGTCCCGGGTAGAGATCGTTGGCGATCGTTACGCCCGGCGCAAGAAAAGCCCCGTCCTCAATTTCGGTGAACTGCGCGATGTAGCAGTTCGAGTGGATCTTGACTCGGTCACCAATCCGGCAGCCGTAATCCACCACCGAATTACTCCATACGGAGACGTCGTCGCCGATACGGCAGTCTTCGCGGATGATCACGTTGTGGCCGGTTTGGAACCGGGCTCCGATCGTCGACCCGAAATAGACCACCGTGCCGCTACGAATACATGCGTCTTGTCCCAGCGAAAGATCGGATGGCGCGGTCCGCGCGGAGGGGTAGCCGATGATCGCGCTTGGGTCCGATCGCAGCCCGTCTCCCACGATCACGTCAGGCAACATGCACCTCAGCTGCGGACACCGCCTCCAGCACCGCATCACAGACCTGGGTAATTTGGTCATCGCGCATGTGCGGGAAGATCGGCAGCGAGAGGATTTCGGATGCTGCCGCCTCGCTGACGGGCAAGCGCCCGTCCGCGAAGCGCAGGTACGGATCTTGTTGATGACACGGAATCGGGTAATGGATCGAGCTCTGAATCCCTTGCGTTGCGAGGTGTTGCTGAATCCGCTTGCGCTGGGGCACGCGCGCGACCGCGAGGTGGTAGACGCCCTGCCCCCCGGGTGTGTCCTCGACCAGGCGGACGGGGGACGAGGCAAACGCGGCCCTGTATCGCCTCATGATCGACCGGCGAGCCTCGTTCCACTCGTCCAGCCGGGCGAGCTTGGCGTTCAACACGACCGCCTGGATCGCATCCAGACGGCTGTTGGTGCCGATCAATTCGTGTCGGTAATGGGATCCGGCCATGCGGCCGTGGTCGCGCAGACTCCTGATCCGGTTGGCGAGATCAGCGTCGGCAGTGACCACGGCGCCGGCGTCGCCGAACGCACCGAGGTTCTTGCCGGGATAGAAACTGAAGGAGCCCGCCCGTCCCATTGACCCGGCCGGCCGGCCCCGCCACGTCGCACCGTGAGCCTGGGCCGCATCCTCGATGATCACGACCCCGGCCCTGTCAGCCGCGCGACCAAGCGAGTCCATGTCGGGCATCTGCCCGTACAGATGGACGACGATCGCTGCGCGGGTCCGGTTGGTGATCGCGACCTCGAAGTCAGCGCTGGTGAGCAGCAAAGTCTGCGGACTTACGTCGGCGAAACGGGGTGTCGCCCCCGCATGGACAACCGCCTCCGCGGTGGCGACAAACGTGTTGGTAGGAACAATCACCTCGTCGCCGGGTCCGATGCCCAAAGCCATCAGCGTCAGCTGCAGAGAGTCAGTCCCATTAGCCACGCCGATCGCGTGCGGCGCTCCGCAGTATTCCGCCCACGCCTCCTCAAACTCCACGACCGCCTCGCCGCCGATGAAAGCGCTGCGCTCGAGCAGCTGCGCCCAGCCCTGGTCGATCGCGGGGCGAACTTCGCGGGTCATCGCGGCAAGGTCGGTGAAAGGCACGTGGACGCTCATACCGCCTCCGAGCTCGGCAAGGTCACCAGCGGCGCTTGCTCGGCCGGCGACCCATCGCCGGAACCATTTGCGTGTGCGGAAGCCAAATGGTTGCCGTTGCCCCAGCCGATCGAGCGAAAGACGTGGCTCTCGACACGTATCTCCTCGAGCAAGACCGGGCGGCCCAGGCGGCGCGACAGCTCCGCCGCTTCGAGCGTCTCGACCACAGCGAGGCCGTTGGCCCCATCGGTCAGGGGCTGGGTTCCAGTGGCGATGCAATCGACAAGGTGCCGGTCCTGCAACGAAAGTGGCTCGTCCGCGGGAATGAATGGAACCACGATGTCGCCGTACCGATACGAAGTCGGCGGCTGACTGAGGTTGGCTCCATCCGGCGGCAGACTTACGCCTTTGTCGAGGACTCGGATCCGCTCGTCGGCGGCGAGGTCGTCATAGACGGCCATCTTCTTGCTGCCGACGGCGGTAACCCGCCGAACTTTGCACGGGTCCAGCCAGCTGACGTGGATGTTTGCGGACAAGCCACGGCCGTCGAACACATCGTCATAGAACAGCCGGAGGTAGGCGACATCCTCGAATCGGCGGTGAGCGTGGCGCGCCGCCCAGGCGTCGACCGCGACCGGCTTGCGGTCGAGCACGTGGTTGATGATCGAGACGTCGTGTGGCGCCAGGTCGAAAATGACGTTGACGTCGTTCTGGTAGAGGCCGAGGTTCAGCCTCGCGCTGTCGATGTAGTAGAGCTCGCCCAGCTCTTGACTGCGCACGAGCTCGCGAAGCTTCCTAACCGCCGGGTTGTACTCAAAGGTGTGCCCGACCATGAGAATGACGCCGGCTTCTGTCGCCGCCTTGATCAGCCGCCTTGCCCCGGCGGTCGTAGGCGCCAGCGGTTTCTCGACCAGGACGTGCTTGCCTGCCGCGATAGCCTCCAGAGCGACTGGCACGTGCATGCTCGGCGGCGTCGCGACCACCACGGCGTCCACGTGAGGCAGCGCGGACCTTAGTTCCGCATAGCACGGCGCCGTCTTGAAGTTGCGGGCCAGAGCCTGCAAGCGGTCGGCGCGGCTGTCGACGATGCTTACCTCGGCGACGCCGTCGAGCGCATGAAGGACGCGGACGTGCTTCGAGCCCCAGTACCCGCACCCGACCACGGCGACCCGGAGTCCGTCACCTGTTCCCCCCTCCATCAAGGGGTCCACAGACTCGCGACGGGCGGGCTGAAACCAAGCGTGATTGGCACACCCGAAACGTACCGGCTGAGTCGCGGCATGGTAATAGGCCGATCGTCCCAGGGCATGGGACTTTCAAGTCGGGGCAGGGACTAGGAGGTCGCGAAGTCGCGCCGGCCGACGAACCCCTCTTCCTCGAGGTGGCGCAGGATCAGCTCGGCCGCTTCGTCCGCCCCGATTTCCGAGGTGTCGATGGTGACCTCGGCGTCCTCGGGAAGCTCGTATGGGTCGGAGATGCCGGTGAAGTCCTTGATCATGCCGGCCCTCGCCCTTGCATACAGGCCTTTGCGGTCGCGCTGCTCGCAGACTTCGAGCGGGGCCGCGAGGTGGACGAGCACGAAGCCGCCGTGGGCCTCGACCATCGCGCGCACTGCCTTGCGGGCGGCGTCGTAGGGCGCAATCGGGGCACAGATGGCGATCCCGCCGTGCCTGGTGATCTCGGCAGCCACAAACCCGATCCGCTGGATGTTCAGATCGCGGTGCTCCCGGGAGAACCCCAGCTCACTGGACAGGTTCTTGCGGACAACGTCGCCGTCCAGCATGGTGATCGTGCGGCCACCCCGCTCCAGCAGCCTGGCGTTCAGGATTTTGGAAACGGTCGATTTGCCCGACCCGGAAAGGCCGGTGAGGAACACCGTGAAGCCCCGCTCCCGACGCGGACGATAGCTACGCCGAAGCTCACCGGCGACCTCGGGAAAAGTGAACCAGTCGGGAACCTGCTCCCCCGATGTCAGCCGCCGACGGAGCTCTGTGCCGGAGATGGTGTGGGCGGCCAGACCGCTCGGGACCTCGTCCTCGGGGAGGTACGCGTCCAGCTGGCCCACATACACCAATGTCGGGAACGAGACCATCGCGATGCCGATCTCTGCCTCGAACTGGCGAAGCAGGTCCTGGGCGTCGAACGGTCCGTAGAACGAGCGACCGTTAAGCCGTTTACCTGGCCCGGCGTGATCCCGGCCGACGATCAGGTGCGTGCACCCGAAGTTGCGTCGAACGATCGCGTGCCACAGGGCTTCCCGCGGCCCGGCCATGCGCATCGCGAGCGGCAGCAAGGCGAGCATCGCGGTGTCTTCCGGGTAGCGGTGCATCAGCGCCTTGTAGCACCGCACCCGGGTGTAGTGGTCGATGTCGCCGGGCTTCGTCATGCCGACCACCGGGTTGATGAGCAGCTTCGCGCCGACGGCGTCGGCCGCGCGCAACGTCAACTCCTGATGGACGCGGTGCATCGGATTGCGGGTTTGAAACCCGACGACCCTTGACCAGCCCTGCCGGGCCATGGCTGCTCTGACCTGTCTCGGTGTCATTCGCAGCTCGGGGAAGTCGAAGTGGCTGGGAAGGTGCACTCCCTCCACCGTCCCGCCGACGTAGACGGGATGGGTCTGATCGAGGAGAAACGCCACGCCAGGATGCTCGCGGCTGCCGGTCAAATAGACCTGCCTGGCCTCCGCTTTGCGGTCCGGCCGGTAGAGGTCTTCGACGTGGAGAACCGCGAGCAGGGCTCCCTCGGGGTCCCGAAGGCCGAGCACGGTGCCCGGGGTCAAATCCTTCGCCGCCTCCTCGGTCACGTCAAGCACGATCGGTATCGGCCAGAGCGCACCGTTGGCCAGACGCATGTCCTGGCAGACGGACTCATAGTCCAGCCCATTCATGAACCCGGTCAGGGGCATAAAGCCGCCATTGAGCAGCAGCTCGAGGTCACAGAGCTGTCTCTCGGTCAGGTTCCAGGAGGGGGCGCGAAGGCCAGCCCGAACCACCTCGGCACGGCGCTGGGGAGCCGCGATAAGGTCGCTGCCGCCGGCATCCTCGCGCAGCTTCTCGACAATCATGTTCGGTGACGGGCCAGCCTCAGGGCGCCGGCCGCCTGACTATGCTCACGTCCGGACGTGCCTTCTGTCTATCGCCGCTGGGGACGCGGCCCTGGGACTGCCGGCGATGAGCTGGGCATCTGTCCCATCGAAGCGGGCACGTCCGCGGCGGCGGGGCCGCTCACGGTATCGCCGTGCGTATCCAACGCCCAGCGATGAACGCCCTCGGCGGGAAGCTGGCAGCGGATGTAGTGCTTGCTCCCGCCTCTGACGCCGACCGTCCGATCGAGTCGATAGCCGAGCCGAGAGAGCGCGGCCAGCATCCTTTCGTCGGTCACCTGTCCCTCGATCTCCTGTGCTCCGAGCCGTTCGGCGTGGACGATCCAGGCGGCGTGGAGCTGCAGAAAGAACAGCGGCGGGACGCGATGCGTGCGAGCGTCTTTTGAGATCGCTTCGTACATTGAAACCGCCAAGGCGGATCGGCTGGGAGCACGAGGCCTGACCAGCCAGCGAACGAGGCCTCGCACGTAGCCCGGCGTCTCGTATGGGCGACGGAGGATCGCCAGCGCGACCCCGGCCGCGACGGTAGGCATGTGCCGGCGGACCATCCGCCTCATGAAACGAGACTTGTCCAGAGTCCCAACGCTGTAACCGACCAGCCGGCCCTCGAGCTTCGCGGCCAGGGTGACCTCATCCGCGAACTCTTCAAAGAGGCGGATGAGGACGCGTTCCCCGGCCAGGGTGAAGAGGTCGTCAGGGAAGCTTCGCGTGTGCAGGCGGGCGGCCGCCGGCGCGTCGTCCCGAGTCAACACCCCGATCGTCAGGGAGGGAAGGGTGCCCGCCGATTGGTGCCCCGTCACCCGCTCAGGAGACCCTTTGCCCGTCTGGCTTCGCCGGCGAACCGTTCGTGGGCTTGAGCTTCGCGGCGAGCGCGGATCGCAGGCGCTCATAGCTCACGAGCTCGCCCATCTCGTCTTCGGAAAATCGGACTCCGAACTCCTGCTCCACGGAGACGATCATGGAAAAATGCTGAAGCGAGTCCCAAAGCTCGACGTTCTCGATCGATGTCGTGTTGTCGATCGTCGACGGATCCAGCTCAAAAACCTCGGCCAGGATCTGCTTCAGGCTCAACTCCTCCGCGTCGCCCATCATCCCGCCGCTGCTCCTGCTTGGGCGTTGGTGGGGAGCTCGACGGATGCGAACCACGCCGGCACCGAGGGATCCGAGTCGCCCAACATCAGGCTCCAACCGGAATCGTCCCCTGGTTGGCGGCTAAAGCCGTGATCGGGATAGAAGGTGGACACAGCCTGGTTGCGCGCGGTCGCCGCATACGTGCCATGCAAGCGCCGGTAGCCCAGCGCCTCAGCCTGGATGGCGGTCGCATGCAGAAGCACGTCTTCGACGCCTCGACCCAGCACGCGACAGCTCAGTAGGAACGTGTCGATCTCGGCCTCGCCGGCGTCAGCGCCCCGAACCACGATCGCGACTCCAACCAATCCAGCGTCTCCAAAGCGATCGCTCACGCGAATCGAGAGAATTTCGACGCCAGGTTGGCGTGCCAGCTGAGTGAGCTCCTCTGTCGTGTACCGACGCGTCGTGAGGTTGAATTGATTGGTCTTCTGGGTCAGCTGCGCAATTCTGGTGGCTGAGATGTGGTCGATTCGCCGTACCTCGGCCGTCATTCCGAGTGATCGATAGTACTCATCCAGAGTCGAAGCCGATTCCTGGGCAGCCTGGCGTGCCTGCTCGTTTCTGTAGAGCTCGACGCGGCGCCGATCTTCGTCGGTCACCCCTACGGCATCGAAGCAGTCGAGCGATTCGATCGCCGCTCGCAACTCACTGAGTTCCGCCGGCAACTGGACAACGAGCACCATTGGAAGCAAGCTCCTGACCATTTCACATTGATGCGGATCGTCGTCGACAAAAACCAACGAGTCCAGTCCAACGTTCAAATCGGATGCGATCGCGCGCAAGTTCGTGGCTTTGTTGGTCCAATTCACGCGCTTCGCAGAGATATCCGACTTACGCAGGACCATCGAAGGATGGTGGTCGAAGACTTCGTCCACGTCAGCTTCGTTGTTGGCGCTGCACAAAGCCAGAAGAACCCCGCGCTTACTCAGATTGAGTGCCGCTTCCTGAAGGCCGACATAAGCGATGCCGGGGTATGAGTCACCGAGCCTGATTCCGCCTATGTGGTCCTCGCCGATGACGCCGCCCCACAAGGTGCCATCACAGTCGAGGACAAGAACCTTGCGGGACCTTCCTGCACGCGCTTTGAGAATTCGAGCGTAGACGTCGCTCAGCTGTTCGAGGATCGCCGGCGTGAAGGGCGCCCGGGCGGCCAACCAGTTCCGAGCATCGATCGGTGACCTTTCGGCGATCCTCTCGAAGTCAACGATGAACACGTTCCCCATGCCGCTCGCGATGGCGCCGAGCTCCTGGTTCAGGGCTCGAACGCGACTGGTGAGGCTGGTCGTCGAAGTAGCTTCGGCCAGGCCCTCGGGCGCGTTTCTCGGCAGGGCAAAATTGTGGATGGCGATGGTTGCGGTGGTGCGCTCATTGATGGCGGCCACGATTCGGCGAATGCTCGAAACCGTCTGCTCGGCCGCCTCAGACGCCTGCGATCTGCTAAGCGTCAGATACCGGTTGAACAACGTTGGTGCGAGGTTCTCGAGACTCAGCGCGATGACGACAACATCTGGTTGATACTCGAACAGCCAACTTCCCGCCGTCAAAGAGTCGCGCATAGAAGTGTCATATCCGCCGATCCGCACGTCCACTGCAAAGCCGGCGGCAGCGCCCTTGACGGACGCGTACGCGTCGAGTGGTTCGACGGTGAAGTTCCTCAGGACCGCGACTCGGATGCGCGGCCAATCCGGAGGAGTCACCATGCGCAAACGGCGCGCCGCAGCCAGGTATCGACTTAAGGTCGGCTTGTCCACGACCCAGGCGACAAGGCTCTCAGCATCGCCCGGGATGGCGACGTTGACTTGAGCGGGCACTTTCGAGTCATCGCCTGCAGCGATTACCACGTCGTCGTCTCCCAGGTGGCGGCGACAGCGCCCGCTGGAAGCTGCCCGGGAGGGATATCAAACCGAGTTCGCCACCACCGCGCCACGTCGAGTGGCAGGGCGCTCCACATGTCGTTTCGATTCGCCATCTCGGCGAGGAACGCCTCGTACACGTTCCACGTCCTCGGCCGGCGAAGGTAGTCAGGGTGCGAGTTCAGCAACGCCATCCCGCGATGTGCGGCGATGAACTCGACCTTTTCGAGCCACAAGTGGGGAGACGACTCGCCCAGGATCTCCGTCAGCGTGTAGTCCTGGACGAGGGTGTACGGCAACTCGACGAACCGTCCAAGGATGAACGGCCAGAGGCTCATTGTGCCGCCGGGAATCGGTTCAAAGGGGTCCGAATCGAAGAAGGAAAGATCGTACTCAACGTCGAGCGCCTGCATCCATTCCGGATTACGGTGTGTGAGCGCGGTTCGGAAGCCGGCCGCGCCTGTGCGGGCCAGCTCAGCGTTGATGCGCGGCGCGCGTGAGTCGAAGATCGCGCGAGATCGGAACAGCTTTCCATCGTGATTCAGATCGTGGACTCCAACTTCGAATCCCCGAGCCCTCAGCTCGGAGATGAGACCCGGGTCGGTGCGATACCGTTCCGGCACGAAGTTGAAAGACGAACGAAATCCGTATCGCTCCTCAAGTTCGACCACTCTGATGACGAAGTCGAGGCCTTCGCGTTGCTCTACGTCGTGGGTCAGAACAAACGCAAGGTGGCGGTCATCCGGCCAGATGCTTACGTAGGTGGCGCGGTCGAGCCCGCGGTCGTCCAGCACGTGGAAAAGCACAGCCCGCAAGAAGTCGGCGTAGCGCGATTCACACGGCCACTCGAGGCCGGCACCGCTGCCGTGATCGCGTCCATAGACGCGCCGAAGCCAGCCGATTGCGGCACGCGGAAGGAGCGGCTTCAGGTCGTAATAGATCTGTTTCACGGTTCCGAGCTTCCAGTGGTCCTCCCCGAACTGACCCTCGCTGAGGACGGCCTCCATCAGCCCGCCCGGATGCTGAACACGTGCTGTTACGGATGGCGGAAGGAGGTGGGCGGCCTGCGCGATAGCGTCGCCCCATTCTTGCGTGGTCGGCAGTGGATCGAGCAGCTTCCAGAAGGCCTCAGGGCTGTTGCCCGCGCACAGCGGCACCGAAGCCGGCGTGCGCATTGCTTCTTTGGATGACGAGGTCACCGGAAACCGTCTCGGCCGTCAGCCGTCGCTGCCTGGAAAGCGCCGCGGCGATCGTCGCGCGAATCATCGCCGGCAGATGCTCCGTCCAGCCTCGGGTCGGAGAGGCCGAGGGCTTCGCGATAGCGGCCCGACACCGACTCCCAGGCCAAGCTGTGCATGACAGTCCGGGCCAGACGCGCCTGTCGCCGGGCAGCAGAGGGGTCGGCCAGCAGCCTGTGCACCTGCGCCGCGAGGCCGGCGGCATCGCCGGGATCGAAGTACGCCAGACAGTCCTCCGGGAAGTGCTCTTGAATCGCCGGCAGGCGCGAGCAGACGACGGGAACCCCAAGTGCCGCGAACTCGAGGACCTTGTTAGGGAGACAAAGATCTCCGTACCCATCGGAAAGCATCGGGACAAGGCCGAGCGCCGCCTGGCGAACATGCTCCATCATGCGCGGCCAGGGCAGGAATCCGTGCGAGAAATGCACGCGATCGTCCAGCCCCAGGCGGCCGGCCAGTTCGACCAGCGACGGCTCGCTCTCTCCTTGGCCGAGGATGCGAAGCGTGAGCGTGGGCCATTCGCCCGTCAGCCTCGCCATCGCCTGAATGGCGATGTCAACCCCATATCGCGGGATCAGGGTGGTCTGGATGACGAGAAACGCCGGCTCGGAAGGCGTGGACGAGCCCAAGCCGGCGACTGGATGGGAATTTGGAACCACCGTCACCTTGTCACTCGCGAGTCCGCGGCGGACCAAGATCCGCCGGCACGGCTCACTGACCGTGATGACGTGATCGACCCAGCTGGTCGCCGCCCGCTCTATCGAGGTCGCGACCCGGACAGGCAACGCCTGTCGATCGAGTCCTAGCCGAGCGGCCGTCAGCTCCGGCATCAGCTCCATCGAGAACAGCACGATTCTCGACCTGCGAATCCGCGCCAGCACAGTCGTGAAGACGAGGAAGTCCGGGGTGTTCTCGACTTCGATCACGTCGTAGCGCCGTCCCAAGCCGAGGAGCGAAACGACAAAAAGCGCCCAAAGGAAAAAAGTCACGTAATGAACCGGATACCAGAAGGCATGTGAACGCCGAGCTCTGATAGGGACGCCGTAAAGGCGCAGGCCGGGCTGATCCACGACTGGGCTTGCCCACCGGAAGCTGGCGGTCAGACACACGACGTCAACGTTCAGCCTCCAGTTGATCAGCTGCGTCACGTTTCGTCGCAGGGTGGTCCCTATCGGGTAGGGATGGCGGCTAACCACGAGGACGCGGCGGCCGTCCGTCATGACGCGAGCCCCGGAAGCCGACCGTACAGGAGCTCCCCGGTGAGCCGGCAAACGACCGATGGCGAACTCTGGATGATTCTTGCCATGATCTGGCGGCTCAACCCTGGCCAAGGCGCGGGTCGGGCGGTGGTCACATACGAATAGTTCAGCGGTATCTCTACGGCGCCCCAGCGTCGCTTGAACTCACGAAGGCCGTGGTTGTCGATGTCGCTCCGCCCGAAGTCGAGGTCGCGATAGCCGTGCACACAAGCCCATTCGATGGCGGTCCACATGACGAGGTTGTTGGGGCGAAGGTCCCAGAAACGGGCATCGGAGGCCCCGTACTTGTAGATCACGTGGTCGTTCCAGGCGAGATAAACGGCTCCCGCAATTGGTTGGCCATCCTTTTGGGCGAGGACGACAAACCCGAGTCCACGATCGATGACCAGTCGCCATAGGAGGCGGAAAAAGCGCTTGGGCTGAACCGGAACGCCCTGGCGCCGGCGGGTCTCTACGTGCAGCTGATAAAAGGTATCGGTGTCGGCCTCCGTCCGTGAGATCCGCGCGGTCACGCCCTCGCGTTGCGCTTTTTTGATCGCGCGATCCACCTGATTGCCTTTGATGCGTCGCAGGTACTCCTCCCTGGTGCAGTCGAGCGGGAGGAGGTGGCGGACCGCTCGCGATACCACGTGGATGCCCGCAATCGACGACATGTCACCGTGCACGACGAGCTGATGGATGTGGCCGCTGCGTTGCCACCGAAGGAGCGCGGTGGTCAGCGCGGCGAGAGAGTCTTCGCTCGTCGCAAGCGGGGGACAGTAGTCAGTGAAAGGAAGGGCGGTGAAACGCCGCCGGGGGCTTAACCGCTGGACTTCGAGCGTCGGAATTCCAGCTGCCACGGCGCCATTGGTATCGTCCTGCAGCAGGACCGACGGTCGGTAACCGTAGGCTGCAACCAGCACCTGCGACCACGCGGGATGGTGGAACACCGTCGCCTCCCTGTGCGAACCGGCAAATTCCAACCAACGTCGATCATCAAGCCCCGTAACGGCCAGCCCTGGCGCCGGGCCTGGCATCAGCCCGGGCTCGCCGTCGAAGCTGTCTGTGGTGGGGCGAAGATGCTGGCGTTGTTCGGAAGGCACGGGAATCAGAGCCATCGGGCTAGTCGCCGGTTAGCGTACGGAGCACCTCAGGCGCTGTTAATGGGCATGGCGAGAAGATGCCCGACAGCGGGACCAGACGAGGCGGCCGATTGTCCCGTGGCCGGGCGGTTTGTCCCAGCCCGGAGCGGTGGCCTCAGCTGGTCAACATGTGGTTGGCAAGCAGGAACGAGTGCGCCACCGATGCGGGAGGCTGCCGATCGATCGTCACGGCGCGATTCAGAGCTCGCATGACGGTGACGGTCAGCAGGCTGTTCAGGGACGTGTATCTCTCCTGAAACGCGACACCGAGCACCTTGAGCAACTTCGTCTTGATGATCAGGGCGACGTGCTGGAACCCGAAGATGTTCTTGGGGTCACTGAGGACGGCATAGGTCAGGCCGCCCAATTGTGGGTCGGTTGAGAACGCCTTTCCCACCTGCACCACATGGCCGTCGAGCGCGTTGTAGATCGATTCACCGGTCGGCAGCGGAACGAACTCGAGATTCGTGAGTCGATACGCCTGCTGCAGGCCTGCATATCCGGCGTAACGAGTCCGGCCGGCGGCATAGTCCCCAAACTTCAGACTGAATGGCACCGATTTGAGCTGTGCGATCGTGGTCAGGCTCCTCGGCTGGGCGAAGCTTTGCAGTGTGATCAGCGCGTTGGCATTGGAGAACGTGGTCACCGGCACCATGACCGTGGCGTCGTACTTCTGCTCGTACTCTTGTGCGATCTGCTCCGCTTGAGCCTCTGACGTAAGGGGCGTTGCGTACCCGGCGACGGTTTCTGCGAGGTCGCCAAGGTATTCCGGATATGCGTTGAGCCGCCCTGACTGAAACGCCGAATCCATCTGCTGGCTGGTGCTCGTGCTCGTTGTTAGATCGACGACATAGCCGAGGGCGCGGAATGCCTGCGCATAAAGCTCGCCGAGGACCAGCTCCTCGTTCGAGCCTGCATCCCCGAGCACGATCGCTGGTTTTCCGTGGCCCGGCAGTGGGGTGGCGCCGGACGCGTTGCCGCCTCCGCAAGCCACAAGGACAACTGCCATCGCGGCGAGCAGACCGACTCGGCTCCGTTGTTTGTGACCCATCACCGCACCGGCGAATTTTCTCTTCTCGATTCTCAGCTCGTGGTCAGCTGGCGCACCCGTACCTGGCATCGCATCTATATTGCTGGGACGGGTCGCCGAACGATGCCGTGAGCCACGTGTGGCTGTTCTCGTTGTTCTGAACCTCGGCGATGTAGCCATTGGCACCACTTGAATGCCAGTCGCCTGAATACCACGACCCGACACACCCCCAGAGGTCGCCGGCGGCGTAAGTCCCGGATCCGGTGCCTTTCAGCCAGTAAGCCCAGCCTTCGTAGCACCCGCGGATGTATGCGCCCCAGTAGTCAGCGGCGGCCGCCGTGGAATCACGGGTGAAGGGGAAGGTGCCGTTCTGGTTGCCCGGGTATGGGGCAAATGGAGCTTCCCACGCGGGGTCATCCCAGCTCATCACCCCGAGGATCGAGAAAGTCTTTGGACACATCCCACTTGTGGGTGTGAACGGGTATCCCCCCGCGCCCGTCACGGGATCTTTCTGATAGTCGTGGATCTCCGAAGACAGCACGCCCTGGGCCGCGATGCCGTTGCAGTACGTGATCGACGCGCTGGTCGGCGAGGAGAAAGCATCTCCGCAGCCGTACAGCCAGTAGCAGCTGCCACCGCCACCGCCATAGGAGGCATTACTGGGGTAGTGCAGGTACTGGAACCACGTGGATTCCACCACGGCATCGGCCCTGAGCAGGTTGTCGGGCAAGCCCCATTTGCAGGCCGCCCACTGCAAGATCTGGTCCGTGGTTCCGATGAATCGCCCGTCCACCCGGCGGAGGAGCCATGTATCCCACAGTGTGTTGTAAGTCCCGCCCTTGGCGCGCGGACGCGCCGCGAACGACGCCGCCATGGCTCCCGCTGCCGGCTCGGTGTGATTTTGCTGGTAGTTCTGCGGGCGTGGTTCCCAGGTCGAGTTCGACACCTGGGCGGCGCACTGGGAGTCGGAGGGAAGAGACGACCAGCTGCCAACCGATCTGAGGCTGAAATAGCCCGACGCGGTTGGGGGGGAGGTGGACGAGCTCAATTGCGGCGTAGACGGAGGGGGCGGCGCGAGGGTCTGGGTAGGGGTGGAGGCTGTCTTAGGTGTTGGAGTCGGCGTGCCGGTCGCGGCCGGCGGAGACTTGGGCGTTGGTGAAGTCGTCGCGCTGCGAGGCAAGGACGTCGGAGTGGAACATGAACTTTGCGTGGAGCAGTTTGCCTGCGCGACCGCGCTTCGCGGTGCCTTGGCGCTTGTCACGGACACAGTCACGAGCACGGCACCAGCCAAAAAGACCACGATGGTGAAACCCCAGCGCAGGCGCATGTTCTGGCTCTTGATCATCCATCCTCTCCGGGGCGGTGCCTTTCAAGGAACGAGTTCCGGGAACGGGATGCTTTCGTGGCACCGGAAGAGTACGTGACCATAACGGATCTGCAGGCCGTTTCCTTGCCTTCCCTTGAGTCGAGGTGGCCTCCAGGCAGGCACCGATTCCGCCTAGCCGAACGGATCCCTCTCGCTGGCTGCCACCGCCGGGTCAAGGCTGGCCGAGGTGTGTGGAGTGCCGGTCAGCGTGGTGGTTGGGTGCACCGGAAGGATGACTGAATGAAGTGGGGCCTGGTTGAAGTCAAAGTCGCGCACGAGGTTGCCGAGGACGCTGGCATTCTCGCGAACGTCCAGTCGCGGGTCTGGCCGTCCGTCCGTGGCAGGATCGAGCCGTTGACCATCGAGAAAATCATCCTCGATGAACTTGTCGTAAGCGTCGAAGGAAAGGACCTGGTGGTCGACGAAACCACGTCGCGCATATGGACTGATGACGATTCCGGGAACGCGCAGGCCGAACCCATTCTCGTCGACAGCCGGTGGCATGACGTGATCATAAAATCCGCCCCAGTCGTCCCAGGCGAGGAAGATCGCGGTGGAGGACCAGTCCGGGCCTGTCATCACGGCGTTGATCAGGCTCGTGACGTAGCTCTGTCCAAAGCTAATTGGCGATGGCGGGTGTTCGCTCACCTCGGCGGACGGCGCCACCCACGAGACGGCCGGCAGGAGTCCAGCCTTGGCGGCGAGGTAGAACCGATTGACTGACTGGATGTTTCCAAGCTGGCCGTCATTCTTCACCGTGTCAAAGTACGGGAGAGGGTTGAAAATCCCCGGCGTTTTCGAACCCTGATGGACGGGAGCGCATGTCATCGCAGCGTCGTTCTCGCAATCCGGCTCAGCACCCTCGACCACGTAGTACCCCCAGCTGATGCCACGTTTGTGGAGCAAGTAGGTGATGTCTGTCCACGCATAGATCGGGTTTGTGCCGTCCGAACCACTCTGGTCGGGGGGTAGCCCAGGGCTCTGGGGAGCATTCGTACAACTCGACGTGTCGTTGTGCTGAGAGCACCGTGCAGACCACTGGCTGACCTCAAACAGGTGAGCCGGGAGACTCCATGAGGCATTGGGCTCAAACATGTGGTCTTGAAGCACGAAGTCTCTGGCATACGTCCAGTAGTTAGGGATGTCGCTCGCCGTGTGATAGCCCATGACGTCAGGCGCAAGCGCGTTGGTGCAGGCAGGGGCCGCGGGCGTGCACGACAGGTTCCCCTTCTCGGCCTGAGCCTGGAAGCCGTCCATCTTGCCGCCGTCAATATCAGCGCGGGCGTTTACCAGGTTGTGAGGGCCGCCTTGATTGACATCGGAATGGTCGGCGTAGGGCCTGACACACTTGCTGGTCAGCGGATCAGGCACGCACGTGCCGGGCTGTCCGCCGACCGTGGGAAAGCCGTCGGCACCAGGGTAGGTACCGAAGTAGGAGTCGAACGAGCGATTCTCCTGCAGAACAATGACCACGTGGCGGATCACGTGAATCCCGGTTGGTCCGCTCGTTGCTGCCGGACTGCAAGCGGAGCCCACGATCGCCAGCGCGATCGCGATCGCTGTACCGCGCCCCTGTGTCGATTGCAGGCCATGCATGTCTGGCAACCGCCGCCCTTTCTTGTCAGCCACGCGCGGCTTCAGGCGTGCCGGAGCTGTGCACCAGGCGGAGTCTAGGCTGTTCCAACCACTGTGGGATTGCAGCCGAGGTCCTACCGGATGGGGGTTGAACAGGTCACGGTCGAGTTGAACCCCTCCGATCACCCGGTTCGCCCTGGGACTCACGCGTCAAAGATGTAGTTCTTGCCCATTGACCCATTGCAGCCCGGGCGCTGTAAATGGACCGCCAGCAGATGACCATGGACTTTCGAGGCGAGGAGCGCGGTCTCGCCGGCAGCCGCGTGACCAGAAGTTCCGTTCCGGCCTTCGACGTTCCTCCACGGATGTGCAGCTCCATGACCAGTTGCTAGCCACCACCCGGGCCATTCGGCGCTTTCCCAAGCTAATCGGCCTGCTTGGGACAGCTCTCGTGCTGTCCACCAGCCTGGCCGTGCTGCCGGCTTCAAGAGCCGTTATGGCGGCCCAAAGCAGCAAGCTCGTCGTGATCACCTTTGAGAACCAGTCCTACGACAGCATTGTTGGCAGCAGTCAAGCGCCCTATCTGAACCACCTCATCTCGCTAGGAACCGTGTTTACCGGATACACGGCGGTGGCTCCGCTCAGCCACCCGAATTACCTGGCGATGACCAGCGGCCTGACCTCCGAGCTCTCGCCTCCATCGCCGAACGTCTTCCAGGCGATCGACGCGTCGGCCGGCCTCAGCTGGAAGGAATACATGGAATCGATGACGGGGACCTGTGGCGTGGGGACCACCGGGCGCGTTCCCGGAAGCACGGATTCGCTCTACACCACCGATCACGACCCCGCGTTCGCCTACGCAAGCAATACGACGTGCACCGTCAATGACGTGCCGCTCACGACCAGCACGTTCAATCCCGCCAACCTTCCCAGCTTCAGCTACGTCGTGCCCAATGAGTGCAATGACATGCACACGTCGGTTTCAAACGGTCAGCCCTGTCCTGCCTACTTCGGTCCGAACTCCGGGACCAGCCCGATCAACATGGGGGACAACTGGCTGTCCAACGTCGTCCCATCGCTGCTAGCCCAGGCGAACGTCACGGTGCTGATCACCTGGGACGAGAATGACGACAACGCGCAGGGCAGCGGCCCTGCCGAGCACATCGTGACTCTGGAGGTCGGCGCCGGGGTCACTGTCGGCGGAATCGACGGAAACTCTTACAACCACTTCAGCCTCGAAGCCGGCTTGTACCGGTATTTCGGACTCGGAGTTCCGCCGAACAACGG
>Ga0209376_1001621_pt1 | contig 22392 bp, 17 predicted proteins | sample GraSoiAngelo_134_FD_185891 | JGI IMG/M metagenome (GOLD analysis project Ga0209376, IMG submission 185891) | Grasslands soil microbial communities from the Angelo Coastal Reserve, California, USA - 14_0929_05_30cm (SPAdes) (version 2) | ecosystem: Environmental > Terrestrial > Soil > Grasslands ... | reverse complement strand
CTTAGAAAGTGAATTGCAAGACGAAGATTCTTTTTCGCTTTTAGGAGTCGCTCCGTATCTCGCGCTTCCTTCAGTGTCGAGTACTCGCGCTGAGCTACAACTTGAAATTCGCCGATTCGCTTTGTCGTGTGCGTATGACCACGGCGATGTTGAGCAAGTCGAGCGCCCAAATCGGGCGTCGAACCAGTATAGTGCCGCCCGGATGATCCACGCAAAATATGCACCCACGCCATAACAAAAATGCCAGGGGGGAGAATCGAACTCCCGACCAAGGGCTTATGAGTCCCCTGCTCTACCGCTGAGCTACCCTGGCGCGAAGGAAAGAAAGTTGAACGCGTCGCATTCGGTGTCAACGCGCACAGGACGTAGACCGAAGTTTATTTGCCTGTCGCTTTGGAAAGGTACGGCTCCAAGTCCTTTTCGGGACCACGCAGTGCGGCCATGAAGCACACCCCGCTATGCTCGCTCACTGCGCCGACCCAGCCTTCCTGATGAATGTAGCGCCATCCGGGAAACGGGAGCACCGCGCCGGTTTTCGCATTCCGCTCCGCCGGAAAAAGAAATAGCTGCATCCGTTTTTCGGCGAGCCAGATTTGGGCAATGCGACGCGACTCCTCATCCTCAAAAACGCGACAACCGATTGTGCGAAAATCGGCGAACTCTGTTGGCACATCGTAATGTTCCAGCCCGTGTTTCATAAAAAACAGATCGCTCAATGTTCCCGCTTCAGTGCTTACCGGGTCCAGCATCACCGGTCGAGTGGACGCAGCCACAGTCAATAACTTCCGAGCGGTCGCTGCTCCCGGAAAATCATTTAGACGACTGAGAACTTGAAACACGGAGACTCCGGCGATAACCATGACCGCGATGCTAATCGCAAGGACGGCGGGGTTCCGCGCCATTTTTTTCCATGTCCACTTCGAGCCAACGACCAGGTCTTTTTCCGAGAACCACTCGGCCGTTTCGGGCGGAATTGGAATCAGACGAACCAGCGCCGCGACAGCGCGATCGAAGCTCTGCTGATTGACAAATTCGTCGGAGTCATCTGCGCGAGATACCGCTGCGCGCATCGAACGGTCAGCCAATCGGTCTTGGCTGATCGGCGCGCAATTCAAAAGGGCGCGTTGTCGGCGCAATAACCGCAGCATTCTCATACTGTGCCTTGTTCAGGGTGCTTTGCGTCCAGCCACGCCTGCAACTGCCGGCGGCCCTGCGCCAGAAACCGGGAAAGCTCGCTGAGCTTGAGTTCCGCGAGGTCAAGAATTTCGTTATAATCAAATTCGTCGAGATAAAAAAGTGCAAGCGCGGTCCTCTGAGGATCCGGCGCGCCGGAAATCCAAACTGCGAGTTGCGTGGGCTCGAGCTGTTCAATCTGCGATGCACCCTGTGGAGCCACGTCATGCTCATCAAGTTTGAGCGCCTCTGGTTGCAAATCAGCTTTGTCTGCTTCTAAACAGCGCCAGAGCGCGTCGCGGAAGAGCCAAAACCTTTCCTTCGGCAGTTCTCCCTGCGCGGCGCGATTGGCCGCCTCGCGCAACGTGGTGTGAAAGACTTCCTGCGCTTTGCTTGAGTCGCCCAGCATTAAGAAGCAAAAACGATAAAGCTGTGGCAGATTTTGTTTTCGATCCGGCACGCGTGATGTCCCCGAAAAAACTCTGCGCACTTTACGCGCCTCTGTAGGATGGACAAGACGGATTCGACAGTGGCGCCTTCCCTCCACGCAAGCCTGCTGTGTTTACCACCTCGACGCCGCGCTTCGCACAGCGAGGCGACTACAGTTTCTTCAAACGACGCGCTACTTCCCCAGCGTTCTTGCGGCTGTTGAACGCGGAAAGACGAAAGTAGCCTTCCCCTTGCGCGCCAAATCCAGCACCCGGGGTAATGACCACGTTTAGCTCGCGCAGCATACGATCGAACGTCTCCCAACTCGTAAGGCCATCGGGCGTTTCCACCCAGATGTAGGGCGCGTTTACTCCGCCAAAAGCTTTCAGCTCAGCATGAGCCGCAGCGCCGCGCAGTAGTTTTGCATTGCCCATGTAATGATCGATGAGAGCGCGCACTTGTTTGCGACCTTCCTGTGAATACAACGCCTCGGCGCCACGTTGCACCGGATAACTCACGCTGTTGGATTTGGTGCTCCAGCGCCGCTGCCACAGCGGATGAAGTGGTAATCGGCGACCGTTCTCCGTTCGCGCGAGTACCAATTTCGGCATTACCGTAAACCCGCACCGCACACCGGTGAAACCGCCGTTCTTGGAAAAACTGCGCAACTCAATCGCGCATTCGCGCGCGCCTGGAATTTCGAAAATGGAATGCGGGATTTCCAGATCAGAAATGTACGACTCGTAAGCGGAATCGAAGAGGAGAGTCGCCTCATGTGCGTGGGCATACTCGACCCACTGCGCAAGCTGGTCGCGTGACGCAACTGCACCGGTCGGATTGTTCGGAAAACAAAGATAAACGAGATCGACATGTTCCTTCGTGGGCTCGGGCACAAAATTGTTTTCCGCTGTGCAGGGCAAGTAGAGAATCCCTTCGTAGCTGCCGTCTTTTCGAGCCGGGCCTGTGTGGCCGGCCATCACGTTTGTATCGACATAGACCGGATAAACTGGATCGGGGACCGCCACCTTGTTTTGATCACCGAGAATATCCAGGATATAACCGCAATCGCATTTTGACCCGTCAGAGATAAAGATTTCATCATCGGCAATTTCGATGCCGCGGTCGCGATAATCGTGCTGCGCGATTGTTGAGCGTAGAAATTCGTAACCTTGCTCGGGGCCATAGCCGCGAAAAGTCTCGTGATGGCCGAGCTCTTCGATCGCCCGCTTCATCGCATCGACTGCCGCGCGCGGCAACGGCTCGGTCACGTCACCAATTCCGCAGCGGATCAATCTCTTTGCCGCTGCCGGATCCGCTTCGCAAAATTCGCAGACCCGGCGCGCGACTTCCGGGAACAAATATCCGGCCTGAAGCTTGAGATAATTTTCGTTTAGATAAGCCATGCTTTGGGTAGCGCGCACGCGTCTCGCGTGGTGGCGAGCGCGTCCTCGCGATCGCGAACTTTCCCTCGGGGACTTTATCGCTTACTCCGAAGCAAGTCTCAACAAAAGTGCGTTTCGGCGCGACACCGAAACCAGCACGCGAGACGCGTGCGCTACCCACGATCCGCGAGCAGTGTTACCTCAGCAGCCTCAGTAGTTCTTCGCGACCGCGTCCCAGTTCACCACGTTCCACCAAGCCTTAAGGTAATCGGCGCGGCGGTTTTGATACTTGAGATAATAGGCATGTTCCCACACGTCGACGCCGAGGATCGGCGTGTTGCCATCCATCAGAGGACTGTCTTGATTTGGCGTCGAAATAATTTCGAGCTTTCCATTCTTGTTTTTAATCAGCCACGCCCAGCCGCTGCCAAAGCGTTTCACACCCGCATCGGCAAATTTCTCTTTGAACTCATCGAAGCTGCCGAAGGTTGATTTGATATCATCGGCGAGTTTGCCTTTCGGTTCGCCGCCGGCGTTCGGTCCCATGATTTTCCAGAAGAAGGAATGGTTGGCGTGCCCGCCGCCGTTGTTGCGCACAACCGTGCGAATGTCTTCCGGCACCGATTTGAGATCGCTGATCAAATCTTCCACCGATTTCTTTTCGAGATCGGCCTTGCCTTTGATCGCCTTGTTGACGTTGTCGATGTAAGCCTGGTGATGCTTGGTATGATGGATTTCCATCGTCTTCGCATCGATGTGCGGTTCCAAAGCATCGTACGCATAAGGTAATTTTGGTAATTCGTAAGCCATAATCTATACAGTTAGATCGAATTACGTAGCGCGGCAGGTTTTATTTTTCGTTCTGGGAAATAGCGCTGTAGCCACCGGCCTGTGGCCGGTCCCACTTTCAAGGCAGACCGGCCGCAGGTCCGTGGCTACAAGATTTATTCGCAGCGATAAAAACCGGGGCGATATGTGAGGCCACTGCAAGCATTGACGTAAGTCGCAAGGGCGAGCAGCGGAAAATTCTGGCGGTACATGTCGTATTTCAAATAAAACACGCCTGGGAAACCCGTGCCTGTAATCTGCTCTTCATCCCACGAGCCATCCGGGTCTTGCGAGCGAAGCAGATAACGTAATCCTCGCTGAATACTGGGCCGATCGAGATCGCCGCATGCGCAGATTCCCATGATTGCCCATGCTGTTTGCGATGCGGTGCTCTCGCCAATGCCTTTGGTCGATGGATTTTCGTAAGTGCCGCAGGTCTCCCCCCAACCGCCGTCGTTGTTTTGACAACTCTCAAGCCAATCACGGCCGCGCAATATCCAGTCCTGCGTCATATCTTCACCAATTGCGCGCAAGCCACGCAGTACCTGCCAGGTGCCATAAATGTAATTTACGCCCCAGCGACCGTACCAGGAACCATCGTCCTCCTGCGTCTCGATCAAATACTCCAGGGCGCGTTTCACCGCGGGATGATTCCGGTCGAACCCGATATAGCCAAACAACTCGAGCGTGCGCGCGGTCAGATCGCTGCAGGTCGGGTCGAGGATCGCATTGTGATCGGCAAACGGCATGTCTTCGAGCCATGCCGTCGTCACGTTCTTGTCAAAAGCAGCCCAGCCGCCATCGTCGCATTGGAAACTGAGCTGCCAATCAAGTGCGCGACGAAAGATTGCATCGAGCGTTTGTGGATCTCTGGGCCGTATCGTGCGCAACGCCATCAGCACCATCCCTGTGTCGTCGGTGTCCGGGTAATAGATGTTGTCGTACTCGAATGCCCAGCCGCTTGCTTCCGCATGCGGATTGTTCACCGCCCAGTCTCCTCTAATTCGCACCTCTTTGTTGATGAGCCAATCTGCGGCTTTTTGCAGCGCAGGATGTTCCGGCGAAACACCGGATTCGGCCAGCGAGATGACGTTGATCGCCGTATCCCAAATGGGCGAGCGACAAGGTTGAATCCGGAAATCCTCCGGATCATCGATAAAGAGTCCGGCGAAATCTTTTTCCGCCTTGGCGTAAACGGGATTCGTCTTCGAGTAACCCAGCGCGCGCAAGGCGATCAAAGAGTTCAGCATCGCCGGAAACACTGCCGCGAGCCCGTCACTCCCCTCGCCGATGCGTTCGAGCATCCAGCGCTCCGCTTCTTCGAGCGCACGCCGGCGCAATGGACGAATCCGCAGCGGCTGCAGAAATTTTAACGTGTCGTCGAGTCGGAGAAAGAAATTGCGCCAGGTCCAGAATTTTTCGCTGCGAGGAAGCCGCAAATCGCTTTGCTCGGTGCCGAGTGGAAAGAGTTCGTGCAGGTGTTTTTCGCCGGGCAGGATGCGAGTAGGCTTGAAATGATTGATGATGGCGAGCGGGATGAGCATGGCCCGGCTCCACGACGACATTTTGCAGATGTGAAACGGCGCCCAGCTCGGCAGGAGCACCATTTCCACCGGGATGGCCGGCAAATATTTCCACGGAAACTGGCCCAGCAGCGCGAGGTAAAGTTTGCTGAACGTGTTCATCTGCGGGATACCGCCGAGGCGCATAATGGTCGCCCGCGCCTCCTGCATAAACGGCGCGTCCGCCGAACAGCCAGCGAGTTTCAGCGCGAAATATGCTTTCACGGAAGCGTTAATCTCGCTCGGACCGCCGTGATAAATATTCCAACCGCCATCCGGCAGTTGCCGTTTCAGGATGTGACGAACGCAACGGCGCTGCAATTGCGCATCTACTTCACGACACCAGTGCATGAAGAGGATGTAATCGGAGCATAGCGTGCTATCGACGATGAGCTCACCACACCAGTGGCCATCAGGTTTCTGTTGCCGCAAAAGGTTTTCCTGCGCGCGAGCAATCGCGCGCGCGATCTCCTGGTCCGCTGCGGAATACGATTCCGAGACTTCGGGCCGTGCACTTGGCAAAGCGATCAGGTTCTTCGACGAATTCAGCATTTCGATCTTACGAGGCGTGTGCTGCAGCGCCGTTCGTTTGAGCGGACTTCCCCGTGATATGCCCGTTGCCGCTGGTTACGCCGTTAAACGCAACCGTCTCGCTGCCCCGGCCGGTCGGCTTCGGTTTCGCCCCGAAATTGAACTTGATCGTCTTCCACGTGTCGCCACGCTGTGCTTGGAGGCCGAGGCTGGCGGTTGGCTCGTAACCGCAATGCACCATGCAATTCTCGCAACGGCTGTCACGCGCAATGCCGTTCACCACGCCATATCTGTCCCACTCCGTTTTCTCGAGCAACTCCGCGTAGCTCGAGTAATGCCCGTCAGTCATGAGATAGCAGGGCCCTTTCCATCCGCGAATGTTCCGGGTCGGAATCGCCCAGGCTGAACAGGTCAAATCCCGCTTGCCGGCGAGAAATTCAAAATAAACCGGCGTGCCGAAAAACGTGTATCGATTCATCCATTTCTCCACTTTCCGGAATTTCCGAATCGTCATTGACCGCGTGAGGAAAAAATCTTCAGGGCGCAGATTGAGCCGTTTGGTCATATCTTTCTTCGCCGCGTCGTAGTCATAGCCTGGGGAAATTGTGTGGCCATCGACGCCAAGATCGGAGAGATAATCGAACATCTGCTCGACCTCTTGCATATCGGTTTCCTTGTAAATGGTCGTGTTGGTTGCCACTTGATAGCCGAGACTCTTCGCCATCTTGATTGCGAAAATGCACTCCTTGAAAACTCCTTCGCGCTCGACGATGAGATCGTGAATGCGCTCCAGTCCATCGAGGTGCACGTTCCAATACATCCATCTACTCGGCGCGATCGCAGGCTTGCTCGGGTCTTTCGGACCTTTGCGGATTTCAGCCGCATCTTTCTCGCTAAGTAAGCCGGCTTTCATCAACTCGTCGATTTTCTGATCGACGAACTCGCGGCGCTTGCCGATCTGCGATGCCATCCAGTCGCGCATTTTCTTGCGCATGAACATGGCGTTGGTGCAGATGTAAACGATCCGATTTTGCGCGAGCAATCCATTCACCAGCGCTTCGATGTGCGGGTAGATGAGCGGTTCGCCTCCGCAGATCGAGACCATCGGCGCGTTGCACTCCTCCGCTGCCGCGAGGCAATCCTCCGAGCTCATCATGTCCTTGAGCGACGTGGAATATTCGCGAATCCGCCCGCAACCGGTGCATGTGAGGTTGCAAGTGTGCAACGGCTCGAGCTGAAGCACCGTGGCGAACTTCTTCGTGCCACGTAACTTGTGGCCGATTATGTAAGCCGCGATCTTCGTTGTTAATGCGAGCGGAAATCTCATAGGAGCGAGGATAGTAACAAGGGTCGTCCGCGTGTCAACGATCCCGAGTTAAGGTCTCAATACGCTAAGTTGATTCGGGTCAGGCCTCCTCTTCGGATTTAACCTCCCGTAAATTAAAACGTCGCTTTGCTAAAGGCAATAACTGATTAGGTCCCGGCGGCGTGCCAGCCGCGGCGAATCAGGCTCACGGCAATCGCCGCGAGAAGTAGCGCGACTATTTTCGATACGCCGCGTAACCCTTGTTTGCCCATCAAATGCGTGACCCAATCGGCATTCCAGAACGCGATCGCGACCAAGACGAGATTCAAGACGAGCGAGAGCAATGTGAACAACAGGCCGACTGTGTCGACCAAAATAAGCAATGCGGTTAGTAACGCCGGCCCGGCGATCAGCGGCATGCCAAGCGGAACGATGCCAAATTCATCGCTGGCTTCGCGATCCTGTGACCCAAGACTCAGTAATTCGCGGCCCGCCAGACCCAGCAAGATCAAACCGCCTGCAACTTGAAAATCCGCAACCGTGATTCCAAGTGCAGCGAAAATAATCTTCCCCAGAAAAATAAAGCCGACAGCCAGGCATAGGGCGGTGAAGATTCCAAGAAGCGCCTGTCCTCTTCGCTCTTCGCGCGAAGCACCAGCGCTGAGACCAATGAACACCGCCACGAGTCCAATCGGATCGATCGCCACAAACACCGGGATGAAGGCGAGGAAGAATTTCTCGATCATGCGCGTTTCCCTGAAGTGCAGGTTCCTGCAACAGATGAACACAGATGAAACACACATTCATCAAAATTCCTTCGCTCAACTGTGAAAATCTGTGTAAATCTGTGGCCACTTCTATCCCAACCATCCATGAAATCGTCTCTTCTTTGCGTGTTATTCATTGTTGCCACCTCTTCGAGTCTGCTGGGAGCCGAGCCTAAAACTGTCGATGATTTTCGTGCCGCTGCTGCCAAGGCAAACGCGGTTCTGACGATTCCCGATTGGGAACAGACGCCGGGAGCGGTTGAAGCATCGATGAAAGATGCGATCGCGAAAGCCAACAATGGGCTGGATCAGATCGGCGCTCAGGACTTGAGCAAGGTTACTTTCAAAAGCTCCGTTGTGGCGCTCGACGATCTCACATATCAAGCGGGAATTGCAGCGAACAAGGCGACGATCATTAAGGAGACAAATACGAATCCGGCAATGCGCACCGCTGCTGAGAACGCAGTGAAGGCCTTCCAGGAATGGGCGGTCGGGATCGATTATCGCGAGGATGTTTACAAAGCCATCAAAGCTTTTGCGGACATTCATCCGAAACTCACCGGTGAAGATGAAAAGCTGCTCAAGGAAACCTTGCGCGATTATCGCCGCGCCGGTTTGGACTTGCCGCCCGACCAGCGAAAGGAAGTCGAACAGCTGCGCAAGGAATTGTCCAAACTCGGGACCGATTTCGATACCAACATCGTCAAGGCCACTGCGCCGGTCATGTTTACAAAGGCTGATCTGGATGGACTGCCGGAAAGCTTCCTCGCCGCGCCCGGGGTCAGAACCGGAGACGATGCCTACACAGTGATGGCAAACGTCACCTGGCAATTCATCACCGTGGAGGAAAACGCGAAAAGCGAAGCGACGCGCAAGCAGCTTTACCTCATTCATGACACGCTCGCCAAAGACAGCAATGTCGCCGTCCTCAATCAAATGCTTGCGCTCCGGAACAAGATCGCGCTGCGGCTCGGGTACAAATCGTGGGACGACTACCAGACCGAAATCAAAATCGCCAAGACCGGGGCGAATGCGGAAAAATACATCAATGACTTGGTCGCGGGGATCCAGCCGAAATTCGATAGCGAACTGGCGGAATTACAAAAGTTGAAAGCCGCCGAGACGAACGATCCCAACGCCCGGATCATGGTATGGGACTGGCGTTATTACGGCAATCAGCGTAACAAACAGAAATACGACGTCGATAAGGAAGCGTTACGCGCGTATTTCCCGTTCCAAAAAGTGCTCGATGGAATGTTCAACATTTATCAGAGCATCTTTGGCTTGAAATTTGAAAAGATCGCCGCGCCCTACAAATGGATCGCTGATCTCCAGCTTTATCTGGTGACCGATGCCGCCAGTGGCGAGCCGCTCGGCATGTTTTACCTCGACATGTTCCCGCGCGAAGGAAAATTCAATCACTTCGCGCAGTTCGACATTATCAGCGGCAAACTCTTGCCCGATAGCAAATACCAGCGGCCCACCGTCGCGCTGCTTTGCAATTTCCCGCCGCCAACTGCGGACAAACCGTCTTTGCTCACACACCAGGATGTAGAAACGCTGTTCCACGAATTCGGCCACTGCCTGCATTCCATTGTCACTCGCGCCAAGTACGGACGTTTCGCCGGGACGCATGTGCCGGGTGATTTCGTCGAAGCGCCGTCGCAGATGCTGCAAAACTGGGTGTGGGACAAGAAAGTGCTCGACACGTTCGCGGCTGATTACCGTGACCTATCGAAAAAGATTCCGGCCGAAATCGTCAAAAAAATGAATGATGCCAAGCTGGCTAACGCCGGTGTTTTTTATCGGCGCCAGTTCGCGTTCGCATCACTCGACCTCGCCCTGCACGACCCGCATCCTGAAGACATGCCTTATGATTGCATCGCCATATCGAATCCGATCCTGGAAAAAGTTTTTCTACCGATCGATCCGAGCACGACATTCGTTTCTTACTTTGGGCACTTGAACGGTTACGATGCCGGTTACTACGGCTATGCCTGGGCCGACGCCATCGCCGCCGACATGGCGACCGTTTTTGAAAAGGCAAATTACGGCTACCTCGACAGACAAGCCGGCCTGAAATTGCGTCACGAAATTTACGAGCCCGGCGATTCGCGCGAGGTTAATGTTTCCGTCGAAAAATTCCTGGGCCGCAAACAATCGATTCAACCGTTCCTGAAAAAGATCGGTATTAATGACAAGAACGCATCGGGGACGTCATCGCCGACAACCAAGTGAACCCACGTGACATTTTCCCCGTCCGAATCCGCGGAGCAATCGAGGAAAATTCAACGCATTGATCCGCTGTTAGTCGCGGCACTGTCGCTCGCGTTCCTTTTCTGTCTGCAGGGTATCACGTGGGGACGGGTCGAATGCTGGAATCGCAGTCAAATCGCGCTGCGTGGTTTGCGCGCCCTGCGGCCGAGTGACTACATGAAGCCGCCATTTCATACCTACTTGAACCACCTCCTTGTGGTCTGGCCAGTCACCGGAGTTATGAAAATCGCCCAAGTGCCAACGGAAAGGATGAAAATCGCCAATTCCGCAAAGCTAATCGGATCGCGATTAGTGACGATTGCACTTTATCTGGGCACAATTGCACTTGCTTATAGTTTTAGCCGTAGCTCGTACGGAAGATTTTCTGCTGCCATCATCGCGTTTGCTTTCGCCACGAGCGCCGGATTCGTTGCCTACGCGCATTTCCTCACTGTTGATATGCCGCTCTTGTTTTGGATGCTGGCGGCTCTTTGGGCCGCCCACCGGCTCATATCAGCTCCTACCACTCGCAATTACGCCATTGCTGGCTTTTTGATCGGCATCGCAATCGCAACCAAATACAACGGCCTGGCCGTCGGAATCGCGCTTCTTGTCGCGCATTTCTTCGCGACGAAAGACGCGGGCCTTCGAAGTATAATTCTAAGCCATCAACTGGGCATCGCTTTCGGCATGATCCTGCTCGGATTTCTCTTCGGATGCCCGACTGCGCCTTATGAGCCGAAGAAATTCTGGCACGATTTCATCTACAACTACACCGTCACGCCCCGTTACTCGGGTCAGCCAGATCGCGCCAATTATCTTGGTGCTCTTGGCCGAATTCCGGAAATTGTCGGAATTCCCGGCGCGATTTTGATCGCTGGCCTCGCGATTTTGAGCTGCATTCTAATCCTGAAACGACGCGACCTCAGCGATGCCGCAACGCGGGGATTCATCCTGAGCACCGCCGTATTTCTCCTTTACATTTTGAAAATAGGGACGTTCCCGCGAACGGAAACCCGCTATGTTTTGCCCGCGATTCCGTTCCTGATTTTGATGATTGGTCCGGCGTTGCAGACGTGCGAACGGCGAAAGTGGACTCTTGCGTTACTCCTACCAGTTCTGATTTACAACTGCCTTTGCAGTTATCTGGTTGGCAAGCGTTTCAACGATGATCCGCGGCTGAAAGCACAGCTTTGGGTAGAGAAAAATGTCCCGCCAGGCAGCGTTATCGAATCGAGTGGCACCACCCCGCATTGGTCGAAACTGCCGAATTTCGATGGCCACGAAATTAGTCTTGGCCGACCCGATGAACCCATACCTCCAGCACGAGACATCATCGATCTGCGTCTGCCTCATATGCCGGGTCGCGTCGAGTTGTTCCGCAAGGTTTTTCCCGAATGGGTGCAACCCCTCGTTGCCGAGAGAGAAGGACATCCCGACCAAGGGTTATTCACCGCCGCCGCCTTGGGCAAGCGCAATCCGAATTACATCGCCATTTATTCGCTGGATTATAAGGTGCCGAGCGAAGCTGTTCGCAGATATTACGGTGACCTTCTTGTCGGGAAACTCCCTTACGCCATTGCGTTCGATGGCGAGACGCCGCCTGCGCCTGTATGGATTTATCCGCGCACGATCGATTTTCTGCGCGGACGCATCACTATTTTGCAGCGGAAAAATTGAGAATCCAGTTTGCCAATGGTTTCGTCATTCGTCATTCGGATTCCGTCATTATCTTGCGACGCTCGCCAATGACCACTACAAAAAGATCATGAAACTTGCTCGCTGGTCGGTGGGGATCTTTTTGGCCGCTCCGACCTTGCTTTTCGCGGCCGATGAACTGGCGGAGCGTTTGCAGCCGGCACTGGAGGCGATCACGCCGGACGGCTTGCTCGCGCACATCAAAGTTCTTGCATCGGATGAATTCGAAGGACGCGCGCCGGGAACGAAAGGCGAAGAACTTTCGGTCAAATACATCACTGATCAGTTCAAACAGATCGGGTTGAGACCGGAAGATCCGGACGGGACTTACACGCAGGAGGTCCCTCTGGCTGGGATCAAAAGCGAACCGCGAATGTCGTTCGCCGTTGGCGACAAAACGATCGATCTCAAATATCCGGATGATTTCGTTGCTTCCTCGGCGCGTCTCCAACCGGAAATCAAAATCGACAAGTCAGACATGGTCTATGTCGGATACGGCGTCGTCGCGCCGGAATACGGCTGGGATGATTACAAAGACGTCGATGTGCGTGGCAAAACGGTGCTGATGTTGATCGGCGATCCGCCGGTGCCCGATCCAAAAGATCCTTCAAAGCTCGACGACAAAATGTTTAAGGGAAAAGCGATGACGTACTACGGTCGCTGGACTTACAAATACGAAATCGCAGCGCAAAAAGGCGCGGCCGCTGCGATCATCATCCACGAAACCGAACCGGCGGCTTACCCGTGGCAGGTGGTGAGATCGAGCTGGGGCAAAGAAAACTTCGAGCTCGATAATCCGAACAAGAACATGGATGCCGTTTCGGCGCGTTCGTGGATCACACGCGACGTAGCGAAAAAATTATTCGCCGATTGCGGGCAGGATTTTGACGCGCTGAAAAAATCGGCGGTCGCAAAAGAGTTCCGGCCGGTGGCGTTGAATGCCAAAGCCGACATCGAAATCAAACAGCAGATTCGCTCCTTTAAATCGCACAATGTCATCGGCAAACTCGAAGGGGGCGATCCGAAATTGCGGGACGGATACGTCATTTACACCGCGCACTGGGACCATCTCGGGCGGCATCCCGAATTACAAGGCGATCAGGTTTTTAATGGCGCAATCGACAACGCGTCTGGCGTGGCCTCCGTAATTCAGGTGGCGGCCGCGTTTAAGAAATTAAATCCGTCGCCGAAACGCTCGGTGTTGTTTATGGCGACGACAGCCGAAGAAGCAGGATTGCTCGGCGCGAAATTTTATGCGGAACATCCGCTTTATCCGCTCGAGAAAACGCTGGCCGACATCAATATCGACGGCGTGAATCCCTGGGGCAAATCGCGCGACCTCGAAGATCTTACCAATAGCAACTCAACCCTGGACGACTTATTGGGCCAGGCCGCGGCGCGACAGGGGCGCGCGATGAAGCCAAACAGCGAACCGGAGAAAGGCGGCTTCTATCGGGTGGACAGTTTCGAATTCGCCAAAGTCGGTGTCCCCGTGTTGCACGCGGCGCGTGGGATCGACATCATTGGCAAGCCGCCAGATTACGGAAAGCAGAAGCGCGACGAATTTGTCGTGAAACATTATCACCAGCCGTCAGATGAAGTTGATCCCACCTGGGACCTCTCCGGCGCGGTGCAGGATGTCCAACTCCTCTTCGAAGTCGGCTACCAGATCGCCAATGGCGACAAATTCCCTGAATGGAAAGCTGGAACCGAGTTTAAAGCGAAACGCGATGCAATGCTGAAGAAGTGATTGGATTAGACGGAATTTTTCCGTCTAATTCTCGTTAGGTCTATCTGTGTGACAAAGCCGCCACCACTCAACGACGAACGCCAGATCATCGCCATTGATAGGCTCCGACTGCTCTCGCTCTCCTACTATCTCTCCGGTGCGATCGGGGCAGCATTCGTTTCATTTTTACTTATCCACTTTTTCCTCTTCCTCGGCTTTTCGTTTGTTCCAGCTTCACAGTGGAACGCGCCGGTTCCAACTCCTGGAAGTGCACAGCACGCCTCGCCGTCAGCAATTCCGAGTGCATCGCCAAGCTCCAATAGCAATCAGGGACCTCCGCCGATCCTGTTTCGAATTGTCGCGGGCGTGATTGGAGTGATCATCATCTGTGGTTGGACGCTCGGTGCGCTGACGGCCTACGCTGGGCGCTGCATTAAGAAGAGAAAACACAAGCTCTTCATCTACATAATGGCTGGCATTAACTGCATTTGGATTCCCTACGGCACCCTTTTAGGAATCGCCACAATCTTGCTTTTCCAGTGGCCGGAGGTGCAAGCTCAGTTCGAGACCTAACCAGTCGATGAAGCCAACGGCCCCATTACGATACAACTTCAGTGTGTTTGCCACGACACCCTGCCGTGGCTTATCTCTTTCTCGTTAGATGCTGGCGCTCTCTCACCACGTCAAGATCGGCATTGCTACCGTGTTTGCAGCAGCGGCCTGTTATTCGTTCGCCGCGGAGCCCGACGTAACAGTTCCTCCTCAAGCGCGCCCGTTCATGCTTACCATGCCGCGCCCGACCTATCCTGTGGAAGCCCGCGCACAGCATATCACCGGGCGTGGCGTGTATGACGTCTACATCAATCCGCCTACCGGTGTGGTTACACGCGTTACGGTCGTGCAGAGCACCGGCTCGAAGATTCTCGATGACGCGGCGGCTAACGCGTTCCGCCGCTGGCGCGCTCAACCCGGGAAGCTGAGCCGGTTACGTGTTCCATGTAATTTTTGGCTTACCAGGTGAGCCGGCCGACGACCCCAGTGCACCATTTGGAGTATCACTACGGCTCCGTGGAGGCGCCGCACACGGAGGCATATTTGTGGCCGCAGATCATCACGCTTTGCGCGGAGTTGGGCGCGCGACGAGTCGTCGATATTGGGTGCGGGAACGGCGCGCTCTCTCGCGAGCTTGCCCGGCGCGGATACGAAGTGGTCGGTTGCGAGCCGAGCGCGGACGGCGTTCGGTTCGCACAGAGTTCGGCGCCCGGGTTGGTATTTCATCAACTCGGAGTGGACGACGATCCAACTCCGGTTGGCAATGAGAGCTTCGATGTGGCTATCGCTACCGAGGTAATTGAGCATCTCGCTAGACCTCGTAGCCTGCCTCGTTTCACGAAGCAGCTGCTCCGGCCCGGCGGTCACGTTATCATCAGCACGCCGTATCACGGCTACGCGAAGAATCTTGTTCTTGCGCTCGCCAACAAGTGGGACGCACATCTCAATCCCTTCTGGGACGGCGGCCACATCAAGTTCTGGTCGCGCAAGAGTCTCTCGCAGCTGTTGAACGATGCCGGTTTCCGCGTCGTTCGCTTCATTGGAGCGGGCAGAATACCTTTTCTGTGGAAAAGCATGATCATAATTGCACAGAAGCCAGAGAAACCGAGTTGCAACACGGTGGATTAGATGGTTGAATCGCACCTTGCGACTCTGGAAAAACTGAATGGGCTCTCTTAAGAAAAGACGAAAAGCAAAAATTGCCAAGCACAAGCGCCGCAAACGCATGAGGGCGCATCGGCACAAGAAGCGGCTCCGGTACAAGGTGTAAATCGTCAGCGCCGACGCTCGGAAAACGTCCAACACTCAACGCCGAACGTCCAACGTTCAATACTGAACAGCGATGCGCACGCATCATTGCGCCACGTTCCTTGCAGTGGTGAGCGTGTCGCATGCATTCCAGAGCGCAGCCGGCACGGCTGCCACTACAGGTCTGAGGCTGACCTGCCACTCGTAGCCAAAGCGAAGGCTGGTTTGCCGAACACGGTGCGGAAAGATAAGATTAAGCATGAGGGAGTGGAAGAAGCGGGGCGTTTGGACGCACCAGTGTTTTTTCTTTTCACTGGCCTTTCTTGTCGCCACAAGCGTTGCAGTCGCGCGACCGGCGAAAACGTTATCGACCAAAAGCGCGACCTCCTCGACGGCGGTTAAACGGCCTGGCCGCCAGGACGATTCGGTCGATCCCAAACCGGCTCTCGATCTTGCCTTGCGGGTGGGCGGCGCACACAAAGCAGATGCGCTCGCGCATTTTGTTGAAGGAATGGCGTTTGAAGAAAATGGCGAAATGGATCGGGCGCTGGAGGCGTATCGCAAAGTGCTCAACGTTGATCCCGGCCAGGCGCAACTCGCCGCGCGTGTGGCGGGTTTGCTGATACAACAGGATGATTTTCCGCAGGCAATTGACGTGCTCAAGGACGCGATCAAGGCAAACCCGAATAATGCTGAGCCTTATCAGCAACTCGCTTTCATCTATGTGAGGTATCTGAAGAAAACGGATCAGGCCATCGATTATGCGAATCGAGCAATCGCCCTGAATCCGGCAGACGCGGAAGGTTACCAGCGCCTGGTCGAAATCGAAGTTGCAGCCGGCCAAGAGAAGAAGGCGCTCGAAGTTCTGGACCGTGCCGCAAAAGTTCGCAGCAACGATCCCGCTTTTTGGATGCGGCTCGGAAAGCTTTACATGGCCATTCTCTTCAAGTCCGACTCGCAGCCGAAACCGGAGGAATTGAAAAGGACCAACGAGATTTTCAAAAAAGCAGCCAACCACGCCGGCGACGATCCGGCGATCCTAAAGGACGTAGCCGATTATTACGCGGCATCCCAGCAGCTGAAGGAAGCGATCCCGCTTTATCTGCGCGTTCTCGAACTGCAACCGGAGGACGCGAACGCGCGAGAGAAACTGGCGACTGGTTTTATTCTAACGAATCAACGCGGCAAAGCAGTGGAGATGCTCGAGCAAATCATCAAGGAGCACCCTGAAAAATATCAACCCTACGATTTACTGGCACAGGTACTGGATGATGAAGCGCGATCACTGCTGCGCACAAACCGCCTTGAGGAAGCCAAAGCGAAGTTTGCAAAGGTGGCCGCGAATTATGAGCAAAGTCTGTTGATCAATCCAAATCATCCCAGCACCTATTTGCATCTGGCGGAGCTGCTTCTCGGACCTTTGAGAGACGCAGATCGCGCGGTGAAGCTGTTGACGGAAGCTCGGCACCGATTCCCGGGCGCGCCGGAGATTGTTTACTATCTGGCGATCGCGCAGCGCGAGGCGAAGCAGAGCCAGCAAGCCGTGGCGACTTTCGAAGAGGCGCTGCACGAAGCACAACTCGACCAGGATGACGATGTGATAAATGCCAAATTTTACTTCAACTATGGAGCGGCGGCAGAGCAAGCTGGCCTGTACGACAAGGCGGCTGATTTGCTCCGAAAGTCGATTGCGCTCGATCCAGCCAATGCGGCAGAGGCCTGTAACTATATTGGTTACATGTGGGCGGATCACAATATGAACTTGGATGAAGCTGAAGCCATGATTAAACGCGCCCTCGAAAGCGAACCAAACAACGCCTCATATCTGGACAGCCTCGGTTGGGTGGAATTTCGAAAGGGCAAATTCGATCAAGCCTTGAGCGACCTGCTTCGCGCCGCTAAGGCGGTGGAGCGCGACGACCCGGTCGTGTTTGAACACATTGGCGATACTTACCTCAAATTGAATCGCACAGCCGAAGCATTAGAAGCCTGGCGAAAGGCACTGGCGCTCGATCCAAAAAACAAAAAGGTCGCGGACAAGATCGAGGGAACCAAGAAGACGATTAGCAAAGATTTGCCCGAAAAAACGAATCCGACGTAGTGACCGTTCGAGGTCGGGCGTTGAAAACGTAACATGAAGGAATATCCCACTCCCTGGCAGCGAAAGATGATGTGGGCGGCGCTGACTGCCTGCTTTGTGCTTCTTCTCGTCGTTGTCCTCGGCGCAGTGGTTTGGGCCGGAGCAAATATCGTCAGTTTCCTCCAGCCAATCCTGATCCCGGTGGCCATCGCCGTGATTCTCACTTATCTCCTCGACCCGCTGGTGACGAAAATGTCTCGCGGAACGCTCAGTCGCACCAAAGCCGTGGCTCTTCTTTTCGCGATTGCCTTTTTCGCATTGGGCGGATTCGCCGCGTGGCTCGTTCCCACCATCTCGATCCAGAGCGCGAATTTTGCCAGACAAGTTCCTGCCTACACCGAACGAGCGCGGGACTACATCGTCGATCTTATTTATCGCTTCGACGAAACATTCGGCTTATTCGGAGCACACGGTAAATCAGCATCGACAAGCTTTACGAACTGGCTCATCGGCCCGGCCTCATCTCCTTCGCCTCGCGCTCAGGCGACGGTGACTCCAACCGAGTCGCCGCAAGGCACTCCGCCCGCGACTGAAACAATTGGCCCGAGCGCGCCGAAGCTGACCACTGCTGAACGCCAGCGCATTCAAGCTTACGTGGAAAAACAAATGCCGAAGCTGGAGCAAGCGCTTCCGACATTGATGGGAAAGCTCTGGGAGATTTTGAAGAAAAGCATCGGCGGATTTCTTGGCATCACAGGTTTTCTGCTCAGTCTCATCCTCGTCCCGATCTACTTGTTTTTCTTACTCAACGAGAAGCCGCGCATCCAGCAGCGGTGGAGAGATTACCTGCCGCTGCGCGCATCGCCATTTAGAGATGAAGTCGCAGAAGCGTTGTCAGAAATCAATCGTTACGTCACCGCATATTTTCGAGGCCAACTGCTGGTCTGCCTGGTGGATGGCATTCTCATCGGCGTTGCCCTCACAATTTTCGGTCTGAACTTTGCGCCAGTGATCGGCGCCATGGTGGTCGTCCTGACGATGATCCCCTATATTGGAATAATCATTTGCTGGGTGCCAGCAGTTCTCATCGCCGCTTTTCAATGGGGCGACTGGACGCACCCGATTATTGTGACGCTAATTTTTATCGTTATACAAAATCTCGAAGGCATGTTCTACGCCCCGCGAATTGTCGGAAATTATGTTGGATTGCATCCGATGACGGTGATCGTGTCGATCTTTCTCTGGGGTCTGATCATTGGCGGAGTCATCGGTCCCCTGCTTGCCGTGCCGCTCACCGCGACAGTCAAGGTCCTCCTGGGACGGTACGTTTGGGGCCGACGTTTGAGGGAACAGACTGTCGAATTAAACGAACCAGCCCCGGCGGTTAAAGAACCCGAAGTAGCGACTCATCCTTAGCGCAGGAACCAGGCTTGCCCGGGAGGGACAAGCGGCGCGATGCGCGCGAAAACAGGACACGAAATGCCGGAACGAATCAAAGAGGCGGGACACGGAACAGCTCGCAAGTCATTTCTCGGTCTGAAGTCTTCCTTCCAACACAACCTCTGGCCGGCTCGCCTCGCTCATATGGTTACCGCATTGGTAATCGCTTTTTTGCTGGGCGCGCTTTTCTTCAATTACGGGTCAAAATTATTTGAGGACTGGCGGCAAAACCGTTTGTTGCACCGGGCCGCTGCATTGCTACAGGAAGGAAAACTCAGCGAAGCATCGCAGGCGGCGCAAGAACTCCTGGGACAACATCCGGATTCTCTACCGGCGCTCTACGTTTTGGCAGAGGCAGCGGAAAAACAAAACCTCGAAGAGGCCGTCTCGTGGCGCGAACAAATAGCGCGATTGCTCCCGAAAGACCCGGATAGTCAGCTCAATTTTGCTTCCGCGGCCTTGCGCTTTGGAAAGCTCGATGTAGCGCGAAAAGCACTCGATCAGATCGCTCCAACTGATCGGGACACGGCAGCTTTTCACGTCGTCGCAGGCTGGCTGGCTCGCGCCGAAGGGAATCTTGCCGAGCAAGAGGAACAGTTCGCGGCCGCGGTAAAGAAAGAGCCCAACAATGACCTTTATCAGTTTAATCTCGCAGCGCTGCGAATTCATTCCACTGATGCGGAAAAGAGCGCGAAAGCTCGTGATACTCTCCAGCGACTCAGCAAGGTGACTCCTTACCGAACAGGCACGCTGCGGGCGTTGCTTAACGATGCTGTGGACCGCAATGACCTCGCTGAGGCGGATAACTTTGCGCAACAACTCCAAATGTCGCCGGAGGTCACATTCGGGGATTATCTCCTCTGCCTGAATTTTTATCGGAAGCTCGATGAAAAAAAGTTCCGGCTGCTACTGGAAAAAGTGAAACCGTTTGCCGCGCGCAATTCGTCCGATCTCGCATCGCTCATCGACTGGATGAATCAAAACGGACTCGCAGGAGATGTTGTTAAGTGGATCGACAAGTTGCCGGCGGCACAGCTAGGCTCGCCACCGACATCCATCGCAGTCGCGGACGCATATGCGGTAGTAAAAAATTGGTCGCGTCTGAAACGCTGGACGCGCATTCCCGCGACCGCGGGATGGGGCGACTCCGAATACCTGCGTCTCGCATATCAGGCAATCGCCACTCGGCAATCACAGTCTCGCAGCGGCGGAACTGCCAACACGGAATTCGAAACGCTGTGGCGCTCAGCGGAGCAATTAACAAATGAACAGCCGGAACATGAACTGGCGCTCGCGCGTCTGGCTTCGAAATGGGAACTCGAGAACGAATCTGAGGAGCTCTGGCAGCGCGTCGCGGAAAATCCTCCGATGCGGCGTGAGGCGCTTGAGGCGCTTCGCCGGCTTTATCGCACGAAGAATGAAACAGGAAAGCTTTACGATGTTCTTCAGCGCCTTCATGAGAGCTCTCCCAACGAGGCGTCGATCGCAGCGGATCTCGCCCGGCTCGGTCTTAACCTTGAGCAAAATACAGAGCGGTCGCATCAACTGGCCAGGGAGGCGTATGATCGCGTCCCCAAGGAGGTGAATTGCGCAGTCACTTACGCGTTTTCCCTCTCTCGTCTGGGCAGAAACCCCGAGGGCCTTGCGATTGTGCAGAATTTGCCGCCCGACCAGTTGCATGATCAGCATGCAGCCGTTTACGTCGCGCTGTTGCTGGCTGAGGCAAGCCAACTCGATGGCGCACAGGAGTACATCGCGGCAGCCGAGAATGGAAAGATTTACCCGGAAGAGAAGAAACTGCTCGACGAAGCGAAAACCAAGCTCGCCGCTGCTTCAGCAACTCCGTCGTCAGCAATTTCATCAACCCCAGCGGAGTTGAGCCCGACGCCAACGGCTTCACAACGTTGAAGCGTTAAAACGCTAGATCGGTAAATCCGATCCCTTGCAACGCTGTAACGAATCACAGCCGCTGTAGCGCCTGCGCTCGCCGCGCTTGCTCTTCTCTTGCGATCGCCTTTGTCCAACGCGCGATGTCCTTTTCATTCATATGGACACGGTCTTCCAAGCGGGCATCGCGAAATCCCCACTCCTGGATGTCCACCAAATATTGCTTTCGCGAAAGCAGCGTGCCGCGACAAAGACGACTAGGCCCAGGGGTGCTCGCTTCGTTCCGGAGTCGCGTAATCAGATCGTCCATAACGGCGACAGGGATTCGGTGGCGTTCGCTCGGATAAATGTATCCGAACAATATCAAATGGCTGAGCAACACGCGCCAATCGAGACCGAACCGGCGAACCAGATGCGGCCAATCGAGTTCCACCGCGCAGCGGCGAAGAATATGCGCAATGTCGGCGCCATCGAAGCGCTCGCGCTCCATTATGTACGCCTTCATCCAAATCATTTCCTCGGGTGCGCAAAGTTTCACCCGCAATCCCAACAGCTCGTCATCGTGCGCACGCTCGAACCATGAGTCATCGACTTCGCATAGGCCATTGCCGGCGCGAAAAATCAGGTCGACGCAGTCCCGTCCGCGCGCGGCTTTTGCAAGCCAATGCGGAAACGTCATTTCGGCCTTGTACCCGGCGCCGGCAAGCGCATCCATGGCCGCACGGACATGACGCGGCCGAATGTAAAGATCGAAGTCTTTCGTCCGGCGCGAAACGCCTGCGAAGGCCTCTACCACGTACGCGCCGCCAATTAAGAACGGAACATTCGCAGCCTGCAATGCCGCGACGGATCTGCGATGAAAGTCATTAGGGCTGCTTTTCGCCTTCTCGGCCGCTGCTCTCCTTCGAGCCATCACACATCATAACGCACTCCAGGCTCATAGCGCGCGCATGGAGGGGCGAGCTCCCGCGAGCCCGCCTTCCGGCATCGCGGAAGTCGCCCCCAAAAACGTCCATTAAGACCGGCGATTTCGTTTCTTTAACACGATGGGCGAGCAAGCATTACGGATCGCTGCGACTGCTGATCTCCATTACGCCAGGCATTCGCGCGGCATGTTGCATGAAGCGTTTGCCGAAATCTCAAGCAGCGCAGATATGCTGCTGCTCTGCGGAGATCTCACAGAGTACGGGCTCCCAGAAGAAGCTGAGGAACTCGTGGCCGATATTCGCGCTGCTGTAAGAATTCCGACCCTCGCAGTTCTCGGCAATCACGACTTCGAATCGGGGCAGCCGGAGCTAGTTTCTAAAGTTCTCGATGAAGCAGGTGTGAACGTGCTCAACGGCGAAGCCATCGAAATCGCGGGAGTTGGTTTCGCTGGAATCGCTGGATTCGGCGGCGGTTTCGGGCGACGAATGCTGAACGCCTGGGGCGAACCGCTCATTAAGCAATTCGTCCAGGAGTCAATTAGTCATGCGGTTCGCTTGGAGCAGGCCCTGGCCAAACTACAATCTGAAAAGCGCATCG
>Ga0209376_1001620_pt1 | contig 22393 bp, 19 predicted proteins | sample GraSoiAngelo_134_FD_185891 | JGI IMG/M metagenome (GOLD analysis project Ga0209376, IMG submission 185891) | Grasslands soil microbial communities from the Angelo Coastal Reserve, California, USA - 14_0929_05_30cm (SPAdes) (version 2) | ecosystem: Environmental > Terrestrial > Soil > Grasslands ... | reverse complement strand
AGGCTCAGAGGCTCAGGGTGCAAGCGACGCGGACCTATCTCGAATTGACTTCGCCACGGGACTTCCGGCCGGCGTTCGGCGACTTCACGGCCGTGACCGTGGCGCGCGAGCCTCGACCCACGCCGGATCTTTACCGGGCCTGCTACCGGACCGTCGGGGAAGCGTACCACTGGCGGGACCGTTGGGACTGGAGCGACGCCGAGATCCGGCGCCACCTCGCCGATCCCGCCATCTCGCTCCACGTTGCCCGGCGGGACGGCCACCTGCACGGCTGGTACGAGCTGCGGCGGGTGGCCGATGACGATTCGGTGGAGATCGCGTACTTCGGGATCGTGGGGGAGGCGATCGGGCGCGGCTTCGGCAAGCACCTGCTGTCCTGCGCCGTCCGCGACGCGTGGGCCCTGCGCCCGCAGCGCGTGTGGCTGCACACCTGCACACTCGATCACCCGCACGCGCTGCCGAACTACGTGGCGAGAGGCTTTACGACATACAAGACCGAGACCTATGAGGTTACGTGAGTGCGGAATGTGGAGTGCGGAATGCGGAATGGAAGTGCGAGGTCGCGCGCCACGACGCTCACTTTGACACTCCGCATTCCACATTCCGCATTCCGCATTTCTCGCTAGCTTTCCGAACGTGGCTCTCAATATCTCCCGCACCAAGCTCATCATCGCCGCCGCGCTGGCGTTGCCGATCGTGGGATTCGTCCTCTACACGTGGGCGTCCCTCAGCTGGAGCTATTCCGTCGGCGAGCGCGCCGGGTACGTGCAGAAATTCTCGGCGAAGGGCTGGATCTGCAAGACCTGGGAAGGCGAACTCGCGATGGTCTCGCTCCCGGGCACCATGCCGGAGAAATTCCTCTTCTCGGTGCGGAACGACAGCGTCGCCCATCTGATCAATGCGGACATGGGCAAGCGCGTGTCCCTCACGTATCATCAGCACAAGGGCGTCCCGACGAGCTGCTTCGGGGAAACCGAATACTTCGTCACGGGCGTCCGCGTCGTCGAATGACCGCCCCCCCCCGTAACAGCTTCGGCGGGCGCGCCAGTCTCCGCGGCGGCAACCGCACGTACGAGATCTACCGCCTCGACGCCCTGGAGCGGCGCGGCCTCCCGGTCGCGCGCCTCCCCTACTCGCTCAAGATCCTGCTCGAGAACCTGCTGCGGCGCGAGGACGGCACCGTCGTGCGCGCCGACGACGTGGAGAAGCTCGCGCGCTGGGACCCGAAACAGATCTCCGACGACGAGATCGCCTTCATGCCGGCGCGCGTCCTCATGCAGGACTTCACCGGCGTCCCCGCCGTGGTCGACCTGGCAGCGATGCGCGATGCCATGCGCGGCATGGGCGGCGACCCCAGGAAGGTCAACCCGCTGCTCCCCGCCGAGCTCGTCATCGACCATTCGGTGATCGTGGACGAGTTCGGCACCTCCACCGCGTTCCAGGTCAACGCCGACCTGGAGTTCCAGCGCAACCGCGAGCGCTACGCGCTGCTGCGCTGGGCGCAAAAGACGTTCCGCGGCTTTCGGGTGGTCCCGCCCGACACCGGCATCGTCCACCAGGTGAACCTCGAGTACCTGGCGCGGGTCGTGTTCACCACCGAGGGCGACGCCCCCCAGGCCTATCCCGACACCCTGGTCGGCACCGACTCGCACACGACGATGATCAACGGGCTCGGCGTTCTCGGCTGGGGGGTGGGCGGGATCGAGGCCGAGGCCGCCATGCTCGGGCAACCGGTCTCGATGCTGATCCCCCAGGTCGTGGGCTTCCGCTTGACCGGCCGTCTGGCGGAAGGGGCGACGGCGACCGACCTGGTCTTGACGGTCACGCAGATGCTCCGCAAGAAGGGCGTCGTCGGAAAGTTCGTCGAGTTCTTCGGCCCCGGCGTCGCCGGGCTCCCGCTCGCCGACCGCGCCACGATCGGCAACATGTCGCCCGAGTACGGCGCCACCTGCGGCATCTTCCCCGTGGACCAGGAAACGCTGCGCTACCTGGAGTTCACCGGGCGACCCAAGGCACAAGTCGCGCTCGTCGAGGCCTATGCGAAAGAGCAGGGGCTGTTCCACGTGCCCGATGGACCGGAGCCGGCCTACTCGGACACGCTGGCGCTCGACCTCGGCACCGTCGAGCCGAGCCTCGCCGGCCCGCGCCGGCCGCAGGACCGCGTCGCCCTGAGTGACGTGGGCCGCAATTTCCTCCAGGAGCTGCCGACGCTCGTCAAGCCGACGTCGTCCATCGCCCCGCCGCCGGACGTGCGCAACCACTGGGAGGCCGAGGGGGGCCAGCCGTTCGGCGGGGGGGCGGCCGTGGCCGCGGTGACGGCGCCCCCGCGCCGCACCCACGTCGACCTGAAGCTCGAAGGCGTGGATTGCGAGCTGCGGCACGGCTCGGTGGTCATCGCGGCGATCACCAGCTGCACCAACACCTCGAACCCGTCAGTGATGATCGCGGCGGGGTTGCTCGCCAAGAAGGCGGTGGAGAAGGGCCTCCAGACGAAGGCCTGGGTGAAGACGAGCCTCGCCCCGGGGTCCAAGGTCGTCACCGACTACCTGAAGCGCGCGGGGCTCATGCCCGCCCTCGAAGAGCTGCGCTTCCACCTCGTCGGCTACGGCTGCACGACCTGCATCGGCAACTCGGGGCCGCTGCCCGAGCCCGTGTCCGCGGCGATCGCCGAAGGGGAGCTCGTCGTCTGCTCGGTGCTCTCGGGGAACCGCAACTTCGAGGGCCGCATCCAGCAAGAGGTGCGCGCCAACTATCTCACGTCGCCGCCGCTCGTCGTGGCGTTCGCCCTCGCCGGCCGGATCGACATCGACCTCCACGTCGATCCGCTCGGCACCGGCGCGGACGGCAAGCCGGTGTTCCTGCGCGACGTCTGGCCGTCAGCGAAGGAAGTGGACGACCTCGTCCGCAAGAACATCAAGTCGGCGATGTTCACGAAGTCATACGCCGACGTGTTCGCGGGCGACGAGCGCTGGAACGGCCTGCCCGTGCCCGCGGCCGACCTGTTCGCCTGGGAGGCGGCGTCCACCTACATCCGCCGCGCGCCGTACTTCGACGGCATGCCACCCGTCCCCGGTCCGATCGCGGACATCCGCGGCGCCCGCGTACTCTGCCACCTCGGCGACAGCATCACCACCGACCACATCTCTCCGGCGGGATCGATCCGCAAGACCAGTCCCGCGGGCGGGTACCTGATCGCGCACGGCGTCGAGCCCAAGGATTTCAACTCGTACGGCTCTCGTCGCGGCAACCACGAGGTGATGGTGCGCGGCACCTTTGCCAACGTGCGGCTCAAGAACCTGCTCGCCCCGGGGACTGAAGGATGGTTCACGCGCCACCTGCCGGACGGCGAGCAGATGTCGATCTACGACGCGTCGCTCAAGTACGCCGCCGAGCACGTCCCCCTGCTCGTCCTGGCGGGAAAGGAGTACGGCTCAGGATCCTCGCGCGACTGGGCGGCGAAAGGGCCGCGGCTCCTGGGCGTGCGCGCCGTGATCGCCCAGAGCTTCGAGCGCATCCACCGCTCCAACCTCGTAGGGATGGGGATTCTGCCCCTGCAGCTCGCGGCCGACGAGAGCGTCGAAGTCTTGGGGCTCACCGGCGAGGAGGTCTACGACCTCCCCCGCCTCGCCGACGTGCTGGCCCCCGGCTTCCCGCGCGGCAAGCAGCTCATCGTGACGGCGACGCGGGCGGAGGGCGCGAAGCGCGAGTTTCGCGTGAGCGTGCGCATCGATACGCCGCAGGAGCTCGAGTATTACCGCCACGGCGGCATCCTCGAGTACGTGTTGCGGCAGCTGGCGGCGCGAAGCTAGACGAGTCTCGCTCAGTGCCAGGTGAATCCGAGGCCGATCTGGAAGACGTTCTCCTTGGTGCCCGGTACGGTCGTCGGGCCGCTCTGCACGTCCCCCACGCTGCCCCAGCTGAAGTTGGCGACCGGGGTGAGCGAGAAGTTCGTGCCGACGCGGACGTCATACCCCAGGCCGAGCGTGAAGCCGAAGCCCGTCGAGCCGCTTGACCCCTCCTCCTTATAATCGGCGAACCCCAAGCCCCCGCGGAGGAAGAAGCCGTTCGCCGGGGCGGGATAGTAATACGCCGTGAACGACACGTTGCCGGCGGTGACGGTCGTGCCCCCGATCTTCTTGGTAAAGCCATTGGTCTCACCGCCGAGCAGCAGCTTGTCGCTCACGGTGCCGCCCATCTTGAGGAACCCGCTGATCCCGCCCTCGCTGGGGACGTTCAAGCACCCGCTACACGACAGCTTGAGCGAGCTGTAGCCGAACCCGAATCCGACCCAGAACCCCTGGCGGGTCTGCGGGTGTTGGGCTTGGGCCACCGGTGCGCCCATCAGGGCGAGCATTCCAGCTACCGTAAAGAGACGTGTCATTGAACGCATGACCGTACCTCCTGCTCAGTGGAACATGAAATCGAGGCCGATTTCGATGACGCTCTGCTTCCAGCCGAGACCTGAGGTGCTCGAGCCTCCCTGCGACAGCTCGCCGATGCCGCCGTAGTAGAGGTTGGCGATCGGCGTGAGCGAGAAGTTTCTCGCGACGCGAATGTCGAAGCCCAGGCCGAAGATGAAGCCGAAACCGTTGCCCGTGAACTTGCCGTCGACGTCGCTGTTGTCCTCGACGGTCGCGTACCCCAGCCCGCCCTTGAGGAAGAAGCCGTTCGCCGGCGCGGGATAGTATTGCACGATCGCCGACACATTGCCCATGGTCAGCGTCTCGCCGGTTTCTGATTTCGACCAGGCGTTGACCTCGCCCCCAATCAAGAGATTCGGGCGGACCGTTCCGCCCATCTTGATGTGCCCCGTGCCCGCCGTCAGCGTGGTGTCGGAGCACCCATTGCAAGTGAAGTGCCCGGAGCCTCCGCCGAATCCGAATCCGATCCAAAACCCTTGGCGAGTCTGCGGGTGCTGAGCCGATGCCGCCGTCGCGCCCAGAAGGGCCAGCAGCGCGACAGCAGCGAGAATCTGATTGACTGGACGCATGGTACTCCTCCTGTGAACGCCCTCTCGGCATCGAACACCAAAAGGGGGAGTGTTCCACTCTGCGTCAAGCCTCAAAACCCAGGTGCTTTCGTGCCAAGCCGTTATCAGTTCCCGACCGGCTGCGGCGGTCGCAGCTCCACCGCCTTCGGCTCGATGGCCGGTAGCCGCTTCGCCTGCAGCGCCGCGTTCACCGGCGGCAGCGCGTCCCGCAACGCCGCCCGGGCCGCCTCGAGGTGCCGCTGCAGCACCGGGGCGAACATCGCGAACACGTCGTAGGTCTGCTGCGGCGGCCGGCCGTCGGCCGACTCGACCACCCATTCCAGGCCGCTGATCCGCTCGGTCACCCGCGCCGGAAAGACGAGCTCGTCTTCCACGTCCTGCGTGCGCCCCTGATACAACGAATCTTCGATCGCCCGCAGCCGGCCGGCCAGCTCGCGCGCTCGCGTGAGTCCGCCGCCCGTGAGACGGGGGATCCGGTCCTCGATCTGGGCGCGCACGTTGCGCAGCGTGATGATGGTCGTCGTCGCCGCGTTCACCGTATCGCGCAGCTGCCGCAGGAACCGATACTGCTCGGCCAGGCCCGCGACGTTCGCCTGCCCGCGCGGGTCCGCGCGCACGCGCAGGTCCTGCACGTATTCCTTCCCGCCGACCTTGAGCCGCAGCCGGTAGCCCCCGGGGAGCACCATGGGGCCGTCGGTGGCGACGTCCCGCATCCCCCAGAACGGGGTGACGCCGGGGAGACGGAGATTCCAGGCGAACAGGTTCAGCCCCGCCTTCGCGGGCACGCGCGTCGCCGCGGGCGGCCGGTGCGGCCACGGCTTGTCGTCGTCCTTCACGGTGTCGCCGAGGATCGAGTCGACTTTGACGCTGTCGGTCACTCCCGCCCGGTGCAGGCTGTCGGTGCGCGCCCGCTTCGTGGTGTCGGCGCGCAGGCTGTCGGCCCGGGTCATCGAGTCCTGCAGGCTGGTGAACGAGCGAATCACCTGGCCCGTCGAGTCGAGGACGTCGAGCGTCGCCTCCTGGCCGCCCGCCTTGAGCCAGTAGTAGATCGTCGCGCCGCTCGGCGGGTTCTTCCCCACGGGGTGCGCCGCATTGTCGCTGCCGCCGCCCCAGTCGACGCGGTAGGCGTCGCGCGGGCGGTACAGGTGGGCGTCCCCCGCCAGCACCGTATCCGCGAGCTGGCGCAGCGGCGCGATGTCGTCGAGGATCCAGAACGACCGGCCGTGCGTCGCCGCGATCAGATCACCTTCCTTGATCGCGAGGTCGTGCACCGGGACGAGGGGCAGGTTGCGCCGCAGCGTCTGCCAGTGCCCGCCGTCGTCGAACGAGACGTAGACGCCGCGCTCGGTGCCGGCGAACAGCAACCCCGTCCGCTCGGGATCTTCCCGCACGGCGCGCGCGGGCTCCGTCGCCGGCAGCCCCTCGACGATCTTCGTCCACGTGCGGCCGAAGTCGCTCGTCTTGTAGATGTACGGCGCGGGATCGCCGAGCTGATAACGGTTCGCGGCCACGTAGGCCGTTCCCGCGGCGTGCGGCGACGCCTCGATGATCGAAATGCGCGTGAACGGCTTCACGTCCGGGGGCGTCACGTTCACCCACGTCCGGCCGGCATCCTGCGTCACGTGGATCAAGCCGTCGTCCGAGCCGACCCACAGCACCCCGCGCGCGACGGGCGACTCGGCGATGGCAAAGATCGTCGCGTAGTACTCGGCCGTGGTCTGGTCGAGCGTGATCGGCCCGCCGGAGGGACCCATGGTCGTTGGATCGTGGCGCGTCAAGTCGGGGGAGACCGCCGTCCAGCTCTGGCCTTCGTCACTGGACTTGAAGAGCACATTCGCGCCGATGTACAGCGTGTTGGGTTCGTGCCGGGCGGCGAGCAGCGGCGCCGTCCATTGGAACCGGTAGCGCCCTTCCGCCGCAGGATGACCGTCCGGAGAGTCCGGCCAGGGATTCACGATGCGCCAGATGCCGGTGCGGTGGTCGACGCGGGCGAGGAAGCCCGAGTTGTCGCCGCCGAAGGTCACGTCAGGCGTGTCGGGGAGCGCCTGGATGTGCCCCGATTCTCCCGACACATCGTACCACTGCGACCGGTCGATCCCGCCGGGCCAGCGGCTCGGCCCGCATACGCCGGAGTTGTCCTGCTGAGCGCCGCACACGTGATAGGGGAAGTGGTTCGTGGTGGCGACGTGGTAGAACTGCGCCGTCGCGAAATCCTGATCGGTCCAGGTTTTCGTGCCGTTGGTCGAGACCGTCGCGCCGCCGTCGTCCCCCAGGATCATGCGCTGCGGATCGTTGGGCGCGATCCACAGGGTGTGCGTGTCGCCGTGCAGCACGTCGATCTGCCGGAACGTGCGACCCCCGTCCCGCGACCGGTAGAAGATCACGTTGGTCGCGTACACGGTGTTGGAGTCCTTGGGGTCGGCGGTGAGCTTCATGTAGTACCAGGCGCGCACGCGCAGCTTGTGGTCGTGGTTGACCCACGCCCACGTCGTGCCGCCGTCGTCGGAGCGGTACACCCCGCCCGAATCGGCCTCGATGAGCGCCCACACTCGGGACGGTTTCGCCGGCGAGACGGCGAGCCCGATGTTGCCCAGCAACCCGCGCGGCAGGCCGGCGTTGCGCGTCAGCTCGGTCCAGTGCGCGCCGCCGTCGGTGGTCTTGAAGATCCCGCCCCCTATGCCCCCCGAGACGAGCTTCCAGGGGAAGCGCTGCGCCTGCCAGAACGCGGCGTACAGCACCTCGGGATTCGAGGGATCCATCGCGAGGTCGGAGGCGCCGGTGGAATCGTTGCGGAACAGGATCTTGGTCCACGTTTTGCCGCCGTCGCTGGTCTTGTAGATCCCGCGCTCGGGGTTCGGTCCGAACGCGCGTCCCTGCGCGGCCACGTACACGATGTCGGGGTTCGTGGGATGGACCCGCACGCGCGAGATCTGCTGGGTCTCGGCGAGGCCGAGGGAGGTCCACGTCCGGCCGGCGTCAGTGGTCTTGAACACGCCGTCGCCGTGGGAGACGTTGCCGCGGATCGCGTACTCGCCCGTGCCCACGTAGACGACGTCGGGGTTCGACTCGCTGACGCCGATCGCGCCGATCGTACCGCCGAAGTACTTGTCGCTCGCCGGGAGCCAGGTGTTGCCGCCGTCGGTGGTCTTGAAGACGCCGCCGCCGGTGGTCCCCATCCAGTACTCGTTGGGACGCGCCGCCGAACCCGCCACGGCCACCGACCGGCCGCCGCGGAAGATGCCGATCTCGCGCCATTTCAGGGCGGCGAGCACCGTGGAGTCATAGGGAGCGGGCGCTTGGGCGAGGAGCGGCGAGGCGAGAAACAGGGAGCCGAGGAAAAGCAGGCGGGGAGCGGACACGGCGATCCTCCGGGCTGAGTTGGTCAGAGGCGCCGGTCGGAATCGAACCGACGAATAGAGGTTTTGCAGACCTCCGCCTTACCACTTGGCTACGGCGCCGGGAGGGGGAAGTTACCCCCCTTCCGACCGCGCCTTCAAGATGCGTGTAGCCGGATGGGCGTTCCCCAGGGGTCGCGGATCCGGAGCCCTGCTCCGCTTCCGGCATCGCCACCCCGCTCGGCCGGGTATCCCCCGCGCACGAGGCTTTCCGCCGCCGCATCGAGACTCACGGCGTCGGGCAGCTCGATAGTCCACTCGAGGAGCTGCGCCTCGTCTGCGGGAGGGGACGTGGCGCCGCTGCCCGCCCAGGTATTAGTGCCGAGATGATGGTGGTAGCCGCCCGCGCTTAAGAAGAGCGCCCCGGGGTACTGCCACACCGTGCGATCGAAGCCGAGCCCTTCGGAGAAGAAGGCCGACGCGGCGGCGAGGTCCCCCACGTGCAGGTGCACGTGGCCCATCACGGTACCGCCTGGCAACCCCGTCCAGGGATCGGCTCCCGCGGCGCGCACGAGGCCCGCAACGTCCAGGGGGTCGGTCGCCATCATCAGCTCGCGACCGATCCGTCGCCACGTGTTGCGCGGGCGGTCGGCGTAGACTTCGATGCCCAGATTGTCGGGATCCTGGAGGTACAGCGATTCGCTGACCAGATGGTCCGCTGCGCCGACGCGCTCGCCGATCTCCCCCAGGTGTCGCACGAACCGCCCCAGGGCTGCCCGGTCCGGCAACAGGATGGCGAAATGGTAGAGTCCCAGGCGTCCGCGGCGTGGCGCCGGTCGCACGCCCGGCCGCTCGTGCAGCTCAACGAGTGGCGTGTCGTCGCGCTGTGAGCCGAGCACCGCCCGCGATCCATCGCGCCCCAGGACGCGCAGGCCAAGCGTCCCCTCGTAGTACGCGAGCGAGCGGACGAGATCGGCGATCTGGAGACGCACCCGTCCGAGACGCGTCCCTTCCGGGAGTCGATAGCCGCTCGGCGCATCGCCATAGCTGCCGGGGGTCGCGGGCTGGGCGCCCGCCGCGTCGCCGAAGATGTCGTGCGCCGATACACCCATCCCCTCAAGATATCGTCAGCGACTCGCCTCTTGCCCCACGGTGTTCAGGAACGCGGTCAGCGCCGCGATCTCGGCCGGCTTGAGGCGCAGGTTCGGCATGCCGAATGCACCGGATGGTGGAGGGATGACCGCCGCCGGGTCGGCGAGAAACCGCGCCAGATACTCCGGCGCGAACCGACGGCCCGTGAGCTCCGGGCCGACGGCGATGCTGGTCTCGTTGACGGCACGGTGCAGATGGCACGTGACACAGCCCTTGGCGACGAACAGCCGTCGCCCCCGCTCGGCGTCGGCCAGCGGCGCCGGGACCGGGGCACCCGGCGCCACCACGAGCACGGGCAAGAGCGTCACGTTGCTGGTTCCGAACCCGGTGCGGATGGTAATGGTCCACCGCCCCGGCTCAGGGAGCGAGAGCGTGGCCCTGTACCGGCCGGTCTCCCCACCCGGGCTGGCCGCGACGGCGGTCTCGAGGTTCCCGGACTTCGCCTCGACCCTGGGACTGAGGCCCCCAAGCGGTCGTACGCCGTGCTGGCGAACCATGAATGAGAGGTCGAGCGGCTGGCGCGCCACGACATAGTCGGGCACGTTCTCAACCGTGATCGCCGCCCATCCGCCGAACGCCGCGACGAGGGAGAGCGGCAACAGACCCAGCAAGAGGAATCGGATCGTGGTCCAGCGCATCGTTTCCCCCGAGGTGAGCGGTTTGGGTGTCGACGCTGAGATGCCACCCCCGGCGCTGTGGTTTGAACGGCGCCTGAACCTTCCCGCGGCCACCCGTGTACTGTGCGACAGACCTGCAACGCGGAGTGCATCATGACCTCACGTCGCATGCAGATCCTGTTGCTCGCCCTGTTCGCGGCGAGCGCCGTCCCGACCCTATCGGCACAGGCGCCTGCCCCCTCGACCCAAACACCGGTGACGGCGGCCGGGCCCCGCATGCGGAGCGAGTGGCGCCGCTTCGAGCCTCAACTGCCGCGCGACCGCTCGACCACCGACGCCGCCGCGCTTCCCCGGAAGCAAACGATCACCGTCGAGACCTGGGTGATCATCGTCGCGGCGGTGGTGCTGATTATCATCCTCGTCTGACCGGCCGCCGGACCCGCCGTGCGGTTGACCCGGTGCCTCCTCGCGCTCTCCGTCCTGGGGGCCACCGGGTTCGCGCGCCCGACGGCGGCTCCTGGACAGACCGGCGTAGACGAGTGGCGCCCGCACACGGCACCGCTCTACGGCGTGAGCTACTCGCCGGACATCGGCCTGCTCATCGGTGCCGGGGTCGTACACACGCGCTATGAGTTCCGCGCGCTGCCGCCCAGCACGCGCCTCGTCGCCCAGGCCGCGTACGCCACCGGCGCGAGCAGCTACCGCGTGAGTCTCGAGGGCGAGTTCCGCCGGCCGCTCGCCCCGAAGACCCTCGCCGTCGAGCTGTATGCGTCCGGGCTCGAGATCCTGCGGTTCCACGGCCTCGGGAACGCCACCGGTGCCTCGCAGCCGGAAAGCGTCTATCGGGTCCGGCAGGAGCAGTTCCTGTTCTCCCCGTCGGTGTCCGTTCCCCTCGCCCCGCGGTTGCGGCTCACGGCCGGCCCCGTCGTCAAGTACGTCCGTACGCATCCCGACTCGGGCACGCTCCTGCTGATCTCGGGTCCCCACTACGGCACAGGCGACTTCCGGGCGGCGGGTGCACGCGCCTTCTTGGAGCTGGACACCCGGGACAACCCCCTCGCCGCTGCCCGCGGCGTGCACCTCGTGGTCGCCGCCCACTGGTATCCGGCGGCGTGGGACGTCGTCCGCCCGTTCGGAGGCCTCCTCGCTGAAGGTGCGACCTACCTCTCCGCGGGGGATCCCCCGCAGGCGACCGTCGCGCTGCGGGCGGGCCTCGCCGCCATGGGCGGCACGGTTCCGTTCCACGAGCTGGTCTACCTCGGTGGGGGGACGACCATCCGCGGCTACCCGGAGCAGCGCTTCGCCGGGAGATCGGGCGCCTATGCGAACGCCGAGCTGCGGATGCGCGTCGTCTGGTTGGAAGCGGCGGACGTGGGGGTGCTGGGGCTGGCGGATGCCGGCCGGGTCTGGGGCGAAGCCGATGCGTCGCGGCGGTGGCACACCGCCGCAGGCGGCGGCCTCTGGTTTGCCTGGCAGCACCGCCGCGCCAACACCGTCTCCATCGCGTGGGCGCGTGGCGCCGAGCGCGCCGCGCTCTACGTGCGCGTCGGGTTCATGTTTTGACGCCCTTCAACAGTCTCAACATCGCGGCGTTGTTGCGGTCGGCCGCCAAGCCGATGGCGCTTTTCCCCGCGTCGTTTTGCGCCTTGGGGTCGGCGCCGCGCGCCAGCAGCAGCCCGGCGATCTCGATGTCGTCGTGGAGGACCGCCTCCATGAGCGGCGTGAACCCCCCCTGCTGGCCGACGTTTACCGGCGCCCCCGCCTCCAGCAGCGCGCGAGCGATCTCGCGATGGTTCCCGGCGAGCCCTGCATGCAGCGCCTGAACTTTCATCGGATTGCGCGCCGCCTGCTTCACGTCGGCCCCGCGCGCGAGCAGCAGACGCACCGTCTCGAGGTGCCCAAAGAACGCCGCGAGCCCTAACGGATAGAAGCCGTCCCCCGAATACGCGTTGACCAGCTTCGGGTCGCGCTCCAGCCACTCGGCGACCCGCGCTGTCACGCCCACCGAAGATGCGTCGAAGATGTCGAGGTCCGGTCCCGCCGCCAGGAGCACCGCGACGACCTCAGGCTGGTGATGGTACTGGGCGATCAACACGGGGGAATGCCCGTGGTCGTTGCGGCGGTTCACGATGCCCCGATCCGCGGTGACCAGGGCCCGCACGCGCGTGACGTCGCCGGCACGGATGGCGTCGAACAGCTCGGTGCTGGCGTCCATGTGCTCCCCTTGCGGTGGTTGGTTTCTACTTGAAGCCGATCCCCTCGCGGATCGTCAGCGCCCAGCGGTGGCCTGGGACGACGCCGTCGCCGAAGCGGTAGCCGACCGCGAACTCGGTCACGCTGCCGTGCACTGCGCGCGTCGGCCCGAGCCGCAGCGCGAGGCCCCAGTCGCCGCCGAGGCGCGCCGGCTCATCGGCATACCAGGCGCCGCCATAGTCGAAGAACGGAGACACCCCGACGCCGAGCAGCCCCCACACGTCGTCCGCCACGAGCACCCGGTTCTCGACGGCGAGCCACACCATTCGCGTCCCCGTGAACGCGTGCGCCCCAAACACGCGCGGGCCGTTCTGGTCGCGCCATAGGTCGAATTCGCCGCCCGGCCTCGCGTGACGGCTCGCCCCGCCTTCGAAGTGCAGGATCGTGGTCTGCCGGGGCAGGTTTTGGCTCGCCACCGTGAAGCTCGCCTTGACGAGCCCGGAGTCCAGGCCCGCCCCGGCATACAGCCCGTGCGCCTCGCCCCGCAGCAGCACGAACCCGCCGCGCCACACGGCCGAGACCTGGCCTTTGACTTCCGGTCCGAGGCCGGCCTGTCCCCACACACCGAGGCGCAGCAGCTGGGACAGGTCGACGTCCTCGCGCCGCCCGTAGGTGTCAAAGTGCCGCAGCACCCGGAACCGCGTGTGTCCTATTTCCACGCCGGCGCCCGCCGCCACGCTGATCGATCGGGGGAAGACAGTAGTCGTTTCGGCCGCGAAGTCTTCCCGCCGCCACTGCGCCCCGAACCAGAGCCGCACGTAGTCGCGACTCGTCGCGTGCAGCGCCGCGCCCCCTGTCGCGCCGACCCGCAGCGCCCGCCGCTGGGTTGTGGAGTCGAGCACCACCCCGTCGCGAAATCGCAGCACGCGGGCGCGCACCGCCTCGCCGTCGGTATTGAGCGACCAGGGCGCCGACGTCTGGTAGAACGGCAGCCCGAACCCCCAACTCCCGCCGTTGCCGTCGGAGAGGCGCTGGTAGCGGGCGGAGAACGCCGTGCGGCGCCACAGGAAGTGCGGGCTGCGATACAGGAACTCGAGCGCGCGCCGGTCGGGCGTCTTCCGATACATGGCGTCGAGCTCGGTCGCCGTCCCGAGCAGGTTCTGCTCGACGAGCCCCACGCTCCATGTGGCGTCGCCGCCCGCGGTGGTGAAGCCCACCTGCGGCTTCGTGCTCCAGCCATCGGCCGTCTCGACGCGGAGCGCCAGGCGCCGGTCCACGCGCAGCGTGTCCACCCGCACGTCGCGGAACACGCTCATGGCGCGGAGCGCGCGCGCGCTCTCGACGGCCCGCGCCGAGTCGAACGGCTGGCCCGCGTCCGTCAGCAGCGCCCGGCGGATCACCCCTTGGCGGGTGGTGACGTGCAGCGCGTTGGCGAGCCGGGCGAGAAACCCCGGGCCGTCGCCGTCCCCAACGAAGATGTTGTGGTTGACAATGATGATGGTGTCGATGACTTGACCGGACAGCCGGACGGTCGGACAGACGGACAGAACCCCCACGAGCAGCCCGACCGTCAGTCCGACCGTCCGACTGTCCGGCGTCGTTCTATTTGACCGCATAGATCCGCTGCCGCAGCCGGTACGTCGCGTGCACCGCGGTGTCGGCCCAGGCGGTGAAGTACAGCGTGGCGTCGATCCGTCCGGTGAGCTGGGCCATGCCGCCGCTGGACAGGACGTAGGTGCCACGCACCGAATCCGGCTTGAGCGGCCGGCACAGGCAGGTCACCGTGGCCCACGCCGGGATCCGCGCCGGCGGGGACCCAAGCCGGTAGGGCGTGTTGGTGCGCAGGTCCCGGGCGATCCCGAAATCCAGCGCGAGGGCGATCGAGTATTCATCCCCGACGCCGGGCGCCGGATCGAAGTCGAAGCGGGCGACGAGCACGTCGTGACCGTCCGGGACCGCGGTGTCGGCGCGGAGCCGGACGATGGTGTAGCGCGGGTCCGTGTCCACGACGATGCGGCCGTGGGGATACCACTTCGCGGCGTGCTGGACTCCGCTAGTGTCGCCAGGACGTGGGAAAAGGTCGCATCCGACCAAGCTCAAGATCGTCAAGCTGGACGTCGTCAAGCGAGAGAGCGTCAAGCAGGAAAACGCGAAGCGCAATGTACCTCCGCCGAAACCGATACCGCATCGGCGTGAGAATGGTACCAGAGCGCCGGCCGCGGCGCCTAGTCTTGCCTCATGTTGCGCGCCAATGCAAGTCGTCTGCTCGTGTACCGGGTGGCATCTGACTTGTCCACAGAGGCCGTCCGGCTCGCGAAGAGTTTCCGTGGTCCCGGGGCGTTTCAACGGGGTGATCAACTCGTTCGGGCCGCTCTATCAGTCGCCTCCAATATCGCTGAGGCCTGCGGTCGTGGCACGCGGACAGAGTTCAGTCGCTTCTTGGATTATGCTGCGGGATCGGCTGCAGAGCTGCGCGCGCAACTGCGAGTCGCCCGTACGCTCGATCCGGGGCGCGCAGGCAGAATCCGTGCCCTGGAGAATCGGGCGACCCTGGCGCTGAAGATGCTACGACGTCTGTCCCAGCACCCACCGCCGCTCTCTACGTAGTCCAGCTTGACGTAGTCCCGCTGGACGTAGTCCCGCTGGACGCCGTCTCGCTTGACGCCGTCCAGCTCGACGCTCTTCAGTACTGCCCAAGATATCTCGTCAGCTCCCATTCGCTCACTCTCCCGATGTACTCCTGCCACTCCTCGCGCTTGGCCTCGACGAACCGCTCGTAGATGTGCTCCCCCATTGCGCCGCGGACCACCGTGTCCTTCTCCAGGCAGTCCAGGGCCTCGTGCAGGTCCCGGGGGAGCTCGTCGATCCGATACTTGCGCCGCTCCCGGTAGCTCATTTCGAAGATGTTCTTGTCCACGGGGTCGGTCGGCGTGAGCTTGCGCTCGACACCGTCCAGGCCGGCGGCGAGCTGCACCGCGACGGCGAGATACGGATTGGCGGACGGGTCGGGCATGCGCAGCTCGCAGCGCGTCCCCGTGCCCCGCTTGTCCGGGATGCGGACCAGCGGCGAACGGTTGCGCATCGACCACGCGATGTTGGTCGGCGCCTCGTAACCCGGCACCAGGCGCTTGTAGCTGTTGACGAGCGGATTCGTCACGGCGCAGAAACCGCGCGCGTGGTCCAGCAGGCCGGCGATGTAGGCGAGGGCCGTGTCCGACAGCTCCCACTTTCCCTTGGGATCGTGGAACGCGTTGTGCCCTTGGCGGAACAGCGACTGGTGCGTGTGCATCCCCGAGCCGTTCTGCCCGAAAATCGGCTTCGGCATGAACGTCGCCAGGAAGCCATGGCGGTAAGCGGCGTAGCGCACCAGAAACCGGAACGTCGCCAGGTTGTCCGCCGTTTCGAGCGCCTCGGCGTAGCGGAAGTCGATCTCGTGCTGCCCGGGGGCGACTTCGTGATGCCCCGCCTCCACCTCGAACCCCATCGCCACCAGGTCCTTGATGATCAGCCGCCGGATCTCCTCCGCCCGGTCCACCGGCGTCAGGTCGAAGTAGCCGCCGCTGTCGTGCGTCTCGGTGGTGGGGTCCCCCTTGGCGTCGAGCTGGAAAATGAAGAACTCGGCCTCGATCCCCGCCATCATTTCGTAGCCGAGGCTCTTGGCCCGGGCGATCTGTCGCTTCAGCGCCTGGCGCGTGCACCCGGCGAAACTGGACCCGTCCGGGTTGTAGATGTCGCAGATCACCCGCGCGACCTTCCCCCCTTCGTCGTCGTACGGGAGGATGCGGAAGGTGCCGAGGTCGGGCTTCAGCACCATGTCCGACTCCTCGATGCGCACGAAGCCCTCGATCGAGGAGCCGTCGAACATCACGTCCCCGTCCAGCGCCTTCTCGAACTGGCTCGCGGGGACCTCGACGTTCTTGTTGATGCCGAGGATGTCGGTGAACTGCAGGCGCAGGAACGACACCCCCTCTTTCTTGGCGAGCTCGAGGATGTCGCGTTTGGTGGGCATGGCGATCGAGGCGGCAAGGGCGGCAAAGGCGGCGCGGAACTCCCTGCCGCCTTTGCCGCCCTTACCGCCCTTCAGTTACACGTCGTAATACAGGAAAAACTCGTACGGATGCGGCCGCAGCCGCACCGGATCGACGTCCTTGGCCCGCTTGTAGGCGAGCCACGTCTCGATCAGGTCCGGCGTGAACACGTCGCCCTGGAGCAGGAAGTCGTGGTCCGCTTCCAGCGCGGCCAGCGACTCTTCCAGACTGCCCGGGGTGTTCTTGACGTGCTTGCGCTCGGCCGGCTCCAGCTCGTAGAGGTCCACGTCCATGGGCTTGGGCGGTTCGATCTTGTTCTTCACGCCGTCGAGGCCGGCCATGAGCAGCGCCGCGAACGTCAGATACGGGTTGCTCGACGGATCCGGCGCCCGGAACTCGACGCGCTTCGCCTTGGGCGACGTCGAGTAGACGGGGATGCGGCAAATCGCCGAGCGGTTGCGCTGCGAGTAGATCAGGTTGATCGGCGCCTCATAGCCCGGCACCAGGCGGCGGTAGCTGTTCGTCGTCGGCGCCGCGAACGCCAGCAGCGCCGGCGCGTGCTTGATCAGCCCGCCGATGTACCACCGCGCCGTGTCGGAGATCAGCGCGTAGCCGTTCGCATCGAAGAACAGGTTCTTATCGTCCTTCCACAGGCTCATGTGCACGTGCATCCCCGAGCCGTTGTCCCCGAACATCGGCTTGGGCATGAACGTCGCCGTGTACCCGTGCTGGTGGCAGACGTTCTTGACGATGTACTTGTACATGAGCAGCTGATCGCCCATGCGGGTCAGCGTCTTGAACCGCATGTCGATCTCGGTCTGCCCGGCCGTGCCCACCTCGTGGTGGTGCACCTCGACCTCGACCCCCGACGCGATCAGCGCCAGCATGATCTTCGACCGCAGATCCTGCAGCCGGTCCACTGGCGGCACCGGGAAGTAGCCTTCCTTGTGCCGGGGCCGGTGCCCGAGGTTCGGGCTGCCGTTGGCCCCGGAGTTCCAGATCCCTTCCTCGGAATCGATGTGGTAGTAGCCCTCGTGCGCGTTCTGGTCGAACCGCACGGAGTTGAAGATGTAGAACTCCGCTTCGGGACCGAAGTACGCCGTCGTCGCGACGCCGCTCTTGATGAGATACTCCTCCGCCTTCCGCGCCACGTAGCGCGGATCCCGGCTGTAGCGCTCGCCCGTCACCGGATCGACCACGTCGCAGATCAGCGCCAGCGTCGGCACCTGCAGGCACGGATCCACGAACGCGCTCGCCGCATCGGGGAACAGCAGCATGTCGCTCTCGTTGATGGCCTGGAATCCGCGGATCGATGAGCCGTCGAAGCCGAGCCCCTCCCTGAACACATCCTCGGTCAACTCTTTGAGCGGCACCGAAAAATGCTGCCACGTTCCCGGCAGATCGCAGAAGCGCACGTCCACGACCTGCACGCCGGCCTCGTGCGCCTTGCGGATCACGTCCGCGGGCGAGGCGGCCGGCGCCTTCGCGCCTTTGACGGTAGCGGTGGGTTCCAACGTCGCGGTCATAAGCGGGTCTCCTCCGAGGTCACGGGTCGCGCGCGAGACGAGAGCGGGAACGGCGAGAGCCCGCCGCCGGGCTCCGTGGCGACGGGCTCTCGAGAATCGATGGCCAGATTACGGCAGGCATGCGGCAAGGTAAGCGGGTCATGCTTGGGTGTCAAGCAAAACCTGCGCCAAGTGCAAAAAAATACCCCCGAAGCGCCATTCGGAGGTCGAAGACTGCAGCACTGATGTGGAAAATGTGCAGAATGTGCAGAACCGGCGCGACACCTACCCGGTCAGGGCCTCCACAAAGTGCCACAGCTCAATGGCCGAAAACTCCCCGAATCGTTCTTGGACGTCCCGCTCCTGGAGCTCGAGGAATACCCAGCTCGTCTGCAGATGCCGGTCCTGGGCAACGAAATGAAGCCGCCCGCGCACCGCGCTCAGCTCGCCGTCCGGCTGCGTCTCGAGGAACACATCCCACTTCTGGTCGCCGCGCTGCAGCTGGCCCATGTGGCGGGCCCGCTCCTGGCCGGGAAAGGGGATCCCCATATCGCGGTATACGCTACGTTCCCGCTCCTAATCGTGCCAGTTATCTTCCCGGCCTATGAACTGCCGAGCGTGTGGTAGCGCCGTCCCCGCCACCGCCAAGTTCTGCCACAAGTGCGGCGCCAATCTCAAGGCCGACCTGCCGACCGCCGCTTGGCGGGTCGGCCTGCCCTGGGGGATCGCCGGAGCGGCGGTCGGCGCGCTCCTGACCGCGCTGGTAATGCGGTCGGGTGCGGGGCCGGGAGCCACAAACGGGGTCCAAGCGTCGTTCGGTAGCCCTCTGCCGGCGCCGGATATCAGTCAAATGTCACCCGAGGAGCGCGCCAGCCGGCTCTTCAACCGGGTCATGGTCCTCGCTCAGGCCGACAAGCAGGATAGCGTGAGCTTCTTCCTCCCCATGGCCATCGGGGCGTATCAGCAGCTGCCGGCGCTCGACAACGACGCCCGCTACCACGTCGGGCTGCTGCAACTCGCCGGCGGCAACACCGCCCCCGCACTCGCCGAGGCCGACACCATCCTCACGAGCACGCCGACCCACCTCTTCGGCTTCGTGCTGCGGGCTCAGGCGTATCATCAGCTCGGCGACCGTGCCAAGGAGCGCCGCGCCTACGCCGCCTTCCTCAAGAACGAGCCAGCGGAGCGGGCCCGCAATCGCCCGGAATACAACGACCACAAGACTTTCCTCGACGCCTTCCACGAAGAGGCGGTGCGCCGGCAGTCCGCGGCGCCGCGGTGACACCCCGCACCATTCACCTCGCCCACAGCCCGGACGCGGACGACGCCTTCATGTTCTGGGCGATGGCGGCGGGGCGGATCGATACCCAGGACCGCCGCTACGTGCACGAGCTCGCCGATATCGAGACTCTGAATCGCCGGGCGCTGGCCGGGGAGCTGGAGGTCACCGCCGTTTCGATCCACGCGTACGCGCAACTGGCAGATCGCTACGCCCTCCTCGCGCACGGCGCCAGCATTGGGGACCGCTACGGGCCTCGCCTCGTGGCGCGCGAGCCGCCGCCGGCCGACCCCCGTCGCGCCCTCGCCGGGCGGCTCGTCGCCGTTCCCGGCGAGCTGACCACGGCCTTTTTGACATTGCAGCTGTACCAGCCCGCGGCGCGCCACGAGGTCGTGCCCTTCGACCTGATCGAGGAGCACGTCGCCGCCGGCCGTGCCGACGCCGGCCTGTTGATCCACGAAGGCCAGCTCACGTTTGCCGACCGGGGGCTGCATCTATGGGCGGACATGGGAGAGTGGTGGAACGCGGAGACCGGTTTGCCGCTTCCGCTCGGCGGAAACGTGGTGCGACGCGACCTCGGCGACGCGCTGATCCGCGCCGTGGCCCGCGACCTCAAGGCCAGCATCGAGTACGGGCTCGCGCACCGGGACGAAGCGTTGGCGCACGCCCGCGGGTTCAGCCGCGGCCTCGACGCGGCCCGCACTGACCGCTTCGTCGGCATGTACGTCAACGCCTACACGATCGACTACGGCGCGTCGGGCCGGCGGGCGGTCACCGAGCTACTGGACCGGGCGCACCGCGCGGGGCTGATTCCGGCGCCCGTTTCCGTCACGTTCGTCTCGGCCGGCGGGTAGCGGCTCCGGCCGCTGGCCTGCATCTTCTTCTCCATGCCTGATTTCGTGGGCCCGGTCGCCGTCCTCGTGGTGGACGACGAGGAACCCATCCGCAACGCCCTGAAGAAGTTCATGACGCAGCAGCAGTTCGAGGTGTACACGGCCGCGTCGGGGGAGGAGGCGCTCGCCCAGCTGCAGCGGCACCGCATCGCTCTCATGCTGTGCGACATCCGGATGCCAGGCACCAGCGGTGTGGATCTCGTGCCGCACGCGATCGAGGCCGAGCCCGATCTCGCCATCCTGATGCTCACCGCCATCAACGACGCTACCAGTGCCGCCCTGTGCATGCAGCGCGGGGCGATGGATTACCTCACCAAGCCCGTCGAGCTCGCCGACCTCGGCCGGGCGGTGCAGCGCGCGCTGAAGCGCCGCGAGATGCAGCTGGAGAACCGACAACTCAGCTCGTGGCTCAAGGAGGAGGTCACCACTCGCACCGCCGAGCTGCACCGCGAGCGCATGCGGCTGGAGCGGATCTCCACGGCGACGCTCGAGGCCCTGGTCAACGCCCTCGAGGCCAAGGACCCGTATCTGCGCGGCCACTCGGCGCGCGTCGCCGATCTCTCGGCTACGATCGCGTCCCAGATGGAGCTGCCCGATGAAGAAGTCGAGCAGATCCGCGTGGCCGGCCGGCTCCACGACATCGGCAAGATCGGCACGCGGGAATCGGTAATGGAGAAGCAGGGTCCGCTGACCCCCGAGGAATACGACCACGTGAAGCAGCACGTGGTCATCGGGTCCCAGATCCTCGCGCCGCTCCACCACCTCGGGCCCATCATCGCCAACGTCCGCAGTCATCACGAGCGCTGGGATGGCACCGGGTACGCCGAGGGACTGAAGGGGGAAGACATCCCCCTCGGCGCTCGCATCATCGGCGCGGCGGAGGTCTATGATGCGCTCAGCACCTCGCGCCCCTACCAGGACAAGCTCACGCCGGAGCAGGCGGTCGAGCACATGGCCCATCTCTCCGGCAGGGTCCTCGATCCCAAAGTCTACGAAGCGCTGGCCACCGTGGTCTCGCGCCGGGGGACGCTGGTGTTCCTCGACGACGCCGGGGCCGAGCCGACCTGAAAAACCAAACCCGGGGCCGAACAGCACCCCGGGCTGGAGATCGGGTGAAGTGGCCGTCACACTTCGACCGCGATCTTTTCCTGTATTGTGTACGACGCGGGACGGAGGCCTGTTTCACCGTCCTTGCGTCGTTAGATGCGGAGGCGTCCCGAAGGGTTGCACGACTACCAGCGCTTGACCCGGCCGACGCTGGAGACCGTGAGCACCTCGACCTGCGTCCCCCGCCGCAACACCACTTTCGTGTTGGAAACACCCCAGGTGAGCCCGGTCGGACCGAAAACGACCTCTGGATTGGACATGTCCACGCTCACCCCGCGGGACAGCGGGCCCGGCCAGCGCCGTAGTGGCACCCACTGCGCAGGCTCCCACCGGTCCAGCCGCAGGGAATCGGCGGCGATCACCACCCGGGTACGAATCCCCTGCATCGCCGCCGTCGCGCGGGCAACGGCCAGCGCGGTGGAGACGTCGCGCGTGGCGGCATCGGTCGCCATCCAATCCATGGTGCGACCCAGCCGCGGCATGCCGAGCGCGGCGACGAGCGCCACGATCATGATCGTGACGAGCAGCTCGGCGATGGTAAACCCCCCACGGTGCATGGGTCCAAAAAGGGGGGCCGGGCTTGAGGAGCGTCATCGGATTCGTGCGGCGAAAAGCCAGAAAACGCGGGGGATTGCATCTAACGCGCGACGGCGCTAAACGGTATCTTCATACCTCCGAGCGCGTTGCCCTTGAGGCACGACTGCTGCCACTACAGCGGCCGCCCCACTGCTGGGGCCGAACCGAAAGGGAAGTTCTCGAGGATGCCTGAAGTCGCGCCGCGCACGCTGACGCTCCCCCACGCCGTTTTCTTGGAGCGAGCCGCAAACGAGCCTCCCACCTCCGCCGCCGTCCGGTTGGGGCAGGGGGCGTTTCTTGTGCTGCGACTCGTGGATCTGCTCGCGCCCGACCGCGATCCTCCAACCAGCGCGGAGGTGTTCCGCTACCAGGCGGCCGCGACCGAGCGGTACTGCGCGGATCTGGGTCGCATCGGGCCCGAGGCGGCCCACCTCCAGGGACTCGTGCGCAACGCCGTCGACGTCTACGCCCACCAGGATCCGCGGCTCATCGCGCCCGCGCTGCTGGCGTACGCCCACTACCTCGAGGATGACGGCCACTATCTCGAAGCCCTGGACGTTCTGGAGACGCTGCTGCGGGTTGGCACGCCGCAGATGCGCGACGCGGACCGTATCGCGACGGCGCTGCGCGTCGGGCGCGTGAACCGGAAGATGCACCGCTTCGACGACGCGGAACGCTGGTACACGGAAGCGGGTGAGCGGGCGGGACTGGTGGGGGA
>Ga0209376_1001619_pt1 | contig 22411 bp, 19 predicted proteins | sample GraSoiAngelo_134_FD_185891 | JGI IMG/M metagenome (GOLD analysis project Ga0209376, IMG submission 185891) | Grasslands soil microbial communities from the Angelo Coastal Reserve, California, USA - 14_0929_05_30cm (SPAdes) (version 2) | ecosystem: Environmental > Terrestrial > Soil > Grasslands ... | reverse complement strand
TATGCGCCATCTCGTTTTCTCCCTCGCAGCGCTGTTCGCCGGCTTAACGACGGTCGCCGCTGCCCAGAATCCGCCGGCGCCGACTCCCGCCCCCGCCGCCCACCCGGCGGCCGCCGCGCCGCAGGCCGGCGCCAAGCTTGCTGACTACGCCGGCACCTGGGATACCAAAACCCTGGTCGGACCCAAAGACAGCGTGGTCGCGACCTACACCCTGACGGTCAGTGCGGATGGCAAGACCTGGACGCGGCAGTTTCCCAACCGCGATCCGATCGCGACCCGCGTGCTCGCCTTCGGCGGCGACAGCGTCGTCACCGAGACGGGGCCATATCAAAGCGTGCTGCGTCCAGGGCAGATGGTCACGACGTGGACCACCGGCCATTATCACGGCAAGACGATGACCGGCACGTTTGAGGCGCACTACGCCTCCGGGGACGTCCTCAAGGGAAAGATCAGCGCGACACGCCGGTAGCGCCGCGCAGGGTACGAATCTCGTGTTGACGATTGGCGGGCCGCGGCTAGGGTAGAGACATGACCGCGGCCCGCCCCGTCCCGCACGCGGCGGCGCTGGCAAGTTTCCTGGAGCGCCCTACGATCCGAAGCGCGTCTTGAAGGTTTGCCCGTACGGCGTCGGCGTCCCGTCGTAGCTCGCGATCAGGTCCAACGGCGATCCCCACACGTCCCATACCCAGGCGAGGTAGCTGCCTTGCCGGGCATCCATCCAGTTCATGAGCGAGTCGACGAAGGTGTTGCCGCGGTCGTCTTGCCCCAGCTCCCCGAGCACCAGCGGCACCTGCTGCGCGACCGGCGCCGCTTCGCTGTCCCAGCATGCCTGCGTGGCGCACCAGCTGAAGTTGTAGATGTGCCACGACGCGGCCACGTTGTTGAGGGGATCGGTGGGCCGGTACGCGAGCCACTGGGTGAGGCGTGCGGCGTACTCGATGCCGCCGATCAGAATCACGTTGCTGGCCCCCGTGCCGCGAACCGCGTCGACCAACTCCTGCATCCCGGCCGCCTGGAACGTCATACCGCTGCAGGTTCCGCCGTCGCGCCAGCAGCGCCAAGCTTCGGGCGTGTCGGAGTTGTTGTCCGGAAACGGCTCGTTGAACAGGTCGAACATCACGCGGTCGTTGCCCTTGAAGGTCGTGGCGACTTGACGCCAGAATTCCGGCGTATGGTCGCGGTCCGGCATCGGCGCCTGGCCGAGCGCGATGGCGGTCCCGGCCGCGCTCCAGTGCAGGTCCAGGATGACGACCAGTCCGGCGCGGTTGAGGAGCGCGACGAAGTCGGTGATCGCCCTGCGGTAGTTGTCGCCCGCGTACGCCGGCGCGACTCCGTTGATGCCGAGCCAGCAGGTCTCATTGAGCGGCACGCGGACGACGTTCGCGTTCCAGGATGCGATCGCCTGCACGGAGGCGGAATCCGACGGGCCATCGAAAATGCCCCACCCCTGCGCGCAGGCGTACTCTGCTCCGGAGCGGTTGACCCCGCGTACCCGGACGGGGCGTCCGGATGAATCGACGAGCTGGTTGCCTTGAACGTGGACACCCGGCGTGCCCGCCGGCCGGGGCGCCACGGCCTGGCTCTCGCGGCACGCAGCGAGCGCCAGGGCGACCAGTAACGCGTAGAACCGAATTCTCATGAGGTCTATTACGCATCGCTCGAGACGCGCGCGTGGTGACTGGTGTCACGTCTCGGCAGGTCAGTGCGGAACCTTCGATACCACGGCATTGTTCATACATCGCGACGTGTCGTCGCACGGTCCGAGGAGAGCGCCATGTCCATCCGCCCCGTCAAATCGATCATCCAGTCGCAGCCCACTATCGAAGGTGCCGGTGTGAAGCTGCGCCGCGCGTTCGGTTTTGGGAACACCGGCGACTTCGACCCCTTCCTTCTATTAGACGACTTCCGGAACGAGCACCCGCAGGACTACCTGGCGGGGTTCCCGTGGCACCCGCATCGCGGCATCGAGACCATTACGTACGTCCTCCGCGGCACCGTGCAACACGGCGACAGCCTCGGCAATCGTGGCGCGATGGGTCCCGGCGACGTGCAGTGGATGACGGCGGGGAGCGGCATCCTCCACCAGGAGATGCCCAAGGGCGACGAGGCCGGCCGCATGCACGGCTTCCAGCTGTGGGCCAACCTCCCCAAGTCGCTCAAGATGACCGACCCGCGCTATCAGGACATCCTCGCGAAGGACATCCCCGAGGTCGTCGACGACGACGGTACACGGGTACGGGTCATCTGCGGGGAGTTCTGGGGGAAGACCGGTCCCGTCGAGGGCGTCGCCGCCGATCCGCGCTACCTCGACGTGTGGGTGCCGCCGGGGGTGCAGAAGAGCTTCCCAGTCGAATCCTCCCGCCACGCCTTCGCCTACATCTTCGAGGGCAGCGGCACGTTCCGGGATGCGTCGGCGCCGCGCGGCGTGCTCACCGAGCGGGTGGGGGAGGGAGAGTCCGGGCCGGCGGTGCTTGAGCAGGCGGGCAATCGCTCGCTCGTGCTGTTCGATTCGGGCGACGAGATCACCGTCCAGGCAGGAGCGGCGGGGCTCCGCTTCCTGCTCGTCTCGGGGCGGCCGCTCGAGGAGCCTGTGGCCTGGCGGGGACCGATCGTGATGAACACCGACGAGGAGTTGCGGCGGGCCTACGCCGAGCTGCGGGACGGGACCTTCATCCGACACCGCTGAGGGCGGGCGGCTCCAGAGATTCGAACTCGTTGAGGGCGGTGCGCACGACCGTCGCGCGTTCCCGATCGCTGCTGCGGTAGACGTCCTGGCCGCCGCTGCCGCGGATCACCCGGTACTCGCGCGCCCCGACGCCGGTGGGAGCCGCGTAGGCACGCACGTCCCACTGCTCCTTGCCCGGACACTGCCGGTACCACTTCTCCAGGTAGGCCGACTCCTCCCCGGACAGCGCCGTGCCGCGCTGGGCCACCAGCGCCCGCAGCTCCTCGAGTCTCACGGCGCGTCTCGGTTGGGCAGCGGGACCTGCCCGCCCCTCGTTTGCAGGTAGCCGCGATAGCCGCAGCCGCAGGATTCCGTCGTCCGTCCGTCGCGGTCGGTGCCGAACTTGAGCGCCAGTTGGCAGGCCGGGCAGCGCGGGGCACCGCCGTCCCTCACCATCTCGGCCCGCAGCTTCGGCCGCGAGCGGCTCATTTGTGCCGGTAGGTGATGCGGCCGCGCGTGAGGTCGTAGGGCGACACGGCGAGCGTCACCCGGTCGCCGGCGAGCACGCGGATCCGGAACCGCCGCATCTTGCCCGCGATGGTGGCGAGCACGAAGTGGCCGTTCGGCAGATGCACGCGGAACGTGCTGTTGGGGAGCACGTCCTCGACGATGCCGTCGATTTCGATTGCTTCTTCTTTCGCCATGACGACACCTCGAGGGTCGGTCTCCGAGACAAAACGGCGGGACTGGCGCAGGGGCCAAGTCCCGCCGTACGAGCGTTAGGGGAAGACTAGTCGGTGGGACGGGAGAAGTCAAAGACGTTGATCGCGAGTCCTACGACCCGTCGAGCACCGCCCGCACCTTGAGCGCCAGCGCGTCGCGCGTGAAGGGTTTCTGGAGGTAGGCGATCCCGGGCTCGAGAATGCCGTGGTGGAGGATGGCATCGTCGGTGTACCCCGACGCATACAGCACCTTGATGCCCGGCCGGAGACGCAGGAGCCGGTCGGCCAGTTGCCGTCCGCTCACTCCCGGCATCACCACATCGGTCAGCAGCAGGTGGATCGGGCCGTGGTGCTTGGCGGCGAGCTGGAGCGCCGTTTCCCCGTCCGGCGCTTCCAGGACCGCGTATCCGTAGCGCTCGAGCACCTGCCGCATCACGGAGCGGACCGACGCCGCATCCTCGACCACCAACACCGTCTCCGTGCCCGGCTGCGGCTTCGCAGCCAGGGCCGCGGCGCTGCGCTCTGCCGACCCGCCCGCCCAGGGGAAGTAGATCTTGAAGGTGGTCCCGTGCCCGGGCTCGGAATACACCCAGATGAACCCGCCCGACTGCTTCACGATCCCGTACACCGTCGCCAGGCCCAGCCCTGTCCCTTTGCCGAACGGCTTCGTGGTGAAGAACGGCTCGAAGATGTGCGCTTGCGTGCTGGCGTCCATTCCGGTGCCCGTGTCCGACACCGCGAGCATCACGTAGCGCCCCGCGCGGGCGGGCGGATGGTCCTGCACGTAGGCCGCGTCCATGTCCGTGTTGGCCGTTGCGATCGTCAATCGGCCGCCTCCGGGCATCGCGTCGCGCGCGTTGACCGCCAGGTTCATGATGATCTGTTCGACCTGGCCGGGGTCGACGATCGCCATTCCCAGATCGGGGGCGAGGACGGTGGCGAGCTGAATGTCTTCCCCGATCACACGCTTGAGCAGTTTCTCCGTGCCGGCCACGGTCTCATTCAGGTCGAGGATCTGCGGCTGGAGCACCTGCTGTCGGCTGAAGGCCAGCAACTGCCGAGTCAACGCGGCAGCGCTCTCCGACGCCTTGCGGATTTGGGCGACGTCTTCGCGCTTGGGATCGTCCGCGCCGAGATCCTCGAGCAACAGGTCGCTGCAGCTCGTGATCACCGTGAGCAGGTTGTTGAAGTCGTGCGCGATGCCGCCGGCGAGCCGGCCTACGGCCTCCAGCTTTTGCGCGTGAAAGAACTGCTGCTCGAGCCGCTTGACGCCGGTCACGTCCTCGATCAGGCCGAGGATGCCGGTGATGCGGCCGTCGGCTTCGTGCAGCGGCGCGGCGACCAGGTTCACCGTCACCGGCGTGCCGTCCTTCTTCTTTCGGATCACCTCGACGGCGGTAACGGGTTCGCCCTGCATCACCCGACGTTGGGTCCCCCGGAATTCGTCGGCCTCACCGTGCACGGCGGGTAATGGCCGGCCGATCACTTCCTCGGCCGTCCACCCGAAGAGCCGCTCGGCCGCCGGATTCCACGACCGCACGATGCCGTCGGCGTCGAGGGTCGAGATCGCCAGCGGGGACGACTGAATCACCGCGTTGAGGCGGTCGTTGGCCCGTCGCAGGGCTTCCTCCGCCTGCTTGCGGCTGGTGATGTCGAGCACGGCGCCGAGCATCCGCACGGGGCGGCCGCTCGCGTCGGTGACGATCCCGCCGCGGCCGTGCAGGAAGTGCAGGCTGCCATCGGGACGGACGATGCGATGGTCGAGGGCGAAGGGCTCGCGCGTCTGGAGCGACCAGCCGACCGCGGCCGCCACGTCGGCGCGGTCGTCGGGATGGATCAGCTCGAGGTAGCGCTCGTACGAGATCGGCCCCGCGGCCGGGTCGACGCCGAAGATCCGATAGGTCTCGTCGGACCACGTGATGCAGTCGCCGGCGATGTCCCATTCCCAGCTGCCGATCCCGGCGGCCGCCTGCGCGTGGCTCAAGAACTCCGTCTGCCGCCGCAGCTCCTCTTCGGCGCGGTGGCGGGCGATCTCAGCGACGGCGGCGTCCTCGAGGGCCCGACGCAGCGCCAGGGCGCGCTGCACGGCGGGCCCCAGCCGGAACAGCCGGTGCTTCACGACGAAGTCGACCGCGCCTTCCTTGATGAAGCTGACCGCGGTCTCTTCGTTGAGCGATCCGGTGACGATGATGACGGGCGTGAGCGGCCGTTCGCGTTGCACCACATGCAGCGCGTCGAGCGCGCTGAACTGCGGCAGCGCGTCGTCGGCCAGCACGACATCCGGGGCGAAGTGGTGCAGGGCGCGGCGCAGGTCGGCGCCGCTCTGCACGCGCTGGGTCGCGCAGCGCACGCCGGCGCGGCGCAGCTCGCGCACCAAGAGCTCCGCGTCGGCGGCGACGTCCTCTACCAGCAGGATGCGGAGTGGCTCGCCTGATGCGTCGGAAGGGGGCTGCCGCTGCGGTGCGTCGTTCACTGTTTCTCGGGGAGACATACTGTGATTGGGGCCCGCGAGTCCAATACTTCCTTGATTGTGGAGGTAGCGCTCCGAGCGATAGGTCGGGACGGGTTGACGCAGGCCGGCGAACCGGCAACTCTATATCAGACTGTGTGTTCTTGAATTAGGAGGTTACAGTGCCGCGAACCAAGGATTTTGAGCCGGCGGAAGCCCTCGACCGGGCCCTGGACCAGTTTTGGCGCCACGGCTACGGCGCGACCGGGCTGGACGAGCTGGTGCACCGAACCCGCGCCAGCCGCTACGGGCTCTACGCGACGTTCGGCGGCAAGCGCGACCTCTTCCTCGAGGCCCTGGAACGCTACTCGCAGGCCGTCATGGACCCGATGATCGGAGCGCTCGAGGACCCCCGGGCGTCCGCGGCCGAGATCCGGGGGTTCTTCGATCGGGTGCTCGGCTTGATCAGGCGCTTCGGCGATCGCCGGGGCTGCCTGATGTGCAACGCCGCGTTCGAGCTCGGTCCCGTCGACTCCGCTGCGGCCCGGCGCGTGCGGCGCCATTTCGCCCGCGTGCGGCGACTCCTGGCGCGCGGGCTCGCCAACGCGCGTCGCGAGGGGGCGCTGTCCCGGGACGTGGCCGTGCCGGCGTACGCCGACCACCTGCTGGGAGCCGCGGCCGGGGCGTTCTTCTTCGCGCGCGCGGGCCTGCCGCTGGCGATGATCCGGCGGTTCGTCGACTCCGCCTGCCAGGCCCTGGCTTGACGCGGGGGAGGACCCGAACTAGTATATCGAACTGCTCGTTCTGAAATCCATGGAACTACGCCACCTGCGATACTTCGTGTCCGTCGCCGAACAAGGGGGCTTCTTGAAGGCGGCGGGGCAGCTCCGCGTCGCTCAGTCCGCGCTCTCGAAGCAGATCCGCGACCTCGAACGGGAAGTGGGCGTGGCCCTGTTCGAGCGCCTGTCGCGGGGTGTGCGCCTCACCGCCGCCGGGGAAGTGTTCCTCGCGGAGGCCCGCGCGACGCTGGAGCGCGCCGCAGGCGCGGTCGCGGGCGCCCGGAGAGCGGACCAGCGGCGGGGATCGTCCCTCCACCTCGCCCACGGCGAGGTGGTCGTGTGGGCTCCCGTGATCGCGGACCTGCTGGCGGCGTTTCGGGCGGCGCATCCGACGGTCGAAGTGCGCGTGAGCAATCTGGACGAGGTCGAGACGTATGCCGCCTTGCGGGAGCGACGGGTGGACGTGGCGGTCCTGTTCGTCCTGGGTTGGCCGGTCGAGGGATTCGATGGACATCGGCTCGTGTCGTTCGAGGCGTCGGGCGTGCTCCTGCCGGCCAGCCATCCGCTCGCCGTGAAGCAGACCATCCATTTGAGCGAGCTCCGGGACCTGACCTTCCTGCACCTGGCGGGACAGCACTGGCCGTTGATCTACGGGTCGATTCACCGGGCGCTGCGAGAGCGCGGGCTGGTGCCGGCGCGGGTGCGCGCGGTGTCGATAGATTCGGCCAGCGTGCACCTCGCGGCGGGCGACGCGTGGGCGCTCGCGAGCGACGCCAGCGCCGCCCCCTACCGCGCCTCAACGACCGTCGTGTATCGGCCGTTCCTCGAGGCCCCCATTCCCGGCTGGCTGGCGCTGGTGTGGCCGCGCGAGACCCCGGCAGCGCTCGTTCCCCAGCTCGTGGCGCTGGCGCGGACGGCCTAAGCCGGATTACGCCTCCCCTTTAGGTCGCCTCCGCTCCTTCTCCCGCTCCGGCTTCCCCCCCGCGGCCACGACGCGGTCGCGGCCTCCGTCCTTGGCCTTGTAGAGCGCGGCGTCGGCGCTCGCGATGAGCGACTCCGGCGTGTCGCCATGCGCCGGGCACTCCGCGACGCCGATGCTCATCGTCATCCGCCCGCCCTCGAACGCCTCCGCCGCCACGCGAGCGCGGATGCGCTCGGCCACCAGCACGGCCGTCGCCACCGTCGTCTCCAGCAGCACCACCAGGAATTCCTCTCCGCCGTAGCGCGCTACACAGTCCACGGCGCGGGTCTGCTTGCGCAGGATGTCGGCGATCTTCACGAGCGCCGCGTCCCCGGCGGGATGGCCCTGGGTGTCGTTGTACTGCTTGAAGTGATCGGCATCCGCCAGCAGCACCGAGAACGGTCGCCGCAGCCGGCGTGACCGCTGCGCCTCGGTGGCCAGCGTCCCCATCAGGTAGCGCCGGTTGTACAGGCCCGTGAGCGCGTCGGTCACGGAGAGCCGTTCCAGCTCCGCCTGGCTCTCCCGCTCCCGCAGGCGCGCGACCAGCGTGTTGAACACGTGGGTCAGATACCCGACCTCCCCGGTGCCGCCCACCGGGAGATCCACCGAGAGGTCGCCGGAAGCCACCTTCGCCGCCGCCGCGGTGAGGCGCTCGAGCGGGCGCACGATGACCAGACCCAGCACGTACACCATCAGCGCGATGCCCACGAGCAGCGCGGCGATCGTCCACACGGCGCCGTTGCGCAGCTGGCCGAGCTGGCGGGCCGCCTCCGCCCGCGGCAACTCGGCGACCGCCGCCCAGCGCAGCTGGGGCACCCGCCGCAGCGTCCCGATGACTGCTTGCCCGTCGGGGCGTCTGTAGACCACGGTTTGGCCCTCACGATCGTAGAGCGCCCGCGTCGTCGTGTCGGGGAGTCGCGTCCGCATCAGCTCCGCGGAGCTGACCCGGGACCTGATGACGAGCCGGCCCTGGTCGGTGACGAGGGCGAGATCGCCCGGCGGAGCGGGGGACAGCCGCTGCAGCGTGTCGGCGACCGCGTGCAGGTTGATTTTCGCGGTGAGCACGCCGAGGAACCGGCCGTCCGCCTCGCGGATCGGCACGGCCAGCACGATGGTGGCCTTGCTGAGCGTGGCGTCCCAGACCGCCTCGCCGACCACCGCGTCGCCCCGCCGCAGGACATTCAGCCCGTCGGGAGGGAGTCGCACGCTGCCCACCCGGCCGCTGCTGCTCGCCGCCACCCGCCCGCCGGCGTCGATCACCAGCAGCGCTTCGTGGTCCGGAAACCGCTCGCGGACCGAGTTGAGGTAGTCGCGCAGGCGGCCGAGCGCCTGGTTGCCCTCCCGGCCTTGGAGCCGGCCCAGGTTTTCCGTCACCAGGTAGGAGCTCGCGGCGGCCCGCAGATCGTCGAGCCGCTCCGTGAGCCACAAAGCCGTCTCGCGGGCCGCTTCGGAGCTCGCGCTGCGCAGCGCCTGGTCGAGCTGGTCGCTGAGCGAGTCCCGGTTGCGCTCGTACGACACGCAGGTCGTCGCCAGGGCCGGCACCAGCGTCGCCAGCACGGCGAGCAGCAGGATCCGGTTGCGGATGCTGCCGAGGTGCAGGGCGCGCATCGGGCGGGCGATGATCTCTTGCCAAGTGCTCACGAGCGGCTTCCGAGAGGAGTACCAGCAAGATTCACCTCCGGCGGGTCTCGCGCAAACGCAGACGGCCAGCGCCGGGGGCGCTGGCCGTTGCGAGCCTCGGGCACCACGGATGGCGTCAGTGGGTCGGGCTTCCCTCGTGGTCGTCGTCGACCCCGTCGTGATTGTCGTCTTCGAACGCCCGGAACGAGCGGCGGATGTTGGCGCCGATCGCCTCGCCGTTGGCGCTGTTCGTCGGATCGATCGTAGCGCCGGTGGCGTCCGTGAACCAGCTGGCCACGTCGACCGTCAGCGTGATGTTCTGCGTCGTGGCGCCGACGGTCACGGGGCTGGCGAACGCCATCTCGATCTCCGCCGAGACGCCGGAGGTGAACGTGAAGTCGTGGGTAGCGCCGGCCCCATCGGTGAACACGCCGCTGACCCGAACGCTCACGCCCGTCGGCCAGTCGGGATGCGCCGTCATGAAGCTGCCGCCGCCGCCGCCGCCCTCGCCCTCCTGGTCCGCGGGCTCCACGGGGTGCAGCGCCGATTGCAGCCCGGTGTAGGTCCCGGGGGGGACGAGGGCGTCCAGCACCTTCACCGGCGGCGACGCGGTGAGCGGCAGGTCGATGAGCAGCGGGTCGAGCTCCAGCTCGTCGCAATTGTCGTCGGTGGCGGGAGGGCTCGAGCACGTGGCGGCCTGCGCCAGCTCGGTTTCGGCCAGGACGAATTCGACTTTGGTGATCCGGATGGAGTTGGGCCCGCTGCCCACGGTGACGTCCGAAGCGAGGCCGGCCGGGGACGCCGCGGACGGCTGGATCATGACGGAGAGGCTCACCGGCCGCGGCAGCCCGGGACCGGTCGCGTCGCACGCCATCACCAGCAGGGAGCCTACGGGAAGGGCCGCGAGGAGAAATCGCATGACAGCCTCCACGGAATCAGGGACGAGTGCTCTACCCCTCAGGGCTCCGGAGGGTCGCCGCGCGCCGGGTTCTAAAACGGTCGCCGCTGGCGTTAGAAGGCGCCTGCCCGGAGCGCGTGTGAGCCGAGTCACGCGGGGGCGGGTTAGGGCGCTACCGCGGCGCTTTCACGAAGCGGTCGTACCACGCCAGGTAGCGCTCCAGGCGATCCTTGAGGTGGGACGGGGCGCGCAGCCCGTGCGATTCGCCGGGATAGACGACGAGCTCGGTCGTGCGGCCGAGGCGTCGCAACGCCTGGTAGAGCTGCTCGCCGTTCTGGATCGGAACGTTCCAATCGACGTCGCCTCCCATGATGAGGGTGGGAGTCACGATCCGCTCCACCTGGTTGAACGGGGACAGCCGCTCCCACACTGCCCGGGTCCGCCACGGGAGGCCCAGCTCCTTCTCCCACTCGTACTGATAGTGGTCGTGGCCGTAGTTCGCGATGTAGAGGACCTCGCTGGCGCCGCTGATCGCGGCCGCGAAGCGGTTGGTCTTCACGATCACATGGTCGGTGAGGATGCCGCCGTAGGACCAGCCGCCCACGCCGAGGCGCCGGGGGTCGGCGATCCCCGAGCGGATGGCGTAGTCTACCCCCGCCATCACGTCGTCGTAGTCCTTGTTGCCCCAGTCGGCCCAGATGGCGCGGGAGAATGCCTCGCCATACCCCGAGGAGCCGCGCGGATTGACCGTCACCACCGCGTAGCCGTGGGCCGCGAACAGCTGCGCCTCGAAGTTGAACCGCCAGCTGTATTGCGACACGGGGCCGCCGTGGATGCGGAGCAACGTGGGCAGCGGCGCCGCGCCGCGCTGGTGGTCGGGCGGTGTGAAGATGAACCCCTCGATCGGCGTGCGATCCTGGCTCGGGAACGTGACCTTCTCCACGCGCGCGAGCCGGATGCCGGCCAGCACACTGTCGTTGGTGAAGGTGACCTGGCGCAGCGCGGTGCCCGACCACGTGAAGATCTCGCCGGGCACGTCGGCCTTGCTGACGAGCGCGACGGGCAGGCCGCTGGGCGCGAGCCGGAACGCGCTCACGTCCAGCGGACCCGTGACCGGCCGGGTGAGGCCGCTCCCGTCGGGCGCGATGCGCGCGACGTCCTGCTCGCCGTGGTCTTCGAGCAGGAACCAGATGGCGCCGCCGTCGCGCGCGAATTGCGGGTCGCCCACGTTGCGGTCGAGGGTGCGGGTCAGCAGGCGCGGCGCGCCCCCGGCCACGGGGACGAGCGCGAGCTGCTGGGTGGCGTAGTAGATGATGTCGGGTTCGACGTCGGTGATGTAGACGATCGACTTCCCGTCGGGGCTCCATGCCGGCGACTCGTCGGAGCCGGGGTTGGTCGTCAGCTGGCGCGGCGGCCGCGCGCCGCCCGCAGAGTCGGCGGCGACCACCCAGATGTCGGTGTTGTGGTTCGCGTCGGGGTCGGAACTGCGGTCCGAGACGAACGCGATGGAGTGCCCGTCGGGGCTCCACGCCGGGTCGGACTCGTCGTAGGTGCCGGAGGTGATCTGGGTGAGCGCGCCGCTCGCTACCGTGAACACGTAGAGGTGGGTGCGCAGGGTGTCGAGATACCCGGTCCCGTCCCGCTTGAACTGCAGCCGCGTGATCACCTTGGGTCGTGGGCTCTTGCCCGCCCACGGCGCGGCGAGCGTATCGCGAATCGCGAGCACGAGCCGGGCGCCGTCCGGCGACCACTCGTAGGCATCCACGCCCTGCGGGACGTGGGTGAGCGGCCGCGCTTCGCCGCCGCGGCGGTCGAGGGCCCACACCTGCGTCTTGGGCTCGCCGCTCGAATCCGCCGCCGCGCCCGGCCCCCGCGGCCGCGTCGCCAGGAACGAGAGGTAGCGGCCGTCGGGACTCCACCGGGCCTCACTCGGCGAGTAGCCCGGTGCGGTGAGCGGGATGGCGCCGCCGGCGGTCCCCGAGTCCAGCTGAGCCATCCACAGCGTCGCCTCGCTGCGGTCGGTCTTGAGATTGAGTGTCCGCACGACATAAGCGACCCAGCGGCCGTCGGGGCTGACCTGAGGATTCCCGACCTGCTTCAGGGCGAACAGATCATCGACGGTGAGCGGCCGCTGGGACGGCGGCGCCTGGGCGACGGCGGTGGTGGTGACGGTCAGGAGCAAGAGCACGACGCGTGCGTGCGGCATGGCCGGCACCTCCAGAGGGCGAGCGGGGGACGGCTGGGGACTCTCCCTAAAAGGACAGCGTCCGGCGGGTCCTGACAACCACACTCGATCTCTTCCGGGAGGTGTTACGATTGAGGGGCATGGAAGCCAAGAGCGCCGACCTCTCAGGGTTGCGGATCAACCGCACCGCCGATGCGGCGTCCCTCGCCGGGGGACTGCCGCGCTGGTTGGTGATTGGCCTGCCCGCGGGCGGCGTCGTCCTCATCGCCATTCTGCTCCTTACGCGCGGTGGGAGTACCGCCCCGGCTCGACGCTCTACGTCGTCTGGACGCGGAGCGGGGAGTCGACGTTGTCGCGGGGGCGGATCGACTTCGGCGACGACCCCAGCGCGCTGTTCCGCGGGCCGTCGCAGAACATCTTCCTGATCAAGGTCAACTACTGGCTGGGGCTCTAGGGGCGCGGGGGCGCTGCCGAGGCTCCTGGCTCCGCAGGGACACCCGCAGCACGCCGGTCTCGAGGTCCACGTCCCAGCGCGCGATGCGGGGACGCACGAATTCCGCGAAGTGGTCCGTTGTGAGCGTGTCGGCGGTGACGTCGAGGAACTCGAGCACCTTGAGCCGCAGCACCATATAGGTAGTGCCGCGCTCGCTGGCCGCCAGCCGCAGCGAGATCTGGTCGTCCAGCAGCCGCAGCACCGCGCCCTGCGTCACCTCCAGCAGGCGCTGGATGAACCCCGTCAGCTCGGCGTTGGCCCGCTTGCCGCGGCGCAGCTCCAGCGTCCGCGCGGTTTCCGGCTCGCACAGGTCCAGCACCAGCCGTCGCACGGCGGCCGCGGGGGCCGGGGCATCCGTGGACGACATGGCGGCGCGCTCGGCGCTCGCGCAGGCGGTCAGATCGTTGCGGCTGAGGCGCAGGAACGACGTCATCTTCGGATAGATATCCGTGCGCGCGGGCAGCGGCGGCCGCCGGGCCCCGGTGATCAGGTCGTCGATGTACTCGGAGGGGACCTGCACGGCCTCGGCGAGTTGCGCTGCCGAGCGATTCACCTCGCGGAGGCGTCGGCGCACCAGCCCTCCGAGTGTGAGGGCCTGCTTTGGGAGCGGCGACGACGTCATGGGCGAACCTCCAGGGGAGCGGGGGCATCCAACCAATCACTACAATGTAACGGGTTGGGCGACGTTTCTGGCATCCAGTTTTGGATCCCGGCGGGTGTGTCAAGCGCCGATGGCCTGAAACTCCCGTTCCTCGAGCTCCAAACCGGCCGCCGCGACGTTCTCTTCGAGATGCTCGACCCGGGAGGTACCGGGGATGGGGAGCATCACCGGCGAGCGGCGCAGCAGCCACGCCAGGGCGACCTGGGCGGGAGTGGCATGGAGCCGCGCGGCGGCCTGCGCCAACGGACCGCTTGGTGGGGTGGGCCGCCCTCTGGGCAGCGGGAGCCACGGCAGCGCGGCGTGCAGCCGCGCGGCGGCCTTCCCCAATGGGCCCCTCGGTCCGGCGAGCCCCCCGCTGGCGAGCGGGAACCACGGAATGAAGGCGAGCCCCGCGCGCTCGCAGTGGTCGAGCACGGCCTCATGTTTGCGGTCGCCGAGGTTGTAGAGGTTCTGCACCGAGACGACCGAGACGATGCGCCGGGCTCGCTCGATCTCCGCGACCGTCACCTCGGAGAGCCCGAGGTGGCGGATCTTGCCCTGCGCCTGCAGCTCCTTGAGGGTGCCGAGCTGGTCCGCGAGCGGCACGGCGGGATCGATCCGGTGCAGTTGATAGAGGTCGATGCGCTCGATCTTCAGCCGCCGCAGGCTGCCCTCGCACGCCGCTCGCAGGTGTTCCGGCCGGCCGTCGGGCGTCCAGCGATCGGGCCCCGGACGGAGCAACCCCCCCTTCGTGGCGATGACGAGGTTCTTGGGATAGGGGTGCAACGCCGCGGCGATGAGCCGCTCGCTCACTTCGGGGCCGTAGGAGTCGGCCGTGTCGATCAGGGTGATGCCGAGCTCGAGCGCACGCCGCAGCACCGCGATGGCCTCGGCGCGGTCGTCCGGCTCTCCCCAGATCCCCGGACCCGTGAGCCGCATCGCCCCGAAGCCCAAGCGATGAACCGGCAGGTCGCCGCCGAGGCGAAGGGTACGGCTGTCGAGCATGGCATTGCATACTAAGCCTCCGCGTTCCGGAACGCGATTGACGTACCGCGCGGCGCCTGGTTAAGGTTCACCCATGAGAACTTCCCAACGGCACTCGATGCTCGTCCTGAACGGTCGCGCGCTGTGCGCCAAGCGACCTCGCGTGGGAAGTCGCATCCGATAGCCACAAGCGCTGCGCGCTGTGCCGACGCCCCCACGCTCCGATCCGCGAACGTGGGGGCGTCGCCGTATCGGGGGGGGGAGGGGGGGACGCCCCGGAACTACGACAGCGGTGACGAGACGATGAGACCCAACGCGACATCTCGCGAGCAGCTGCTGCCGTTCAGCTCCGACCTCGAGCTACGACGGCGTTTCATGGTGGTGAACGAGCCGGTGCCGGCCAACATGCGGTTCGGCCTGCTCCTGGAGGTTCTCGACAAGCTCGCCGAGGAGTCGGCGCTCGCCTATGCGCGGCGCTCGCTGGCGCAGGCCCGGGTGGTGACGGCCGCGATCGACGACATCGTGCTGCGCACGCCGGCCGACGTCACCCGGGACCTGAGGCTCCGCGCTCGTCTCAACTGGGTTGGGAAGAGCTCGATGGAGGTCGGCATCCGGATCGAGCACCCGGCGCCCCACCCGGTGCACGTGGCGTCCTGTTACTTCACGATGGTCGCGCGGCAGGGAGAGGGCGATGCGGCGCGCAGCGTGCCGGTCGCCCCGCTCGAGTACCTGGACGACGTCGAGCGGCGCCGGGGTCGGACCGCCGCCGAACGGCGCGAGAAGCGGCGCCGCCACGCGGCGGTCGCGGCCGAACCGCCCTCCCGCGAGGAGTACGACCTGCTCGCCCGACTGCACGCGGCCCAGGAGGCCCCGGACTTCTCCGGCCACCTGGCGGGCGCGCTCACCTCCGCCGCGTGGGAGCGCGTGTACCCCGAGCAGGAAAACGTTCCCAGCAAGGTGTTCGGCGGCCACCTCGTCCGCCGCGCCTACGAGCTGGCGGGGATCCAGGCCGAGGCGATCGCGCCCGACCGCCCCGTGATCGTGCGCGTCAACCGCATCAACTTCGTGCAACCGGTGCGTATCGGCGACCGGCTGCAATTCGTGAGCCGCATCGTCTACGCGGGCCGCACGTCGCTGTGCGTCGAGGTGACCATCGAGCGGACCAGCCGGGACCGCGTCACGAAGGCCCTGTCCAATACGTGCGTGTTTACGTTCGTGAACGTCGACGAGCGCATGCAGCCACGGCCCGTCGCGCCGGTGTATCCCACCACGTACGCCGAGGACGCGCGCTACCTCGAGGCGTTCCGCCGCCACCAACGCCGTCGCGTCCAAACCGCACGCGGGCTGTCGATTGTGGCGTCGCTGCAACAAAGTGGTGCAGGGGACTAGGCACCGGCCCGCGATCGTTCCCCACGAAAAGACGGCTTGAAGGAACGCGCTCGGCGAGGAGATGGTGGCGCGATTGATGCGACATTGCGACGCCATGAGTCCCACCTCCCCGACTCCGCCCGTCATCCTGATCGCGGCTCCTCAGGAGCACTCGCTCAGCAGCGTGCTCCAGGACACCCAGTACTCGGCCGCGGTGCAGGTGCATACCGGCACGCTGGCGCTCGCGTGGGCGCCCGACCTCCGGCCCGACACCATCATCCTCGATGCCGATCTCCCCGACATGTCGGGGATCGACGCGTGCCGGCTGCTGCACAACGACCTGCGCATCGGCCACAACGTCCCGATCCTGATCCTCGCTTCCGACAAGCCGACCCCGGAGCAGCGCGTCACGGCGCTGCGCGCCGGGGCGTGGGATTTCGTTCCGTATCCGCTCGATGCGGATCAGTTGTCGCTCAAGCTCCAGACGTTCGTGCACGCCAAGCGCAGCATCGACTTGGCTCTGGCGGATGCCGCGGTCGATCCGGGGTCGGGACTGCACAGCCGACCCGCCCTCGCGCGCCGGGCCCGCGAGCTGGGCGCGCTGATGACGCGCAAGCACGGCGGGCTCGCCTGTATCGTGTTCGATCTGGACCCCGACCCGGCGGACCCGCAAGCGGGACGCCTCCTGGTGCAGACGGCGCGAGTTTCGGACGTCGTGGGATCGCTGGGCCCCACGGAGTTCGCCGTGCTCGCGCCGGGCACCGATCAAGTCGGCGCGTTGAAGCTCGTCCGCCGGGCCGCCGTGGCGCTGCGCGGGACGGTGGGCGGCGCCGCGCCCGAGTCGACGCTCCGCGTCGGTTATGACTCGGTGGCTAACCTCACGTATTCCCCCATCGATCCGGTGGCGCTGCTTGCCCGCGCTGCGGCGGCGGTGCGCACCGGGAAACCGGAGCCCGACGCTCCGTGGGTGCGCCGCTTCGAAGGCGGCCTCCCGGTTGGTGCTGCCGTCGCGGTGCCAGCGCTTGACAAGAGGAGAGCGATCCGATGAAGACGCGCCGATACCTGCTCCCCGTCGTGGTCGGTGCGGCCGTCGCGGCCGCCCTGAGTTGTCGCGAACCCTCGCCGCTGGGCACCGTCTCTGCAGCGCTCATCGGTCAGGATTCCGTGGTCGACTCGGCCACGGTCAATCCGCACCAGGTCCCGGTGGATTCCCTCGTCCACGCGGGCGGACTGCTCACGTGCTCGCCGCTGCCGTACGATTCGGCCACGCAAGTGATCGGGCCCCTGGGCGGGACGATTCAGGTGGGAATGGACACGCTGGTGGTGCCGGCGGGCGCGCTGCTCGCGCCGGTCGCGATCACCATGGTGGCGCCGTCAGACACGGTGAACCGGGTCCACTTCGCCCCGGAGGGTCTCACCTTCCAGCAGCCCGCGTCGCTGACCATGAGCTACGCGAACTGCAACACGCTGGGGGTGCAGCTCCCCAAGCAGATCGCCTATACGACCGACGTGCTCGTGATCCTGGAGTACCTGAAGTCGTGGGACGACCAGAACGCCCAGATCGTCACGGGAGAGGTCAACCACTTCTCGGAGTACGCCATTGCTTGGTGAGCCGCGCTTGAACACCCTCGCTCCCCCGTCCTCGGGGGCGCCGCCGGCAGCGGTCGGGGCCCGCCGGGGCGGAGAGCTGCTCCACGAGGCGCGTGAGCGGGAGCGCGCCGGGTGCATTCCCGAAGCGATTGAGTGTTACGAATCCGCCATCGCCGTCGCCGAGCAGGGGGAGGAGCAAACGGTGCTGGCGGAAGCGTTGCGGCGGCTGGCGGTGCTGCGGCATCACGGGAACGAGTCGGCGCGCGCCCGCGAGCTGTGTCGCCGCAGCCTCACCGTGGCGCGGTCGATCGGCAACGACGTGCTCGCCGCGGAGGCGCTCAACACCGTCGGCGGCCTGGATCTCACGACGGGATCCCTGGACGACGCGCGCAAGTCGTTCCTCGAGGCGCTGGACGTGGGCGGACGGAGCCGCGAGCTGCGCGCCCGTGTGGAGCAGAATCTGGGAATCCTCGCCAACATCCAGGGGGACCTGGACGAAGCCCTGACGCGTTACGAGCGGTCGCTCGAAGCCTACCGCGAGGCCGGCGACGAGCACGGCTGCGCGATCGCCTACCACAACCTGGGGATGGCCAGCGCGGACTTGGGGCTGTATCCCGAGGCCGACAAGTACTTCCTGGAGAGCCGCGCGCTCGCCGAGCGCTCCCGTGACGTGTACTTGCAGGGTCTCTGTCTCGTCAATCAGGCGGAAGTGGACGTGGCGCGGCAGCGCTTCGAGAACGCGCGCAACAATGCCGAGGCCGCGCTCGCGCTCTTCGATCAGCTGGGCGCGCGCCGCCCCAAGGCCGACGCCTACCGGGTGCTCGGGATGGTGTACCGCGAGAGCGGCCGCCCGTCGCTCGCGGAATCGCGGTTGCGGTCGGCGATCGAGCTGTCCGTCGCCAACGGGTCGGTGCTCGGCGAAGCCGAGGCGTCGCACGAGCTGGCCCTGCTCTACCAGGCGATGGGCCGCAACCAGAAGGCGCTGCGGCTGCTGAACGCCGCGTACCGGCTGTTCCGGCGGCTGGACGCGCGTGTCGACCTGGTGCACGTGGGCGGGAAGGTGGCGGAGCTCGAAGCGACGTACCTGGCGGTGGTCCGCGACTGGGGCCAATCGATCGAGTCGAGCGACCGATACACCTTCGGCCACTGCGAGCGGGTAGCTAGGAACGCCGTCGCCATGGCGCGGGCCCTGGGGCTCGACGACGAGCAGGAGACGACCCTGCTGATCGGCGCGTACCTCCACGACCTGGGCAAGATGCGCGTGCCGCACGAGATCCTGACCAAGCCCGGCCCGCTCACGCACGACGAGCTCGAGGTGGTGCAGATGCACCCGCTGTGGGGGATCGAGATGCTGGCGAGCGTGGAGTTCCCCTGGGACATCAAGCCCATCATCCGCTGGCATCACGAGCGCTACGACGGCAGCGGCTACCCCGACCGGCTCAAGGGTGACGAGATTCCGCTCTCGGCCCAGATCGTCGGGATTCTCGACGTGTACGACGCGCTCACGACCAACCGCGCGCATCAACCGGGGCTGTCACACGCCCTGGCGCTCGAGTCGCTCACCCGCTGCCGCAGCTGGTGGTCCGACCGGGTGTTCGAGGCATTCCTCGGAGCTATCGCCCCCCGCTCCACGTAGGGGTCGCTTGCCGGGTCGCCCAGTGGGCGGTCTCTTTGTAGCGCCAATCAAAGAGGCCTCCCCATGTCTCGTGTCGCGACTCGCATCTGCATCGCCGCCGTCATCACCGTTTTGCACCCGTCGACCAGCCGCGCCCAGGGTGGGCGCCGGCCGTCGCGTCCGGCGCCGGCCCCCGCCGCGGCCGCGGCGCCGACGGATACGGTCACCTTCAGCCAGCTCCGCTACCGCTACATCGGCCCGGTAGGGAACCGCGTCGCGACGGTCGCGGGGGTCGTGGGCGACCCGGCCACCTATTACGCCGGGGCGGCGTCGGGCGGGATTTGGAAGACCACCGACGGCGGCATTCACTGGCAGCCGATCTTCGACGACCAGCCGGTGCAGTCGATCGGCGCGCTCGCGGTCGCGCCCTCGGACCCGAACGTCGTCTGGGCGGGGACGGGCGAAGCGTGGATCCGCAGTCACATCTCGATCGGCAACGGGATGTACAAGTCGACCGACGCCGGGAAGACGTGGCAGCATCTGGGGCTCGATCTGACCGGCCGCGTCGCGCGCGTGGTGATCCACCCCACCAACCCCGACATCGTCTTCGCCGCCGCGCTGGGCCACAGCTACGGCCCGCAGCAGGAGCGTGGGATCTATCGCACGACGGACGGAGGCAAGACGTGGGAGCGGGTGCTGTTCGTGGACGAGAACACCGGGGCCGCGGACGTGGTGATGGACCCGAACAACCCGCGCATCCTGTTCGCCGCGATGTGGCAGCTCGTCATCCACACGTGGGGCCGGGAGAGCGGTGGGCCGGGGAGCGGCATCTATGTGTCCAAGGACGGCGGCACCACGTGGAAGAAGCTGACCGGCAACGGGCTGCCGGTGAAGCCGTTCGGGAAGGTCGGGCTCGCGATGTCGCGGAGCAACTCGAGCCGCATTTACGCGCTGATCGAGACCGGCGACGGCGTGCCGTGGCACGGGCAGGAGACCGAGCGCGGGGAGCTGTGGCGCTCCGACGACGGCGGTGAGACCTGGCGCGTGGTCTCCTACGACCGCCAGCTGTCGTGCCGCCAGCCCTACTACACGCGCGTCGCCGTCGCGCCGGATCGCGACAACGAGGCGTACTTCCTGTGCGCGTCGTTCACCAAGACGCTGGACGGCGGCGCGACGACGACGGACGTACCGTTCCCCCAGTCGCCGGGCGGCGACAACCACGACATGTGGATCGATCCGACGGACGGCAACCGCATGATCGTCGGCAACGACGGGCAGGTGGCGATCTCGACCAATCGCGGCGGTAGCTGGGACCGCGTGCAGCTGCCGATCGCCCAGATGTACCACGTCACCGTGGACAACCAGGTTCCCTACTACGTCATGGGCAACCGCCAGGACGGGCCGTCGTCGCGCGGGCCATCGAACTCGAAGGTCGGCGGCTTCGGCGGCGGGGGCGGAGGCGGCGGCGCGGGCATCATCCCGCGCGGCGAGTGGCATTCGGTGGGCGGCGGCGAGAGCGGGTGGGCGACGCCCGACCCCACCGACCCGAACCTCATCTGGTCCTCGGCCTCGGGGTCGGGGAGCGTGGGCGGGATCGTGGTGCGCTACGACGAGCGCACGCGGCAGGCGCAGAACGTGGAGATCTGGCCGCAGAGCACCATCGGGTTTCCGGCGGCCGACGTGAAGTACCGGTTCGTCTGGACGATGCCGCTCACCATCTCGCCGCACGATCACAACCGCGTGTACGCCGGCAGCCAGTTCGTGCACATGACGACCGACGGCGGCAAGAGCTGGCAGGTGATCAGCCCCGATCTGACGCTGAACGACAAGAGCAAGCAGCAGATCTCCGGCGGGCTCACGCCCGACAACATCGGCGTCGAGTACGGCGACGTGGTGTTCGCGATCGCCGAGTCGCCGCTCAAAGCGGGGCTGCTGTGGGCGGGTACGAACGACGGCGTGGTGCAGGTCACGCGCGACGGCGGGAAGAACTGGACGAACGTCACCGCCAACCTCCCTGGCATGCCCGTGTGGGGGACGGTGTCGAACATCGAGCCGTCGCGCTACGACACCGGCACGGCGTATCTCACCGTGGACGGACACCAGGCCAACAACCGCGACCCGTTCGTCTACAAGACCACCGACTATGGGAAGAGCTGGCGGCTGATCGTCGCTGGCGTCGCGAAGGGCCCCGCGAGCTACGCCCACGTGGTTCGCGAGGACCCGGTGCGCCGCGGGCTCTTGTACCTCGGTACCGAGAGCGCGCTGAATGTGTCGTTCGACGACGGCGAGAGCTGGCAGCCGCTGCAGACGAATCTCCCCCACGCGCCGGTGTACTGGCTCGTGATCCAGGAGCAGTTCAACGACCTGGTGGTGTCGACCTACGGGCGCGGCTTCTGGATCCTCGACGACGTCACGCCGTTGCAGCAGCTCACGGCGGATGTGCGCGGCCAGGCGGCGGCGCTGCTCAAGCCGCGGCCCGCCTACCGGTTCCGCCAGATCACCGCCCCGAACGCGATGACCGACGATCCCACCGCCGGCCAGAACCCGCCGTACGGCGCGACGATCAACTACTGGCTGAAGGGCGCGCCCACGGGCGACGTGACACTCACGATCCAAGACGCGGGGGGCAAGACGATCCGGACGCTCAAGGGCACGAAGAACGCGGGGCTCAACCGCGTGTGGTGGGACCTGCGCAACGATTCCACGCCGGCGGCGCGGCTGCGCACTCCGCCGCTGTACGCGCCCGACGTGCGGCTGGGTGCGGAGGGGTGGCGGCCGGCGCCGGGGATCGGGGCGATCCTGGTGCTGATGCCGCCAGGGAACTACACCGTGAAGCTGTCGGTCGGCGGCCAGGAGTTCACGCAGCCGCTGGTCGTACGCAAAGACCCGAACTCGGGCGGCAGTGAGGCGGAGATCGGGACGCAAGACTCGGTGCTCCTCGATCTCCAGAACGATTTCACGGCGACCGTGGGGCTGATTAACCAGATCGAGCTGGTGCGCAGCCAGCTGGCCGCCCTGCGGACGGTGCTCGCGGCGGATCGCACGGCGGGCGACGTGCAGACCGCGACGGATTCACTCGAGAAGAAGTTCATCGCGGTGGAGGAAGACCTGCACCAGCTGCGGCTCACGGGCCGGGGGCAGGACGACGTGCGCTGGCCGGGGAAGCTCGCGGCGCAGATCAGTTATCTCGCTGGAGGGATCGCGAGCGGCGACTTCGCGCCCACGCGCCAGCAGCTGGAGGTGCGCCAGCTGCTCGGCCAGCAGCTGCGCACGTCGCGCACGCGCTTCGATCAGCTCGTCGCGCAGGACCTGGCGCAGTTCAACGCGCTGCTCAAGCAGAAGAACATCGGGAACGTGGTGGTGGGGACGCCCTGAAGCGCGGGGGGGGGCGGCTCACCGCCGCGCCGCGGGCACCTGCAGGGATGTCGTGTAGATGAAGTCG